>Ga0181573_10002645_pt1 | contig 16495 bp, 15 predicted proteins | sample 101ome_25_FD_148643 | JGI IMG/M metagenome (GOLD analysis project Ga0181573, IMG submission 148643) | Coastal salt marsh microbial communities from the Groves Creek Marsh, Skidaway Island, Georgia - 101409BT metaG (spades assembly) | ecosystem: Environmental > Aquatic > Marine > Intertidal zone... | reverse complement strand
GCTTGGACAAACCGGCACGGAAGGCGCGCTCAGACGAGCTCACCAGACTTTGGACCCCAAGAAGCCCAGCGTTGTGGTGACCGGCTCCATCGCCGAGATGATCGGCGGTGGCGTGACCCCTGAGGACACCAATATTCAGCGCTTCTTGCCGCGCACGATCGATGAAGATCAATGGCAAAGCGCCGACCGCGCGCTGGTTTGGCTATGGGATCAGTTCGGCAAATCTAAGGCCAAGAAGCGCAAGAACAAGAAAGCTGAGGACGGCATCAAGCGCGTCAACATCATCGGGCCGGCCTATGGCTATTTCAACACGCCCTCGGACCTCGCGGAAATTCAGCGGCTGGTAGAGGGCATCGGCGCCGAGATCAACATGGTCTTCCCGCTGGGTTGCCCGCTGGACGAAGTGGTTGCATTGGCCGATGCCGACGCGAATGTCTGTCTCTACCGGGAATACGGTCGCAAGCTGTGTGAAGCGCTGGAAACACCCTACTTCCAGGCGCCGATTGGTTTAGATAGCACAACCAAGTTCCTTCGGGCCCTGGGTGAGGAGCTGGATCTCGACCCAGAACCCTTTATCGAGCAGGAAAAGCACACTACGTTGAAGCCCGTTTGGGATCTGTGGCGCTCAGTGACCCAGGATTTCTTTGGCACCGCCAGCTTTGGCGTTGTCGCAACGGAAACCTACACCCGCGGCCTGCGACACTTCCTCGAGGGTGAGCTCGGCCTGCCCTGCGCGTTCCATTTTTCACGCAAAGCCGGCGTCAAGCCCGATAACCAAGAGGTCCGTAACGCGATCCATCAATCCGGCGCGTTACTGGTCTTCGGTGGCTACAACGAGCGCATGTACGTGAACGAGGCCGGCAACAAGAGCGTTTACATCCCCGCTTCGCTGCCCGGCACGATTATCCGTCGCCATACGGGTACGCCGTTTATGGGCTATGCGGGTACCTGTTATCTCGTCCAAGAGATCTGCAACGCCCTCTTCGACGCCCTTTTCAATGTCCTGCCGCTGGGTACCGACCTCGACAAAGTCGAGGCAACTCCCGCGCGCGCCGCTGAAACACTGACCTGGGCAGACACTGCTCAGCATGGGTTGGACCGCATTGTGGCGGCGCAACCCATTCTCGTCCGGATTTCAGCCGCCAAGCGCCTCCGCGACGCCGCCGAGCAAGCTGCTCGCGCCGCGGGGGTCGCCACAGTAGAGATTGAGCACGTCCAGTACGCAAGCGAGAGCCTGCAGTTTGGAGATGCCGCATGAATAAGAGCACGACTTCGACAGTGACAGAAACGCCCTTTGGGGGGGGAGGACTCATGGCAACGCAGAACAAAACAAGCGATGGGCCACGCGGAATCTGGGAGCAAATGCAGTTCCGGATTTTGTTTGTGATGGTTTTCACGTGGTTCCTGTTCGCAGCGGTACTGAAGTCACTCACTTTGCAACGGGGCAGCAGCACGGATAGCTGCTGGCAGGAGGCGCGGCGCGCGGCATACAGCCTCACGCCCTATGCCTTTATGAGAATTTAGCCCGGGCGATCGGGGCTGGACGCCCTGATCGCAAGGGAGATGTTTGAGAACTGGCGCTTGCGCCATAAAGGGAGAGTCATGTCATGTCGATGCTGACGTTTGAGAAAAAGTATCGCGTCCGGGGAGGGACTCTACTCGGAGGTGATCTATTCGATTTTTGGATAGGTCCCTTCTGGGTCGGCTTCTTTGGCGTAACCACACTGTTTTTTGCCAGTCTGGGCACTGGGTTGCTGGTCTACGGAGCGGCAATGGGTCCGACGTGGAACATTTGGCAAATCAACATTGCGCCACCGGACCTGTCTTACGGGCTGGGCCTCGCGCCACTAATGGAGGGGGGCCTCTGGCAGATTATTACCATCTGCGCGACGCTCGCATTTGCCTCCTGGGCGATGCGACAGGTTGAGCTCTCCCGCAAGCTCGGCATGGGACTGCACATTCCCTTTGCCTTCAGCTTCGCTGTGCTGGCCTACGTCACACTGGTGATCGTTCGCCCGGTATTACTGGGAGCATGGGGCCACGGCTTCCCCTACGGCATCCTCAGTCACCTCGACTGGGTATCCAATGTGGGCTACCAGTTCCTGCACTTCCACTACAACCCGGCGCACATGATTGCGGTGACGTTCTTCTTCACCACAGCCATGGCGCTGTCCATGCACGGCTCACTGATTCTGATGGCGACCGACCCTCGTGAGGGCGAGACCGTCAAGACAGGTGAGCACGAGAACACGTTCTTCCGCGACGATATTGGCTACTCGATTGGCGCACTGGGCATCCACCGCCTGGGCGTTTTTGTCGCCATTTCAGCTGCCTTCTGGAGTGCAGTATGCATCGTCATCAGCGGACCGTTCTGGACCCGCGGCTGGCCCGAATGGTGGAACTGGTGGCTCGAACTGCCAGTTTGGTACTAAGGAGGGAACTGCGTCATGAGAGAGTATCAAAACATATTTACGCAGGTGCAGGTCTCTGCCCCTGACTACCCCGGGGTTCCCATTGGCGATGCAGAGCGCAATCGCACCAAGGGGATCGTTCACAATCATTTGCTGGGTAAGCTCGGCGATGCACAAATCGGTCCGATCTATCTGGGCACACTCGGTGTTTTCTCCCTAATCACCGGGCTGCTGGCCTTCTTGATCATCGGCATGAACATGCTCGCCTCGGTGAACTGGGATCCGGTTCAGTTTGTTCGCCAACTATTTTGGCTGTCGCTGGATCCTCCCGGTCCCGAGTACGGCTTGTCCATCCCACCGCTGAATGATGGCGGCTGGTGGCTGATTGTCGGCGCCCTGCTGACCACGTCGATAATGCTGTGGTGGGCGCGCACCTTCCAGATCTCGCGCAACCTGGGCATGAGTAATTACCTCGCGTGGGCATTTGGTGCCGCCATCTCGCTGTATCTGGTGCTGGGCTTTATTCGCCCCGTACTGATGGGCTCCTGGAACGAGGCGGTGCCCTTCGGGATCTTCCCGCACCTGGATTGGACAGCGGCCTTCTCCTTGCGCTACGGCAACCTGTTCTACAACCCGTTCCACATGCTGTCGATTGCCTTCCTTTACGGGTCGGCAGTGCTGTTTGCCATGCACGGCGCCACGATTTTGGCGACCAGTCGCTACGGCGCCGACCGGGAGATCGACCAGATCACCGATCGCGGCACAGCTGCTGAGCGTGGTGCACTGTTCTGGAGATGGTGCATGGGCTTCAACGCTTCGATGGAATCCATTCACCGCTGGGCCTGGTGGTTCGCCGTGTTGACGGTGCTCACCGGTGCCATCGGCATCTTGCTGACAGGAACCGTTGTAGAGAACTGGTACCTCTGGGGTATGAAGCACGGCATCGTGCCGCCCTACCCCCCTCTGGAGGCAACCCCAGTCCTTGATCCAATGATGGAGGGTTCGCAATGAAAATCTTCAATATGAAACTGTTCGCAGGCGCCTCGCTGCTGAGCGCTGCTTTGCTCAGCGGTTGCGACATTCCTCCGCAGGAAACTGTCCAGCGCGGCTACCGCGGCACCGGTATGGAAGCGGTGTATAGCCCCGAGGTGCTGCAGGAGCTGGTAACCGCCAATCAGGTGCCGGCGGCCATTCCCGCAGTTAGCTCAGAAGGCCCCAAAGCCGGTGACGTGTATCAAAACGTGCAGGCGCTAGGACACCTCTCCGTCGGTGAATTTACCCGACTGATGGCAGCGATCACTGAGTGGGTATCACCCGAGCAGGGTTGTAACTACTGCCACGTCGCGGGCGAGGGCTTCGAAAAGGACACGCTGTACACCAAAAAGGTGTCGCGCGTCATGATTCTGATGACCCAGAACGCCAACGAAAACTGGGGTGCTCACGTGGGTGGCGCCGGAGTGACCTGCTACACCTGTCACCGAGGCAACAACGTGCCCGAATACGTGTGGAACATTGGCGTGCCGCCCCGCCATGCGTCGGGCATGGTTCACCAGATGCAGAATGTCGCGCATCAGGAGTCCAACGCCTACGCGTCACTCCCGTTTGATCCTTTCACACGTTACCTACTTGAAGACAACGCAGCACGGGTCGCCGGTAACACCGCGTTACCAACGGGACACGAGTCCTCGATTGAGAGCACTGAGTACGTTTACAGCCTAATGATGCACTACTCCGACGCGCTGGGCGTGAACTGTACGCACTGTCACAACTCTCGCGCGTTTGCTGCGTGGGACCAGAGCAACTCCGAGCGGGTGAAGGCATGGCATGGACAGCAAATGGTCAAGGAGATGAACAACGAGTACATCAACCCGACCAATCAGTGGCTGCCTGCTTATCGCCAAGGCGCGCTGGGTGACGCACAGAAAGTGAACTGTGCCACCTGCCATCAGGGTGCTTATCAGCCCCTGTTGGGAGCCAACATGCTTGCGGACTACCCCAATCTGAGCAGATTGGCGCCGGCAGCAGCACCCGCCGAATCAATGGATGAGGCGCCTGCAGAAGGCATGGAAATGGAGAGTGCGAGCCTGGATCAGGGTGCCTCTTCAGGAGAAGCGCATTAATGAATTATCGGGGTGGCATGACCGCCCCACTCTGCCCGCTATACGGCAGAACAGTTCTGAGCCGGTTCTTTTGAGCCGGCGAAGAAGGATGAATACGACACTCGCGAGTGAAGTTTTGATCCAAAAGGCGTCGCCTGAAAACACCTCGGTGTGATCAAGCGGCATATGTAGAAAACAAACGTACATGGGAGGTATTAACCATGAGTAGTTTGTCTGATAGCGAAGCTAAAGAGTTCCATTCAGCTTATGTAACTGGACTCCTCGGCTTTGTGGGCATCGCGATCGTTGCGCATTACTTGCTCTACGTGTGGAAGCCCTGGTTCTAAGAATCAAGGAACCGCTTTGTTCACAGCGTGTGGCTTAACCGCCACGTCGCGATAACGTAACGGAGACAACTTATGCACAGATTCTGGATGTTGTTTGATCCACGCCAAGTCCTAACGGGTCTCACAGTGGCATTGTTCACTTTGGCACTGACTATCCATTTTATTCTGTTGAGTACTGACAGATATAACTGGTTAGGTGACCCCAACGGCGGCGGCCTTGCCGTTAGCACGCATCAAGAGGCTCTGCCTCCTGCTCGCAGCTAACACGTTTAACAGGCCCCTTCCGGGGGCCTGAAGTTTTACGACCCGCGGTGAAACCTTCAGGTGGAACCGGTGGTGACAGAAGTGGAGAAGTTTGCGATCACCCTGCCCCCAGAGCTGTCGATCGCCCTGAAGACGGAACCACATTTCTGACACCACTTCCCTCTCGGGAGCGGGTCATTTTATTTTTTGGGGACAAGTGATGGAATCACGACAGCAACCGCCGAGCGACAATCAATCCGGACCTATCGTTTCATTTGATAACGAGGCGCTCATTATTGTTGACGCTCAGGATCGCATTTTGGGCCACGGCAAAAAAGCGGACCTGCACCGAGGTTCAGGAACGCTACATCGCGCCTTCTCCATCTTTTTATTCAACGCTGACGGAGAAATGCTTCTAACGCGCCGTAGCGATAATAAGCCGCTCTGGCCAGGATTTTGGTCAAACACCTGTTGCAGCCATCCGCGTCAGGGTGAGTCCTACGGGGTCTCAACCCAACGACGTCTGAGAGAAGAACTCGGCATCGAGACACCCCTGCTGTTCACGCATCGCTTCCGATATCAGGCTCAATTCGATGAGAGCGGCGCAGAACACGAGCTGTGTTCTGTATACGTCGGTCGCATTGATTCCGCTCCCTCCCCTAATCCGATGGAAATAAGTGACTGGCAGTGGATCAGCCCCGCGGCGCTCGACCATAAAATTGAAGCCGAGCCCAATACCTTGACGCCATGGTTCAAATTGGAGTGGCAGGTATTGCGCTCAGGAAAGCATGCTGAGGTACTTCGGAGGCTCGGATTGGATTGGCACTTTGGCACCACCCAAGCGAGCTGATTGTCAGTAGGCCCGAAAAGCTGGGGAGGAATCCATCCAAACGTGGGGCAACATCGACCGACCAAGCTCTGTCAGTCGAAAATCAGTGGCAGCCTCTTCTACATAACCTTGGCTAACTAGAGGTTCAACCCAGCGCTTTTTCTGCAGGGCTGTGAGGCTTGAAATACTGATGTCCTTCCTGCACATGAGGCCTCGCATTACCTTGCGTTGCAACACTTCTGCATCGCCTGATATCACAGCAGAAGCCGCAGAGAGCGACCCAGACTCAACAGTTTCATGCCATGTGGCAAGCCGCGTTTGATTCTGCACCACCAAGCCGGGCAGTTCACCTAACGCGCCCAGACCTAGACCAAGCACATTCAGCCCTTCATCCGTACCATAACCCAGCACGTTGAGCGCCAAAGTTCCCTGTCGCTGAGCAACCGCTAACTCATGATCGGGTTTTGAGAAGACATTAAGCCCAACCCATTCATACCCCGCACTAGTCAAACCCTGTTGCAGCGAATTAAACATGAACAACCGGTCCGCCAGGGAGGGAAGGTGCTGGGAATCAACGGCGATCTGATGTGGGAACAATGACTCTCGCCGTTTGAACGGCAGACACGTCAGCGAGTCTGGATTTAAGGAGCAAATGGCCTCGACACTCTGCTCACACGATTCAGCGGTCTGTCCTGGCAAGCCCAAGAGATAATCCATGCTGATCGACTCAAAGTTGACGCCGTGAGCAATCGAGATCACGTCCTCGAGCAATTCGAGAGACTGAATGCGCCCGATTTCTCGCTGAACATTAGCGTCCACATCACGCACTTCAAGTTTAATCTGCCCGATACCCAAACCTTTAAGAAAGTTCAGTTGCGCCCGCGAAGTCCTTCTGGGATTGAGCTCCATGGAAAATTCCGTTCCCGAACTCACGTCAAAAAGACGAGCGATATGCGAGAACAAAGTCGCCAGGGCAAGCTCAGAGAGGTGATTTGGAGACCCCCCTCCAAAATGCACGCGAGACACTGATCGTCGATGCCCCAGTTTACGCGCCACCATCTCGAGCTCCCGCTGAAGGGTCGCGATATAGCGCTCTTGTTGGTCAGGTTGGTGCTGCACAACCGCAACGCGATCACAGGTTAAGCATCGCGATGGGCAGAAAGGCAGGTGCACGTTAAGTGCAATAGGAGTGTCGTCTCCCGCAGCCAAGCGAGTAAAATGCGGTTGCAGCGTCGCCTCGGTAATCGGCGTAGCGTGCTCCCCCAAAGAATGGGTGTCCTCTGGCCTGATCGGCGGTGACGCCAATTCCGGAGGAGACCTCCCCCCTACTGTCGAACTCATCTTTGCCCCCTACTGCCCTGCTGGCTGGGTCACCACGTGGCGAAACCGAGGACTGCAAACGGTAGCGTCAAGCAAGCTCCAGTCAGTCTGTTTTTTTTGTCAGACCGCTCTAGCCCCACATTATTCCTGTGGTGCTCCGGCGTCAAGGAAAACATAGACAATTGCTAGACATACTCACCTGAGCTTGCGGGTATTGACCTCAGCCCAGCGCCACAGGGCCGTTTCGCCCATAGGAACCATCAGAAAGCAGTGCTCCAGCACAGCGAGTAGTGCCAACCAGGCGATCAAAAACAGCGACAGTGCGGTAGCGGGATCAACTGCAATCTGCCCATAAAAGAACAGCAAATAAGTACAATATGTTGCTAACGTCGTCGAAAACAACATAAACCAGCTATTTTTACCTGAACGCAGATAGCTGGTGATATAGTGCATGTTGTCGGGCAACCACTCACTATTGAAGTGCTTCACGCCAAAAAAGAGGTTGAGCTTGGTGCTCCATCGCATCAGCCACAATACCGCCAGCGTGTTCTGAATCGTCGGATTAGGGAGTCCTGCACCCAAAATACACACAATTCCAACCACTGCCACCACTAAAAATTCGTGGTAAATGGTAGTGCCCAGAGCGTTATAGAAACGCACGGGCAAGCTCATGGACTCAGTCGCAGGACGCTTAACGGGTCCGGTGATGTAACCCATCAGATAGCTGAGTTCGAGCCACGCCCAGATCACGAGGCCCATCGCAAAGCCGGTCACTGTCGCCATAGTTGTATGGCTCGCGGCATTGCCCTGTACTCCCCAGATGGCAGCCGTCGCGAAAATTGTAGACAGCAAAAAGATGGGCTGCTGGAGCGCCCGCGGCTGGTGCACACTCATTAGTGCTAGGCCGGTCATTAACCACCACAGCAGTACAGCGACCCCCAGGGCTAACCAGATCACTGGGTCTTCCCGGTCGCCGCAATGTCGTTTGACACAGCTCGCGCAAGAATGTCGGCAAACAGTCCTCTGTTGTCTACGCCAAAGGCCTCAAGCGCCATCCAGTATCCTGTATCAGGATCTGAAATCACCAGACTTCCATTGTCCAGTAACGAGAGGCTGAACGTCCCACCTGAGTGGAGATCCCTGACACTCCGCTCGCGCACAAGGCTTCTTAGAATACCGCGAAGAAAACTACCTTCTCCGGATTCAAAGACTGCCAAGGTCATTTGGGTTTTGGCATTTAAAACGTCGATGCGACCACGAGGGCCATCGACAAACAGTAAATCTGCAGAGGAGACTGGGAGGGCGGTCTGCTGAGGGGGTGGTGCATAGCGAACATCCTCTCTGGATACTCCCCACACCCACAACAACGCCATGGCGAGAACAACCCAGACCATTGGGTATCCGAGTGTTCTCCCCAAGTATGTTTGCCCCCCAGCCATTTCTTCAACCCACCGGTAGCGGGTTACCTCCTGTATGGACCCTCACGGGCACCGCAGTCTGCTCACCTGAAGTCACCTTATAGTGCTGACTCGCAACCGAAGCAAAAGCGTCTGCCGCGCGTTGTAGGTCAGGCAGCCCTCTAAGCAGGGGCCTGACTGGCCGCGAGTACCAAGCAGAGACATTGGGCCACAACAGCACCCAATAAAGCTTCCTGTCCGCAACCGGCTTCAGAAGAATATCGCCCGTGCCGTCCCGGTAGGCACGCATGTCTGCCGCAATGATTTGCTCGATCGGAATATTGGCCATCATCGGCAGTGCCACCCCCGAACGAATCACCAGACGCTCACTGGTCAGGGTATAAAGAATCGACCTTGCGTAAGCCCTAGCCAACCAGGCCAGCAGTACCAAAACAAAGACTGCCAACCCGGCCTGCCAGACAAAGGTACCCATCACCTGTGCCGCAGACACGCCTTCCATCAAACGGTAAACAGTGTGTCCTGCAATCAGCAAGCCGAAGTACAGCGCAAGGTGAGGGATGTAAAACACCCGTTTTGCCATCGCTGCAACAGTAGGCCGACCCTGCCAAACCATGGTTTCCCCGTCGGGCAGGCGTTCGGGCAAGCCTTCTACAGGCTCGTCTTCATATTCAGTCATACCCATATCAGTGGTTCCGAACGCATTGGCATGGCGTAGAGGTGACCTCCGCCATAGAACGCTGTAATACGATCCTCTTCCTGTAAGGTGACTTCATCGGGGCTTGAAAGTCCCGGCACCTGTGCAAACTGATCGGACCGAATGGATTTGACGTTGATGGACCCGTCAGAGGAGACCATTGCCAGGGTCATGGGTAACAGAATACGTCGCCCGCCCGCATCAAGCTCTGCGTAACGGAAATGCGGCTCGGCACGATCCACCCATAAATCAACCACCGTCGCGGCCTGCTTTCCATCGCAGCCAAAGACAGCCTGCCCGCGAGGATCAGGGTCGCCGCTATTGACGCTATGGTCGCTGTCTACCCGCAGAGGCACAATGCGCGGGCGGCCATCGACGGTGAGATCTGGCTTGTCTGGACGAATCGCCCAAGCTGCCGCGCCCACTCCGTCGACCATTGGATCGCCATTCGGATGCATTGGCGCACCGCTGGCGTCATAAATCGGCGTGGCATTGACTTCGTATTGTGCAGGTTCAGGGCCCGGTTTCACTCGCTCACCCTGGCCATGCGCCAATCGATAGGTTTTGGGCGGCGGCATACCACCGACACCTGTGCGCAGTTCACCAGAAGACATCTGCAGAGGCCAACCCTCACGCTTGCCTTCCCGGTGGAGATAGCCCACTAAAATAAAGAACAGAATCCAGAACGCATAGAGCGCGAGCTGCGCCACGTCCACGTATTCAGTAATTGCACCAGTACCCATAATCAGGTCCTCCCAATGTGGTCATTAACTCGGAAAATCCGCTAACCCGAGACGTTTGCCGTCTTGGCCCGTTTCGCCGGGTCGCCTAACCAGCCGACCCATTGCAGCGAGCGCTAAAAACAACAGCGCAATCTCGATGTGATAAACCGCTCCATAACCTGAAGCGGGTGATTGCATTGCGACACCTAACAGTCCCGCATCTGCCCAACCCGCAACAACGTCACGGATTGCACCCCCAGAAAACATGGCCACTCCGGCGGCAGCGGCCTGCACCGCGCCCCAAGCGCCCAAAGTCAGGCCTGCCATCTTGTCGCCGCCAAATACCATAGCGGCAGTCAGCATGCCGACTGCAAATAAACCATTACCCAAACCGATCAAGGCCGCGCCAATCTGAAACAACCCGGGCGCCTGAAACGGGCCACTGAGAATCACTGCTGCGAACGCGAAGATACCGATCAGGATACCCATTGATGCGGTCCTGATGGGGTCTGAGCCCTTGCCGAGTCGTCGCGACGTCAAAATGAGGGCCAGCACCATACCGCCCGCAAACATAGCGGTGAGCAAGGTGGTATCGCTGACCGACAGACCCAGTACCTCTGCGCCATAGGGCTCGAGCAGAATGTCCTGCATCGTGAAACCCATCGTTCCCAGCGCCAGTACCCACAGCAGGCGACGCGCTTGGGGTAGCGCGATGAAATCGCTCCAGGCGTGACCAAATGAGGGGCGAGCCAAGGCGTGGTCGGTGAGTTCGGGGCGCCGTTGTTCCTGTTTCAGCATTGCGACGACGTTGAGCACCAATGTGATCACTGCGGCACTCTGGATGACTTGAATAAGTCGCACGTAACCGAAATCTCGCAGCAGCGCGGCAAAGATGAGCGCACTGCCGATCATGCCGATCAACAACATCAGGTAGAGCAGTGCCACAACCCGGGGTCGGGTTTCTTCGGTGGCAAGGTCGGTGGCAAGCGCAAGCCCCGCGGTCTGCGCGACATGCATGCCCAAACCGGTTAGCAAAAAAGCGCCCATCGCCGCGAGCGGCCCCAGGAAGCCCGGACCTGAGTGCGCCTCGGTCATGAGGATCAACGCAAAGGGCATGAACGCAAGGCCGCCGAATTGCATCATGGTGCCGGACCAGAGATAGGGGATTCGACGCCAACCTAAATAAGAGCGGTGATGATCTGAGCGATAGCCAATCAAGGCTCGGGTCGGCGCCATCAGAAGCGGTATGGCCAGCATCAGCGATACCCAAGACGCTGGCTGACCCAGCTCAACAACCATGACACGGTTCAGCGTGCCGGTCAGTAATACGATGGCCATGCCGGTAGAGAGCTGGAATAAAGACAGCCGCAACAACCGACCCAGAGACAGATCGGCCGAAGCCGCGTCGGCAAAGGGCAGCCAACGGTGCCCGAAGCCCGCGATGCGTGTCCCTGCATTGCCGGCGGATCGCGTCATCGTCGCTTAAGCTCCATGGCGTGAGATTTATAAAAACCAACGTCGATGCGATGTGATCGACCCGCACTCCAGGTCTGCATCAGTCCTGCCTCATCCAGATGTCGCGAGAGACGGCCCGGCGAGACGGGCTCAATCGACGGCGCACGATCTGCCCGGGGGAACAGTCGTCCTGTCGCGTGCATCAGTGCCAACAGCGGTGTCTTGGGGGCGAAGGTGAAGACCATTTTCTGGTTAATTTGCTGCGCCATCGCCTCGAGGGTCTGCACTCCATCCATCACGTCGTAGTGAATCAGAGAATCCATGGCGACGGCGTAATCGAAGCAGCCCAGATCCATGTCGCGCATATCACCCACTAAAAAGGTCACATCAAGATCTTCACCGCTATCGCGGAGTCGCTCCCGTGCCAAGTTGACCAATGTCGGGGAAAGATCTACCGCAACCACGTCGGCGCCACGTCGTGCTGCTTCAATGGCCAGCGTGCCAGTGCCGCAGCCGGCATCGATCAGAGTGCTCCCTGAGAGGTCCTCGGGCAGCCAGCTCAAGAGCGTCTCGCGCATGGCATCTCGCCCGCGACGCACCGTACGCCTGATGCGACTCACGGGCGCATCGGAAGTCAGCGCCGCCCAGGCGTCAGCCGCGGTGCGATCGAAATAGGTTTCGATCTCGTCCCGGCGCGTTTGATAACTCATCGATGCCATCAATCAAATCCTAAGAAGTCGAACAGATCGCGATCTTTCATTGGCTCACAAGGCAGCGGATCAGTTCCCGCCCACAATTGCTCGGCAAGCTGCAGGTATTCGTCACACACTTCGGACAGGCCTGGCGAATCTTCGAGTTCAAACAGAGTCGACTTTTTCAGCCTGCTACGGCGAATCACATCGAGATCTGGGAAATGTGCCAGCCGCTTAAGGCCTACAGCCTCGTTGAATCGGTCGATCTCGTCTGTCGCAGCACTGCGGTTGGCGATGACACCCCCCAGCCGCACGGCGTAATTCTTGGACTTGGCCTTGATCGCAGCTGCGATGCGATTCATGGCGAAAATAGAGTCGAAGTCGTTGGCAGTGACAACCAGTGCGCGCTCAGCATGTTGCAATGGTGACGCGAAGCCACCACAGACCACATCACCCAATACGTCGAAGATTACGACGTCAGAGTCATCCAACAAGTGGTGCTGTTTCAAAAGTTTTACGGTCTGACCGACCACGTAACCACCACAACCGGTGCCCGCTGGTGGTCCACCTGCCTCGACGCACATTACGCCGTTGTATCCCTCGTACACATAGTCCTCGGGCCGCAGTTCTTCTGCGTGAAATTCGACTGATTCCAGCACATCTATCACCGTCGGCATCAGAGCCTTGGTAAGCGTGAAGGTCGAATCGTGCTTTGGGTCACAGCCAATCTGAATCACGCGCTTACCCAACTTCGAAAACGCGACTGACAGATTCGACGACGTGGTGCTCTTGCCTATACCGCCCTTCCCGTAGACGGCAAAGACCTTGGCACTGGTCTGCATCAGATCCTCTTCCAAGTGAACCTGCACGCTGCCCTCGCCGTCTCCGACGTTTTTACCCGGATCAATGTTGTTGACCGGAATATGCTGATTGGGTGAATTCATGCTGCCACCTCCCCCGTGACGCCCTCGAGGAAATCCTCGAGGTCTTCTCCTGCCCGCCTTAGGGCATCGATGCTTTCTTCATCGGCCCCCCAGTACTGACGTTCTTGTGCTTCTATCAGCCGGTTCGCCAATCTTGCCGCCGAAACCGGATTGAGCTCCGCCAAACGACGACGCATGTCCTCATCCAGCACGAATGTTTCGGACAGCTGTTGATAAACCCAAGGCGCAACATCGCCAGTGGTAGCTGACCAACCCATGGTATTGGTGATATGCGCCTCGATCTGACGCACGCCCTCATAGCCGTGATCAAGCATCGACTCGTACCATTTCGGGTTGAGCAGACGTGTGCGTGTCTCCAGAGCCACCTGCTCATTGAGCGTTCGCACACGGCCCGCACCACCCGAAGTATGGTCAGCGATATAAACCGGTATCCGTTCGCCACGGGCTCTTTTTACCGCGCGACTGATACCGCCCAGAGTGCCAAAGTAATGATCAACAGTGGTTACACCCAGTTCAACGGAATCGAGATTTTGGTACGCCAGATCAACGCCCTCCAGCACTCGGTTGAGCAGGTCTGATTGCTGTGTCACTTTGCCATGTCGGTCGTAGGCGAAGCCCTTGCGCTGGGTGTAGCAGTCGGCCAACTCTTCTTCATCTTCCCAGCGACCGCTATCGAGCATCAGGTTCACGTTCGACCCATAGGCTCCCTCCGCATTGCTGAAGACACGCAACGCGGCCTGTTCAAGATCGCAAGCATGTTCTGCCTGATAAGCCAGAACATGCTTGCGAACATAGTTCTGACTAACGTCCTCATCCGCAGTCGCCGCCAGCCAACTTGCCTCTGCAAGCAATTGCGTTTGCATGGGTAACAGATCGCGGAAAATACCGGACAGCGTGACCAACACGTCTATTCGCGGACGACCGAGCTGTTCGAGCGGGAGCAACCGGGCGCCCACCACGCGGCCGTAACTGTCATGTCGTGGCTCTGCACCCAACAACGCCAGTGCCTGAGCAATGCTGACGCCCTCGGTCTTCAGGTTGTCGGTGCCCCATAAAACCAGCGCCACCGATTCAGGCAGTGCACCCGTATCTGTCTGGTGACGGGCAAGCAGTTGCTCGGCCTGCCGCCAACCCTCAGAGTGTGCAAAGCTTGCTGGCAAGCGGAAGGGGTCAAATCCATGAAGATTACGCCCCGTAGGCAAAATCTCCGGTGCTCTGATGACATCGCCACCTTTCACCGGTGGAATAAATCGTCCATCCAATGCCCTCAGAATCCCGCGAAGTTCGTGATCCTCGCTCAGGGTCTGGTCGGCCACTAACAGTGTCTCTGCCAACTCAGCAGAAGCACCCTGCTCCGCGGCAGTCATCGAGTTTTCCAGCACTTTTTGCAGGGCTGAAGCATCGCCAGCCCCAATCGCTGTGGCGAAAGCCTCGGCATCGCAGTCGTTGGCACCGCCCGACTCGGCCATTGCCAGCAGCATTTGCTGTCGGTCTTCAACCTGAAGAGGTTGACCCACCACATGCAGACCGAAGGGAATTAGTGCCCGTTCTATTTCGTCGAGCTGGTCACGCAGCGTGTCCATGCGACTGGGCCATTCTTGTGACGACCAAACCGCACCCTCCTCACAGAGCTCACAACGAGCAGCGATAGAGAGCACCGTATCGATCATGGCCTGCTCTGCCTCCTGCTCGATATCAGCGGGACGTTGGCGCCAGTGATCAATTGCCCCCCGCAGATCAACCAGGTGTCGATAGAGATCTGAATGCGTGACCGGCGGAGTGAGGTAACTGATCAGCGTTGAGGCTGCCCGGCGCTTGGCAATCAGCCCCTCAGAAGGGTTGTTAGCGGCGTACAGATAAACATTGGGCAAATCGGCGATCAATCGATCGGGCCAGCATTTGCCGGAGAGACCCACTTGTTTGCCGGGCATAAATTCGAGGGAACCATGGGTGCCAAAGTGCAGGACGGCATTCGCACCAAAGTCATTGCGCAACCAACGGTAGAAATGGGAGAACGCATGGGTCGGTGCGAGGCCGCCTTCGAACAACATGCGCATGGGGTCGCCTTCGTAACCCATGGGAGGCTGGATACCGACCAGTACGTTGCCGAAAGACTCACCCAGGACGAACAGGTGCTGACCATCGGTCCATTCTTTACCCGGAGCGGGCCCCCATTGCGCTTCTATCTCCGCCAGCCAAGGCTCGGCGCGAACATGGTCATCAACAGGCACTCGCTTGTACACATTGGCTTCAGCACCAAATTGCTTGGCATTCCCTTTAAGGATGGCGTCACGAAGTTCAGCGTGAGACCCCGGGAGATCAACGCTGTAGCCCTCATCGCGCATCGCAGAAAGCGTATTGAATAATGACTCGAATACGCTGAGGTGCGCCGCAGTGCCTGCTGCACCGCTATTTGGCGGGAAGTTGAACAGAACAATGGCTACCTTGCGCTCAGCAATGGGCGTATGCCGCAGCGCCACAAGCCGCGCGACGCGATCCGCCAAACGGTCGATCCGCTCTGGCTCGGGTTGCATGTCAAATTTTTCGCCGGCTGAAATTTCGGAACGACCACCGAACACCATTGACCCGGTCGCGCCATCAAGCTCGGGAATGGCCACCATCATGGTTGCCTCGACGGGCATTAGGCCCATGGATGAAGCTTGCCAGTCCTGCAAACTTTGGAACTCGAGACCCTGCACCGCTAAATAGGGCACATCGAGGGATTCAAGCAATGCCTGAGCGGCATCAGTGTCGTTATAGGCAGGCCCACCGACGAGTGAAAAGCCCGTGAGCGATACCACGGCGTCGACGATCGGGCGATCACCCTCCATAAAGAAGGCATTGACAGCGGGTCGTGCATCCAGGCCAGATGCAAACGCGGGAATCACCCGCAACCCCCGCGCTTCCAGCGACGCAATGACTGCATCGTAATGCGCACTGTTACCTGACAGCGCATAGGAGCGCATTAATAGTATGCCCACTGTACCTTTGGTCGACGGTTTGATGGTCTTACCGAGCACCTTCGGATCGTCGGTAATGCGATCCGGCAAGCTTTGGTGGTACAGACCGGTATCCGGATATTCCAGCGGCGGCTCATAGGTCAGCGCATCCCGGATTTCGGCGTGTGCGTCATTGGCGTAACGATTGATCAGAAACGCCATCATGCGCGACAGATTGGTTTCAGACCCGGCCAACCAGTACTGCAAGGTCAGAAAGTAAGCGCGGACATCTTGGGCAGTGCCCGGTATGAACCGCAACAACCGGGGCAGTCGTCTCAGCATGGTCATCTGCTGCGCACCGGCAGAGCGACCGGACTTGTAA
>Ga0181573_10002643_pt1 | contig 16506 bp, 9 predicted proteins | sample 101ome_25_FD_148643 | JGI IMG/M metagenome (GOLD analysis project Ga0181573, IMG submission 148643) | Coastal salt marsh microbial communities from the Groves Creek Marsh, Skidaway Island, Georgia - 101409BT metaG (spades assembly) | ecosystem: Environmental > Aquatic > Marine > Intertidal zone... | reverse complement strand
TCCGCTCGTCCACTCACGAATATCCACGTGGACTCCAAATGACAATTTTGGAATTTTCGACCGGCAACGCGCATTTAGTCACATCGGTAAACACAAACGAGTCGATCGGCGATACGTGTTGCAGGTGGGGCGAGGCGACATTTCTTTTCGAGAGTTACTTGTATCAGTGCCACCCCGAGTCATAAACATCGTGTCATTTGAGCTTTTGGGTTCGCGCGCACCCGCCTTCGTCCTCCTCCGACGACGACGACGACGCGACGGTTCACCCCACCCTCCTCCTCACTTTTTCACAGCCTTGAGAACCGCGGAGAAGTCCTCGTCGTCGGCGCCGTCGCGTCGCGCTCGTTTGTACAGCTCATTCGCCGCCGCCGCCACCGGCATGTCCTGCGCGAGCTCATCCGCCAGCGCCAGCGCGAGCCTCATGTCCTTCTGCTGGTGCTTCAGCGGGAACGCGGGATTAAACGTGCCTTTGACCATGGTCGGGCCCTTCAGCGCGAACATCGGCGACGCGATGGCGCCGAGGGAGACCACTTCCAGCAGCGTCGCCGGATCCAAGTCGCTCTTCTCGGCGAGCGTGAGGCCCTCGGCGAACGCGCCCATCATGCTCCCCATGATCATGTTCACCACGAGCTTCATCTTCGCGCCCTGCCCGACGTCGCCCAGGAAGAAGTGTGCCTTGCCCATCGTCTCGAGGGGCGACGCGCATCGAGTGTACAGGCCCTCGTCCCCCGCGCACAGAAAGATGAGCGCGCCATCCTCGGCGGGTTTCTTCGATCCGCTCACTGGCGCCTCCAGAAACTCCGCCCCGGTGGCGCGAACGATGGACGCGATCGTCGAGGACGTCCCGGCGTCGACCGTGGAGACGTCGACGTAGCCCTTGCCCGGGGCGAGTCCGTCGGCGGCGGCTTTAGCGACGTCCAGAGCCGCGTCGGGCGTGCTCACCATGACGAAGACGACGTCGGCTTCGCGCGCCGCGTCCGCCGCGCTCGCCGCGAGTTTACCCCCGGCCTCGACCACGGGCGCCGCGGCCGCGGACGTGCGGTTCCACACGCACACGTCGTGTCCCGCCTTGAGCAGATTCTTCGCCATGGGCACCCCCATGATGCCGCAGCCGAGGAACGCGAGCTTCATCGGTTCGTGCGTCTCTTCACTCTCAGATGCGGTCGCGGCGCGGGGAAGCGGCGCGCTTCGACGGCGATGCGCGCGCGAGAACGAGCGGTGGGGTGGGAGCGGGTGCGTTCGAGGGACCGATGCCGCGAGCGCGCTCGACATGTACGACGCGCGTGACGCGACGTGAAGTGCGGGGCGGACGAACGATCCGCGAGGTTCCTTTCGCCCTTTTTACCCTATCCAGTCCCCTGCCTCGTCCTTCCTCGCCAGCCAGTGGACAACCAGAAGTCAACGGGGTCCGGCAGTCAGGATACAAGTATCGGACCATTTGAACGTTTATTTCGCAGCTCGGTGCCCACTGGCCATGGCGTCGCCCGGGGTGGCGCCATCGCCGCGAGATGCGCCGTTCGGGCGCGTCGCCGCCCGCGCGGCGACGGCGACGACCGCGGCGGTCGGCGACCATCAGCACGAGGTGGAGGCCACCGTGCGACACTTCCAGGAACTCTCCGCGCGCGAGGACGTGAGTGGGAGCGCCCCTCGGAACGAACAATCCGTTTCAATCGCCGAGTTCGCTTCCCCCCGAGACCGCTGACCCACGATGACCCAATTCCGTCGTTCCGTCGCTCACAGGCGCGCAGGGAGACGTTCGAACGCGAGTGGAACGCGACGTTCGCCGCGTTCCGCCGCCAGCGCGACCGCGTCGAGGGCAACATGCGCGACCGCCACGAGCACCAGGTGGAGGATCTGCGCGCAACCCTGGAGGCTTCGCTCGACGCCCCGGACTCTAAACCGTCGCGATGGACGCCGCAGTTGGTCGACATGCGACGCCAACAGAAACGCCTCGTCCGCGAGCGCAAGTTCGGCGAGGCCCTCGACCTCCTCAAGGCGGCCGAGACGCGCGAGGCGGAGGAAATCGAGTGGCATCGCCAAACGATGCGACGCGGACACGTCGACGCGCTCGAGTCCCTTTTCGAGCGGCAGGCGGAGGAACGCGCCGTGTTCCTGCGGGAGTGCCAGCGCGAGGAGGAACGTCTGCAACTCAAGCGATCGAAAGCGGCGCGGGGGTTGACGAGGGACGGCGCCTCGGCGGTGGAGGAGGAGGCTGCGCGCCGCGTGGACGCCAACCGACCAAAGTTTCCAAAGTTTCCAAGGGGGAAAAAAAACGTCGAGGCGGAGCCCGCCGCGGCGATCGGTCGGCGCGTGCAGACCAAGCCGTCGCTCCCGGACGCCGCGCGCGGTGGTCGCGGGTTGGATCACGCGCGTCTTCGGGCGGGTGAGAAACGCACGGGGCGCGACGGTTACGAAACGCACGCGCGTCGCGAGCGTGAGGAGTTCCGGTCCCGATCCGGAGGAGTCACCGCCTATCCGGTCCGCCGCGACGACGACGACGACGAGGACGACGAGGACGACGATCACGATCTCTCTCACCCGCACGAAGACGACCGCCCGAACACCGCGAGGGCGTCCTTGCCGTCCACGCGACTGAGCTCCTCGTTTTCGTACCATCTCGCGCCGCAACGCGCGTCGCCGCCCGCGTCGTCGCCCGCGGCGCTCTCCAACGAGTCGCGTCTTCTCGAGTCGCCCGCCGGTATCGAAGCGCGCGACGCGTTTTACGACGATAACGGCGGCGTCGCGGACAGGCTGGTGATGCGTTACGGCCCGGACTCGGTGCGCGCGCACGAGTCCGTCGCGGGGGGTGAGACGAGCGGGATCGAGGCGGCGATCCCGGTGGCGATGCCGATTTCCGTCGACCCGTTTCCGCGGTGTCCGCCCTCTCGCCCGACCACGTCGTTTCACCCGCCCTTTCACCCGCCCGTTCACCCTCCCGTTCACCCTCCCGTTCACGGGTACGAGTTCGAGTCTCAACGCGCGGAGCACGAGGCGTGGATGGCGCAGCAGCGCGCGTGGATCGGCGCGGGTTTGGCGCCGCCCCCGCCCGATTTCATGCCCTACGGAACCCGCGCGCTCGCGGCGGCTTCGACGCCGGGCGCCGGAACGAACGCGTCGAAGTCCCCGGGCGGGGATGGGGAAAAGTCGGCACCCGGGGACGGCGACGCAGCCGGGGACGAAGCCGGGGAGGACGGGTTAGAGGGCGCGGAGGCGAAACTGGCGGCGGACGGTTTGATGTCCGCCGCGCTCGCCATGGCCAAAAACGCGCGGCTAACCGTCGCCAAAAAGTCCACCGCGGAGGTTCGAAAAGAGGAAGAGCGCGTCGCGTTGGAGACGGCGGCGGCGGAGGCTGGCGAGGATCTGTCCGACGACAGCGTGGACGACGGCATGGACGACCTGGACGACGTGGACCTCGTCTCCCCGGGGTGGCGAGACGCGAATCCTAACAAGGGATTGAACAAAAAGTCGAACGCGGGGTTGAAAGTTGGGTTGAACGTTCGCGGCGTGGGTGGGTACGTGACGGGGGTCTCATCCCCGGGTCCCCTCGCCGCTCCCCGACGCATGGCGGGACCGTCCCAGTTCGACGACGCGTCGGCGGCGCCGGCATCCGCCGCGGAGTGTCGAGCGGGTGTTCTCGGGGTTCGGGGCGAGACGAACCCTAACACGAACCCTAACACGAAGCCTAGGGTTCCCGACCCTAAACCGCCGCCGCTGGAAGCCGCGAGGGGCGTCGTCGTCGAACGCGCCAAAGACGGCGAACGCGACCCCGTCAGGGACGTCCCGCGCGTGGCGAGGGGCGTCGCGATTTTGCGCAGGCTCCACGGACCGGAGGATGGGTACAGGAGCAAACGGGAGAGCTCGGGGGACCCGGGAGCGCACGGAGCGTTGGGCTTCCCGGAGGATGAAAACGTGGTGACGCGCGGTGCGAGCCACGACGGCGCTTCCGGTGTGAGCCACGAAGGGTTCGCTTCGAAGGGGACGGGGGGAACGAAGAACGTTTTGGGCGACGATTTCGCACGCGTCGCCGCGCTCGCGAGGAGTCACCCGCGGTCGATCGGGACGTCGGCTCGGACGTCGGAGGTTCGCGACATGCGCGCCGCGTTCGCGGTCATGTCGAACGCGCGATCGCCGCTGCACGCCGCGCGTGTGTCGGACAAGATGTTGAACGTTCGACGATCGAACGACGAAGTAAACGACGATCCGTTCGCGCCGTCGCCCGGTTTTCACCGGGGATCTTCCTCCTCCGGGAACCGAGGAGATTTTCGCGAGGGTAGATCTTCGCGAGAGGTCGGGGCTATTATGAACGACGGCGATCCGTTCGCGCCGTCGCCGCCGCGACGTGGCGACGTCCTCGTCGCGATGCAAACCGCGGGGCTTTCCGGAACGTTCCTGGACGCCGCAAAGGCGGATGCAAAGGCGGATGCAAAAAACAAAGGACGTTCCGCGGAAAACTCGGCGGTGGCGAGAGCCACGCGCGAGGCGACGCGAATCGCCAACTTGGACACGTCGTTCGCGCCCGCGCTCCTCGGCGAGGGTGGGGCGACGCACGGTGAAGCGGCGAGGCGCACGGCCGTGATGGCCGCCGCGAGATCCGCCGCGTTTGAATACGGCGCGAACGCGTCCGTGCCGCCCCCGACGGACGCGTTCGGACGTCCCCTCGAGTACGTCGTCGACTCGAGTAAACCCCGCACTACTAATGGAACCCTAACCCTGAACCCTAAGCTCCCGGTTCCCGCGGTCGGCGACGACGTCGACGTGGCGAGCGGTTTACGCGTGGCGCAGCTGGACGCGGCGGCGAGGCGCGCGATGACGGATGCCAAGATGACGCGCGAGCGAGGCGACGCGGGTTTGGCCAAGGGCGATATCATATCGGAACCGCGGGAGGGAAGGAGGAACCGCGGGAGGAGGATAACGAACAGGGCGAGGGACGACGCGGGGACACGGGGCGAGCCGCGTCCTGACCCTAACCCTAACCCTAATAACCCGCCCGGGAGTTCACCCGGGGGCTCGTCGGTTCGATCCGAAAACGCCAACGCGCCCAGGGCCACCGCGGAGGACGTCGTCGCGCTGTTCAAGCTCTTCCGCAAGGGCAACTACGACGACGCCCGAGCGTTGCTCAAGCGCCCTGGGCTGTCCGTCGACGTCAGGGACAAGTTTGGCAACACGCCGCTCCTCGTCGCGTGCCAAAACGGTCACGGGCGGCTGGCGAAGATGTGCGTCCGCTACGGCGCAGACGTCAACGCTGCCAACGCGAAGAAAAACACCGCGCTGCACTTCGCGGTGCAGTACGGCTTCGACGCGCTCGGGGACTTTCTCGTGGAGAAGGGCGCGAGCAGGGACGCGCGAAACGACGAGGGGAGGACCCCGTACGAGGGTCTGTGATATCGTCGTCTTCTATTTATTTATCATATAACAGGGCGCGATTCGCGAGGTTTTCATTTACAGCTTTCCGTCTCGTCTCGCGCCCGCCCTCGCTCCGTCGCCCTCGTCTCGCGTGCACTCCTCCTCGAACCTTCGTCTAGTAGGGTGACATTCGTCTCTATCGTCAGACTCATCGTGGCCCAACACCGGCGTCGTCGTACGCGATCGCGTCCCTCAATCTCACGCACAGCGCTGCGCCGCACGCGTACCACAGCGCGCCCCACACCGCCCTCGGGCCGTGCACCCCCGCGCAGAGCGCCGCCGCCAGATCCTCCCCGAGCTCCGGCCTGGCGTCCGACGCCAGTCCGGCGCAGTGGTACAGGTCCCGCGTGTACACGCCGCCGATCACGCCGTTCGTAACGTCTCCCGTAACGTCTTTTGTAACGTCTTTAGTAACGTCTGCGGAGCTCGCCGTTCCCACCGCCCGCGCCCTCTCCCGTTCGAAAGCCGCGCGAACGCACCGCTTCAGCGCCCACGTCAGCGCCCGCTCGCCCCCGTCCGCGAGCGCGTCCACGACGTCCGCGTTCAGCGTCTCGAGGCACCGCGCGGGGGGCGGGACCCTGGCGGCGGCGGGCAGGAGCGCGGGAAGGTCCGGGCCGGAGATGGGCGCGCATTCCACCGCCAGGACGAACATCGTCTCGGCGCCGAGGCACTGCGCGAGGGATTCCACGGCGTCGGGCGGCTGCCTCGCCAGGGGTTCGCCGGCGATGGCGGCGGCGAGGGCGACGCCGGCGGGGTGCGGCGGGGGCGGGACGGTGACGACGCGGACGTCCGCCTTGGTCGCGAGGTGTCCCCAGCGCGCGAGCCACGAGTCTTCTCCCGAGTCTTCTCCCGAGTTTTCCCCCGACCGGTCTGCCGGGGTTCCTTCGTTCGGCGACGCTTCATCTTCGTTCCCATTCCCGGGCTTCGTTCCGCCGCGACCGTCCGTCGGGCGCGCCAACCCGCCGGTGCGATTGAGCCGCGTTCGCAGCCTGTGCTTCAACCGCGCCATGGCGCGGACGCCGTCTGCGGTGTCGTGGCCCCAACACACCGTCACCAGGTCGACGTCGGACACCCCGGCGCGAGCCTCCCCCCTCGCCACGCTCCCGCGCGCGTACACGCCCACCACCGGGGACTCCGTCGAGTGCTGCACCGCGGATGCGAACTTTTGATCGCCGTCGAACGTCTCCTCGATCACCTCCGCCGCGTCCGTCGCCGCGGCCCACCACTGCGCCGCCCACTGCGCGGCTCCGCCCCGACCCCGAGCGCCGCCGTCGCCCCCCGCGCGTCGTTTCGTCGCAAAGTTTTTGCCCATCGCGCAGCACTCCGGGACGACCGCCCCGGACGCGTCGAGGCGCAGCGGGACGCCGATGGGTCGAACCACGCCCGCGGTTTCCAGCTGCCGCAACGCCCTCCTCCCCGGTGAGGACAAAGTTTTGGAGCCGTTTTCGTCCGTCGGCTTGCCGGTTTCGTCGGTGAATAAACCGACGGTATCGACGAGTCCGCGGCGCTCCATCCACCGCGCGAACCTCGCGCCGCGCTCCAGCGACTCCGGGGTGACGCCCTTCGGCCAGTCCAACGCCCTCGGCGTCGGGTGCGAGAACTCCGTGTCGGCGAATTCATTCGAGATTTCGAAACCCGGCGTCTTGAACCGCCGAGTCACGCTTGCGCACGTCGCCGGGCCCAAAGATTCGGTGTAGTGCGCCCACCGGGGCGGGAAGACCAGGACGTCGCCGGGACCGAGCACCGCCTCCCACGCGCCGGGAGGGGACGCGGGTTTCGCGGGCGATGACGTGGACGCAGATGTGGCATCCGACGTGGCATCCGCAGACGTGGCATCCGACGTGGCATCCCCCCGCGTCTCGTCCGTCTCGACGTCGGCGCCGAACCGAGAGCCGGTCCACCTCGGGAAGGCTCTCTTCGCCACGTCGGACGCCACGTCGGCGTCCAGCCGGACCTTACTCCGCCTTCTTAGCGGGTGCCAGTCCGGGTAGAGGTGCGCCCTGGACAGCGCGGACGGCGGGTACAGCAACATGCGCTTGGTACCGGTCACCTGCGCCAACACCGAAGCGCTCGAGTCGAAATGCAGAGGGGAAGAACTCCCGGCGGCGGAGAGCCACAGCCTCGCGGGCTGCGTCTCTCGCCATCCCGCGGCGTCCATGCTCCGCCACGGCTCCATGACATCCGATGATGACGCGTCACCGCCCGATGACGCGTCGTCGTCGTCGTCGTTCATCCTCAACCCGGCTTCCCGCGCGAGATCGTCGGAGAGCTCCGCCTGCACGTACACTCCCCCTTCGCCGTCGCCGTTGCGCACCATCCTCGCCGCAGCCTCGCGCAGGGACATCTTGACGGTCCTCGACGGCGCGGCAAACTTTCCGGCGCGAACCGCCTCGTGCGCCTCCTCGACGTAGGCGTACGCGTCTCTCGGGACTCCGTTCGCCGCCGACCCGCTCGGCGAGCGCTCGCGAACGTCGCCCGCGAAGGATCCGTGATCGGCGACGAGCCTCGAGAGCGTCCACGCCCTGGACGCGTCGCACACCGCCGGCCACTCGTCCGCGGCGCCGCGCAGGATGACGGGCTCGCGGAATCGCCCGGTCGAGAGCGAGCGAACGAGATCCTCGCGCTGCGCGTCGGCGCGCGTCGCGTGGTGCCAGTTGAGCTCGGGGCACGGACCGGAGATCTCGACCATCGCGCCGAGCCTCGGCGGCCGCCGCGCGGGGACCCTGGCGTCCAGATCTCCGCCCAGGAGGGACACGAAAGCCTGGTGCACCGCGCCGTCCGCGCGCGACAGCAGCGCGGCGATGTCGAGATCGCCGGTCCCGTCCCCCGCCGAGTCACCCGCGTCCCGCTCCTCGGCGATTCCGAAGTTTCGCGAATCTCCCGAGGTTGGATCTGGCCCGGCTCGACCCGACGAGGGAGCGCCTCCCGTCTCGCCCCCCGCGACGGAATCCGCGCGCGTTCGATCGCCCCTCGTCTCGTTCAACTCCGCGACGCGACGCGTGAATCGATCGCCCGGCGCGCGGTGGGAGCACCGGGTGGGCGCGGCGAATGGGCGCGACGTTTGTGCGCATCTTTTTTGTCTCGGCGTGGTTCGAGTCGCGGCGAAGCGCAGGTCCGTCGCGACGCCGGCGGGCGACGCCGCCGCTCGGCCCGAGCTCGCGAACATCCCCGACGTGTCGCTCTCACCGGAGACGCGCGAAGCTCTCTTTCAGATCTTCGCGCACCCCGGCTGTGGGGTCGACGCCGCGAATCTTTTTCAAACGTAAAGAGCTTGGGCGCGAAAACCGTGCTTATTTGGAGGTTCAAATTTTTTGGCAGTGCACCAACTGGCTATCCTTGAGTGCATACGCGTTGCCATCGTGGGTCCGAAATGATGACTCACTTTTTTTGACAACGAAGCAACGAAATCAGCCGATGTGGCAGGTTGATTCTGGGCCACCACAACGGAGATGGCGGACGGGGTTTGCCCGGCCAGGAATCGTCAAACGTGACTGGCACCGCCCGCGTCCTCATCTTGCGCCCCAAACGTCGCCGCGAGGAAGGCGCCGAGCCGCGCGGAGAGGAAAGGGGGTCGAGGCACGCACGCGCCGTTGACGCGTCAAAGTCGCGCAATGGGCCTCGAGGGATCCGCCCGCGAGAGACGACGCGCGTACACGCGCGACGAGGTGTCGCGCCTCGCCGCGAACGGCGCCGATCTGCTCGTCATCGACTCGATCGTGTGCGACTTTTCCTCCTTCTCGCACCCCGGCGGGCGCGCGGTGCTCCGAAGGCACGCCGGCGAGGACGTCAGCGACATGTTCGCCGGCGTGGTCCCGGCGGTGAAGTCGTCGACGAGGCCGATGGCGCACGACGGGGCCGACGTGCACGCGCACAGCGCCGCCGCGAGATCGATGCTCGCGAGGCTCGCCGTCGGGTACGTCCAATCGTTCGATTCGGCGACGACGACCGCGGCGGCCACGCCCGGGGAGGATCACGGACCGTTCGCGCGCGTCAGGGCGCGCCGCGCCGCGGCGGCGCACGCGACGTCGGACGGGGGATCCCGCCGTCCCGGGAGCCGCCTCGGGTCCAACGCGGGATCCTCCGACGACGACGAGCTCGAGCTCGAGTCGGAGCGTCGCGCGGAACCCGGATGCGCGAGCGCGACGGATCTCGACCTCTCGTCCGGTCGCGTCTCGCCGCGGCTCTCGGACCCAAACGGGGACTTGGACGGGGACTTGGACGGGGACTTGGACGGGGACCTGGAGGACTTCGGCATCGACGCCGATTCGGCGCTCGTCCCGCAGGTGGGCGCCCTCGGTCGCGATCGGTACGTCGCGTGGGTCCATCGGCCCCGCGCGGATGACTCGCCGTTGCGATTCTTCGAGAGCGACTGGGCGGAGGCGGCGACGCGTACGCCGTGGTGGCTCGTGCCTCTGGTGTGGCTCCCGATCGCGGCGTACGCGGGGTTCGTGGGGTTCCGTTTGGCGATGGACGAAGGGTTCGGGGACTTTGGTTTTGGCTTTGGTTTTGGCGACGGGTTTGGCGGCGTTTGGCGGTGGATGCGTGCGTTTGGCCGCTGTTTGGCGTGGGTCGCCGGGTACTGGTTCTGGGGTGTGCTCGAGTACGCGTTCCACCGGTTCGCGTTCCACCGCGCGCCCACGTCGAGGATCGGCATCACGCTCCACTTTTTGATGCACGGGTGCCACCACAAGGCGCCGGCGGACGCGTGCAGGCTGGTGTTCCCGCCGGCGGCGGCGGCGCCCGTGATTTGGTTTTTTCGGCGAGCGTTTCGCGCGGTGATCGGGGGGTACCTCGGCGCGGGTGAGGCGGCGTCAGCGCTGTTCTTCAGCGGGTGCCTGACCGGGTACGTCGCGTACGACTGCGTGCACTATTTTTTGCACCACTGGGACTTCGATCCCGGGACGTGGGAACGCGCGGGGGTGGGGGTAACCGACTGGGTTATGCGGAGGCTTCGCACGGCTCGGTCGACGCACATGGCGCACCACTACGACGACAGCGCGAGGTCGTTCGGGATCACGAGCGGGGTGTTCGACCGCGCGTTTGGCACCGCGCCACGCGCCAAGGCTAAGCCCGCGTGAGGGCGATGGGCGGCAGACGAGGGTGGACGTCGTCGCAGCGCACCGCGAGGGACGAGGGCGAATTATTTTATTTCCAATAAGAAGCGCCCGAGGGTGACTTACTCGAGGACGACTTGGCTCCAGTCGCCTTGCTCCCTGACCTCCGCCGCGACCGCCTCCGCGGCCGCCTCCGCTGCTACCGCCGCCTCGGCCGCCTCAGCCGCGATCCTCGCCTCCACCCTTCGCCTGCTGAGCTCCATCGCGGCTCGCAGCTCCTCCTCGGGCAGTCCCGCGCAGTCTCCGATGCCCAGCCTGGACTGCTTGAGGCAGTTCGAGTTCTCCATCTCCACCTTCCGAAGCTCCTTGTTCGCCTCCGTCTTGGCGAGCAGGCCCTGGATGTACGAGTTGCTCCCGGAGTTGAGCTCGGGCGGGGGCGGGGAAGCGACGCCGCCGAGGGCGAGCGCGGGAGACGCGAGCGCCACGGAGACGGCCGCGACGACACCGGCGATCGGCATCGCGGTGGTCCGCTCGCGGGCGTCGGGATGGGAGCGCGCGGTCGCGAGGACCTTGGGCGCGCGCCGTCCCGCGCGCGGGGTGGCGCGCGCGTTCGAGACGGCGGATGGCGAAGCCAGGACGCGCATCGTGGAGTGGTGGAGCGAACCCTATCGCGACGAAACAAAGTCTAACAACGGGACGAGCAGACAACTTGTACGATGAACTCGAGGTCTATGGGTGACCACTCGCGACGGGCGCCCCGCGAGGTCACGGGCGGCGATGGGTAAGGATAAAGGCGGCGGCGGGTCACGGGGCGCGCCGGTCGTCACCCTCGAGCAGTTCGCCGACTCCCTCATCACCACGGGCTCGTCGTCATCCTCCGCGTCGGGAGCCAAGAGCGGCAGAGGGGGCGGCGGCGGTGGCGGCAGACACGCGCACAAGCCCCTCGCCAAGGGCGTCGAATCCCTCACCCTTCGGGACGACGTCGCCCCCGCGGTGGAGGTATCGAGGTGGGACAGGAACCCGCGGGTGCTCCTGCTGCGGTTTCCGTCCGCCGCCGCGCAACGCGACGCCATGGGCCGCCCGTCCATCTTCCTCGAGGACGCCGAACTGCACGGCACCGTAGTGGAACGGATCCCCTCCGGACAACGCGGCGGAGTCGCCAACTACTCCGGGCACAACATGCGCGCCAGCGACCTCGCGAGGTTCCTCAACACACTCCGCGCGACCCGGCCGGGGGGCGCCGCGGAGACCGCCGCGGAGGCCGCCATGGTGACGGCGCTGAAAAACGTCGGCGCGCTCGTGACGACCAAGGATGGATCGGTAGCGTCGGCGCGCGACGACCACGTCCTCGCCGCCGTCGCGGGATCCAGCGACAGGAACGAGGTCCGCGACGCGCTCCTGCACGAGGCGATGCACATGGTGTTCTACGTCGACGCCGAGTACGAGCGTTTATGTCGCGACTACTGGGACACCGCCGTGAGCGACTCGGATAAAGACGCGTGGCGAGCGTTTTTGACCGAGCTGCGGTACAACGCGGACGACGAGACGCTCGTCGTGAACGAGCTGCAGGCGTACATGGCCACGGAGCGCGTCATGTTCGACGACGGGTGCAACGGGGCGGGTAAATCGGGCAAGGGAGGGGGTGTCGGGAACCCTAAAGGGAAAGGGGGGGAAAAGATCGAGACGCTGGCGCGAATGCAGAGGGAGTTTGCCGCGCACGTGTCGACGCACGCGTCCATGGCGGATCCCCCGTCCGTGGGCGCGAACGCCAAGGTGGTGTGGATGTGACGCCGGCGAGGGCGGCGGCGCGCTCCGATCGTGTTCGTTAGGATTCTACTAGCCAGCTAGAACGCTCTAAAAGTAGTTTGCTCGTCTAAAAGTAGCCTATGACATCGTGCTTCGCCCTTCTCCGCCGTCGTCCGTCTAAAAGTTGATCAAAAGGTTCCACTCGCGTCGAACCGGTCCGCGATCCCGCCCCGCATGACGCGGCCGTACGTATCCGGCGTCTCGTCCCACGCGTCCACCGCCCACGGCTTATCCGACGGCGCGTACGGGACGGGCGGGACGCGGTAGGGCAGCGGCGCGAACGCGACAAACTCGCCGGCGCCGGGCGACGAGTCGCCGCGCGCCGATATGCGAACTTTACTCGTACCTACCACACTCGTCGCGGGCCTCGCGTTGGCCAGGCACAGGCAGCGCGGCACTGACTCGCCGCGGTGACTCACCGCCCCCGGGGTGCACGTGAACGGCGCCGAAGCCCTATTTTTGCCGATGAAACGCGGCGAGAGTAAGACGCCGAGTTCGTACGACAAAATCGCGATTTGTGTCTCGTTCTTCTCCAGACGACCCCACGCCGCGCCCGACAGGTTGTGCGATCCGACGATGACCCACGCGAGGTCGTGCGGCGCGCCGGGGGCGTACCGGGCGAAGGTCTTGACGTGCGGCATCACGCGTCCGCGCCCCGCCGGGTCGGCCGGCGCGGGCGGGTGCGGTAGTTTCGAACCCTCCGAGCCGAAGGCCGCGCCGCGCCAGCTGTGCAGCCGACGCCTCACGTGCTCGCGAGATATCTTGTCCGTCGCGCCCGGGATGGATCCGCCGGTGGCGTACCCGAGGTTCGACCCGCGCACTTCGCCCATCGTCGGCCACACCAGCTTCAGCTCCCCGTCGCCGAGCGATGGAACCCCCTTTTCCGCGGCGGTCGAGAAAGGATTCCCCGACGATTTGCCAAACGACGATTCAAATTTTAATTTTTCAATCGCGTCGTCCGATCCCGCCGCCCCCGCGCCGAAGCTCCGCGCCATCTCCCCCATCCACTTCTCCGTCGTCGCCCCGACGCTCGTGAATTGGCACACCACGGGCGCGCGCTTGAACTCGGCCGGGAACGTCATCCCCGCCAGCGCGTGACGCACGCTGGCGTGTCCGTAGTCCCTCATCGCCGATCCGACCCAGCGGCCGGGCACCGAGGAAATCAACTTGGCGCCCGCGTCCGAAAAGTCGAACCGCGACATCGCGGACGGGCCGACGACGACGCGCGCGCCGCCGTTCGTGCCGGGCAACGCGCACGTCTCGTCCTTCCACCCGAGCGTCGCGAGGTACCGTCCGAGGTCGCGTTCGAACTCGCTCTTCCGTCCGAGGTCGGCGGCGGACTTGTTTGGAAAATCCTGGCACCACGCGGCGTTGGTTCGTTTGCGTATGTCGCCGTGTATGAGGTTCGCGGTGTGCACGCACACCCTCACGCCGGTGTCGTACACCAGTATGAAGCACTTGGTGTGGTGCGTGCCGAACTTTGGGCACGGCGGGTTGACCACGGTCCAGTCTCGAGCGCCCTTCAGTCGGAGAAACTCGGGATCTCGGGGCGTCGGCGATGACCGCTCGTCCCCGATCCACACCACCTTGGGGATTCGCAACAGCTCCGGGCATCCGTCGGGGGAGAGCAGCCACGGTAGGTCGATCATGAAGTTCATCACGACGCACCATCGCACGGGGCCGGAGACGATGTCGCGCAGCGAGACGCAACCCGCGTTGCCGCTCGTGTTCGGATTTAAGTCGGCGGGATCGGTTGTGAGGAGCCTGAACAGCGGCGGGTCGGAGAAGGACGATTGGACGCGTTCAAACTCGGCCTCGAGCTCACCGCGTTCCATGCCCGAGTGGGTGACCCCCGCGGCGTCGAGCGCGCGCTTCATCTCGGCGATGGACGGTCTCGTCTTCGAGGGAGGCACGGATCTCGGCTGCTTGTTAGCCGACGGTGCGCCCTCGAGATCCGCCCCGTTCCTGGGTCGCTTCGCGGCTCGGTCGTCTCCCGACGCCGGGTCGCCGCCCGCTCGGGTCTCCCCGACGATCAAAACCTCGTCGTCAGACCCGGACATCGCCGAACCTTCCTTCCTTTGATGAGAGACTCCGGCGCCCCTCCCTCTGTGGAGGGGATGCACGAAAAGTTCACATCGTTTCCGCCTCGTTTCCCGAACACCTCCCGAACCGCTTTTCGCCGATATTTCGAGGATTTTTCCAGCAACGATCTTCGTAGGCCGCGGTCATAAAAAAAATTATTTTATTTTTTTTTCCACGGCTGCGAATCCTCGAACGAAAATCAGGGCCAAATCGGGGGTTCTGCGTTATCCTTGCTGGACCTTGTGGAGATCCTCGCTGGCGCGACGGACCAGTCAGAACCTCGGATTTCTTCACGGTCTATTCTTCTTGAGTTATTTATACGGGGATGGCCGGTCGCCTAGTTCCTCGTCAGCAAAAAAGCGCGCGGGTGTTGGCAACTCGACCGCGTTGCGCCCCCGTCGACATTGCCGCGCCGCGCGACGCCCCGGCCGTCACGCGAACCCATCGACCGAGCGAGGTGGGCACATAGTCTTCGGAGCATCGAGGCGCGCATCGAGGCGCGCACGGGCCGGGCGCGAAAACACCCGGTGCAACCCCGCGCGCCGTTAATTAGGAAAGGAAGCCAGCGAGACGCGAACACGTGGACCCGAGCATGGGAGGCACGGCGGGAACGGCGGATTCCCCGACGAAGAGGGACCTGCATCGCGTGACCACGCAGGAGAAGCTGTTTCAGAGCGAGTTCAACGCACCCGCGGGGCACTGCTCGACGAACGCGGGGGAGGTGCGGTGGACCCTGCGGGGCTACCTCCCGCCGAAACATCTCCGCATACCGGGCTACAACTACGGCTTGCCGGAGGACAGCCAGGGCACCGGCTTCGACGAGTGCTCCCCTTCGATCGTGGGGAGGGAGAGCACGCGGGAGCTGATGGCGGGGGTGTTTCTGCCGTCGTGCGGCGACGTTGACATGGCCGACAACAGCTCCAAGGGTGAGTCCCGCGCCCGGCACCCCGCGGCACCCCTCGCCCCGAAGCGCACCGATCTTCCCGATATAAAAACCCAAAAATTCCCACCGCCCGGCCAATCCGTTTCACAGACCGTTTTCTTCTTGCTGACGAGGATCTTCCGCTCGACAGTGACGATAACCCTGAACGATACGAGGACGGTCAAGGGTAAGATGTCGTCGCGGCCGTCATGGGGCGGCGCGCACTATGCCAAGGCGGCGGAGATGGCGGTGCCCAACTACGCCATGTGATGAGGGGGGAGAGAGCTCGCGCCCCGGGAGGGATTTTTTCCCCACCGGGCACCGCGTGAAAAAAAACCGTGAGGAGGCTCCAAAAAACACACCATTCTTTTCGCCCCGAGAGAGCCGCGGCACGCGCCGTCCCCTCTCGTCGTGCGGCACAACCGTATACACTACCGTCACCGTGTACCCATACCGTGATGAGTCCGGCAGATTCGATTTCAACCGTGTTTGTACTGTTGTAATACCCCATCCGTAGAGACTTGATCGTGAAAAACAAACGCTTCATTCAGACGATTCACAATTCCTCCACCTCGGCGGCGGCGCCGAGCCGAACCCGCTTCGTTCCCCCGTCGGTTTCCACATCCTCCTCGTCCGCGAACCGCGCCCGCTTCCCGCGTCCCCGTCGTTCGCGATCGACCGTCTCGTCTCGCCCGCGCGTCTCGTCCGAGTCCGGCTCGCCGCCCCCGTCCCCGCCCCCATCCCCGCCGGCGTCCATCGCAAACTCCTCTCGGAGACTCAGCCGAGTCCACATAGCGCTGAACAGCACCCTCCATCGCGCCTTCGCCTCGCGCCTCTCCCTCTCCGCCTTCGCCGCGACCAGCCGCACCTCCTCCTCCGCGTGGGCCTCCCGTAGCCTACCCTCGAACTCCTCGCAGACGACGACGCCCTCGAACTTGGGCGTCGTCTTACCGCCCCGGTGAAACTCGAAACCCACGAGCGCCGTCGCGTAATCGATCCCGAGCGCCCTGGCGACCCTCGCGATCCCGCGCAGGTTGACGTGAACCGTCCCCGGGGGAGGTAAAGCGGCGCCGTGGAGGTCCACGTTCCCGCGGTCGTTCTTGGGCACCACGCCGTCCTTCGCGGCGGGCGGATCCCACGGCTCCGTCTGCCACTCCCCGTACAGGAACACCTCGCCCTCCTCCTCCTCGTCCTCCTCCTCCTCCCCGTTCACACCGTTACCGTTACCGTTACCGTTCG
>Ga0181573_10002640_pt1 | contig 16512 bp, 17 predicted proteins | sample 101ome_25_FD_148643 | JGI IMG/M metagenome (GOLD analysis project Ga0181573, IMG submission 148643) | Coastal salt marsh microbial communities from the Groves Creek Marsh, Skidaway Island, Georgia - 101409BT metaG (spades assembly) | ecosystem: Environmental > Aquatic > Marine > Intertidal zone... | reverse complement strand
CGCACGCTCCCGCAACCTCCCTTCGATGCCGCAAGACGGGGAGAAGATCATCGGGTACCGCGAGGCCATGACCCTCAAGTCGCAGCCCAAGAAAATGGTGGTGGTCGGCTCCGGCGCCATCGGCGTCGAGTTCGCCTACTTTTACAACGCCATCGGTACCGAGGTGACGGTCGTTGAATACGTCGACCGCATCGTTCCCGTGGAAGACAAAGAAGTCTCCAAGCAACTTGAGCGGACGTTCAAGAAGGCCGGAATCAACATCATGACCAGTTCCGAAGTTACCGGCGTGGACACGTCGGGCAAAGGCTGCAAGGTGTCCGTGAAGACCAAGAAAGGCGAAGAAATTCTCGAATGCGACGTGGTGCTCAGTGCCGCGGGTGTCGTGTCGAACATTGAAAACATCGGCCTCGAAGAGTGCGGCATCGTGCACGACCGCGGCAAGATTGTTGTGGACGATTACTACGCCACCAACATCCCCGGATACTACGCCATCGGCGACTGCGTGCCCGGCCCAGCCCTCGCCCACGTGGCTTCGGCAGAGGGCATCACGTGCGTCGAAAAAATCGCCGGTCACAGCCCTGAGCCGATCGACTACGGCAACATCCCTGGCTGCACCTACTGCTTCCCTGAAGTGGCAAGCGTCGGCATGACGGAAGACGCTGCGAAGGAAGCGGGTCACGACATCAAAGTCGGCAAGTTCCCCTTCTCTGCGTCAGGAAAAGCGAGCGCTTCCGGCCACAAGGACGGCTTCGTGAAGCTCATCTTCGACGCCAAGTACGGCGAACTCCTCGGTGGCCACATGATTGGTGCCAACGTGACGGAGATGATTGCGGAAATCGTTGCGTTGCGTAAGCTCGAGACGACCGGCCACGAGCTCATCAAGACCATCCACCCGCACCCGACCCTGAGCGAAGCGGTGATGGAAGCGGCCGCCGCCGCGTACGACGAGGTGATCCACCTCTGAGGGCTCCTCGACGTCCCCACTTCAACAAGGCACGCCTCACGGTGGGCCTTGTTTGTTTTTGTTCAACCTACCTTCTTGTCCTCGAAACCAATGCACGCGAAATGACCACCATCAAAAACCTCTTGCTCGGGGCAGCCATTTGCTCTGCCCACGCGACCTCCGCCCAAACCGCCGAACTCATCACCTCCCTCTCTGCCGGTCAACTGGCGACGACGGCGGCGGCGTTTGGCATTCCGAGCGAGTCGTTTTCTGCCGACTACGACGTCCACATGTACCGTGTCACCTACGACATGCCGTACTTGGAGGACACGATCGAAGTCAGTGGCGCGCTGTTCGTGCCGCAGGGCTTCGAAGACCCGTGCGGCCTCCCCATCCACGTGTACATGCACGGAACCATCTTCAAGCGCACAGATGCGCCGTCCTTCATGAGCATCGAAGGGACCTTTGGAGGGTTGATGTCCACCCTGGGGCAACTCGTGCTCATGCCCGATTACGTCGGACTGGGCACCAGCGAACTCATGCACCCATACGTGCATGCGCGCTCGGAATCGGACGCCGGCTATTTCTTGATGAAGGCGGCTTCCACGTTGAGCGAAGAGCTCGGTTACAGCTTGAATGGCCAAAACTTCATCTCCGGCTACTCCCAAGGCGGCCACGCCGCCATGGCTTTGGCCCGGGACCTTGCCACCACTTCCTACGGCGACGACTTCCCCCTGACGGCGGCCGTGCCCGGAAGCGGTCCGTACGACATTAGCGGGACGCAATTCCCTTTGACGTTCGAATCTGAGACGTACTCGAATCCGGCGTATTTGGCCTACAACGTCCTTGGCTGGAACAGCTACTACGGCACGCTCTACCCGGAGCTCTCTGAGATTTTCCAGGAGCCTTACGCCACCACCTTGCCGCCGCTGTTTGACGGCACCAACGACGCAGCCACGATCAACAACGCGTGCCCGGCCACGCTCGAAGAATTGATGCAGCCCGGGCTCGTCGACGAAATCCTGGCCGACCCCACGCACCCGTTCATCGTCGCCGCCCAGGACAACGATGTGTACCAGTGGATTCCCGAGGTGCCGGTGGAGATGTACTACTGCACGCAAGACGAGCAGGTGTTTTACCAAAACGCCCTCACCGCGGACACGTGGATGACCGAAAACGGCAGCACGATGCACAACGCCACCAACCTTGGCGCGTACGACCACGGCGGATGCGCAGGCCTGGCCATTTTCGGAGGCACCTTGTGGATTCAAAACCAAGTGGAAGAGTGCGCCACTGCGGTCCGCGAAACGGGGTTGGCTGAATTCACGGCCTTCCCCAACCCCGCTTCAGACGTCGTCACCCTGCATGGACTCACCCCTGCCGCATCGTGGTCGGTGCGAAGCACGACGGGGGCCGTGACCAAGCAAGGCCAAGGCTCACGACTTGATGTGCAGGACTTGCCTGCCGGAATGTGGTTGGTGGTGGTGGACGGATTTGCACCTCAGGTGCTTTCCGTCGCGCACTGAGCGCCACGAGCGCTGACCACGCAGGCCCCGTCAGGGCTTGCGCAGCGTGATGTGCATGCAGTTCCCCTCGGGAATGACGTAAATGATGCCCGCTTTTTGGTAGCGGTTCAGCAACCGTTCCATCTCTCGGGTGGGCGTCCCGCAATTGGCGCTGTCGTCAAAGCGGTCGATGAAGGCGATGTCAAACGACGCGCCGTAGCTGTGCGTGCTCCGGCTGTTGGTGGCGTTCGCGTTGCGTCGACGGAGTTTGCGTTGCTGCTTGTCGGTTCGGGTCACGGACGTGACGCGAAACACGGCACCTTCGCTCTTGGTGCCTTCCATGGCGTCGGCGAAGTCGTTGCCCATGTCCTTGAGGAGTTGGTACGTCTCGGGGAGCAACCACGGGTGGCTGTGCGTCAACCGGTCCACTCGGTACCCACGTCCGTCGGTGATCTCCACGAGTTTGCCGTTTCGCTTGCCGGCGTTGAGCTCCACGTCGTTCTTGACGAAGAAGCTGTTGGGCAAGGCGCGTGCGGCGGATTGGTGAGCGGTGTAGGGGTTCTTGGGGACGCGCATCGTTTTGCGGCAACAGCTGCATGGCAGGATGCTCTTGTCGCGCTCCGTGGCCTTCGGAGCAGCCTTGGGGGCCTCGGCAGGCTTGGGGTCGGGTTGCGTTGAAACCTCTGCTGCAGGCACCGCCACTTCAGGGGACTCCGGGACCTCTGCTTCGCGGTCCAACCGGCCGTGGGTTGCCTCCTCTGAAGAAGCCTGAGCCTCTCCGCGGTTTCGCAAAAGCACGGGATGCGCTTCCTTCTTGGTTAGTGCCACCACAGGCTTCGGGTGCGTGAGTCGCGTGAAAGCCTCTTCCTCCGCATCTGTGCCGCCCACCAAGGCGACCATGCCACTTGAACAGCCGACCAAGATGACCGCCACCAAGCCAATGCGGTCCCATCGGGCAAACGGCTTGACGAACGGGCGCGGGTCGTTGGAGGAAGGGGATGCGTTCATGGAGCGTGAAGTTCTGCGGTTTGGTCTTCCAACTTCGGAGGGGGCACGCCCAAATTCCCACGACGAAATGTTGAAACGCCCTTTCTCCCACCTTCCAAAATGGTCCCCCGCGTTGCACTTTGCATGCCATGGCACAACTCGGCGCAAAGATCGAACACCCCAGCTACGGCGAAGGGGTGATTTTCAACCAGGACGGGGATTACTGGCGCGTGTTCTTCGCGGAACACGGCGAGAAGGAGTTCGACAAGTCGTTTGACGGATGGACCGTCCTTGAAGAAGGAATGGAAAGCAGTGGAGCCGACCTGTCCGACATCACCACGGCCGTGGAGCAGGTGTTTGAGGAACACATTTACCGAATCGAGCAGCACATCGAACCCGCCCCCATTGAGATGGGCGACCGCTGGGATGGAGGAACGCTCCTCCTTCAACCGGAAGACACTTCGCTTCAAGCCAAGGAAGTGCCGATCGAGACGTTCTTCCACAAAATCGTGATGGTGCGCGACCGCTTGCGGGTGATGGAGCAACAAATCAACGCGCAGGACAAGCTGACGGACGAAGACAAAGTCAACCTGCAGCAGTACATCACACGCATCTACGGGAGCTTAACCACGTTCAACGTCTTGTTCAGGTACAAAGACGACCACTTCAGAGGAGCGTCCAAAGGCGCGGACGAATGAACGTCTGGGGAATCCTTGCACGGGTGAACAAGGCCCTGCTTCCAGCCATCCACAAGGTGCCTGATTTGACGCGCCTGAACGCGTTCCAAAAGGCGGTTGTGGGCTGGAAGATGTACGTGACGTACCGGCACCTTGACGCCCTGAAAAAAGAGAAATCGTCTCCGTTGAAAGGAGACCGTTTGCCGCATTGAGCATGGGAGAAACGGCTCCCGTCCTGACGCGAAAGGAGCGCGTCCTCAAAGTCCTGGGACCGGGAATTTTGTTTGCCTCGACCTGCATTGGGGTGTCACACCTCGTGCAGTCCACCCGGGCGGGCGCGGTCGCGGGGTTTGGGCTCGCGTGGGCCGTGGTGGCGGCGAACGCGGCGAAGTACCCGTTCTTCGAATTTGGGTCGCGGTACGCGTCGGTGGCGGGAGAATCGCTCATCGAGGGGTACCGTCGGTTGGGGCGAGGCGCTTCGTGGCTGTACCTGGCGTTGAGCTTGGCCACGTGCTTCTTCGTGGTTGCCGCGGTGGGGCTCGTCACCGCGGCGTTTCTCGACAGCCTGCTTCACGTGTCCGAGACACTGGGTCGCCCGGCGACGTCCTACGTGGCAAGCGCCCTTTTCCTCGCCGCAACCGGCCTGCTCTTGTGGGGGGAATTCAACACCCTCGACCGGGTCGTCAAGGTGCTGACGGCGCTGCTCTTTGTCTCGACGGTGGTGGCTTTTGGGATGGCGGTGGCCAACCCGCCGAATGTGGATCCGGCGGTGACCGCGGCGAGGCTGGATGAATGGCGCACGTTCAGCCCCGATTTGGGGTTCTTGATTGCCCTCATGGGTTGGATGCCCTCGGCCGTGGATTTGAGCACGTGGAACAGTTTTTGGACCCTTGAGCGGGTGCGCACCTCCGGATACAAGCCGACGCTTCGGGAAACCCTGAGGGAATTCAACTTGGGCTACGTCCTTTCCGTGGTGCTTGCACTCATGTTCCTCACCCTCGGCGCCCTGTTGATGCACCGCACAGGGGCAACCCTTCCTGAAAACAGCGCTGGATTTGCGGCCGGCATCGTTGGACTTTACGCCGACAGCATCGGAGCGTGGAGTGCTCCGGTGATCGGCCTTGCCGCGTTTTGCGCAATGCTGGGCACGTGCGTGGCCGTGTTCGACGGGTACGCCCGAAGCCTGAGCCGCGCGTGGTCTTCCGCCACAGGAAGGCCGCTCGCCCCCCGAGATCGGCATATCGCGTTGATCGCAGTCGCCGGCGGAGGCTTGGTGTTGGTGCTTTTGTTCGCAGGCCAAATCAAGCTCCTTGTCGACCTCGCCACCACCCTGTCGTTTCTGATTGCCCCCGTCATCGCGTACTGGAATTTGCGGCTGGTCACACGCCCCAACTTCGACGAAGCCGGCCGGCCTGGATCCTTGTTGCGGGCCTGGGCCTGGGCAGGGCTGGCCTTCCTGACCTTGTTTGCCGGGGTCTACGTGATTTGGCTGTTTTCAGCCTGATTCAAACAGGCCTCCAATTGCCTATCGGGGACGCGTCGCGTCGGCAAGGCGGGCAGCGTGCCCCATGGCGTAGAGCATTTCCGTGCCGATTTGGCGGAGACGCGCGTCGTACGTGGCCGCTTCTTCAGGCGTGCCGTCGCTGACTTTGGGGTCCACGAAGGGAACGGAAAAACGGGCGCCGGAACCGTAGACCAAGGGACACCCCTTGTCCGCGCTGCTGCACGTCATCACCGCCCCAAACCCCTCCTGCGGGTTGGCTTGGTGCCCGTATTTCTTGCTGAAGCAACGCATTTCCGGCAACGACGGACCGGCCGACACGGCGTAGGTCGGGTTTGTTGGTCCGTTTACCCGGTCGAGCTCGGCCACTTCAAAGCCCGCGCGCTTCATCGCCGCCACCGTGCGGGGGTTGCATGCCGTGGCTTCGGTCCCTCCGCTGAAGGTTGAGACTCCCTTCAAGCCTGCCGCGTCCGCACCCACCTGGGCCCAAACCTGCGACAAGTGACTCCGCCGGCTGTTGTGCGTGCAGATGAAAATCAACTCCGCAGGACGTCCTTCGACCACCGCCTCTGCGACCCAACTCCCCAAGGCGCGGAGTTCAACTTTGCGCTCCGCTTCAATGCCGGCCGTGTCGGCAAGCAAGGCTTGCGCGGTGGCAGCCAAGTCGGAATGGAGCGAGGTGAAATTCATCGTCGGAGCTGGTTGAGGCGAAACGACCCGGATGGAACTCCAAATCGCTGCCAGGAGGGAGAACATGGCCAACAAACGCATGCTGCAAAAGTCCTCCGCTTTTTCGTCTCACCTTCAGAGGCGACGTCAAGAAATCGTGAAGATTGTCACTCCGACAACCGTGCGTGGTCCAAGCGGACCTCGCCGAAGAGGTCGTCAAACCCCACGACACGTCCCTTGACCTGAATGTCGCCCTTGGGCGGCGTTGAGGGTGCTGAACCGGGATCCCACGTGACGACGATGCCGTGCTCCAACACCACGCCCGACTCCGAGCCGGAAGCCACCGTCCCGGACACCGCCACGACTTTTTCTTGCCATTGGCTGTGCTGGTCGGCAGGGTGCGTGGCGTACCACGTCGCAAGCTCTTCGGCTTCCCACGAACGCGCAACTTCCTGCCCCGAATAGTCCTTGTGCGGCTTGTTGTATTGGGTGTAAACCACCACCCCTACAGCCACCGCAGCGGCCAAAAGAAACGCCAAAGTTCTTTTCATGATTCCAAAGTCGGGATTTGGAATGAAATCAGCAACTGGTCGTCCGTGGCGGGGCTTTCGCCTTGCCACGAGGTGAGCCACGTCTTGATGAATTCGTGCTGGTCCTTGGGAGGCAATTCGGCCAAAAGCAACACGAGCGTGCGCAGGCCCTTGAGTTTCAATTTTTGGTCTTTGGGGCCTCCAAACTGGTCGGACACGCCGTCAGAAAACATGAAGATGGAATCTCCAGGACGCACCTGCAACGTGGTTTCCACGAAGGGCAACTGCCGCCAGTACGCACCTCCGATCGAACGCGAGGTCCCTTTAAATTCAAGCAACTTCCCGTCTCGCACGACCCAAAGCGGACGCTTGGCGCCGGCAAATCGGACATGGCTGAGCTTGCGGCTGTACGCCAACACACCGAGATCCAAGCCCATGCCAATGGCGCGCATGCGATGCACGTCGCCGTTCATCATGGCCGCTCGAAACTTTTCGTCAAGCCGGGTCAACAAATGCGCCGGACCCGAAGCCCGGTGCATGGCCTGCCACATCTTCTCGCGGGCAAGCACGGTCATCAGCGCTGCGCTCATGCCATGACCTGTGCAATCGCACGCCGCCAAATACGCCATGTCGTCTCGCTCTGCCACAAACACAAAGTCCCCGCTGAGCTGATCCATCGGGCGGTCGTACACCATGCATTCCGGAAAGAGTGCGTTGAGTTGCTCCTCTGTCGGGGCCATCATGGATTGGATGGACCGTGCGTATTGCATGTCCTCGATGGACTGCTGGTAGCGCTGCTCGATTGATTCGTTGTGCGTGAGGAGAGAGGTGTTCACGAAAAAGATTGTTCGTTCTACCAAGATACGGCTTTTTCCTCAGCCCAAATCGTGGTAGCTTCCACCCCATGAAACATGCTTCTCTCTTCGTCCCTGTCGCTCTTGTTGCCTTGATGGCACTCGTCGCTTCGTCCTCTGGCGTAGCCGAAGAACAAGGCCGTGACCGCACCGGTGCTCCGGGTTCCGACCCCGTTTGCACGAGCTGCCACAACAACGGCACCGCTTCCATTTCAGCCTCGTTTGAAATTTTGGACTGGAACACGGAAGAGGCGGTGACCGAATACCTGCCTGGCCAAGACTACCTCGTGCGGATGGTCGTGGCCGGCGGGGACGCGAGCTTGAACTACGGAGTGCAGGCGACGGCCGTCCTCGGCGACGAAAGCAACGCCGGGACGTTCACCGCGGTTTCCTCGAACGCCCAGCTCGAAGACGTCGGCGGACGGCACATCGTGGAACACAGCGCGCCCAGTGCCGCGAACGTGTTTGACGCGACGTGGACGGCGCCGGGCGCCGGATCCGGCACGGCCGACTTTTACATGAGCGCCCTGGCCGTGAACGGCAACGGAGCCACCTCGGGCGACACGTACGCGGCCGGCACCCTGAGCCTTCCCGAAGCCACGGGAGACGGCCTCGGCACGTCGCTTGATCTCGCGTGGGAACGGCCGGTGCAGTCCATGCCCGGCACGTGGAACTGGACGGCTCCCGTGGCGGGCCGCCTCGTGGTGACGGACCTCGCGGGCCGCGTTCTTCGCGCGGAAACGCTTGCGTCCCAACAAGCAAGCTCGTGGACCTCTTCGGGCGTGAACGTGGTCAGCTTCCTCAGCCGCGACGGCGCACGTCAATCCTGGAAGTTGGCTGCACGTTGAGCGACGCGACAGAAGACCGGAAAATTTATTCGCTTTCCCAACTGGGGGAAAGCCTGAAGCGCACCCTCGAGCAGGTGACGCAAGGCCGCGCCCTGTGGTTCAAGGCGGAAATCGCCAAAGTTTCGCGGAGCCCGTCCGGACACGTGTACCTCGAATTGGTGGAGGAAGTGGACGGGCGCAGGTTGGCCGTCATGCGCGGCACCCTTTGGAAATCCCAGCACGACGTGGTGCGGGAGTCGCTCGGGGACATGGCCGACCGGGTTTTGGCCTCGGGAACCGAAATCGTGTTCAGCGGCAAAGTCAACTACCACCCGGTGTACGGCGTAAGTCTGGTGCTCGAAGAGATCGACCTGTCGGCGATGATCGGCGAGGCAGAGCGGCGCAAACAGGCCACAATCGCCGCGTTGAAAGCCGAGGGAGCGTTCGGTGTGAACGGCGAACTCCCCCTGCCTCGCCTTGCCCAGCGCGTGGCCCTCGTAGGCTCACCGGGAACTTCGGGGTTTCGGGATTTTGGGGTGCATTTGTTGCGCAACGAGTGGGGAGTCGGCTTTGAGGTGGAGGTCTTTGCCGCGACGGTTCAGGGAAAGGAGGCTCCTCCCACCCTGGTCGCCGCGCTCGAGAGAGCCCAAGCCTGGGATCCCGACGTGGTGGTGGTGGTGCGCGGCGGCGGATCTACGCTCGACCTCGACGCGTTCAACGACCTCGAGCTCTGCCGGGCTGTGGCCCGTGCCTCGAAGCCGGTCCTGACCGGAATCGGGCACGAGACCGATCTGAGCGTCGTCGACCTTGTCGCCCACCGTCATTTTAAGACCCCGACGGCCGTGGCCGAATTTCTCGTAGACCGCCTCGTCGCGGAACGGTCCCGGCTCGCCGACTGGAGCCTCGGCATGGGTCAGCGCGTGCAACAACGCCTGAACTGGGAGCGCGAACGACTCGCGAAAGACCTCCAAACCTTGCGGCTCCAGCCACGACAACTCCTCGCCGCAGAAGCGTTGCGTTTGGCGCACGCCCGCGAACGAATCGCCAGTTCCGCCCAACAAGCCCTCGAACGGCACCTTCAGCGCATGGCCTACCTCGCCAGCACCGTGGATGCCCTGAATCCAGAAAAGACGTTGGCTCGAGGCTTTGCAGTGGCTCGCAAGGACGGTCGGGCGGTGCGGGACGCGGGGGATTTGGCCTTGAACGACCTGCTGAACCTCCGTTTTCACAAAGGCCAAGCGGAGGTCACGGTGACCCGCGTAACTTCGGACCCTGATGAGTGACACCTTGGACCCCAACCTGACGTACGACGCCGCCGTTCAGGAACTGCAAGACATCCTGAGCCAATTGCAAGGGAGCGAGCTTGGAATCGACGAGCTCACGACCAAGTTGCAGCGCGCCGGAAAGCTCCTCGATTACTGCCAAGGAAAGCTCACAAAGACCGAGGCCGAGGTTCAAGCAGTGCTCAAACGACTCGGCCTCGACAGCGCAGAGTAAAGGCGTCTCGGAGACGCCTGGGAAATCAGTTTTCTTTCAGCTTGTCCAAAATGGCACTGGCTCCTTGTGCGCCACCCGGTCCTGACGACTGGCTGTTCGCAGCTTCCTTTTGGACGCGAGCCTGGACCTCTTTTTTGACGTTGGTCATGACTTCGGTAAGCTCCATGAACTCGGGGCATTTGCCCATGACGAGGGAGTATTCGCGGTCGGAATCCACGTTGCCCGTGGGCTTCATGCAAGGCAACATCATCTGAGCGATTTGGATGTTCAGCTCCTGAGCTGTTACGCGTTCCGTGCTGTTCAACGACTCGAGCAACCCGGACATGGCCTCCAAATTCTCCGACACGCATGTGCAAGGCTCACCGCGTTGTTCAATGGCTTCTTCCAAAAGCGACACGCTCGGCTCTGGCGCCGCTGCTTCCTCGGCCACCTCGGCCCCGCCGCAACTGGCCAACATTGCGGCACAGGCCACCAGGCCCAGTTGCCACCAAGAGGATCTTTTCATGTTCATGTTTTCGTGTGAATGGGGGTTGATTAATCTTCTTTTTGAATCACGATGACGCGCTTTTCCACGCGCACCTGGCCGTCCCGGGCCTGCTCGTCCAGCTCGACTTCGACTTCGTATTCGTCGCCGTTGCGCACCACGTTTGCCGTTCCGCCGCCTGGCAATTCGAAGACGGTGTCGCCTTCAAATTCAGTGTCGGCAAGCAAGGCAACTTCCACTTGGGCCTCGCCGTCCTCGACCCAATGAAATTCACCGTGGGCGTGAGGGCCACGGGGACCGTGGCCTCCCGGAGCCGTCACCCTGCCGAGCAAAAATCCCAGAATGAGGAAGGCAGCGCTGAAAAGAAGGAGGTACGTGTTTTTGGCTTCCATAGTTCGTCGCGTTTCAGGCAAAGATGCGTTGCCCTGCTGCGCTGCACTGCGCAGACCTGCGAAGTTGTCCCAACCGGATTGTTCAATGCGGCAAGAAACCAAGCGGCTTGCTTCGACCGCCCCAGAACCTCGCTCAACGTGGCTGCCGTTATTCCGGGCACGTTTCGTTGAAGCGCGTCAAGAAAACGAGCAAATCCTGGGTGTCGACGACCGCGCTGTTGTCCATGTCGTAGGGACCTGTCCACCCAAATCCATACGCCGTCAAGAACAAGATCAAGTCGCCTGACCCGCACGTTCCGTCCGCGTTGAAGTCGCCCAGGCATTCGTCCGAAGGCAAGAAGCCGTCGCCTCCAAACTCCATGGCCCATTGCGGAAACACAATCGTCTCGGCGTAATGGAACGCGTTGCGTCCCACGTGCTTTCCAATGAGGCGCCCCGGTGCGTCGTCCATAGGTGGGTGGATCCCGCCCCACATCCGGCTCAGCGCGCTCTCGTTCGACGCGTCCATGAACGTGGCCCATTGCAAATTGAAGCTCGTGCTGGGACCGTCCTCAAACACCAAGAACTGGTTCATCGTGGCTGGCCACTCCGCCAACCCGCCGGGCCAGTAGGGCGAACCTGTCAAAAGCTCGAGCAACTCGGCTGCCGCACGCGAATACGTGCTGTGCCCGCTGACGTAGCCGGCAAAAGGTGGTGTCACGAAGCTCGGTCGCTGGTAGGGCCACCAGCGGTCGGCCAAGATCCAGTCCACGCCTGCCTCGTCAATCAGGGGCACCTCGATGTAGTCCGGCCCCTTCCAGCATCGCACCTTGACCTTGCCGACTTGGTCTTCGCCGTCGAAGAACGACAACGGGTCGGTGTCGTCGACCAATTCAATCAACCCCGGGATGAGGGGCAAGCCGGCCGGGTGGTAATTGGGGAGGCTGGGGTCGGTGCTTTGGCCGTGCTCTGCCATGTAGCGGAGGGCCGAGACGGGGCGGGAATAATCGTAGTAGCCCTTGACGCTCCAGGAAGAAATCGCGCAATCGTGCATGGCGCCGCCGAGCGCGAGGTACGACTTGACGTCAAATTCCAAGTCCTCGATGATCGGACCTTGGCCTCGCCACCGGTGCGCTCCGGATTCGCCGTCCAAGATGAATTCGTTGAGCAGCGTGAACCAGTGCCCTGGAGGCGTTTCTGAATCCGGACCGTCCGCCCAGAACTCCGCAATCACCCGGCCGTAGTCTCCCCGAGGCACAATTTCCGGCTCGTACGGCTCCCCTGTGAACGGGTTCACCTCGTAGCCCTGCCCTCCAAAATTGCCCTCGGCGTCGTACCACGACACCAAGCCCCCGTTCTCCCAGGCGTAGAATTGGTCAAAATCCTCGGTCGCAGGAATGCTTCCGTCGTACTTCAACGACGCGGGGCTGATGTCCCACATGACGCCGTCGGACGGGTCGAGGTGTTCGGACCAACGCAGCACCATCCCGTGGTTCCACTTCCAAGGGTCTTCGAAACCCGTGTATTCGTTCGTGTCGAGGTACACGGGAGGTCCGGGGTTGTGCCAAACGTGGTACGTGCAGCCGTCCCGCTCCAAGGCCGTCACGTTGGAGTCGCGCAGCGCAAATCCGGTCACTTCACCCCATTCGGGCCCCAGGAACGGAGGCGTCTCGGTGAGCAACTCCCCGCTTTGGTCAATCGCAAAACTCAACTCCACCGCCTGCCAGCGGTTGGGGTTGGTGAGTCCGTTGGTGCCGGGTTCTTCCGGACGGATGTTGGGCTCGGATTGCTCGTAACAGAGGTTGGCGTAGTCGTTGGCTTCGTTCGAACCGTCGGTCATGCCGTACGCGAGGAGTTGCTCGGCGAGGTAGTTCCCCAATGCCGGAGCGCCGTAGGTCGCGTAGTCCGTGGACACAAAAGCCGTGTCCAGTTCCTGCAGAATCATCTGGAAGTAGATGTTGTCCATCGTCGACTCCGCTTGCGGGCTGTTGGCGTAGCGGTGCTTCACGAGGCGGTACGTCGCGTAACTCAGCGCCACCTCTTGGGCTTCCTTGCGATCTGCGAGATCTGCGGGAATGTCCAGCGAGGCCAAATCAAACGGGCACGTGTATCCGTCGTACGTCTTGCCCAAGAACACCGTTTCCGACAACGTCGTGTCGTAAGCCGCCCAGCAGTCGTACATCAAAATGCTCGAGTGGTAGAGGTTCCGGGCGTGCACCGTCGGCCGCGCAAAGTCGTTGCGGATGGCCTCGAGCACTTGCTCGTTCCATTGGTGCGCGACAGTGTGGTTTTGGGCCAAGCCTGCGAAGGCAGAAAGCCAAGTGGCACTTCCAACCACCAACAGGCGCATGGCGTGAGAATAGGACGGGTTCATGTCAGTTCGAATGCAAGAAAACTCTGAGAACCTCCAATTTACGGCTTTTTTGCGCGAAACAATTGTGACGTCTGCCGCAAACAGACAAGCCCCTGGCATTTTTAGACGCGTTCCAAATCAACCAAACCCTGTCTCCCGAGGGGATTAAGACTTTCTCTCTTCCTACCTTAGGGTCATGCTGTCTAAGAAAGCGCAATACGCCTTCCGTGCTCTCGGCACCCTCGTTCGGGCGGACCTCGCGCGTCGCTCTCAGGAATCGGACGTGGACGCCTCGGCGTCAGACACCCCTACTTCCATCACGGAAATCGTGAAGGTGCACCCCATGAGCACCAAGTTCCTGGAGACCATCTTGCTTGACCTCAAGCGAGGCGGCATTTTGGGCTCGAAAAAAGGCAAGGGCGGGGGCTACTACCTGATGAAGCACCCCGAGGACACCCCCCTGGCGCAAGTCATCCGAATCCTCGACGGCCCCATTGCTCCCCTGCCGTGCGTGAGCTTGCACTTCTACGAGCGCTGTGTGGATTGCAACGAAGCCGTGTGCGGCCTGAACCGCCTGATGTCGGAAGTGCGCGACGCCAACCTCGCCGTGCTGGAAAAGCGAACCCTTGCTGACCTTGCCGTCAACCCGGACGACCCGGTGAGGATAGATTCATAGAGGTATTGTGTAGGTTTTCCTTCTTCAACTGATGATGGAGTAGACTAATACTGCCAACACCTCCGTTCAATTTGGAATCGACTTCACCCATCGAATGCTGAAATTTCTCAAGACACTCACGCCATTTGTACTTTTTCTGATGTGTTGGACTCCGTACAAGGGGACATCACAGATCACGTGGGAAGGTGCGACGTGTTATTACATCGATGAAAATGGGAATGAGATTGAGGTCCCATGTGACGGAGTCATCCCCACTCCCGTGTATGAAGGTAACGCCGACTCTTTGTGCAGGGAAATGGAGAAACGATTTATTGAGAATTTAAATGAGTGGAGACAAAATCATGGAATTCATGAATTAGAATACGACAGTGATATGGAATCTCTATTGACTGTCCCATGGAATGGGAAACAAGTTCAGATGGGTAAAATCGGGCATGGTGAAGGTGATAATAGTTTTACAAATCGAAGTAATCTTGCAGGGATTGGACGTTCTGGCGAGTGTTGTGCTTTTAATCATAGGTCTGATATGGGTGAGGAATCACAATTTTTTATTCAATACAAGAAAAGTCCTCCACACTGGAAAATTTTAACCGATGACTACAACTATGTTGCAGTCTCGGTACTATACGATTAAGAAACCAATAGTTATTATTCTGTTGTCAATGTTCGGTAGAAAGGCAGAGCCATCAATGATACCGGGTAGAAGAGGCTCGTGAAGCGAACGCTTGACCAATTGAGTAGCGGTGACGCTTGCCGTTGAGTTGAAAGGAAATGAAGAATCTGCCTTGCTTGTTGTGCTGCATGACTGGAATTGAAAACGTATGCGTCTGAGCACACTTTGTGCCACACATGAGAAGACTCGTTCCGAAAGTGATTGATTGAGAGGGGTTTGAGTTGTTCCAACCTCTTGCATGCCATGCAAGCGCTCTAACGAGCTGCGCTATACCCCCCATTGAATGATCCGCGTTCCTTCAGCTGCTGCTGAAACGGACGGCATAAATGGGTGGTTTGTTTGCATCCTTCCGAGAGGTCTACAAACAAAGTCCGTTGAGGCTTTGCCTCGCATTCGAACCATTCTGAGGCGTCAAGGCTCAGGGTTCATGAACATGCCTTGTACTTATAGATCTTTCACGGCCCTGACATAGTACACCCGATCGCGGGGCTCACCACTCCCTGTGGGGTAGTAATTGTTGGCTCGAATGTAATTGGCACAGCCAACATCAGTGCAACCACCACCAATACTCATGGGATATCCTGTGCTGCACCAATACCTCTCGCTGAGGACTCCAAAATCGTCGTAACCTACGGCGCTTTTGAACTGGGCGATCATCTTTTCTGTCTCAGGACCCCAGTTGAGATTTTCTCGTAATGCTTTCCAAAAACTCAAATCGCTGTCCCACGCATTGCCATGATCCTCTTGGTTGTACTCTCCCAAGACTTGCATTGCTTCACTCAGCTCCATTTCTGAAGGCAAATACCAACCGTCTCCGGCGCTGGTGGCCGAGGCCGCCGCATTTCCCTCTTGGTCGAAAGCGAGCATGTTTTGGGTGTTTGAGTTGCCCGAACCCAGTTCGCTTGCGGTCGAAACTTCGATGCCTATGCAACCCCAAATGGCTTCGCCTGAGTTGTGAAAGGACAAAATGCTGCAATTCATCCCGTCATTCCAGGTTCGAAAGACGATGCCTTCGGGCAGGACTTGTCCAATCTCATAACCAACGAAGTCTCCTTCACATGAGTATCCCGGCTCTGGAAACTCGCAGTTAATCCATGCACTGACTGGCGCAGACGGGCTGTAATTGCACGCCAAAGGCACGTTGCACCCAATTAACCCCTCCAAATTGGAGACGATTGACTCCAACAACGCAACACGCTGCTCCAAGGAGTCCAGATATGCTCCCAATGCCACGGAATCGACAAAAATCTCGCCAGGAGCAAACGGCAAACCGTAGTTGGACAGCAAATCCTGCATGTCCGCAACAGCAACTTGTCCATCTGAATTTCCATCGGGATTGTACGGGTATGTGATCTGCGCCGCGGCACCGAGGCTCAAAGCACACATCATTAAAGGAACAAGTAGTTTCATTGGTCTTGATTAGAGGACTAAAAATACGACATCAGTCTAGCCGAACAAATCGTACACATACATGGTGGCCGTGACTCCTACTTGCGTTTGAAGTTGGTCTAGTACTGAATCCTCTTGTTCTGAATCATGGATTCGTAACGGTTGAAGTCGATCAAACAAAACTCTTCGAGCACCTTTTGGACGATGCAAAGACGGTAGTTCTGTTGGGCCTAAAAAGGTCTCTTTGGATATTTTCCTATCGGATAAGTAGGGATTAAGGGGGATTAACGTACCTTCGAGGTATGTCGACGTTGCCCATCCTTGTCAGCACCGACGCCGTTACGGCGCTTCGCCAGCTCTGCGAGCAGTTTCCAGGGCAGGTGGTCTTCACCACGTCCTTGGGCCTTGAGGACCAAGCCCTGACGGACTTGATCTCGCGCCACGAACTTCCCGTGAAGCTCGTCACGCTCGACACGGGCCGGCTCTTTCCCGAGACGTACGACCTCATCGACCGAACGCGCAGCAAGTACCGCAACCTCGACCTCACCTCCTATTTTCCCGACACCGCGTCGCTGG
>Ga0181573_10002635_pt1 | contig 16534 bp, 17 predicted proteins | sample 101ome_25_FD_148643 | JGI IMG/M metagenome (GOLD analysis project Ga0181573, IMG submission 148643) | Coastal salt marsh microbial communities from the Groves Creek Marsh, Skidaway Island, Georgia - 101409BT metaG (spades assembly) | ecosystem: Environmental > Aquatic > Marine > Intertidal zone... | reverse complement strand
CGCCGAGGCGCTCGCCGCGCGCTCTGCGTCCACGGCCTTCGTGGGGTACGACCGCCTTGAGGTGGTCACCACCGTGCTGGCCGTGGAGGACCAGGGCGATGGCACGGCGTTGATGAAGATCGCCGAGTCGCCGTTCTACGCGGAGGGCGGCGGGCAGGTGTCCGATCACGGCTGGATCGACGGCAACGCCGGGCACGCCGAGGTGCGCGATGTCCTCCGCATCGGCGACGACCAGGTGCTGCGCGTATCGCTGGACGGCGAACTGCCCCAGGGCGCCCAGGTCACCGCGCGGGTGGACGCCGCCCGGCGCCACGCCACGCAGGCCAACCACACCGCCACCCACGTGCTCAACTGGGCGCTGCGCGGCGCCCTGGGTGAGGGCGTGCGGCAGGCCGGCTCGTACGTGGGCCCCGACAAGCTGCGCTTCGACTTCACGCACCGCGGCCGGATCGAGCCCGAGGTGCTCGCCGAGATCGAGCGGCAGGTGAACGCCCGCGTGGCCGAGGACACCCCCGTGACCGCGCGCGTGATGCCGCGGGGCGAGGCCGACGACCTCGGGGCCATCGGGCTGTTCGAGGAGAAGTACGGCGATGAGGTGCGCGTGGTGCAGGCCGGGGAGTTCTCGCGCGAGTTGTGCGGGGGATGCCACGTGTCGCGCACCGGCGAGATCGGCCCGCTGGTGATCGCCTCGGAGGGCAGCACGGGTGCCGCGACGCGGCGCATCGAGGCGCTCACGGGGCTCGCGGCGGTCGAGTACCTGCGTGACCGCGAGGCCGCCCTTGCGGCGGAGGTCGCCGCGCGCGACGAGCGCATCCGCGCCCTCGAGGCCGACCTGAAGCGCGCCCGCTCCGGCCGGGTGGACGTGCAGGCCGTTGCGGCCGATGCGGAGGATGCGGGCGACGTGCGTGTCCTCGCCGCGCAGGTGGAGGCCGCCGACATGGACGAGCTGCTGCAGGTGACCGATCGCGTGAAGCAGGCCGTGGGCCCGGGCGCTGCGGTGGTCCTGGGGGCGGTTGCCGACGGCAAGGCGATGCTGGTGGCCAACTTCGACGATGCCGCGATTGCGGCCGGGCTATCGGCCGCCGCCGTCATGCGCGAAGTGGCGCCGGTGGTGGATGGTGGCGGCGGGGGCAAGGACGCCATGGCCCGCGCGGGGGGCAAGGACCCGTCGCGCATGCCCGAGGCCATCGCGCACGCCTCCGAGGTGATGAGGGCGTCGGCCGGATGAAGGCGCTAGCCCTCGACCTCGGGCGCGCACGCACCGGGGTCGCGGTCAGCGACCCGTCGGGCACGCTGGTCCGCCCCCTCCCGGTGGTGCACGAGGTCGATCGCCCCGAGGGCGCTGCGGCCCTGGATGCGGTCATCGCCAGCGAGCAGCCCGAGGTGATCGTCATCGGCCAGCCGCTGCTGATGTCCGGGGAGGCCGGCGAGCAAGCGCATCATGCATCGTCGTTCGCCGGGCGCCTGCGTCGTCGCGTGGCGGCCCGCGTGGTGCTGCTAGACGAGCGGCTCTCCACCTCCGAGGCCTCGCGTCGCATGCGGGAGTCGGGATCGTCGGCGGACCTCGACAGCGTCGCCGCGTGCGTCATCCTCGAGGCGTGGCTGCGGGCCAACGCGGAGGCCGCATGAGCACCGACGGCACGCCACGCCCGCCCTCGGGCCGCCGCGGGCCATCGCGCGCCACGCCCGCAGGCCGCAAGGTGCTCGCAGTCGTCATTCCCATTCTGCTGCTGATCATCGCCGGGGGCGCCCTCTGGGTCTGGTCCGGTCGTGGTGGGTCCGATCCCGTGCCCACCACCTCCACCACGGCCGCGGTGGACGTGCTGTTCGTCGAGGGGCTGCGGCGCAGTGAGATGGCGGAGATCCTCGAGGAGAAGACCGGCATCCCGGCGGCCGACTACATGGGGGCCACCGACCCCTCGGCACGCGGGCAGAAGCTGGCCGGCACGGATGAGCCCACCTCGCTCGAGGGCTTCCTGTTCCCCGCGACATACCCGGTGGACCCCTCCAAGCCCGTGTCCGCGCTGGTGGACTACCAGTTGGCCACATACGCCGAGCGCACGAAGGGCATCAACTACTCGGCGGCAAAGAAGAAGAACCTCACAAAGTACGACGTTCTGATCATCGCGTCGCTGGTGGAGCGCGAGGCCAGCACCGCGAAGGAGCGGCGCCTTATCGCCGGCGTCATCGAGAACCGGCTGCGCGCGGGAATGCGCCTGGATATCGACGCGACCGTGCAGTACGCGGTGGGCTCGTGGAAGGCCGAACTGACGAAGGCCGACCTCGACATCGACTCGCCCTACAACACGCGCAAGTTCCCGGGGCTCCCGCCCGGGCCCATCTGCAATCCCGGTGAGGACTCCATCCGCGCGGCGGCCAATCCCACCCCGTCGGGCTTCCTCTACTACGTGGCGAAGAACGACGGGACCGACCTGCACTACTTCGCCCGCACCGAGGCGGAGCACGTGGCCAACATCCGCCGCGCCGCCGCGAACGGAGGCGGCTGATGGACGCCCCGTGGCCCTCGGCGCGCACGCGGTTCGCGGGGGTGATCGGCTGGCCCATCGATCACTCGCTCTCGCCCGCGATGCACAACGCCGCCTTCCGCGCGCTGGGCCTCGACTGGGCATACCTGGCGTTCCCCATCGCGCCCGACAATGTCGAGCGCGGCGTGCGGGGGCTGTTCGACGCCGGCTGCGCGGGCCTGAACGTCACGATCCCGCACAAGCAGGCCGTCCTCGCGTGCTGCGATGAGGTGACGCCCGCCGTGCAGGCGATCGGCGCGGCCAACACCCTGGTGCCCACAGGCGACGGCCGGATACGCGGGGACAACACCGATGCCGCGGGCTTCCTCCGGGCGCTCGACGAGGCCGCCCCGCTCGACCTGGAGGGCGCGGACGTGCTCATGATCGGCTCGGGTGGCGCTGCCCGTGCGATCGCCTTCGCCCTGGAGGGGCGCGGTGCCCGTCTGCAGGTGGCCAACCGCACCACCGCGCGCGCCGCTGCGCTGGGCGAACCCGTGGAGTTCACGCGCGAGGCCATCGAGCGGGCCGCCGCCGAGTGCGGGCTGGTGGTAAATGCGACGAGCCTCGGCATGGGCACCGACGAGTTGCCGGCCGAGCTGCCCATCGACGTCCTGGGGCCCGGCCAGGTGGCCTACGACATCGTCTACAGGCAGGAACCCACGCCATGGCTGCGCGCGGCTGCCGCGCGGGGTGCACGCACCGTCGATGGTCTCGGCATGCTGCTGCATCAGGGGGCCGCAGCCTTCGCCCAGTGGACGGGCACGGAACCCCCGGTGGATGCCATGCGGGCCGGTCTCACCGCCCGTTGAAGCGCATCTCCGCGTAATGCCCGCGCGTCCGGCCCGCGACCTAACCTCGTGAGTCCGATGCGTTTCCTGCACACCGCCGACTGGCACCTGGGCATGACCCGGCGATTCCTGCAGCCCGAGCACCAGGCCCGGTACTCGGAGGCCCGTCTCGATGCCGTGCGCGCCATCGCGCGCCTCGCCCGCGAGGAGGACGCGGCATTCGTGCTGGCGTGCGGGGATGTGTTCGACTCCAACCACGTCGACCGGCAGGTGATCGCCCGGGCCCTCGATGCCATGCGGGCCTTCGATGTACCGCTGCTCATCCTGCCCGGCAACCACGACCCCCTGGATGCCGCGTCGGTGTACCGGTCACGCGCCTTTGCGGAGCGCGCTCCGGATGCCGTCACGGTCCTCGCCGACGCCGCGCCCATCAGCATTGGTGGGGTCGAGGTGGTGGGGGCACCGTGGAACGCGCGTCGCCCGGGGGTGGACCCGTCCGCCCAGGTGCTGGCCGCGCTGGCCCCTGGCCCGCGCCGGGTGCTGGCGGCCCATGGGGTGGTGGACGTCCTCTCCCCGGACGCCGACGATCCGGAGGCCCTCGCCATGGGCGGCCTTACCGCCGCACTCGAGGACGGGCGGGTGGCCTATGTGGCGCTTGGTGATCGCCACTCGGCCACCGAGGTCGGGGGCGACCCCCGCGTGCGCTATCCGGGCACCCCGGTGGCAACCGACTACGGCGAGGTGGACCCGGGCAACGTCCTGGTGGTGGACATCGATGCGGAGGGCGTGCGTGCCACGGCCCATCGCGTGGGCGAGTGGACGTTCGTGCGCCGGGAGGTCCGCCTCGGGGGCGCCGGGGACGTCGATGCGCTCGATGCGGATCTGGCGGCCCTGCCCGACAAGGCTCGCACCGTCGTGAGACTGGATCTCGTCGGCGCCCTCACGCCGGCGGAGGACGCCCGCCTGGACGCCATGCTGGCCGATCAGGCCGACCTGTTCGCGGCCCTCACGCGGTCCGAGCGCGGAAGTGATCTCGCCGTGGTTGCGCACGACGACGACCTCGACGCCCTCGGGCTGTCGGGGTATGCGCAGTCGGCGGCCGGGGAGATCGCGGCGATCGCGGCAGGCGATGGCCCGGACCATGAGACCGCCCGCGATGCCCTGCGCCTCCTGTACCGGCTGGCCCGGCACGACGCATGAGGATCCACCGAATCACCCTGCGCGACTTCCGGGGCGTGGCCGAGGCCTCGGTCGCACCGGCGACCACCGGGGTCACCATCATCGAGGGGCCCAACGAGGTCGGCAAGTCGAGCATCGCCGATGCCCTGGACATCCTCATCAGCGACCCCGACAGCTCCGTGAAGTCGCGCGTGAAGGCGTGCCAGCCCATCGGCCGTGACGTGGGCCCCCGCGTCGAGGCCGACCTCGAGGCCGGGCCGTACCGGTTCACCTACGCGAAGCAGTGGGTGAAGGGTGCGGCCACGGAGTTGCGCATCACCGCCCCCGCGCCCGAGCAGCTCACCGGACGCGCCGCGCACGATCGCGTCATGGAGATCCTGGGCGAGGCCATGGACCTGCCGCTGTTCGCCGCGCTGCGCCACCAGCAGGGCATGCCGCTGGACCAGGCCGCGCTGTCGGAGAGCGGGTCGCTGGCGCGTGCACTCGACCTCGCGGCGGGCGGGGGGTCCCGTGCGGCAAAGGGGGATGGCGACCTCATCGCGGCGATCGATGCGGAGCGGCAGGAGTTCAGCACCCCGACGGGTGAGCCGAACAAGCGGCGCAGGGAGTTGCGGGAGGGCGCGGCCGCTGCGGAGGAGGCCGTCCGGCAGGCCGAGGAGGCCGTGCGCGAGGTGGACGCACGGGCCGATGACTACCAGCGGCTGCGTGCCACGCTTGATCGGAACGAGGAGCAGGAGCCGGCACTGCGCGCCGACGTGCGGCGGCTGGAGGATCTGCAGGCCACCGTTCTGCGCGAGGCATCGGCCCTGCGCGACCTGGAGATCGCCGCCGAGCGCGCGCAGGGGCCCGTGCGCGAGGCCCGCGCCGCGGCTGCGGCGCGGGCCGACCTGGTGCGCCAACTCGCCGACGCCGAGCGGCAGGAGGCCGCCCTGGCCGATGAGGCGCGCGCGGCCGGGGGGAGGCTGGCTGCCGCCATCGCGGCCCGGGACGCCGCCGGCGATGCCTTGGCGCGGGCGTCTGCGGTCAGTGAGGCCGCAGCCGCGGATTTCGCGCGGGCGGATGCCGATGACGGCCACCTGCGGAATGAATGGGACCTGCGCGACCTGCGTGAGCGCCACCAGCGGGTGGGCGCGGCTGATGAGGCCATCCGGGACGCCGAGGCCTTCATCGCGGACTGCCCCGTCGACGACGACCTGCTGCGGCGACTGGAGCAGGCGGTGCTCGACGAGGCCGGGGCGCGCGGTCGCGCCCAGGGCGCGGGCGCCCGCCTCCGCGTGTTGGCGGAGCGCGACCTGGCCCTGCGCGCGGGCGAGGAGGTCCACGCCATCGGGGCCGGCACCGAGGCCGTCATCCCCCTGGGCGCGGGAGAGCCCCTCGACATCCCGGGCGTGGCGCGCATCGCGGTGGAGGGTGCCGGCGAGGAGGTGCGCGAAGAGGCCCGCCGCGCGCTTGAGGAGCGCGACGCCCTCCTGCGCGAGGCCGGGGCCGAGGAGGACGGCATCGAGGCTGCCCGCGCGCAGGCGCGCCGCAGGCGCGACGAGGAGGCGCGTGCACGATCGGCGCGCGAGGCCCGGTCGGCGGCCCTGAACGACCTGATGCCCGGGGAGATGGAGCAGAAGATCGCGCGGGCCGAGGAGCGCGTGGCGGGCTACCTGGCCGGGCGGGAACCGGGTGCACCGATGCCCGCCGATCGCGATGAGGCCCGGCAGCGGCGTGCACGGGCCGACGAGGCCCTCGCCGAGGCCCGGCGCGCGGAGGACGCTGCGCGCCATGCGCTGGACGCGGCGCGCGAGGACGTGGGTCTGCAGGAGCGCGAGGCGGCGGAGCGCACCGGGCACCTCGGTGCGACGGTCGAGTCGGTGCGCGACGCGCGTGCCGCGCTGGACGACGCCCGGGCGGTCACGGCCGATGAGGTCATCGCGGAGGGCGTTCGCGATGCGGAGGCCGCTGCCGCGGCCGCCGCGGGCGCGCGGGACGATGCGCGGGCGGCCATGCACGCGGACGATCCCGATGCGGTGCAGGCGCGGCTTGCCAATGCCCGGGATGCCGTGGACCGCCTCATCCGCGAGCGCTCCGAGATGGAGGTGCAGGCCGCGCGGATGCTGGGCGAGATCGCGAGCGCCGGGGAGGAGGGGCGCGCCGACCGGCTCGACCGCGCCCGGACCGCGCGTGACGACGCCCAGGCCGCCCTCGCGGCAGCGGAGCGCGCCGCCGCCGCCGCCGATCTGCTGTTCGACGTCGTCACCCGGCACCGCGATGATGCCCGCCGCGCCTACGTGGCCCCCTTCCGCGACGCGGTGGAGCACCTGGGACGCCTGGTGTTCGGCCCCGGCGTGACGTTCGAGGTGGACCACGCGACCCTGCAGGTGATCAGCCGCAGCGCGGACGGCGCCACCGTGCCCGTGGATGCCCTGTCGGGGGGCGCCCGCGAGCAGCTGGCCGTCATCGGGCGGCTGGCGGCAGCGTCCCTGGTGTCGGATGACGCGCACGGTGGTGCCCCGGTCATCATCGACGACGCCCTCGGGTATTCCGATCCCGAACGCCTGGAGGGGCTCGGCGCCGCGCTGTCCGAGGCCGGGCAGCGCGGCCAGGTGATCGTGCTCACGTGCATGCCCGAGCGCTACTCGCGCATCGGGTCCGCGCGCACCATCCGGCTGTGACCGCCCCGGGGCCCTATCGCGGGCTTGGCGACATCATCGTCACGGCGCGTCCGTACGACGAGTACCTCGCGATGTTCGGCCTGGCCGGGGACGACCCGCTGCAGGGGCCGGTGCTGGACTGCCCCGCCGGGGCCAGCGGGTTCGCGGCCGGCGCCCGCGCGCGCGGGGTCGATGTGATGGCCGTGGACCCCGAGTACGCGCACCCACCGGATGTCCTGAACCACCGCGCGGTGGCCGATACCCGCTACGGGAACCAGTACGTGCGCGCAAACCCGGGCACCTACGCGTGGGGCTTCTTCCGCGCTCCGGACGACCACCTGGCGCGTCGCCTGGCGGCCGTGGATGCGTTCGCGGCCGACCGGGCACGGAGCCCCGCGCGCTACGTGGCCGCGGCACTGCCGCACCTGCCGTTCGCGGACGACCGCTTCCGCCTGGTGCTCTCCTCCCATCTGATGTTCGTGTACCCGGATCATCTGGGGTACTCCGATCACCTGGCGTTCGCGCGCGAACTCGCGCGTGTGGCGGGGGAGGAGGCGAGGATCTTCCCCCTCGTCGACACGCTCGGCGCCCGGTGGCCCTCGCTGGACCGTCTTCGGGACGACCTCGCGCGGGAGGACGTGGGCACCGATGTGCGGCCTGTTCCGTACGAGTTCATCCGCGGCGGGGACGAGGTGCTGGTTCTCCGCCCGTCCTGAGCGATGTGGTCCTATCATCGGGGCATGGCCGAACAAGACACCAACCGGCGTATCGGCGTGATCGTGGTCGACCACGGCAGCCGACGGACCGAGAGCAATGAGATGCTGGAGCAGCTCACGCGCACCTCGATCGCGGAGCGCCTCGACTACGACATCGTGGAGCCGGCGCACATGGAGCTCGCCGAGCCGTCCATCGCCACCGCCTTCGACCGCTGCGTCGAGCGCGGCGCCACGATGGTCGTCATCCAGCCGTACTTCCTGCTGCCCGGGAAGCACTGGAACCAGGACATCCCCGAGCTCGCCGAGCAGGCGGCGTCGCAGCACCCTGGCGTGGAATACCTGGTGGCGGCGCCATTCGGGGTGCATCCGCTTATGGCGGACGTCGTGAGCGCGCGCGTGGAGTACTGCCTGGCGCACGTGCGCGGCGAGGTGCCCGAGTGCGAGGCGTGCGCGGGAACCGGCGTGTGCCAGTTGCGCGCGGCGGGCACTGTGGAGGCACTCACTCCGTAGGAGCGCCCCCCGTGGCCGGGCCGCGCAGCGCGCGGCCCGGCCGGGCGGGTGCTACTTGCGCTTCCTCGGCTTGGCCTTCTTGGCCGTGGAGACGGCCTTCTTCTCCACCTTCTTCGCGGCGGACGTAGCCTTCTTCACATCCTTCTTCGCCGTGGAGGCGGCCTTCGAGGTGGTGCGCTTCGCGGCGGACGTGGCCTTCTTCACGTCCTTCTTCGCGGTGGCGACGGCCTTCTTCTCCACCTTCTTCGCAGCGGCCAAGGGCTTGAACTTCCCGCCCTTCGCGGCCTCCTTCAGCGATGCACCGGGGGTGAACTTCACGACGGTGCGGGCCGGGATCTTCACCTTCTGGCCAGGGTTCTGGGGGTTCACGCCGGTGCGCGCAGGGCGACGGGCGGTGGAGAAGGTGCCGAACCCGAGGAACGCGATGCGCTCGCCCTTGTTCACGCCCTCCTTGACGAGGTCCAGGAAGTGCTTCGTCACGTCCGTGGCCTGGGTCACGGTCATGTCCGTGCGTGCAGCGAGGGCCTTCGCGAACTCGCTCGTGTTCATTCGTTCCCCTTCTGGGTTGGACACTGGGGACGCGCCCCCGGGTGGGAGTCGCACGTTCGACACTACCAGCGGCCTCCGCGCGTGCGCGCGCAGGGAACCCGCGTCGTTGCGCCGAAACACGGGCATGGATGCGGGCGATGGTGGACGGCGCACGATGACGGGCAGGCCGCACGACGCAGGTGACGGGCAGTTGAGCCTGGCCCACCCCGACCTGATCCCGGGCGACCAGGTGCGGTTCCCGTACCGCGGCGGCTGGGGGTTCGGGGTGCTCGTGGGCTTCGACGGCCGCGATGCCGTGGTCGCCGCCGGGCAGGACGCCACGCGGCGGCGGGTGCCCGCGGCCACCGTCACCCCGTGGCCACCCGGGCGCTAGCCCGCCGCGGCGGCGTCGAGCACCAGCACCTGCCGTGCGGCGGCCACGCGGGCGGCGGGGATGCCGTCGTCGCCCGCGGTGAGCCGATCGGCCATCTCACGTTTTGACGCGCCGGTCACAAGCCACACCACCAGCCGCGCGGCATTGAGTGCCGGATAGGTGAGGGTCACGCGCCGGGTGCCGTTGAACGGGCCGGCGGTCGCCGCCACCGGTGCGTCACGCACCGCGAGGACCGGGTCACCGGGCGCGAGGGATGCGGTGTGGCCGTCGTCACCCAGCCCCAGTTGCACGATGTCAATCGGGTCGCCCAGGGCCCGCACCGTCTCGCAGTAGGCGCGCGCGGCGGCATCCGCCCCCCCGGCGATCGGAATCGCGTGCATGCGCGCGCGTTCCGCGGGGGTTCCGTGGCGCAACTTTGCGATGTGGGTGAGGTTGCGCTGTTCATCACCATCCGGCGCCACGCGCTCGTCCACCTGCAGCAGGTCCACTGCGGCCCACGGAAGGTCCCGGGCGAAGAGCATGCCCAGCATCGCCCACGGTGACCGGCCTCCTGAGAGCGCCAGCGAGGCCCGGCCGCGCGCGGTCACGGCATCGCCCAGCGCCGCGGCCATCATCCCCGCGGCCCACTCCGCCGCCTCGTCTGCATCCCGCAGGACCATGCGCTTGACCACCCGGCTGAGGCTACCCTTGTCGCGCAGGGGCAGTCCGGGCCGCACACGACCAGGGGGACGCATGCGCATCGGGATGATCGGGCTTGGCCGGATGGGCGCGGGCATGTCGCAGCGCCTCATGCGGGATGGGCATGAGGTCGTGGGATTCGATCGCTCGGCCGATGCCATGCAGGCCGCCTCCGCGGCGGGCATCACCACGGCCACCGACCCCGAGGCGCTGGTCGCCTCCCTGCCCTCGCCGCGAGTGGTGTGGTTCATGCTGCCGGCGGCGGCGACCGGGCCGGCGATTGATGAGATGGCGGATCTCCTCGGTCCGGGCGACGTGGTGGTGGACGGCGGCAACGGCCGGTACCACGAGGACATCGCCCGCGCCGACGCGCTCGCGCCACGGGGCATCCATCATGTGGATGCCGGCGTGAGCGGCGGTGTGTGGGGGCTCGAGCGGGGCTACTGCCTGATGCTGGGTGGGGACGACGCGGCCATCGCGGTGCTCGAGCCGGTGCTGGAGTCCCTTGCGCCCGGCGAGGAGGCCGCGCCGCGCACGCCCTCGCGCAGCGGTCCCGCGGACACGGCCGAGCGCGGATGGCTGCATTGCGGTCCGGCGGGCGCCGGGCACTTCGTGAAGATGGTCCACAACGGCATCGAGTACGGCCTGATGGCCGCGTACGCCGAGGGCCTGAACGTGCTGCGCCACGCCGATGCCGGACTGCACGAGCGCGCCGCCGACGCCGAGACGGCGCCCTTGTCCGATCCCGCTCTCTACCGCTTCGACATCGACATCGCCGCGGTCGCCGAACTCTGGCGGCGCGGCAGCGTCGTCAGTTCGTGGCTGCTCGACCTCACGGCTGATGAGCTGGCCCGCGATCCGGGGCTGGCGGGCTTCTCCGGTCGGGTGTCCGACTCCGGCGAGGGCCGCTGGACCATCGAGGCCGCGGTGGACGAGGGGGTGCCCGTGCCGGTGCTGTCGGCGGCGCTGTTCAGCCGGTTCGCCAGCCGCGGCGAGGATGAGTTCGCCAACAAGGTGCTGTCGGCGATGCGCAGCGGCTTTGGCGGACACGCGGAGAAGGGCGCATGAGCGCCCGCGCCGACTGCCTGGTGCTGTTCGGGGCCACCGGCGACCTTGCCTACAAGAAGCTCTTCCCGGCACTCCACGCGCTCGAGGCGCGCGGGCAGTTGGGCCTCCCCGTGGTGGGCATCGCACGGGAGGGGTGGACCATCGAGCGCCTGTGCGACCGCATCCGCGATTCCCTGCGTGACGCCGGGGTCCCGGATGGCGACCCTGCCACCGAGCGGCTCATCGCGTCCATGCGGTATGTGCACGGCGAGTACTCGGACCCCGCGACGTTCGATTCCCTGGCAACCGTGCTGTCGGATGTGAGCCTGCCGGTCTTCTACCTGGCCATCCCGCCGGGGCTGTTCGGCGATGTGGTGGATGCCCTGGCCCATCATGGACTCACCGGACGTTCCCGGGTGGTGGTGGAGAAGCCGCTCGGCCGCGACCTGCCGTCTGCCCGTGCGCTCAATGCCACGCTGGCGTCGGAGCTTCGCGAGGACCAGATCTACCGCATCGATCACTTCCTGGGGTACGAGCAGGTGCAGAACCTGCTGGTCGCGCGCTTTGGCAACACCATGCTGGAACCGCTGTGGAACCGGCGCTACGTGAGCCACGTGCACATCGAGATGAGCGAGTCGTTCGGCGTGGACGGCCGCGGGGCGTTCTACGAGACGGTGGGGTGCCTGCGCGATGTGGTGCAGAACCACCTGCTGCAGCTGGTGTGCATGCTGGCCATGGATCCGCCCGTGTCGCTGGATGCCGATGCGATCGCCGACGAGAAGATGAAGGTGCTGCGGTCGATCCGTCCGCTCACGGGCGAGTCGATCGTGCGCGGCCAGTACGACGGCTACCGCGAGGAGGAGGGGGTGCCCCCGGACAGCGACGTGGATACCTACTGCGCCCTGCGGTTCGAGATCGATTCCTGGCGGTGGGCGGGCGTGCCGTTCACCATCCGCGCGGGCAAGGGCATGGCCCGCACCCTCACCGAGGCGGTCGTGGAGTACGTGGCACCGCCGCGGCAGCTGTTCCCCGACGCCGACGGCACGTTCGAGCCCAATCGCATGCGCTTCCGGATGAAGCCCGACGACCTCATCGAGCTCAGCATGCAGGTGAAGCAGCCGGGCGACCGCATCGTCATGGAGACAGTGGATCTCTCGGTGCACTACTCCACGCGGCTCGGGCTGCCCGGCCCCGCGGCATACGAGCGCCTGCTGGGCGACGCCATTGCCGGCGAGAGGCGTCTCTTCGCGCGCGGCGACCTGGTGGAGGAGCAGTGGCGCGTGATCGAGCCCCTGCTCGAGGATCCGCCGCCCGTGGAGCCCTACTGGCGGGGCAGCATGGGGCCGGCCGGCGCGGCGCGCCTGCTGCCGCCCGACCTCGACGACATGCTGAGCACCCCGCATGTGCCAGCGGCCACCTGATGCAGGCGATCGGCATCGATGTCGGCGGCAGCGGGGTGAAGGCCGCCCTGGTGGACACCCGCACGGGGGAGTTCATCGGCGAGCGGGTGCGCGTGGATACCCCGCAGCCCGCCACCCCCGACGCGGTGGTCGCGGCCACGCGCGACCTTATCGCCCACCTGCCGGCGGATGTCCCCATCGGCGTCGGGTTTCCCGCGCCCGTGGTGGACGGCGTCACCACCACCGCGTCGCATGTGGACCCCGCGTGGGTGGGCGCGCCCGCACATGACCTGTTCCGCCGTGCACTCGGCCGCCCGGTCGCGCTCCTCAATGACGCCGACGCCGCGGGGATGGGGGAGGCCCGCTTCGGCGCCGCGCGGGGAGCGCCGGGCGTGGTGGTGGTGCTGACCCTGGGCACGGGCATCGGCTCGGCCGTGCTGCACGACGGCGTCCTGCTGCCCAACACCGAACTGGGGCACCTCGAGATCCGGGGGAAGGCAGCAGAGGCGCGCGCGGCATCGGCGGTGCGCAAGGAGGAGGGGCTCTCCTGGCATCTCTGGGCCGAGCGCCTGTCCGAGGTGATCGGCGTGATCGACCGGCTGCTCTGGCCGGACCTCGTGCTGCTGGGCGGCGGGGTATCCCGGAAGGCGGAGAAGTTCGTGCCTCTCCTCGACGCGCGCCCCCCGGTGCGCGCCGCGCAGTTGCAGAACCGCGCGGGGATCGCCGGGGCGGCCGCGCTCGCGGCGGAGGCCGCCGCCGCGTGATCATCGCCCGGGTGCCCGACGGGCTGAGGGTCATCACTCAGACGGCCCATCAGGAGCAGTGCCGCCGCATCATGTCCGCATGGGGCAACCACGATTTCGCGCGGCCCCTGCCGTGGGAGCCAGTGGTCGCGGCCGCGGGCGTGCACGACGAGGGGTGGCGCGCGTGGGAGCAGCACCCGGCTGTTGATGGCGAGGGCCACCCACGGGGCTTCACGGCGATGCCCCCGGCGGGACATTGCGCCATCCACGCGCGCAGCGCAGCCGCCGCCCGCGACGAGGGCCCGCGCGTGGGGCTGCTGGTCGGCATGCATGTGATCGGCCTCACCATGGGCCGGCTGGGCCTGGACGGACCCATGCCCGCATTGGGCGGTCGCGACGACGCCATACGTGCGCTGGTGCGTGGCGAGGCGGGGCACGCCCGGGCAGCGCGCGCGAAGATCGGGGAGGGGCCACTCCTCGCGTCGTGGGCCTGGGCCGGCTACCGGCTGCTGCAGGCGGTCGACGTGCTCAGCCTCTACCTCACGTGGACGGGCCTCATCTCGGGCAGCACGTGGACCCTCCCGCGTGTTCCCCGGCGCGAGGGCGACGAGGCCGGTGCGGACCTGCGCGTATGCCCGGCCGGGGAGTCCGCCTGCAGCGTCTCCCCATGGCCGTTCGGTCCCGATACGGTGCCGGCGGTGGTCGAGTGCCGCGTCATCGACGACCGCGCCTATGCACATGACGCCGACCTGGGTGCCGAGCTTGACGCGGCGCCGGTGGAGCAGATGTCGATGGAGGTCGTTGCCGCGTGATCGCCCGCCGACTCGCATACGCCGCGCTCGCCGCGCTCGCACTGGCAGTCATGGTCTTCTGGTTCGCGACTCGCACGGTCGCGGGGCAGGAGTTCGGTGACGATGCCTATGAGGCCCGCTTTGTCGCCGACCCCTCGGTGCGGGACGCCGCACGCGACTTCCTGGGCCTACTCACCCACGGATCCCTGCTCCTGGTGGGCGCGTGCCTGGTGATCATCGCGCTGGTGCGCCGCCGCCCGCGTCTGGCAATAGGCGTGGGCGCCCTGGTGTTCGGCACCGCATTCCTGGCGGAGGTGCTCAAGACGGTCATTCCGCGCGCGGAACTCGGCGTCGATCCGTTCGAACTTGCCCACAACACCGGCCCGAGCGGACACGCATCGATCTCGATGGCAATTGCGCTGGCAACCGTGATGGTCGTCCCCATGAGGTGGCGCGTGCCGGTTGCTGCCATCGGTGGGGTGCTGGTGGCCATCATGGCCACCAGCACGCTCGCCGCAGGGTGGCATCGTCCCGGCGACGCCCTGGCGGGCGAACTCATGGCCACGGCGATCGCCCTGGGGGTGGCGGCGGTCCTCGTGATGATCCGCGGGGCGGGAAACATGGTGGCGGTCCGGTCGGCGGCGTCGGCGGTTCGGTGGTGGGTGTACGCCGTGCTCGCGCTGCCCGTGCTGATCGTGGTAATCGATGTCGCGCTGCTGCCCGAGGCGGCAACCGCCGACACCGGGCACGCGGACTTCGTGGTCGCCGCGGTACTCATCGCCCTTCTCGCTCTCGCCTGCGTGGCGGCAGTGGTGGCCCTGCTGCGCGACGTGGACCTCGATCCGCCGTCCCGGGCCGCGGCAGAGGCCCACGACCCCCAGCCCGGGGCCGACCCCCAGTCCAACGTCGGAGCGGCCTAGGCCATGGGCCGGATGCGGCGCAAGGGCGATCTGCCCCGCAAGATCTGCGCCACCTGCGGGCGCCCCTTCGCCTGGCGCCGGAAGTGGGCCCGCGACTGGGACCAGGTGCGCTACTGCTCAGAGCGCTGCAAGCGGAACCGCCCGACGCCGCCGTAGGCGCGGGTACCGGGGGACATCGGGCCTCGCTGCGCCGGTGGCCCCGCTAGCTCGCTTCGTAGCGCCCGAAGATGGCCGAGACGACGATGAGGATCACGAGGAGCAGTCCGATCCACCACGCCGACCACCCGGCGGCGATCACGGCGATGGCGGCGATGCCGAGCACCGCCACGGCGATCCATCGTGCGGTCCGTGCCTGTCGTGGTGTCATGCCCCGAGGGTAACGGAGGGCGGGTGGGTGTGGCGGTGCTTGGCGCGCGTAGCGAGGTCATGCACGCCCTTTCTATGATCTCAACCCTCATGGGTGCCGTGGATTGGGCAGCATGGTGGTGCCATGCGCAGCATGGATTGCCACGCGTTGTGCCACGTGAATGCAGGACAGATGAGGGCGGTGCGATGAGGGTGGGGTAGGGGCAGAACCCCGCCCCGCAGGTCCGCTAGGTGCAGCCTTTGTTGCTCACTGTGCCATCGGGGCACGTCGTGTGGTTCCAGATAGCCCCGGGCGGATACGCGTAGGTCAGATTTGCGGCGTACAGGTTCGTGTACGAGAGGTCGACACGGGTCAGGTTCGCGTAGTACAGGTTTGCGTAGGTCGCGTTCGCGTTGGACAGGTCTGCGTCTGACAGGTTCGCACGGGTCAGGTTCGCACCAGAGAGGTTCGCGCCGGAGAGGTTCGCACCCTGACATGTCGGGTAACACGAGGGCTGCGCATTCCCCCGCTTCGCCTTCGTCTTCCCATGCACCGGCGCGGCGTACTGGAACTTCGCGCCCTTCAGGTTCGCCCCATGCAGGTCGGCGTACTTCAGGTTGGCGCTGCGAAGGTCAGCGCCCTGGAGATTCGCCCCACGAAGGTCCGCGAACCGAAGGTCTGCCCGGCGCAGGTTGGCCTTTCGCAGATCGCCGTGGTGCTTGACCTTGCCGCGCAGCTTCGCCCCCACGCACTTGCCCCCACGGGTGAGGGTGCAGGTGCGCCTCTTGCCGTTCACCGCGTAGGTGTGGGTCTTGTCCCAGGTGCCTGAGCGGGGCTTCACAACGTCGGTGACCGTGGGGTCCACGCTGTTCTGCGCACCCGCGCTCCCCGCCACCCCGAGGGCTAAGGCGGCGGTGATGGTCAGGGCGAGAAGGCGGGAGATCATGCGGGGAGGCTACCTAGCCAACGGTGGCCCAACCCCTGGCAGCACGGAAGGAGCTCTTCTGCGCAAACAGTGGATTGGCCGTTGAGGCTGCAGCTGCCGGGTTCCTCGGAATCCTTCTGACGATCACAAGCTCGATGTTTGTGAGGTTCTTCGGCACCGCTTTGCTCTTCTTGAGGTAGCTCACCATCACAAGGCGTGCGTTCTTGCGGTTCTCACCGGTGCTGTCACCTGTGGTGAAGCGCATCTCCTTACGAGTGGGCCAGGAGATCACAGGGGCGTCGAAGTTCTTCCCGCGCAGCTTCCTGTAGCCAAGGGTCGAGCCTGACTTCTGGGGGATTGCGGTCTTGGTATCAGCGTTTCGGTAGATGACCGTGAGCTTGGTGC
>Ga0181573_10002634_pt1 | contig 16537 bp, 9 predicted proteins | sample 101ome_25_FD_148643 | JGI IMG/M metagenome (GOLD analysis project Ga0181573, IMG submission 148643) | Coastal salt marsh microbial communities from the Groves Creek Marsh, Skidaway Island, Georgia - 101409BT metaG (spades assembly) | ecosystem: Environmental > Aquatic > Marine > Intertidal zone... | reverse complement strand
GACACAGGGGAGCAAACTAACGCTCGTAGAATTTTACTGCATTCCACCGAAAAAAAAATTCGAAATGAAACAAACCGAAAATGCATTGACAACGATGAAAAATGGCATATTTCGGACACATTTCATTTCGGCCTCACGGCGTGGTCGTGGTCCTCGGGGACGGCACTCTCATGAGTTCGTCGGGCGGGGAACAGCCGTCGTTCTTGACCGGGTAGAGTTCCCACAGGTACATGCCGGCCGCACGGAGGGCGTCCTCAACGGCGGGCATGGCCGCGTCGGACGGCCAGTTGCCGTCGTGTGAGACGAGGATGGCGCCCGAGTAGGCGAGTCCGGCTGCCTGCGCCGCACCCGAGTAGAAGAAAAGCGCCCACTCCAAGCCGGGGCCCTCGTCCGCCGCGACGATCCTCCACCACTCATTGCTGGTGACGCCGTTGTCAAGGACGCTCAGATCGAATGTACCCGGCGAGTTTCGCCTGCGGCGCACACGGTAGTGCCTCCTGCGCCACACTGGCTCGCGCTCCCCGTCGAGGTCGACCCGGAACACCGGGTCGTACCAGAACACGCCGCGCGCCTTGGCGTCGCGGTAGTACAGCTGAAACTGGCACGCAAAGTGGTCGTACGCAGGGTTCTGGCCGGCGACGACGCGCCACGACCAGGGCAGGCGCCTTGCTGGGTCGACCAGGTCCCCGAGGTGGCCCTCGAAGAGCCGCTCAGCCAGGGCGTGGTCGAGGGGTTCTCCGCGAAAGGTTGGCGCGGGGACCGGATCGGGCCGGCGCGGGGCCTCGGCAAAGTTCTGGAGGCAGTTGTTCAGCTGGAGGTTGCACAGGGCAAAGTCGGTAAAAAGGGGGCTCTCGTGCTGCACGATGCAGTTGTATGAGCACACCTGGTCGTTGAGGCCGCAGTCTTGCAAGCAGTTCAAGGCTTGGCGGCACGTCTCGTTGCGAAAACACGCGGAGACGGGCTTGGCGCAATGCTCGAGCATGCACGTCAGCTCCTTGAGACCCGGGTCCCGGTTGACCGCCCCGACCTGTGCCACAGGGGCCACGTACTCGTCGATGACCTGCAGCAGCATGTACACCACGTCGTCCACGAAGCGCCGGGTCCAGAGGGAGCGCGACTGCTCAAACAGCTCTGCGGCCCGCCTCCTCTCCTTCTTGCCCTTGAAAGATAGCAACCCGGGGGACGCGTCCACGGAGCGCACGGTCCCGAGCTTGTTGAACGCCTCCAATCGGGCGTCGCACTCGAAGAAGAGGCGCACCTTGACGGACGCGAGGGCTCCTGTACGGTCGAGCTCCACGCACGCGTCAAAAGCGCCCGGGTCGAGGAGAGCCACGCCGAGGACGACATCAGCGCCCTCGACCGCACGGGCAGCCGCCCCGGTCGGGTTGGCCAGCAGCTCGGGCTGGTCGACCAGCTCGCAGCTGCACCGCGCGTCTACCCACTGCAGGCGGCGCCCCACCTGTTCCAGCACTGCGCCCCAGGGCGTGTCCACCCCGCGGGACTCCCACGGCGACGCCGCCAGCCCGTCCACCAGGAAGACCACCTTAATGGGCTGCGAGCCTGGCTCGGCAGCCTCCTTGCGCAGCCCCTCGACGTCGGGCAGCGGAACGGCATTGAACGACGTCGCCCGCACGGCGCTGAACGAGCGGGAGGACCCCGCCCCCAGCATGCGCAGCGGCCCCGGCTCTGCGCCCGTCCATGCAACCTTCCCGCACACCTGTGCAGGAAAAGGGCGGGCGACCCCCCCAGGGGACGCGGCCGATTCCTCCCGCCTGAATTGGCGGCCACGTCCCTGCCGCTGCCGCGGTCGAGCCCCCGCATCGTTCGAACCCCGCACGCGCCACCCCGAACCCACCTCCATGGCCGCCCCCTCGCCCTCTTGCCCCTGCTCCTTTGAGTGACACTTCAGAAGCACTTTTTTGAAAAGCGGCCCCCCTAACCACCAAAACGGACGCGAAAAGAATGGAGCGGCGATAGCCTTTTCGCGCGGGTGCCGCCTCAGCTCCGCAAGGCGTACGTGTCCTCGGAGCCGGGCTCGGCGGTGACGCGGCGGGCGTGCTTGAGGAGCATGGAGTCGACTGTGGTGCCCGGGCCCTCGAGTTCGACGAGGTAGGGCTCGATCTCGGTGCGCGTCCAGCGCTTCTTGGCGCCAAAGAGCCGCTCAAAGCGGGCCCGGGGCTGGAGGGGGAGGTCCCTGGCGTGGAAGCGGCGAATCTGGAGACCACCGGGGAAGGCGAGGTTGGGCTCGATGAGGGCGATGCCCTCGAGGAGGGAGCGCGCTAGGCCGCCCGAGGCGCGGCGCCCGGTGCCGCCCTCCTCCCCGTCCCCCTCTCTGCCGGCCTCCAGTGTCTCCCACGCGACGCCGTACTGCTCCACCAGCGTGCGCCACGTCTCCTCGTACTGCTCCAAGGGTAGCGGCGCGTCCGCGTCTCCGCCGACGAGCATCGGGGAAAACACTTTTTCGGCCAGGGAGCGAAAGATGCGGCCCTCGTCAAGGCGGTAGGTGCCCGGCGCCGCCTGGGTGCCGTATTCAGAGAGGCACAGGCGCACGGCCCAAGCGGGGTACTCCCCATCAAACGCCGCGCATGCGGCGTCGGCGTCGATCTCGGATACCCTCCAGTCCTCTTCCGCGCACAGGTAGAGGAGTACTTCGAGGAGGCCCTCCACGTAGGGCGGGTCTACCAGCATCCACCGCCCGTTGACCCGCACCGCGCGCAGCCGGTGCAGCTCCTGCCGCAGCTCCTTGGCCGATGCCTGGATGGTGGACAGCAGCGCCGCAAAGCTGAATCCCGGCGCCGACTCGGCCGCCGACGCCCCCGAGGGCGCCGGCCCCGTCTCGTCCTCCGCCCCATCCCCGTCCTCCACCCACCGGGGGCTGTCGTAGGTGGTGAAGATGTCGTCTTCCCCCCCATCCCCCTCGACCCGCCCGCGGTACGGCCGCCGCTGCAGCAGCTCCCTCACCCGGTGCAGGCGCGGCGCCACCCGCTTGATCTCGTAGTGGCCATAAGCGGCGGCGGCCGGGCGCAGGGTGGTCACGCGCGCACGCTTGGGCACGGACGGCCCGTCCCTGGCCTGCATCGTGTCCTCCACCGTGTTCTCCACTGTGTCCTCCACCCCCTCGGCCTCCACCGTGTCCGGGCCTGGGCACATGAGCATGGTGTTGCTCGTCTCCAGCCACTTGAGCTCGAACGTCTCCTCCCCCGTGCACAGCACGGCTTCCTCCCCCGCGCCCACATCGCCGCCCTTTATCTGGAGCGCGGCCTCCTTCCCCCCACGGAGGAGGGGGCCCAGCACCTCCTCGGGCAGCTCCAACAGCCGCAGCCCGACCTTGCCAAAGTCGGGCCCGAAACGCACCTTGGCGCCCCCAGACAAGAGCGCCTCCGCCATCGCTCCCAACCCAACCCTCTGCGCGCGACTCCGCCCACAGCACCTTTTGCCCCGAAGAGCCGAGTGCACCCAGATCTGGAGGTCGATTCGTCGGACCAGCGGGGCGAGGAATCGGCGCCAAATCACTCGAGAAACCGAGGGCTTATCACATACAAACCAAACCGGTCGTGTTTCAATTTTGGGTTGCGCATGGGGCTCAGTTCGAATTCGGCGGACGATGTCCCCAGTCCCCACAACATGGCGGGGGCGTCGATGCGATCGCCGGAGCCCTCTGCGGCGGCGGGGACGTCGTCCGCGGACGTGGCGAGGGTGGTGGCCGGCCACCTCGAGCGGCTGGTGCTGAAGCACGGCCCGTCGGGAAGCACAGAGCGGGCAGAAGTGCTGTCCCCTGAGGATGAGGTGTGGGTGCGTCGGCAGCTGCCGTACGTGGCCCGGATCGTGGGGTCCAGGATCGGGGCGGGGGAGGGCGGAGGCGGGGCTGGGGGGGCGGGGCTGGACGAGCTGACCCTGGCGGAGCAGGCGAAGCGGATCCTCCGCGCGGTGGGGGCGGGCCCCGAGGGGGTAGGCGCGTACGACGAGCTCAGGGCGCGGCTGGCGGCCAACCCGGCACTCACCAACCGCCGGGCCCTGCTGCACCTCCTCAACGGGCTCGCTGGGACGGCCAAGGTGCGGTCGCAGGGGGTCGCCGAGACGGAGCGCGCGCAATGGCAGATGCCCGTGGTCCGCGACAGCGTGTCGAGGTCCGCCGCGGCTATGCCTGCAGCGGCCAGTCCAGGCGTCGGCCCAGGCCAGTCCCTGCTGTCGCGCACCGACAGGGATGGGGTCTTGCGCGGGCCGGCGCCGGGGCAATCCGGGGGCGGGGGGACCGAGGGGCCGGCACGGGGACCCGGGGGGGCGCAGGAAGAGTACCGCGGGATGCTGGAGGCCGAGTTTGGGCCCGCGGACGGACGGCCAGGCCGGTTGCCGCCAGAGGAGGAGCTGGTGCGGGACATCATCTTTGCATTCCAGGGGGTCGACGGGCAGCGGATGCGGTACAGCCCGGCGCGCGGGGCATTCGAGGTGCACCCGCTCGGGCCGGGGGAGGCCATCCCGCCGCCGTTGGCGCACCTGGCGGCGCGCCTAGGGCAGCTTGGGCAGCACTTTCATGCAGTCAGTCTCTTTGTCGAGGAAGCCGGCCGGGCGGCGGGGGCTGGGGCCGCTGAGGGGGGCGGGGAGGGCGCATTCGGCCTCCTCCCCCGCGGTATGGCATCCCTGGCCCGCCCCGCGGGCCTGGTGCGACAGAGCTTCTGCGCCGCTCTGCAGGGAGAGATGGCCGACTACTATCGCCTCCTGGCCGTTCTCGAGGGGCAGCTGCCCAGCGGGGGGGCCCCCGCGGGAGGGAGCTACCTCTCCCTCCGCCGCCTCCTTGTGTGGACGCAAGAGCCGTTGGAGCGGATGTCGCTCATGGCCAGCATGGTGGGCGCAGCCGCCGGGCTTGAGGGGGGGCGCCTCCTCTCTGCCCTCGCCTCCTTCATGCACCACGGGGACCCCTTTGTGCGCCGGCTCGTCGAAAAGGCCCTGGAGCGCGCGTCGGGCCCGCTCCTCGGGATCGCCCTCCGGTGGCTGGTGGACGGCGACCTTCAGGACCCTTTCCTCGAGTTCTTTGTGCGAGACAACCCGGCGGTGCCCCACAACATGCTGTGGGAGGGCAACAAGTACACGCTCGAGCCGGACCACATCCCCGGGTTCGTGCCCGAGCGCGTCGCCCGCGCCGTGCTCCTTGCCGGAAAGACGGTCAACTTCCTGCGGCACTGTTGCAAGGACGCAGAGTGGATCTCGTCCCACCGCGACCCGGGGGACGCCCGTGAGGAGGCCGCCGTAAGGGCGCTGTCCTCCTCGGAGGGGGTGGGGGTCGGGGCAGGGGCCTCTGGAGAGGCCTCAAAAGCCACAATCCACGCCCTCGTCTCTTCCCTCGGGGTGCTGGCGAGCTCGCGGGCCCTGGTTACAAACGCCCGCCTCATATCGCTCCTCTTTGAAGAGCACCACCTCGAGGCACACTGCCGCGCCCTCAAGTCGTACCTTCTCCTCGGCCAGGGGGACTTTATCCAGGTCCTCATGGACGTCGTCAAGGACGAGCTCAGCCTCCCCGCGGCCAAGGTTTCCCCCATGGCCCTCGCGGGCCTGCTCGAGCAGGCGGTGCGCGCGAGCAACGCCCAGCACGATCATGCCCGAATCCTGGACCGCCTGCGCTGCGAGCTGCTCCCGCACTCGGATGGGGACTTTGGTTGGGACGTCTTTTCCCTGGACTACTCCGTCACCACGCCGCTCGACACTGTGCTTACGGGCTCGTCCATGCGCGGGTACAAGCAGATCTTCAACTTCCTCTGGCGCCTCAAACGGGTGGAGGACGCGCTCGACAAGACGTGGGCGGGCATGAAGCCCAACGGCAACCTGGGGCGGCGCCTGCGTGCCGCGCAGCGCGGCGGACTCGACCAGCGGCTCGGCAAAGTGTGGGACCCGGAGCTACGGCGGTGCCATGCGCTCCGGCAGGAGGCACACCACTTTGTGCACAACCTGCAGTATTACATCCAGTTCGAGGTGCTCGAGTGCGCGTGGGCGGACCTGAGCTCCGGATTCGCCGAGAGCAAAAATCTCGACGACCTCGTCGGTGCCCACGAGGCGTACATGACCCAGATCCTGGACAAAACTCTGCTCGGTCCGGCGACGCAGCTCCTCAGCCGACAGCTGAGTCGCCTACTGGAGGTCATCGGCCGCTTCTGCGGCTTCAGCCGGCGGCTGGAGGAGCACATATCGGAGGAGGTGGCGCGCAGGCAGCGCCGGGGGGCGGAAATGCAGCGCCGTGAGCTCGAGGGCAAGTGGGGCGTGGCGTCCGCCGACACGGGTGATGGCGCCCTCCTGGACGAGGGGGACGAGGCGGATGCGCGCGCCTTTGCCGCCACAATTCGAGCCGAGCTTACGCAGATCGTTGGCGAGTATAAGAGTGCGTTTGAGGGCTTTCTTGCCCTCCTCACCGTGCAGGGGGCGGTGGACTGCCGCTTCCTTCTCTTCCGCCTCGACTTCAACGAGGTCTACGCCAAGCGCATCCACGCCGGCGTCTCCTCGCGGGCCGCGGCGGCAGAGCCTCCCGGCGGGGCGGGTGCCTTTGCGTCCCCCATTGCCAGTTTTGCGCGATAGGATGGTGATCCAGGGAGATGCAAAGAAATCAAGTCGCGAGTCCGCGAGGCTCGGGTCCTCCTGATGTGTGAGGACGTGTCGCGCGCGCGCCGGGAACTTGTCAAACGAGAGGATCTCGGCGTACCCGACGTCGGCGTTGAATGCGTCGGGTTGGGATGATGTTTGGGAAATGTTTATTAATGAATTCAGTCACAGCTCATCCCCCATGAGGTCACTCAGGTCAAACTCCTCCTCCGTGTCGAGCACCCCGTCCTTGCCGTCCCAGGGGGAGATGGACTCGATGTGGACGGTGGACGGGGTGTCGCCCGCCAGCTTGGAGAGGCGCTCACTGCCAGTGGTGAGGCCGCGGACAAAGTCGGAGATGGCATGCGAAGAGAATGCCCCCTTGAGGGTGGCCTGCATGTCCTTCTTGGGGCTCACGGCGACGAGGGCCGGGTAGCCGAAGCCGCCCACCCCAAGCATGGCCTCGAGGGCAGGCTGGGCGCCGCCTTCGACCCAGAGGTACCCAAAGTCATGGGCCTTGTACTTGGCGCCAACCTCCTCGAGGAGGGCGACCTGGGCCTTGCGTCCCGCGGCGCCCGCATCAAGGATGTGGGGCAAAAAGGCGATGAGGCACACCGTCTTCTTCGGACTGCCGTCAAGGTCAAGAGATGGGTCCGCGTCCGCGCCGGCACAGTGCTCCTCGAACGCCAGCCGGTCGACCACCTCGACGGCCGAGGGGGGAGGAGCAGTCCTCTCCCACAGGCCGAGTGCGTAGCTGGCGATGGCCTCGGCGTCCCGCCCCCCCGAGTAGTCGGACGCGCTGCCGCCCTGGAAGACTTTGATGGTGGGGAAACCCTGAACCCCGTAGCGGGCCTGCAGCTCCTTCTCCGAGTCACAATCCACGGCGCCGACCTTGACCTTGCCCTTGAGGCGGGTGGCCGCCTCGGCCCACTCGGGCGCCAGGTTCTTGCAGTGCCCGCACCACGGCGCGTAAAACTCCACCAGCCACGTCTCCCCGCTGTACACCACCAGGTCGTCAAAGTTGGACGCCGTCAGCCGCACCACGTCCTTCCCCCCTCCGGGGCTGGACGCGCCCGCCTGGGGCTTGGCTTTTTGTTGCTTGTTGCCACCTGAGGAGGAGGACCCAGCGCCCTTGCCGTCCAGCCGGGCCGACACCATGGACCGCGCCTCCTTGAGCGCGGCGCTGGCCACGTCCTTTGCCGTGCGGCCGCCCTGGTAGTCTATGGGCTTGGACTTGTCCGCCCCAAAGATCTTGATGGTGGGAAAGCCCTGAACGCCGTACTTCTGCGCAAAGGACCCTGCAGCATCGGCGTCCAGCGCCCCGATCTTGAGCACGCCCTTGGCGCCCTTGGCCAGCTTCTCGTACTCTGGGGCCAGCTGCTTGCAGTGCCCACACCACGGCGCGTAGAACTCGACCACCCACACCGAAGAGCTCTTGATCACCTTTTGCTCAAAGTTCTCAGGGGTCAACAATTCCACGGGGCTCCCAGGCGAGTACAGGGCAGCCACCAGCGGCGCCGCGCATGCTAGCGCGAACAACGCAAAGAGCACACAGAAATGGACGCCTCGCCCGCGCGCGCCTGCTCGACGCGCCATCGTCAACTCTCCTCGCAAGGCACCTCCCCCCCTGTACCTCCTCCTCCTTCCGTCACTGGATCCCTCTCGAAAGTTCTTTTACCCAAAGGCCTGGCAATGCAAATCCGTCACTGGCAAAAGTCCATCAGAAACCGGGGAAAGGGGAAAAACCCTAAAAGTCCGTTTCTTGTGGAGCATCCCGGAGCGCTCCCCTCCACACACACACACAGGGAGGAACGCTTGGTGGGGACTGGCGCGGGGGGCAGTCCATCCGGGAGGACGGCGGTATTCGGCGCGGCAGCGGTTAGGGTCTCTGCCCGGGCTCGCGGTCGCGGTCCGCCTCTGATGGAGGGGTCTGGGCGCGGAGGGGCCTCCACGGCTGAGACCTCCTGGCACAAGTCCCTGGCCGTGTACACGGCGGCGGCAGCGGCGGTGGCGGCCGTGGGGTACGCGTCTTGGAGGAGCGGGATAGCGCGGCGGGGGGTGCTCTGGGCGTACAGTGTGGCCCGGCCGGGCCCCCCGAAGCCGCGGCAGAGGGTGACGATACTGAAAAAGTGGGGGGACGTGCGAGAGGATCCGTACTACTGGATGCGGGACGATGACAGGACGGACAAGGAGGTGCTGAGGCACATCGGGGCGGAGAATTGGTACACGTCAGTGGCGCTGGCAGGGACAGACGGTCTGCAGCGAAGACTGTATCTAGAGGCGCGGGCGCGCATCCAGGAGGAGGACGAGAGTGTGCCGGTACGTCGTGGGGGGTGGTGGTACTACAGTAGGACAGAGAAGGGGAAGCAGTACAAGGTGCACTGCCGGAGGCCAGCGGGGCCAGGCTCCGCCGGGGAGGCAGAGCTCGAGCTGGACGACGTCATGGACCGGGGAGCCCCGGAGGAGGTGCTGCTGGACGAGAATGTGCAGGCGCGGGGTCACTCCTATTTTCGGGTGGGCGGGATGGAGGTGTCGCACGACCATGCCCTGCTGGCGTACGCCGTGGACACTACCGGTGACGAAAAGTACGTCCTCCGCGTGCGCGATATCTCGGCGAAGCGGGAGTTGCAGGCCGAGGTCATTTCCGACCTGAGCGGGGGGCTCGCGTGGAGTGCAGACGGGGCACTCTACTATGTGACCAAGGACGCCAAGGACCGCCCCTTTCGCCTCCACCGCCACATCCTGGGGCGGCCGGCCATCGAGAACGAGCTCCTGTACGAGGAAATCGACGAGCAGTTCTACCTGGACATTGAACTGAGCGACAGCGAGCAGCTGCTCATCCTCAGCTCGGGCTCGGCCATCACGAGTGAGCAGCTGGTTGCCCCCGCGGCGCCCGTGGGGCCAGATGCCCCGGGCACGTTTCGCTCTGTCGCGAAGCGCACCGTGGACGTCGAGTACTCCCTGGCTCACTGTGGCAATGCCCTGTACGTGATCTTTCGGGCGGCTGACTGCATGGACGGTGAGCTGCGCGTAGCGGCTGCCCCCAAGGGGGACGCCGCCCTCCTGGTGCCCAGCGACAGGTCCACCATGCCGATCCTCCTCCCGCACAGCCCGGGGCAGCGCCTCGAGGGCGTCGTCGCCAAGGCGGGGTACGTCGTCGTCTTTTCACGTCGCGACGGCCTCCAGATGGCCACCGCGTATCCCGCCGCGGCCGCTTCGAGTCCCGGCTCGTTTGCGTCGGCGGGCCTTCCCCTCGACTTTTCCGACCTTGGGGAGGAGGCGTACAGCATCAGCGCAGGGCTGTCTGGGTTTGCCTCGAACTTGCTGCGCGTGTCCTTCGACAGCCTCAAGACGCCCCGCACCGTGTACGACATCGACCTGCGCACCTTGCGCCGCGTGTCGAGAAAGGTCCAGCCGGTGCCCGGGTACGACGCGTCCCTGTACGAGACCAAGCGCGTGTGGGCGGCCTCACACGACGGGGTTCGCGTCCCCATATCGCTCGTATACAACCGGGAAAAGGTCGGCCTCGTGGGGGCCGACCCCCTTTTGCTGGACGCGTACGGAGCGTACGAAATCTGCAATGATCCCTACTTTTCCAGCTCAGTCGTCAGCCTCCTGGACCGCGGCTTTGTATACGCGCAGGCGCACGTGCGTGGGGGAGGTGAGATGGGCCGCCCATGGTATGAGGACGGGAAGATGCTGCACAAGCGTAACACGTTCCTGGACGTCATCGCCTGCGCCAAGCACCTCATTCAAGAGGGGTACGGCGCCGCGGGCCTGCTCTGCCTGGAGGGGCGGAGCGCGGGCGGCCTCACCGTGGGCGCTACCCTCAACCTCGAGCCGGACCTCTTCGCGGCTGCCATTGCAGCCGTCCCCTTTGTCGACGCCCTCACCACCATGCAGGACCCCTCCATCCCGCTCACCGAGGTAGAGTGGGACGAGTGGGGGGACCCCGGCCATCGGAAGGACCACTACGAGTATATGAAGACGTACAGTCCTATGGACAACGTGCGCAAAGGGGAGAATTACCCGGCAATGCTCATCACCGGTGGCCTCCACGACCCTAGGGTGGGGTACTGGGAGCCCCTCAAATACACGGCCGTCCTGCGCGACAGGGTGAGGAGGCCTGAAAGGATCTTGTGCAAGATTGACACGGGCGCGGGCCACTTTTCAAAGTCGGGCCGCTTCGAGCGTCTGCACGAGTACGCCTTGGAGCAGGCGTTCCTGCTCAAGTCCGTCGGGCTGGCGTGAGCACCTTGTGTCCGTGTCCGGGTAGTAATAAGAAATTCTAATTTCAACCGCCGCCACTTCTGGAAGCCTCGTTCGTTTCATTCCACGAGACAGGGGGAGGGGGGCCGGGCTTCCCGCGGGGAGGGGAGCGGGCGAGTGGTGCGAGAGTGGGAGCCAATGTCGGCAACTCGCCTCCTGGCGACGCCGTCGCGTGCCACGGGGCCGGGGCGTCCGCCTAGGCGACGAGGGAGGGACCTTGTGCAGGGGCAAGGGGCCCGGCGGGTGGTTGTGCACGCAAGGGGGGTTGGGGTGGGGCCCCGCTCGGTCTTCGACGATCCATTTTTCGACGAGGGCCCAAGCGGGTGGTCGCGGCCGTACCGCAGCGTCGACCCGTTTGCCCAGATGGAGCGGGAGTTTGCCGAGCTTGACCGGATGCTGGATCAGAGGGTGGGGGTGGCGGTACGGAGGGGGCAGGGCGAGGGGGAGTCCGCCTCCTCGAGGGGCAGGGGTCCCGGGGGCACCGCCAGGGTCGTGCAGCAGGAACCGGGTGTGTACCGCGAGGAGCAGTCGTGGGAAGACCGCGGGCCCGGGCGGTACAGCAGCTTTAGGTCGTCTGTGACCATTGTCGGGGGAGGGCCGGGCATCGCCCCTCGCGCCAGGCCCCCAGAGGCGACGACCAGTTTCCTGGGGAGCGGTATGGGCGTTCTTCCATTCGTCCTTCTCTGCACCGCCGCCTTTCTGTACATTCGCACCGCCATTCGCTTCTGGGACAGGATCCCAAGTAGGACAGCATTCTCCGACCGGCTGAGCAATGCCTGGATAGCTGCCCTGTGGCTACCCCTCTACGCGGTCTCGCCGCACTACCGTGCCAGCTTTCGGCGTGCTTTCCGCGAGGATTACATTACAAGGGAGTCCAAGGCGTTGCCCGAGGACCTGCAGCAGCAGGACACTGAGCGCAACCGTGCGCCCGCCCCAACCGGGGAAGACTGAGAGGTGACAAAAGAGCAATAAATCATCAATGAGAGCGTATGTCATGACACGTGGCGTGGGCACATGGCCCTGATATGGAAGTCCAAGAGGAAGGCTACTCCACAAAGATGGACGACATTGTGGCGCGGCTGACGGTTCACGTGCCCCAGTCAGCGCATGCCCGGACCGGGGAGGGTGACGCCGAGCCCATCGGCCGCAGCATCGGCACCCTGCGGGGACGGCAGCGCGTGCACGGACCGGACATCTGCGCACCCTCCCACGTGGCCTCTCTACTGGCATGTTCAGAGCGGAACGACGTGTTCGTGCCCCTGGGCGGAGGTGTGGTGGGCGTGTATGGCCCCGAGCCGTCCCGTCCCGCCGTGGACTTTCTTCACCCAGACGCCGGGCATCGCACTGTCGGGGTAGAGGTCACGTGCATTGCGTGCTGCTCCTCCGGCAAGGGGCAGGCCGAGTTGCTGGTGGGCTTTTCGGATGGGCGCGCGAGCGCGTGGGTCGAATGCGGGTCGAAAATCTGGGTACCCTCTTTGGTGCCTTGGCAAGTGACCAGCGACACATCGCAGGTGACTGCTATAGCGCGGATCGGCAACTTGATATGGACGGGGTCCATGTCAGGAACAATGCGGCGATGGGTCGAGCAAACCAGGGACGAATTTGGCGAGGGCGTGAGGCCCGAGCAAGTGCAGCCCGACTTGAGCAGACCGCCCGAGCCCCCCGCGTTTAAAGTGGGTGGGCCTGCCCACGGCGGTGCGGTGCGGGCGATTGCGCAATGCGAGAGCTCGTCCACGGCATGGAGCCTCGGCCGGGATGGTGCGCTTCGCGTGTGGAGCAGCGCGTCCGGAAGATTCAGAGCCTCTCCGTCCCTTGAAGGGGCGAGGACCACCTCGTTGGCAACAGTGCGCGGGCACGTGTGGACGTCGCACCATGGCGGCACCCTTGCACGCTGGTCGGGTCATGGGACGCTCCAGCTCCGGGTTCCTCCCCCGCATGGCTCGGCCACCTCCCCCATCCGTGCCATGCATACGATCGTGGATGGGAGGATCTGCCTCGGCCGCGCAGATGGCTCTCTCGCCCTTGTCCATGGTGCGAGCGGTCGGGAGAGCGGGGAGAGTTGGCCTGCGAGCGCAGTGCGCTCCCCTTTGTTGGCCCTTGCATCCAGCCCAACCACCCTATACTCCAGAGACGCGCGGGGCGAGGTGACGGCTTGGGACGGCGGCCCGCAGAGAGACACCCGCGACAGCTGCGAAGATTCCCCGGTACATTCCCCGGCAAAGTCCCTTGCACCACCGCCCGGCACACTTCGAGTGCACTGCGTTACGTGGAACGTGTGCGGCCTGCCATCGCCACAGGTGACGAGTGAGCTCGCATCCACACTTTTGGCATGGTGCCACCCCGATTTCGGGGCGCCTGACGTCGTTGCGGTGTGCCTGCAAGAGGTGGAGAAGCTAGGGGCGAGGGCCACTGCGCTGGAGCAAACGGGGGCGGGGAAGCGCTGGGAGGACACCCTCGTCGGAACCTTGGGCCCCGCCTACCGTGTCGCCGCATGTGCCCAAATGGTTGGCATCTTGACCGCAGTCTTCACTCGCGCCTCGCGAATGCCCGAAAGCGTCGCGGTAGGACGCGTACCGACTGGTCTCCTTGGCGTCGGCGGTAACAAGGGCGCGGTGGGTGTGCGGATACTCCTTGGTGGGGTCTCACTGTGCGTCGTGGGGTGTCACCTTGCAGCCCATGCTGCAGAAGTGTTTCGTCGAAACTCAGATGCCGCTCAGATCGTCTCGCGCCTCGTTTTTGGGCCCGCGGACGAGGCTGGAGGATCTTCCAAGCCGCGCTCCGCGTCCGCCGGCCGAAGGAGCGGCGGGGGCGTGTATAGCTCTGACGTGGCCATCGTCTTGGGCGATCTGAACTACCGCATTGGCCTCTCTGTCGCCGAGGCAGCATCTTGCGTTCGGGCCGGCCGAGTCATCGACCACGGCTTCCCCCGGCTCATGGGCGCCGACCAGCTGCGATCGGAGATGGGCGCCGGACGAGTATTTCCCGGCTTCTCGGAGCCCCGCATCACCTTTGCGCCGAGCTACAAGTTCAGGCCAGGGACTTCCAAGTACGACCTCGGGGACGAAACCCTTGGGGCAGAAGACAAAAAGGCCCGCACGCCAAGCTTCACGGACCGCATCCTCTACAGGGTCGCGCCGAAAAGATTCCGGGTACTGCCGCTGGCCTACTTCTCGGACTGGCGCCTCTGTGAGTCCGACCACAAACCTGTCGCCGCCCTCCTCCACATCACGTAGATGTGGCCTACTGGGCAGGGCTCAAATATGGCATTTTTCATTCCTTGCTTTCTTCCTTTCTCCCCCATCCTTGACCGTACACAGGAGCTCAGAGTCGGCCCTGGCAGGGGCGGGGTCGGGGCCATGTGGCGTCAGGCGCTACGGGCGTCGTGCCTTTTCCACGCGCCGAGCGTGTGCCCGTGGCCGTCCCTCAGCCGGGGGCTGGGAACGTCGGCTTTGGCCTCGCGCGGGGCTCCGTGGGGGACGCAGACCCATGCCGGTGTTTTCGCATCGGCACGCGGAACACTGGCACCCACCCGTCCACCTTGGGCCTCCGCAGTGTCGGGAACGAGGGAAATGGGAACTAGGGTGGGGAGCAGGGTCGAAAATGCGACGACAGCGAGGGGGAGGGCGGGAACGGGGCCTAGGCACAAGAGGAAGAGTGCGACAGTTCCAACGGGCAATGCTCTGCGCTGGACTCGACCGCAGGCACCGAGGTACAGGAAGAACTTGGAGATATGGGCGTCGTGGCAAAGGTTCAGGAAGAACGCACACGTCAAAAAGGGGGATAAGGTGATGGTCCTCGCCGGGCGGCACCGGGGTCGCGTGGCGCGGGTGGTGCGGGTGACGCAGAAGCACAAGACCCCCCCTGCCGGGCAAAGACAGTGGGGAGCGAGGGGGCGTATCGCGTTGAGCGCGTCGCGCCCGAGCAAGGGGCGGGGTCCAGGATCCACGGCGCTGCGGCGGGATGCGCTGCAGCGGATGGTAGTGCTGCAGGGGCTCGGACAGCGGCGCGTGGACCGGCCCGCGGGCGAGGGGAAGCGGACGAGCCTGGCCAGGAGCACCCCAATAAATGCGTCCAATGTGCGGGTGCTGGAACCGGGGACCCGGCGGCTCGTACGCACGGTGCCGGGACAGCGGGTCGCCGCCGGCGCGGGGCTTCGCGCCGGTGGATCCCTGCGGCGCTACGTTGACGCGTCGGGGCGGGCTCTTTCCGAGACAGGGCGGCCACTGGGGCGGGCGCCACCGGGCGTGGCGGGGCCTCGCTTGCGGCCTCTTGACGCGCTGAATCGCCCGCTGGACGCGCACGGCGAGCGGCTCGTCGACGACAGCCCTGCGGGGCGGGGATGGCCGTTCCGACTGGACTCGCGGGGGCGGCCGCTGAGCGCGAATGGGAAGCCTGTTATCATCAAGCACGCCAAGGGCGCGCCATGGGAGCCCCGGACTCAGCGGAAGGTTGCACACCGACCCCGCATCATCGCGTTTGAGGCTCCGCCGGTGGTAGACGAATTTACCCGCCCCGCGCCCGTGCGCGTCATTACTAAGCCGCGAGCCGGGGGCGCGAGGGTCCTGCTGCGTCGGCCGCGCCGCATCCTCTACGCCCCCGTGGTGAGTGCGCGAGCAACGCCGCTGCCATGGACCCGCGTGCGCCCGCCCAAAATCCAGGCGGGCGTCGGGGCTGCCACGTTCCCCGACATTAGGCAGTCTCGTCGCCCGGCGTACGACCGCAAAACCATGCACGCCCTCGCCGCCGCGGTCGACCGGGGCCATGCGTCCAGGGCCAGGGCCCTCAAGGGGGAGCTCGCACGCGAGCGAAGATGGGAGTTGGCCCGAGAGCGCGAGAGGCTTCTCGACGTCTCGCACTGGACGCCGTCATCTATCGCCTGGCCCGGCACAGTCAATCCACGCGCCAGGGGGGCGACCCACAGCATCCCCGGGACCCGGGAGGTAGCTACAGACCGCCTCGACCTCCGGTACGACCGTCACCACCCAAGAAAGTCCTTCAAGCCCAAGGCCAAGGTGGCGAAGGAGGACGACAAGGAGAATGTCAGAGCGAAGAGGAAGAAAGCAAAGAGGCAGGTGAAGGCGAGGAAGGAACCTAGACTGAGCGAAGACATCCTGGAGGCCACCCGACGGGTCCTGGTATCGGCCGTATCCGGAGGGCTCTTGGGGAGGCTCACCGGACGAGGCGCAGACGAGGTCCCGCGGTTGCACTGGCGCGACCCAGCCAACCAGAGCACCAAAGCCAGGCTCAGGCGCTCAAAGGAACGCATGCTCGAAAGGGGGAGAAAGGCCGAAGCCAAGGGCCGGGCCAAGCAGGAGGCCGCGCAGAACAAGCCGCACCGCTGGAGGCGGCTGTACAACCGCACAAAAGAGCGGATTGAGACGGGCGACTTCAAGGCCCCCAAGACTCGGGACCGCATGAAACAGACCCTCGGCCACATCAAGAAGCAGTATCTTGACAAGGGACGCGTCAATACGATCGGTGGGCTCGACCGGAGGGTCCACCGCCGGGGGAGGGTCGTGACCTTGAGGTAAATAAATAGAGTTGGGCATCACCCAAAAAGTGCCACCGTAGTCACCTTATTGTTTGGAACACTAACACCTCATCTAGCTCCTCGATCCGTGTTGCTCCTCTGACGCTTCCTGGTGCTGCTCCGATATGTGGACACATTCCAAGCGGACAATGTCATGTGTTTAGGGCTTTGAGT
>Ga0181573_10002633_pt1 | contig 16541 bp, 10 predicted proteins | sample 101ome_25_FD_148643 | JGI IMG/M metagenome (GOLD analysis project Ga0181573, IMG submission 148643) | Coastal salt marsh microbial communities from the Groves Creek Marsh, Skidaway Island, Georgia - 101409BT metaG (spades assembly) | ecosystem: Environmental > Aquatic > Marine > Intertidal zone... | reverse complement strand
GGGGGGGGCAGGTGCCGACGGGGCGGGCGCTCGACTTTTCGTTGAGTTGGACTTGGATCCAGCGGCGGGGGGCCCCGGGGTCGGGGGTCTGGGGCGCAGCGGCCGGTTCGGCGCCCCGCTCCTCGCCGCCTGCCCCTCGCCGGACGTCGTCGTTGTCGACCCCGCCCGCGCGGGCCTGAGCGCATCGACGCGCCGTCTCGTCGCTTCCTCCAATGCTCAAACGGTCGTCTACGTCTCCTGCGACCCGGCCACGCTCGCGAGAGACTGCGCGTGGCTTTGCCGTCCTACCGACGTGGGCGGTCCAGGGTACCGGCTCGACTGGGCTGCACCGGTGGATATGTTTCCGCACACGCCGCACGTCGAGGTGGTGGCGCGGCTCGTGCGACAGGGATGAGAAACGACGAATGGGGCCGGGCAGCGAAGGGAGAGGGGACGCGATGAGAAACCAAACTTTAACGTCCTCAGTGCATCCTCCCGCGCATCGGTCGTGTCGCGCGAGTATGTTGGGGCTGGGCGCGTACGCTGGTGGCAGCTCGGCCGGGTCGGAGGATGAGGGAGCCGGCGTCGGGGCTAGCGGGGCAGCGCGGGACAGGACTGACGCCGACACAAATCCCGCGGGCGCGCCGTCTAGTTCCGAGAGCAAAGATGGCGACGACAGCGACGTCGATGATCCCGACGCCTCCCCCCGAGACCAGGTCCTCGCGCGCGCCGAGGCCCTGACGGCCCGTGCCCGCGCTGCAAGGGCGGCGGGGCCGTCGTCAGTGCCGCCTGGCGTCTTTGTCCCCGACGCCCTCTCGGCCCTCGACGCCGCCGCCACCACCCCCGCCTTCCTTGACCCCGCGGCCACGCGAGTCGCGGCCCGCCTGGGGGGTCTCCGCACCGTCGAACCCCTCGCGCCAACGGAGCCGCCGCCGCCTCGTGCACCGGCGAGGGGAGAGCTGGGGTCGGGGTCCCGATGACTGCGCCGCCTCCCCCTCCCCGGCCCCTCTTCCCCCACTCCCACCACTCCCATCCCCTCCCCCCCCCCCCCCCCCCCGCCCCCCCCCCCCCCCCCCCCCCCCCCCCCCCCCCCCCCCCCCCCCCCCGCAGCTGCCCCTCAAGCGCCCCCTCCCTGGCGCCCCCCCCTCTGGCCCCGCCCACAAAGGCCCCACCGCCCTCGCGGCACATCTCGCCGCGGTTGGGGGCGCCGGCCGCGTCTCTTCCCTCACCCTCGCCGCGCACGGACGGAGTCGGGACCCGGCCTCGACGGGGGTGGGAATCCGCGGAGGCGAGGGGGCAAGGGCCGAGGCTGCTACCCCAGCCGAGCCGGTGGAGACGTTCTTGTCGCGGGGTGAAAAAGGCGGAGGCCGTCTGCCGCGGGACGCTGCTGGAAAGCGCAACGTCGAGCGGGAGAAAGCAAAAAGACAAAAAGGACAGAGCACGCACTCGCACTGGAAGAGCGAGGCGGAAATGGTGCTGCGGCAGCAGTTCGATTCTTGATTGGGGGAGCGGGGGCTGACGACGAGGGATACGTCATCCGTTGGTTCAACCCGTGCCTTCGGTCGCGTCGTTTTCCTCCGCGGACGAGGGCCCCTCCCCCTTCGGAGGGGGTCGGGGGGGGCGCTCCCCCCACCCCCTCCCCTTGGGCGCCCCGTCGCCGTGGTAGGCCGACGTGAAGCGATCAAGCTGGACCAGCAGCGCCGCCATCTCCCTTGCACCCCCACTCCCCCTTCTCTCCTCGGCATTCGACTCCGCGACCGTCGCCCTCCGTGCCTCCTCCATCGTCGTGTCGAGCGTCCCGCTCACGGCCCGCTTTAGCGGCTCGGCATCGGCCGGCGCCGGCTTCCGGCCGCTCCCGAGCACCGATCCTGAGCTGCCGCCGCCGCGCGTCACCCGCACCCGCCGCCCCGCGTCGTCGAACGCCCAGCCGACTCGACAAGGCAGTCTGGTCACCGGATCGATCACGGAAACGTTGCTATAGTGCATCGCCTTCTCGGCCAGGAGGAACCTGCCGACGTGGCTCTGGTCGTCCGGGTCGTTCGGGTTGGACGGCATTGGTCTCCGCTGCAGGTTCAATCCGTCGACCACCACCAGCGGTCGCGCCTTGTCGTGAACCACCTCCTTGACAATGCCGATCTTCCCCACGTCGCGGCCGGCGGTGACCATGACCTGGGGGGGGGCGAGAGAGGGAGGGGCAGGGGGTGGGGGCAAGGCGGACGGGCCGCAGGCGGAGCGCGGGAACATACGCAATACGTCGGCGTCGGCCGTCTTTCGCGACGAGGAGGCGCGACGAGGAGAACGGCTCGGCGATGGCGCATCCAGTGGCGGCGGTGGCGACCCGGCCGGCCCTCGGCTGACTCGCCTCATCCCACTTCCGGATCTTCCAGCGCTTTAACCCGGCCGCGGCATGCTTCAGCGAAGCGCGGGTGTACGTGCGGGGCATTCCCGCGCGACTAGTCCGCCTTAGGCGCCCGGGGCCGATGGAGCGCCACCAGGGAGGCCGACAGTTGCAGCGGCGCCGCCCTGGTGCCGCCGAGGGCGCCTCGGACGCGAGGGGCGCGCAACGTTCAGGGTGCTGCCGTGGCTTCGGACGGGGGGGGGGGGGGGGGGGGGGGGGGGGGGGGGTCTTGAAAGGGCAGCGCCGCAGTTCCACACGATTTCATGTTTTCACTGATTTCACCCCCGCCCGCTCGAGCGCACGCCGCATCCGCTCGTTCCCGTCCAATCCCGCGGGCATGGGCACGAACTCCTCCCCCGTGATGCGCTCGAACAAGTGGACGTACCGTCTGGACAGCTCGGCGACGAGGTCGGCCGGCGCCTCGGGCAGCGCCGCGTCGTTGTACGGGTCGCACCGGTCCCGGAACCAGAGTCGCAGAAATTCCTTGTCGATGCTCTCGGGCTCGAGACCTTGAGCGTGGCGAGACGCGTAGCTGTCCATGAGCCAGTAGCGGCTCGAGTCGGGCGTATGTATTTCGTCGATGAGAAGGACGTCATTAACGTCATTAGAATCCGTGTCCTCCATGCGGACTCGGCCAAACTCGTACTTGGTGTCGACAAGAATAAGCCCGCGGGACGCGGCCTCGCGTTGCCCGTACTCAAAAAGGGCCAAGGCGCGCTGCGACACCGTGTTCCACTCCTGCTGGGTAAGCAAACCTTGAGCCACGGCGTCGGCGGGCGCGATCGGCACGTCGCCGTCGTCAGCCTTGGTCGTCGGCGTCAGCACGTTTGTATCGAGTTTCGCGTTCTTGACGAGCCCGTCAGGAAAGACGTTGCCGCAGTAGTTCCGTTCTCCCCGGCTATAGTGGGTCCACAGAGACGTTGACGTGGACCCTGTCATGTAGCCTCTAACGACGACCTCGATCGGCAGTACGTCGCATTGCCGCATCACGGCGATGTTAGGGTCCGGGCTGCCCACAATTCCTTCCAGCATGGCGTTGGGGCAGATGTCAGATGTGCGGCGCATCCACCAGGCTGAGACCCCTGTGAGCACCTGCCCCTTAAAGGGGACGGCCGCCAGTACGCGATCGAACGCCGACTGCCGGTCGGTTGTGGCCAGCACGACGGCAGAGCCCGAGAGGCCCTCGACATCGACGCCGACGTACGTGTCGCGGACCTTGCCCTGGGAGGAGCGTTGAGAGGATGCGGTTTCGGGTGGTCGGACGGCGGACGGCGGGCAGTGGGCGGCGGAGGCGATAGCGGCCGAGCGCAGGAGCCGTCTCTTGTCCCGCGGGGATGGAGCGACAGTGCCGTTCTCGCCTCGTACTTTGTCCCGATGCCGAGGTCAGTGCAGGTAACGCACCCCGCGACGATTTCGGCCTGAATGGCCGCTTCTACCTCGGGGCGCATCGTGCACAGACGTGCGATGTCCTCGCCTGCCGCGTTGGCAGCGGCGGCGGCGCGGACGGGGCCGCGACGGCCGCCGACGCGGCAACGCCCCGACATTGCGGAGGTGGTACCGCCTGGAGCGAGAAAGCGCATTTGACTTTGAGGCGATGCGATGGTAGAGTTGAACGGGTCCCATTCGAAGCAGCCGCAAGAGCCACGCGACCGTCCCCGGTCCGACGGGCAAGGACGCCGTTTCTGCCCCCCGCGATCGCGATGTCTGGCCAGCAGCACCTTTCGGCATCCTCTTGCGCGCGAGAGAGGTCCCCCCCCCCACTTTCGGTCGCCGCCAGTCAAGGTGCGCTATCGAGGCCTTAGTGGCGTGGCGTGACTAAGTCTTCATCGTCACGTATCGTCTCCGCGATGCACGTCTGCGTCGGGGGGCTCTGCGTGCCCCTACACGCTCTGGTCCCGGCGTTGATCGTGTTGGCCCATAACCGCGGCGAGTGAGAGCCCCATGGCTGCTGGCCGTCCCCCCCCCACGGTCTGCCTAGCGCGTCATTCCCCAACCACCGAAGCCACCCTGCGCTCATGACCGCAGGCTGGCTTCGGTGGTTGAACGAAGACGCCTTCGATCCGCTATTGTGGTGGAACTGGATGCGCCGTCAGGGGCCTTGGCCGCCGTCGGCGCGGCAGGCTGCGGCGGCTCCGGTTGCTGTCGCCGTGGGCGGCAGGGATGCCGGCGCGGGAGCAGCCGAGCCTTGCTGCGGGCCGGGGGGGTCTTCGGGGTCGGGGACGGATCGCAAGGACAAGGATAACTGAGAGGGGGGGGGGGGGGGGGGGCGGGGGGCGGGGGGGGGGGGGGGGGGGGGGGGGGGGGGGGGGGGGGGGGGGGGGGGGGGGGGGGTCTGCCGAGGACCCCTGGCCGGGCTCGGACAGGACCCCTGGCCGGGCTCGGACCCCTGGCCGGGCTCGGACTCGGGGCTTGTTTTTTAATTGTTTTTTATGGCGCCATCAGATCGAGAACGGGTCGTGGACCCACCGGGTGCGGAGTGGCGTGGGCTGACGGGGCATCCCGAGGCTCTGCAGCTCGGTTTCCCGGCGCCAAAAAAACGCCGCACTGCGCCAGTGTCGCGGAGTGCGGCGAGGTCCTCCGAGTCCACAGATTGCTGCGCTGGACGCAGAGCCAGAGATCACCAAGCGTCTAGTTTCGAGAGCACCTGGCCGATAGAAGTTGGGGCGACGGTCTGCCGCGGAGGCGTGGAAATGCGAGCTCTCCCTAGGGCGTTAGTCGCGCGCGGCAGGCGCCGACAATGACAGTGCCCCCACGGGACGCGACGGTCCTCCGTGGCCTTCGAAGTTCTTCACGCCGGCAACATCGACTCGCATGAGTTCGCCTCCACCCATCGCCTTTCCCACGAAACGCAGAGCGACAGCCGAGGCCACGTGATGGGCACTGCCCAGGCCGCGCAACCCTGCGGTCACCCCACCGTGGTCGCGCCCGACAAGAACCTCCCCGGCCAAACGTGGGGTGCGACCTTTGCCCCCCACGCCATGCCCTCGACCACCACCGAGGTGGCGAGGCGCGGCGCCGCCCGCCACATGGCCATGACCCGTGACCTCGTCAACGAGCCGCGCGGTGGGGCGTCCCTACCGGTGGGCGACGCCGACCCCCTCGCGGCCTCGGGCAAGTCCGGTCGCCGCACCCCGCAACCCGCCCGTACAGCGCTCCGCCCCCTACCCGTCTCTCTCTACTCTGCGGGGGCGCCCAAGAGTAGGGCACAGCGGGAGCGGGAGCGGGAGCGCGAGCACGCCCTTTACTCCTCCTCGGACGAGGAGGGGAGGACTGGCCGCGCCAAGGCCGAGGCTGCACGGGCGGCCCGGCGGAACCGACGGAGCCTGACGAACCGGGGCACGTCAATCGCGTCGGTCGCTGGAGTGCGGCAGAGCCAGAACCAGGGGGCGGACGGCGGGCCATCAGGGGCGCCGCCACGGGCGTCTGCTGCGGGCGGCGACGCGTTGGCGGCGCGTGGGCCCCGTGCCCCCTCGATCACCGGCCGGGCCGGGAGCGAAGTCGGGAGCGAGTCCGGGTCCGCTGCCTCCTGCTTCTACGGCCCCGGTGCTCCCCGCGGGGCCACAGGGAATCCCAAAGATCCCCAGTCAGAGGCGGCCGGCCTCGCCGCCCGCGCCCGCCACCGCGCCGGACATGGCGCCCCTGTCGACGCTAAGGAAGCAGCCTTCGAGGAGGCCGCTCTTCGCGGACACCTCGGGCGTCTTCACCGCCAGTGCGACAAGGCCGTCGAGGACTGCCGCGCCCTCGAGGTCAGGTGTGCCACGTTGGATAACGAGGTACGGCACATGGACAACAAGGAGGAGGACTTCTCGAGCAACCTCCGCAAGCGCGACGCCTCGGAAGCGGCGATGGCAGAAGAAGCCCGGAGGCTCGAGGACGCCTTGGTCACCCGAGAGAACCTGCTGCACATGCGTCGCCGGACGCGCGAGGCCTTGATCGAGGACCGCGCCCAGGTCGTGATGAGGAGAGAGATGGCAGAGGCGTTGCAAGCAGAGTGGGAAGAGGCCGTGTTGGTTGATCAGCACGCCGAGGGCACGCGGGGAGAGGCAGTGCGCCTGGCCAACGCCAGCCTCGCCGCGTTGACAGATGCCGCGACGAGGTCCGACGCGCTCTTGCGGTCGCGCGAGGACGCCCTGCTGGATATTCGGGCACGGATTCAAGAGACGCGGGCCGAGGTCCGCGCCCAAGAGGATGCGAAGCGGAACCGAAGGGTGGCGGCTCGGAACGCCCGGAACCAGTTTGTGACGAATCTGATGGACTTAACTACAGCATCCCGCGATGACGTAAACGATAACGAGCATGGTGACCTGCCGGACCGTGCCGACCCCGACGTCTTTTCGCCATCGACCGAAGACAGGCGCACGGCGGGCAAGGCGCGGCGGCTCCGACAGGAGGAGGAGGCAGCGCGGGCTGAGGCAGCGCTCGAGGCGTTGTTGAGAGCGGCGGGTGTGGCGTCGGATGACCCCGCTGACCTTCCCGGACGCTACGCAGCGGCCGAGGAGAGGGGCCGCGCCCTGGCACGCGACGTCGACCGGCTGCAGCGTCTTCTGGAACGGCGGCAGGAGGAGGAGCGGGCCACGCGGCAGGCCTGGTCCCGGGCCCAGTCGGGCCTTGACACGGTGGAGACGGCCACAGGGCCCGCAACGAGCGCCGCCGCCGAGTGGCGTGAGCTCGAAGAGAGGCTCGAGGCCGCGATCAAGGCCGAGGAACAAGCCGAGACCGAGCGGCGCGCGGTGGAGACTCGGCTCACGCGTGCGCGGCTGGGGGTCAAGATGCTCACCACGGCCCTCGCCGTGTTTGTAGGCCGCCCCGACAAGCCACGCGGGTGGGCCGTGCCGCGCGACGGACCTGACTCGCGTGCTTCCCAGCTCGAGCGGTGGGGCAAATCAGCGTCACGGGCGTCGGGGGTCGCGGTCGACCGGCTCCGGGCGAGGGCGGACGCGTCCGTTGCCGCAAGTGGGACCACGCGTCGCGCTCCGCCTCCGCGCCCTCCTGTGGCACGGGTGGACTCAGGGCTGAGGAGGCCCCTGCCGGGCCGCGCCCAGTCGATGCGGGCTCTGCCCCCCGAGTCTGGCTCGATCCTAGCCACCGAGGCGGGGGCTGTGGGGGATGGCAGAGACCCCCGGCGGCTCCAGCGGCGCCTCAGCTGGACCGAATCAGCGCAGCAAAGCCCCGATGGCCCCGCCCTCCTCGCCGCTCACCTTGAGGCCGCGGAGAGGCGCGTTGAGAAGGCGGCCAGCGAGGCGGAGTCGCGCGTGGAGTCGCCGGGGTCACGCGTGTCACGGCGAAGGCACCGGGACCGCAGTGAGCGCCGTGACTCGGACGTCTCCAGCTGGTCACGTCGCCGCGACACCGATGCCTCCGGCCGGTCCCGTCGCAAGGAAAAGCGGACCGCCTCCCCCGCCGCCACCGACACCAATCCCCTCGGCGCCGCTGTTCTCGCCATTGCTGCAGCCCCGGATGCTCTGGCCCGTGCGACGCTCTCTCCCGACCGAAGTGGGCCCGTGTGGGAGGTGAGGGTGGCGGTGGAGGCGGCTCGCCGGCTAGTCATTCAGACGTGGGATCGCCTCGAGGCTGCGGGCATGTTTCGGGCGGAAAAGGAGAAGGCATCGGCCACCGCTGCCTCGGCTGCCAACACGGACGTCGACAACGTCGGCAGCGACGATGGCTCGCAGGACGGCAGTGACCCCGTCGGCGAGCGCGCCACAACCTCTACCGCGACCAAAGTCTGGCCCATCGAGCCTGATGAGGGATGGGACAAGTTTTCTTTTCTGCCGAACTCCGGCGCGGCGCTCGGAGGCGCGGCGGGCGGTGCCACAGGTGGCGGCGCGCTGTCGCCAGTGGGGGGGATGGGCTCGCTTGGCGCGGACGGGACGTCTGCCGCCAAGGCGCCCTCGGCGTTCGCCGCGCGTCTCGTGGGCGGAGGCGGGGCGGGCGAGGATGTGACGGTGGTGTCGTCGAGCGAGAGCGAGGACGGCGCTCCGGGTGGCGCCACGGGGGGGGAGGGGGGGGTTGGGGGGGGGAGAGGGAGCGTGCGTTTACTCTCCGCGATGGGGCGGGGGAAGGGTGAGGGAGCGGAGGAGGAGGGTAGTCGGAGACCGAGCGTTGGCAGTAGTAGGCTGAGGCCCAGCGGGGTCAGGGCGTTTGGCTGAAGCGGCGGTAGCCTCGGCCGGCTGGACGATCGGCGACTTCGAGCCGTTGCTGCGAGGCCGGCGGTCGAGTAGCCGGCTTCAGGCCCATTTCCACCGTCAATCTCCCACGCCCATTCGCGCAGCAACGTAGCAGTGTATCCGACGGGGCGCAAGGCCGGGGCGAGGCGAGTCCAGACGCTGAGCTGACGCCCGTCGCGGCGGAAAGGCCAACTCGGCGGCGGCGGTGGCGCTGCGCCTCTCACGGGACGAGGACGCTGCTATGGAGCCCCCGCCCGCGAGCTGAGCCTCGTGACTTCAGTGGTCATCTCCGCATCCGTGTCCGCGTTCTCTCAAGCGCTCGTCCAACGCAACGGCTGGCGCGAGGCTAGTGCGAGAGCTGCCGTCTCCGCCTCACGGCATCGCCTAACACCTCCCCCCCCTTCCACCGTCTCACGCCACAGGTTGTCGCTCCCATGGACGCGGGCTTCGGCCGAGATGGAGCCGGCTTCAGCCTGGACGCCGGCATCCACCCCGCGGCGTCCAGTGCACCTCCCCCCCCTTTGAAACTCACCCAGGGCGCCGCTGACGCCCTCGGTCTCCAGGACCGCCTTCTTCGCCCGGGCCACGGCAAGACCTTCATGGATCCTGTGCACGGGCAGTTCAAGCTGCCTCCGGAGGCTGTCGCTCTGCTCGACACGCAGCCCTGTCAGCGGTTGCGGGAGCTGAAACAACTGGGAGTCAACTACTGGGTGTGCGAGTCGCGTGGTGGCTGGTATCGAGTTCTCTTACCAGCTCTGGCCCTCTCTATCTATCTGTATCTCTGTATGTCTCTCTCTCTCATTCTCACTTTCCACTCTCACTCTCAGCCCCCAATCCCACGCTCCTCCTCCCCTCCCTCAGTCCCCGGCGCCTCCCATAATAGATTCGAGCACAGCCTCGGCACGGCTCACCTCGCTTGGTCCGCCGCTGCCCGTCTCGGTGCGCTTCAGGGCGTTGCGCTGGGCCTGGCAAGAGAGGATGTCCCCGTGGCCACCCTGGCGGGACTGGTGCACGACCTGGGGCACGGTCCTTTTAGTCACGTATTTGACAACGAGTTGTTGCCCAGACTGGGTGTTGCCGGGTGGAGCCACGAGGAGATGAGTGGTCGGCTGCTGGACCTGGCCCTGGACGAGGCTGTGCCGCGTTCGAACGACTTGGAGGCGCTGGATCCGTCGGAATTTCGGTTGGTAGCTGCGCTGGTCGCGGGAAGCAAGGCTAGGGTGGGGGGTGGAGGTGTGGTGATGTCGACGACGGCAGTGGGGGGGCGCGACCAGCCTGCTGCCGAGCTAGGTCCAGCGTCGGCAGGCGCTGCCGCCCCGTCGTCCCTGGGCGACCCCGATGCCTCTCAGGCTGGCCCCTCCTCCGCCCCCGAGGCCGCCGCCGCCCGTGCCCGCGAGGCCATTGACCGCCGGTGCCCCGCTGCTGAGGCCGCCCGGCGCCAGGCACCTCCCGGACGTCGCTATCTCTTTGACCTTGTCAACAACGAAACTTGTTCCGTCGACGTCGACAAGTTCGACTATCTCCTGCGGGACGCCCACTACACTGGAGTCAGGGTGGCCTTCGAGGTCAGACCAGTGGCTGCCAGCATGCAAGTCCATGACGACCGCGTCGCGTTCAAAGACTCTCAAGTGCACAAGCGAGTATGCCCTAGTCATTGTCCCCATCATTGTCGTAATAACCATCATCTTGATCATAATCGTCTTATTCTCATCGCCCTCATCATCATCGTCCTCCTCATCGTGATCGACCAACCCCTCCCCCCAGTCTCTACGAGCTCTTCCACGCCCGGTCCTCCCTACACCGCCGTGTCTACACCCACCCCCGCGCCAAGGCGATGGAGTACATGGTGGTGGACGCCCTGGCCGAGGCGAGCGACTGGCTCGGCATCCGCAACGCCTGTGTTGACCCTGAAGCCTTCCTTCGCCTGGACGACACTTGTTTGAAACGTGTCGAGTGGTGCGGAGAGGAGTCGAGTATGGTAGGGTGGAAAGAGGGGGCGGGGCGGGGGGGAGACGCCCGAGGGGGCGACTTGGGAGGGGCGGGCGCCGATGCCAATGAGAGCGGCAGTGTTCGGCGGGGCGGCAGGGCGGACGCCCCCGCCCACGATGACGCCCTCCCCCCCCGCCTCCGCGCCGCCCGGGACCTCGTCCGGAGATTGAGGCGTCGAGACATCTACACCTGTTGCGGGGACGTCGTCCTTCCCGCCTCGGCAGCGTCGAGCCCCCACCACCGGCCGGCGACCGTCACAGACGTCCTGGGGGCGGGGTCGTCAGGCGTCGCGTCACGGGGGGCCGGACTGGGGGGTGGGGGGGGAGGTGGCGGCTCTCTCCGCCCCGAGGATGTGGTTGTCCAGAACCTCAAGATCGATTTCGCTATGGGGAGGCAAAATCCGTTGGAGAGGGTCCTCTTCTATCCCGGCGGAGGAGCCGGGTGGGCCATCGGGGGTGGACCTGGGACTACACCCGACGCCGGGGGCGGCCACGCGGCGGCGGCTGGCGGTGAAGCTCGATGCCTGCCCCTGGCAAGCATGTCTCCGATGTACGCTGTTGAGCCCATCGAACGCCGCGTGCGCGTCTTTTTGAAATCCAGGGATCCTGGCAAGGTTGCGGAGTTGACGAGGGCGTTCGAGTCATGGGGGACTCGTGAGTATGGCAGGGCGCACTTCGCTGCCGCGACTCCAGTCAAGGCCGACGTGGGGCCGCGGGCCGCGGGGCCTGCGGCCCCGGGCGTCCGTGGCCCGGGGCCGGGGGCCAAGCGGGGAAGAGAGGCGCTCGGGTTTTAGCGCTGCTGTATGGCGCCGGGGTCAACTTTATTCTCTCTCGCGTGCAACGTCTATGCTGAATTAGCATTCTCTCACGAATCACGCCCCCAAACTCTAAAACTCTATCCCCTAGCTCTTTCTGAGCTAAGTGGTCTCGCGCTCTCAGCGAGCGCTTGATGTGTGTGTTAGCGTGTTGACCGCGATAATGTGGTATCGCCACATTACTGCCGATCAGAAAACAAAAATTCCGCCCTGGCCCACACGGAGGGCAGGCCAGGGCTAGGCGGTGCTTCCCTCGTCATCCAGGCCCAATCTGCGCCCCCCCCCTTGGCTCTCCCGTAGCAAGGACGCCGAAATCCTGAGCGATATCGCAAGCAAAACGCCCCAAGGCCCACCCAGGGGCGGGGCGGGTGTCCACCTGGAACACCCTAACCGAAAGTAGCTGTCCCGGAGCGAAGCCCCATGTGGGGGGCTGCCGATTGGGCCCCAGACGTGAGGCAGGGACGAGGCCGTTGACGATGCATCCGCAGTCGACAAATACTCCGCATGCCTTGGTGTCGCGGACGACGGCGGTGAGGACGGACCCAATTGAGAGGTCGCTCGGGGGGAAGCGGCCCCCCAGGGCAGCAGCGGCGGCGGCGGTGACTTTGGCTGCGGGGTGTGCTGGGTGGCCGGTGGCCACGTGGGCCGCTTGGGAGGTGGGGAGTGTCCAGTCGCGGTTGGGGCCACCGGGCGAGGGGACCCCATCTGGGGCGCCAACGCCGCCTGCGCCCGGGGGGCTCGTAGGGGGGGAGATGGCGCCCGCGGGGGGGAGGTCCCTGGATCCGCCCGAGGGGAGGTGGATGGCCGCAATGCGCGCCCCGAGCTCGTCCGTAGCGGTGGCAGCGGCGGCGGCCGGGACGTGGCCCGTCGGGAGGTAAGACCCCGGCCTCGGCGGACGCCCCTGCGGCCCCAGCGGCCCCGGCGGGTTCCGAAGCATGGTGTGGGGGAGGAGCATCCCCCCCGGCTCCACCGACGGTCCCCTGGGTCTGCCCCGCACCGCCCCGGGTCCCCCATCTCCCACAGGGGGGTCAAAGTGGTACGTGGTGCGGGCGCCGCACTGGGTGGCGACATGGCCGGGGGTGCAACACAGCTGGCAGACGGGGCCGCCACCTCCACCGCCGCCGCGGGGGGGAGCCAGCGGGACCGCTCCCGGCCGGCGGTGGCCCCACGCGGCGCCGTGGCCACCCGCCACCCCGTTGTGCGCCACGGGCATTCCGTGGGTGGTGGCCAATAGCTCGTCCAGGCGGGCTAGTGGGTCGCCGCGGCCGCGCGCGACGAATCCCGAGGGCCAGTCGGGCTGGGCGCGGGCAGCGCCGCGGGCCATGGCGCTCGTGGCAGGCCGCCGCGCCGGTGGCGGGAGACCGGCTGCAGCGGCGACGGCAGCGCGGTGCCGCCGGCCCTCGTTGTGGTTGGGCAGGTCGAAGTCGAGCATGGCGACACCGCAGACGTCGCACGTGACGAGCGTTGGGGCCCGCTTGGATTCCAGCTTGGGGGGCTCCGCCAAGCGGTCGCGAGGCACCTCTGAGCTTCGGTGCGCCTGCCGGGGCTGCCGGGGTGTATCTTGCAGCTGAGCCTGGGCAACGCTGCTGCCACTGCCCTCGTTGGTGGCTGTGCCTGCGACGTGAATCGAATTGACCCTGGCACCCGACCGATCCGTCTCCACCACGGACGCTGGCTGCCCGGAGGGGGGCTTCCCCCCGACGCGCCCCGCCCGTTCGAGCGAGTCGTCCTCGAGCTCCCACGCCGGCCGCCACCCGTCGGCCCGCCAGAGCGCAGGGTTAGGCTTCGTCTTGCTCCGGTCGCCGAGCGAGGTGAAGCCGACGTTGTAGAGGGAGCACCACCCGAGGGTCGCAATGGGCCCTGGGCGCATATTGCTGGCGACACTGCCGAGCGTTGAGCCACCGTGGCTGCTCCAGGCATCGCCATGGGACGACGCCGGGGCGCCCCGCAAGCTTCCCATGCCCTCGCCCCTCCCGCCTCGCTCAGCACACCGCAGTAGACGCCACACCATCGAGGGCGTCCACTCGAGTAGCGGGCACACGCGCAGGAAGCTTGGCCATCCGGGCGAGGAGGGCGAAAAGTGACCCGTGAGGGTCGCCGCGTCCGGGTCCCCTTTGCGCGTGCCCATGAAGATCGCGAGGGCAGGCTTCCGCCAGCGCTCTACTGGCAGAATGGCCCCCGCGGCTGCCCTCGGGGACGGGAAGGGGATGCCCCTCGCGTCGTCGAGGCTCGGGCCAATGCTCGGGGCGACGGAATTTGACTCATGGCTCCAGGTGACTTGCGCCCCCCGCGAGTAGGACCCGCTGAGGGAATCGCCGCGGGCTCGATAGGTTGCGAGCATCGGGGCCGTGAGGAGGGTTTGCATGTGCGCGTTGGGGTCGTGCAACGCCGTCGACGGCTGCTCAGGCACGCGACGGCCCATTCCATCGGCGCCGGCGCCGCTTGGCGCGGTGGGCGCTGATACAGTGTGGTCCTGGAAAGCGGGAGGGACTTCGCTGGTGGTTTTCTCCCCGCCGTCGTGAAAATTCGCGGAGCCGAGCGTGCCAGCAGCAGCCAGCGCTGCATTGTCGTTGCCTCCGGAGGTGCGCGACATGGGTGCATCTGTGGAGAGACGACCGCTCTGGGCAACCGGAGCAGGTGCACGGAGAGAGTCGCCTATCCAGGGGGCGTCCCGGCCGTTCCTGTGGGAACTAGAACACCCCGTGGGCGATGGGCGCGACCCGCTGCTGGACGACTGACCCCTTCCCGAGGTTGGGGCGCTAGCGTCGCTCGCACTCCCTGGTGCTTCAGCGCTCGTGCTGTCGCGCCGCCCGGACGCGGCCCACCCGTGCGCTGCCACCTCTGTCGCCCCCTGTCCGTCACGCCTCCAGTCCCACCACCATCGCCCGTGGACGTCCGGGTCCGGGCCACACCCCCCGGGAGCCAGGGCGGCAGCGACCCCATCCGGGAAGTCTCTTCCATCTCGGGCACGCATCCACCGCAGGGGGGCACCCACGGCGACCGACGCCTGGGGGGGGGCAGTAGGGGGGAGTAAGAGAGAGGAAGAGACGGAAGAAGAGAGCGAGAGAGAGAGAAAATAGAGAGAGGAAAGAGGACGAGGGGGAGGCCCTCTCGCCTGCCGCACGAAGGCCACCACCTCGTCAAACTCGTCTTCCCTCCGAAAGAAGAAGCACCGGATGCCCTTCGGGGGCATAAACGCGGACTCTATGGCGGCCTTCCGGCGTCCCCTTCGGAACGTGGCAGACCCGGATGCGTCTGAGGCGCCGGGGCTTCCTGAGCCGACACCGCCTCGGCTGAAGGAGGACATGTTCTCGGGGCGGTGGAGAGCGATCGCGGCGCGGACGATGTGAAGGAGGGCGGTGGAGTCTTTGCCGCCGTTGAAGCTCCTGGGGGGTGGAGTAAGGGGGGGCGAGGGGGTGGGGGGGGCGATCAGGGCGGAGAGAGACGGCGGGGGTGAGGGCAAGCTCCTGTTTTGACTCGCAGAGCGCATCGATCGGAACCTTGCAGCGACAGAGCGCGCTCCACGTGGTTCAACGCCGAGTTGAATGCAGCCTGGGGAGGAAATGGGCAGGAGTGGGCGGTGAGGGGTTGGGAGTGGGACGCACTGTTTCGGCAGCGCAGTGACTGTACCCCCTCTCTTCTGCGCGTTCTCCGGCCTCACCTGGAGCTCTGCATCACCCGAGGCCGAGACCTCCTTAATTACGTCCATTCTACCGTATCGATATTCCGGAAAACGCCGCCGGCTTAAAACCAGGGGGCGGCCACGGTAGCGGCGGCACCGATGGAGCGTGCGGTGCACACAACCGCGTCCGGCTCCAGCACCCCAGACGCTCTTGGAAAGCTTTCCCCCGACGAAATGTCGGCGGTATCTGGAGGGCGGGAGGGCCAGGCTCGCGCGAAAGGGTGGACCGTCGAGGACGGGAACGACAGCAGCAGGACTTCGCGCGCCTCTCGCGAGAGGTTCCTCCTCAGCACTTCCGACTAGGAGCGCGGGCAACAGGCGAGATTTTTGGGGCGGTCCCGACGGCAGCGGCCCGCAGAGCGCTTCGTTCGAGCGCCCGTGTACCCCGCCGCCCTGGCCTTCTGCCGCTTGGCGTGGCGCTCCGATGGCTCCGCCCGCGATGCACTGTCGTCGCACTCTCGTACGCATCGCGCCGAACAGCGATGCCCCCTTCTCGCTTTTCCCGAGCCCGACCGACCGGCGGCGTTACTTTTCCCGCATCTCTGCGGTCTCGCCGTTTGATCCCGAGGATCAGCCGTCAGTTGTTGCGTCCCTGAGATGCCGGAGTCTCGCCCGAGAGGCCCCGAGTGGGAGCCAGAGTGCCTTCGCTGGCCACCGCGCCCGGCCGCCGGCCCCATCGTCCCGGCCGCGTTCTCTGCGGATCTGACGACCGCGTAGTGGCGTTCTCGACGTGATAATGCGTGAGGCCGGCCTGAGTTTGGACGATGGACGCGACGGAGCTGCGCCCAGCCCCTTCGGTAGTCGCCCCGCGTCTGCCTCTCGCTGAGGGGCCCGCCTCGAGTGCAGACCCCGACCCCCTTGGGGTCGTTTGAGTCCTCCTGCCCCCCCTGGCCGGCGGGTGCGCCGTCCCGATCCACGCACGCTCTTGAGTCGTTCCATGCGGCGTGGCGGGACGCGGCGCCGAGCGGCATCCCCGATGCCGGACCCGGCGGGGGGAATGGCCGCGAGGGCGGGCCGGGAGGGCGCCGAGCGCCGGGCCGGGGCCGCTCCCAAGGACCCGCCCCTCGCTTATCGGCAGACTACAGATCGAGCCGAGTCTGGGTTCTCGAGGCTCGGTCCGGCGCTGTCGCTGCCCTGCGCCCGCGTCGGGTTGACACGGAGCGGCCGAGGCGCGCGGCCCTTGCGGCTGCCGCGGCCTAGTGACGTGCCGCCTGTCGCGTGGCAATCGGTGGAGTCACGGTCGGGCCCGACCCCCGTCGCGTCCCGGTGGCAAGGCGTAGGGTGCCTCACGGCCTGAGGGCGCCCCGTCCGACTGCGTGCCGCCCCGGGCCCACGCTTGGCCGCCTGCTGACGGGCGCCTCTTGGGACCCCTCCGCCCCGCCCCGACTCGTCTGCCCCTCGATCTCGGGCCGTCGACTGTCGCGCCAACTCCTCCAGTCGCGCCAACAGCCCCCTCGCCGCTCCGCCCACCCTTCCTCCCCCTCCCCCTCCCCCACCACACTCAACCCGACC
>Ga0181573_10002627_pt1 | contig 16570 bp, 10 predicted proteins | sample 101ome_25_FD_148643 | JGI IMG/M metagenome (GOLD analysis project Ga0181573, IMG submission 148643) | Coastal salt marsh microbial communities from the Groves Creek Marsh, Skidaway Island, Georgia - 101409BT metaG (spades assembly) | ecosystem: Environmental > Aquatic > Marine > Intertidal zone... | reverse complement strand
GGGGGGGGGGGGGGGGGGGGGGGGGGAGGGGGGGGGGGGGCAGGGGGGGGGGGGGAAGGGGGGGGGGGGGGGGGGGGGGGGGGGGGGGGGGGGGGAGGGGGGGGGGGGGTGGGGGGGGCGGCGGGCGGCGGGCCCACGTCGTCGGGGGGGCGCTGGGTCGGGTGACGACTCGGAACGAGAGCTCGCTTTCATCGCTCGCGCCTCATCGCGATTCGTCGTCGGCCAGAGCGCGTCGTCGATGCAAATCTAGTCAATCCAAAATCAATCCAAATCTAGTACGCGTAGTCCACCTCGTCGACGAACCCGGGCTCGCCCTCGACCGGCGGCCACCGCTTCACCCGCTGCTGCGGCTGCACCACCCGTCCGGTGCGCGTGAACCCGGCGACCCGGGAGTAGTTCGCGCGCCAGTAGTCGATCGCCCACCTCACCGTCGGAAACGCCAACTCGTCGTCGTCCATTCCCGCGATGTCGTCGTACGTGAAGTACCCAGCCTCGAGGGATTCCGTCCCGTCCGTGTTCAACGCGGGCGGCGCGTGCTCGCCGGTGGCGTCGTCCACGGTCCCGCCCGCGATCGTCGCCACGTACAGGAGCTGCACCTGCCCCGGGAGGTTGTACACGGAGAGGAGGACGCCGGGGACGACGGACGCGCCGGATTCCTCAAACGCTTCCCGCGCCGCGCCCTCCCTGGACGTCTCGCCGAGCTCCATGAAGCCCTGGGGGAGCCCCCACTTGCCGATGCGGGGTTCGATGCCCCTTTTGCACAGGAGAATTTTCTCCGTGGGGGGGAACCCCTCGGGAGACCCGGGGTCCACCTGGGACAGGGACGAGGATGCGAAAATTTGTTAGACTAGTCACGATGGAAAATTTGCGATTGTCAGCGACGCGGGCGCGGGCGGGGCACCGGACGACGACGCGGGCAGGTAGCTGAACAGAGGGCGCGTGGCGGTCGCGATCGCGATCGATGACTCACCCACACCGCCACGGAGCCGACCACAACCTTCGGGTTCTTGTAGTCCACGAACCCGCACGTGGTGCACACGTCCCTCTCGTGCGTCTCGCCGGGCGGCACCGCCCTCTGGAACGAGGGCTCGAGCCGCGGCGCGGCGTCGCCGCCGCCGTCGGCCCGGTCGGACGCGGCGCGGGTCGGGACGCGTCGTGGCTTGGGTCTGACGCGTCCGGCCGAGGGAGCGAAGGCCATCACTCGCGTCGCCATCACTCGCGCCGAGATGAGCGCTGCGGCCTGCGGGACACAGCGGTCTGCTGCTGTTTCCCGAAATAAACACGGAAATAAACTGCGTGACTAAAGCGCGTGGGGCTTCGGGTCGTAATTGACATTAAATGCACGACGTTTATATTTTTACAAATCACGTCTGCTGTCATTGAATCGTTTGATACCAAGTCCACCTGTCGAATGACAGGTTTCTAAGTTGAAAGAGCCCCAAAGGGTTCTGTAGTGTAGTGGTTTAGCACTCTGGACTTTGAATCCAGCGTCCCCGGTTCGAACCCGGGCAGAACCTGGACTTGATTCCGACCTTTTTATTGCCCCTCGCGACGCCGTTCGACGCATCGGGGTGTCGGCGTCCTCCTCGCCGAGTTTGGCGTGATTTGAGTGCGTGCAACGCGTGCCACGACGCCGAAGACGCCGCCTCTTGACAAAGCTGGCCTGTGCTGAATTTTTTGGCACCAAGAAGAAAAACTTTTTTGCAATCGCCCCCGTCACTTGCAACACGCGAACGATGCTCGGAGCCGTCGGCGTGGCTCGCACGTCGCTCGCCTCCCTCGCCGCGCGCGCCCTGACCCCTCATCGCCGCGCGCGTCGCGTCCACGCCCCCGGGAGCATCCTCTCCATGGCGGCACCCAAGATCGCCAAAGATGGTGGCGAGAAGGTCTATCCCGAGGAGTGCCGCGTCGAGGTCGGCGGGCTCCAGTACCGCCGCTGCGCGGCCGCGCTCGTGTTCAACCCCAACGGCGACGTCCTCTTGGGCGAACGATCGGACCGTCCCGGGAGTTGGGGCATGCCGCAGGGCGGTATCGAGATCGGAGAGTCGCAGTCGGCCGCGGCGACGCGGGAGCTCTACGAGGAGGTGGGCATGAGGCCAGGCGACACCGCGGGGCTCTCGCTCGTCGCCGAGGTGCCCGCGGACGAAAACTTCTGCTACGCCGCGGGGGGTTGGCTCGCGGAGAAAGGACTCGCGGGCCAGCGCCTCGAGTTCACGCTGTTCCATCTCGCCACGACGGACGACCCGACGCCGCTGTGCAACCTGGAGGGCATGGCGGGCGAGAGCAGGGAGTTCACCCGCGTGCGTTGGGCATCGTGGGACGAGGCGGTGAGCGCGGTGTGGGAGAGCAAGCGGGGTCCGTACGTGCGGGCGAGGGAGCTGGCGGTGCCCGTGATCGAAAAGTACCTCGCGGGGGATAAGTGACGGGCGACGTGGACGGCGTGCGTGGGCGACGGTCGTGGCCAAATCCAATCCAAAACACCGTCGAAACTCACATTTCCGATCAGCGGCGGTCGATGAACTTTCATCTCCCCTCTCAACTCAACGAAGTGGCGTTATCATATGGGTTTTTGGTCTCATCGGGTCGCGCGAGTTTTGATTGGCTGAGGGAAAAATTGACGGTCACCGACGCTTCTGGGTTTCTTTTTCCGGGTTCGTCGCGCACGTTGAAACATGAAACGTCGACATCGAAACTCCCGCCGCTTCTTCGTGGCTGGGAGCGTCTCTCGCTTTATCGGAGCCCCCACTCTCGATCGTCGCACCCCGCGCGCGTCACAGACTCACTCGAATCGTTACGAAATGAGCGCTTTCACCGTCGCCACTTCCGCCATCGGTACGTCACCCGCGTCGCGCGTCCCCTTCGCGGGCGGGTCGCGTCCAGCCCCCGTCGCGCACTCGGCGCCCTGCGCCTTCCAGATAGGATTTGTTCGCTTTCGTCGGGTTTTTATTCCTTCTCCGTCGGGGCTTCCCGCGCTCGCTTTGCGCGATACCTCGGCCATCCCCGGCCGTCGCCGCGGCGGCGGTGGATTCGGTGTTCGCGCCATGACATCGAATCCAATGCGCGTTCGCATCCGAGGCGAGCGCTGCGTGCCGTGCTCGAGCGCTCTTTCCTGAACCGTCGTTTGATCTCCGATCGAAAAAGCCGCGCCCGCCACCGCCGCGGGTGCGAGATCTCACCGCCGACCGCGTCTCACCCCGCCCCCGAATCCTCCCTCCCCCACAGGCGTGACCGCCAAGGTGACCTCCAAGATCGCCGCGAAGAAGACCGCCGCCGCGCCCCTCTCCGCGCGCGCCGCCGTCTCCGGCGTCTCCGCCAAGGCCTTCGCGGCCCGCTCCCACGCCAAGGTCGCCTCCAAGGCGGCCGCGGCCCGCGTCGCCACCGTGTTCGCCGCGGACAAGCCCGACCGCTCCAACGCCGACGCCCCCGACGCGGGTAAGGGCCAGAAGATCATGATCCTCGGCGGCGACGGCTACTGCGGCTGGGCCACCGCCCTCCACCTCTCCAACCGCGGCTACGAGGTCGCCATCGTCGACAACATGTGCCGCCGCACCTTCGACGACCAGCTCGGATTCAACTCGCTCACCCCGATCAAGGGCATCCACGAGCGCGTCCGCGTCTGGGAAGAAGTCTCCGGCAAGCGCATCCAGCTCTACGTCGGCGACATCTGCGACTACGAGTTCCTCTCCGCCGCGTTTCAGGCGTTTGAGCCCACCGCGTGCGTTCACTTCGGAGAGCAGCGCTCCGCGCCTTACTCGATGATGGACCGCTCCCGCGCCGTGTTCACCCAGACCAACAACGTCATGGGCACCATCAACGTGTGCTACGCCATCAAGGAGTTCGCCCCGGAGTGCCACCTCATCAAGCTCGGCACCATGGGCGAGTACGGTACCCCCAACATCGACATCGAGGAGGGTTACATCACCATCGAACACAACGGCCGCACCGACACCCTCCCTTACCCCAAGCAGGGCAACTCCTTCTACCACCTCTCCAAGTGCCACGACTCCGCCAACATGCTCATGTGCACCAAGACCTGGAAGATGCGCACCACCGACCTCAACCAGGGCGTCGTCTACGGCGTCGCCACCCCCGAGACGACGATGGACGATCGCCTCGTCAACAGGCTCGACTACGACGCCGTCTTCGGCACCGCGCTCAACCGCTTCGCCATCCAGGCCGCCGTGGGCCATCCCATGACCGTGTACGGCAAGGGCGGCCAGACCCGCGGCTTCCTGAACATCACCGACACGTGCAAGTGCATCCAGATCGCGTGCGACAACCCCGCGCCCCCCGGCGAGATGAAGATTTACAACCAGTTCACCGAGCAGTTCAGCGTGAACGAGCTCGCCGCGCTCATCACCGAGGCTGGCCAGAAGCTGGGCCTCGATCCCCAGGTGATCAACGTGCCCAACCCCCGCACGGAGATGGAGGAGCACTACTACAACGCCAAGCACTCGAAGCTTCAGGATCTCGGCCTCGAGCCCAACCTGATGAAGGAGAGCATCCTCGAGTCGCTGCTCACCACCGTCGTCAAGTACAAGGACAACGTGGACCAGCGCCTCATCCTCCCCGCCGTGAACTGGACCGAGTCCGCGTCCGTGGGCAAGACCATCGCCAAGGTTTAAGCGGCCGAGGTCGGAACGTCTCGCTTGTGAATTGCGCGTACGTCTTCAACCGAGGGGTCGAAGACGGACTACTACTTTTATTCGATTTGTGGGTTTCAGAGTTGGAAGGGTTTAGAGCAGGGTTTCGCGCTAGCTTGCATGCATAATAAATAGGACAGCAGAGCTCGCACGCAAGGGTAGCCCATCGTAGTCCACGACGAACGCGCGCGCCATCACCCGAGAATTACTGTTTAAGAATCGTGGTTTTTAAACTCTTCACTATGGCACAATTCGAGGCTTAAGTAGGCCTCGACGCAGCACAAATCCACACACGCGCCGGTCCACGGCGCACCGCATCTCTAATAAACAAAGTTAGCAGGGAACACGGCGTGGGCGATTACTTGCCCCACTTGGTGGCGGTGAGCTCCGCGAGGTCGACCACGCGCTGGGAGTAGCCCCACTCGTTGTCGTACCAGGCCACAACCTTGATGAGGTCGTCGCCCATCACCATGGTGAGCGCGGCGTCGATGGTGGTGGAGACGTCGGCGCAGCGGAAGTCGATGGAGACGAGGGGCTCATCGGCGACGGCGAGGATGCCCTTCATGGGGCCCTCGGCAGCCTCGCGGAAGGCGGCGTTGATCTCCTCGGCGGTGCACTTCTTCTCCGTCTGGATGCACATGTCGACCACGGAGACGTTGGGGGTGGGCACGCGAAGCGCGATGCCGTTGAGCTTGCCCTTGAGCTGGGGGAGGACGAGGGCGACAGCCTTGGCGGCACCGGTGGAGGTGGGCACGATGTTGAGCGCGGCGGCGCGGGCACGGCGGAGATCGCGGTGGGACGCGTCGAGGATGCGCTGGTCACCGGTGTAGGAGTGGGTGGTGGTCATGAGACCCTTGACGATGCCGAACTTGTCGTCGAGAACCTTGGCGAAGGGCGCGAGGCCGTTGGTGGTGCACGAGGCGTTGGAGATGATCTTGTCGGAGTGCTTGTAATCGTCCGCGTTGACGCCCATCACGTAGGTGGGGATGTCGTCGCCCTTGGCGGGGGCGGTGATGAGCACCTTCTCGGCGCCAGCCTCGAGGTGCTTGGACGCGCCGGGGGTGTCGATGAAGACGCCGGTGCCCTCAATCACGAGCTGCACGCCGAGCTTCTTCCAGGGGAGCTGGAGGGGATCGCGGGAGGACACGATCTCGATGGACTTGCCGTCGACGGAGATGTGGTTGTCGTCGACAATCTTGACATCCGCGTTGAAGGTGCCGAGGATGGAGTCGTACTTGACGAGGTGGGACGCCTGCTTGACACCGCCGGAGTCGTTGATGGCGACGACCTCGAGGTTGGAGGACTCGCGTCCGTGCCAGCAGCGGAGGAAGTTGCGGCCTGCGGATCATCGAGGGGGTTGGATTGGTCAGCGCCCGGCAGTTTCTATGGTGAGGGAGGAAAAACCCGATCTCGGAAAAAAAAGCCCCTCGCTGTGAGAGCCCCTCGCGGCAGTTGCGATCGGGATGGAAATCCGACTCGGAGGGCGCGGTGACGGGGACGCACCGATGCGGCCGAAACCGTTGATGGCGACCTTGACCTTGGCCTCGGTGACGGTGTTGACGGCGGCGGCCTGTGGATTGAGGGGGCGATCGGGTCAGCGCTCGTTCGCGACGGGGGTTGAAGGGAGACGCGCGCGGGTTCCGTGGCGGGGTGGTAACGAGATATTCGCAGCAGGTCGATGGATAAAATTGGGAGGAGCGCGCACCTTGACGGCCTTGCCGCGCTTGAGGCCGGCGGTCTGACCGCGGAACTCAGCCTGCGAGGAAAGGGGAAGATGGATGACGGGGTGTTTCATCAGTCGACGCGTTCGTCGCGCGTGAACCCGGGTCGGGTCGGGACGGTCGGCGCGATTTCCGCGACAGTCCCGCGCGGATAGGGCTTCCCCGGAAGCGAGGAGCTCCGAGCCGATTGGACCCGACGCGGAAAGCGCGCGCGTGCGACCCGCGCGTGTCGTGCCGTGCGCGTGATCGGCCGCTCACCTTCAGGGAGGGGGTGGTGGTAGCGAAAGCGGCCATTTTAAACTAAAGTGGCGCGTGGAAGCGTGCGTGTGCGTTGAGAGTGCGCGACCGATCAGGTCCGCGAATGGCAGAGTCCCGGGGACCGCGATTTTGCCAGTTGTACACCCGCTCGAGGCTTATGAGCCCGTAGGATGCCGCCCAATCCTATCCGGGTGCCGCGTATGGGCGCCAGTTATCGTTTCCCGCCGAATTGGCAATTCACCCCGCAACCTAGACTGTTTGCCTGTGGTTTTTTTCAGCCAATCGCGTCCCCGGCCGCCCCCGTGCCACATCGGATCCCCGCCCCGGTTTGGTTTCTCAACCGTCGACCCACCCACTTGCACGCGGAGCATTTGGAGAAAAAAAAAGGTCGAATTCCAAAAGACGGAGATTCCCAAAACCCGTCGAAACTCACAAGGGTCCTGCAAGCAAGCCAGATACAGAGAATCGGGACTCGGCCAGCGGGTTGTGCCACGTCTGTGCGTTCGGCCGACGCGCGGACGAGAAAAACTTGGAAAAACTTTGGAAAAACCTGGGACTGCGAGCGGAGGCTGACTGACTTGGCGGTGAACTTTCCTGGACGTCACACACGCGCGCGGCCGAAGGGCGGCCAGCACGCGGCGGCCGGTACTGTTCGGAGCGGCGACTCCGAACGGTCGAGTAGGGAACGGGGCGGGCACCCGGCGAGGTGCGCCGTTCCGGGAGCGAGCGGGGCGTCGCGCGGCGCGGCGCCATCGACGCGCGAGTCGGCGGTTGGTTTTTCGCAATCGAGTGACGTCGCTGGGAGGCGCGCGACGATGGCGAGCTCCTCGCCCGCGGACGTGCACGTGCTGCTCGTGGACGACGACAGGGTGTGTCGCACCCTCGTCGCGGGCATGCTCAAGAAGTGCAACTACCAGGGTGAGCCCCGAGATTCGCCCCGCGCGCGCGCGAATTCGCGCGCGTCAACTCGAAGAACCACGTGACGTCACTGCAATCGGTCGACGTGGTTTTTCCACCGCGGTGGACCCCCCCCGCGCGCGCGCCCGAACGGCGTTCCGACTGACCCTCCCATCCCCAAACGCATCTCCCCATCCATCGCAGTCACCACGGCGAGCAGCGGCGAGGAGGCGATGGCCCTCCTGGAGCGCGGCACCCAGTTCAACCTCCTCCTCACCGACGTCATGATGCCCGACGTCGACGGCCCGACGCTCTTGCACTACGTTCGCAACAACCCCTTCTACCAGGAGATGCCGGTGGTCATGATGTCCTCAAACGAGCACGCGGACACCGTCATGAACTGCATACGGCTCGGCGCCGAGGATTACCTCCTCAAGCCGGTCACCAAGAAGGCGGTCAAGCACATGTGGGCGCACGTCTGGCGACGCAAGCAGAGGTACCAGATGGTGCCCCAGTTCGAGAATGGCCACGAGGTCGTGGAGGACGACTACCCCGCGGGCATCGGCGCGCACGGGCTCGAGGACGGGCACCGCAGGGGGTTCGAGGACCACATGGAGCCGCAGGTGCCCGAGGGCGAGGAGTACTCCTCCGACGGGGAGGAGATGGACGGCGACCGCGCCGATGGACCGGCTGTTCACGGCGGCGAGCACTACGAGCGCATCGCCGACGACGACGAGGCGTGGGCGCAGGCGCGTCGCCGCGCCGCCGCGCAGTACATGGACGACGCCGGGATGGACCCCGCTCCCCGTGGAGCATCCCCGTCCCCCGGCGGCGGCGGCGGGTGCCCGTTCGGCGGCAAGGGACCCGCGTCGAAGCGAGTCGGTTTTCAGCTCACCCCCGACGGCGCGTGTCCGTTTAGCGGTAAAAAGATGGAAAAGGTGGACGAGGGGGACGAGGCGCACGCGCGGCGGGAGGAGGCTGAGCGCGCGGCGAGGGCCAACACCGACCCGATGGTGGTGACGTGCCCGGTGACCGGGGCGAAGCGAAGGCTGGCGTCGGTGCCCCCGATGCAGGGCTTCGAGCACGGGCACCGGATGACGTTGAGGCAGTGGCTCGACGACCAGAACGCGAGGGGACAGATCGTGGACAAGCGCGATTCCCTGCACGTCATCGGGAAGTGCGCGGCGCTGCTGGCGAGGCAGCACGAGGGCGGCATGGTGCTCGGGCACATGCTGCCGAGCAGGCTGGTGGTATCGCCGCAAGGGGACGTGTCGCTGGCCCCGCCGACGCCGCCGATGTCGCCGGAGAGAGCGGCGCGAGGGAACGGCGGCGAGGGGGTTGGCGCCGGCGAGGAGGATTGCGCCGCCGAGGGGGATGGCGGCGGCGAGGGGGTGAGCGCCGGCGAGGGGGTTGGCGGGGGGAAAGGGGGCAGGCGCGCCACGCGCGCGGCCGTCATGCGCAATCGCAGGGCGTCCAGGGAGTACGACGAGGACGGCTCCGAGGACGGCTCCGAGGAAATCGAAGCCGACGACGAGGACAGCGACGACGACGACGACGACGACGAGGCCGACGCGGACGACGAGATCAAACCCGGGCGTTCCCCCCGGTCCGCCCCTCCGGTTTGCCCCAACGAGTTTCTCTACGCGTCCCCCGAGATGCGCCTGGCGTCTGGAGATCCGCGCCAGGTGGACATCCGGCGTCACGAGTGCTTCGGCCTCGGCGTGCTCATGGTGGAGCTGTGCTGGCCGGAGGTGGCGGCCGGCGCGATGGGCGACGTCGCGAAGCTCCTCGGCGCGACGTTGCGTCCCGACGGCGTCGGCGCCGCCGCGCTGGACGCGGATCCGAACGAATCCGCCGTGGCCAGGCAGCTCTTGCAACCGGTACCGGCGAACAGGCCGAGCGCCAAGCAGGTCACCGAGCTCATCAAGCGCGCCGCGGAGATTGCGGAGGCGGAGGCGGACGGGAAGGATGACGCGGACGTCCTGCACAGGGAGAACGGATGGCCGACGCGACGCGAGATGGGACTCGCGACGGAGCGGCGGCTGACCGAGCTCGTCACGCTGCGAACGTTTTTGATCGCGCACAAGGAGGCGAGGCTGCGGGAGGTTCAGGGGCACAAGGTGCGGTCCGCGCTGCTGGCGCACGCGCTGCGCCAGCTCGGCGAGCAGACGGAGGTTGGAGCGGACGACGGCATCGGGCAGCGGGGCGGGTCCGCGGGCAACCTGCGGCGGGCGAGTTTCAACCGCGGACAGAGCCCGCTTCGCCGGCCCAGCTTCGACGGCTCTCAACCCATCCGCCGCGGAGCGTCGCTGGACATACCCCGGCAGCAGAGCTTCAACCGCGGTCACGCCCAGCAGACGCCGGCGCCGGTCGGGGCCCCCGACCACCTGTCCAAGCTGCAACCGATGAAGAAACGGCGGCAATCGCTGGACGTCACGGAGATTTCCCGGGACCAGGTTGGCGATCAGCCCGGCACGCGCGGGGTCGTCCGGCAACCTTCCTTCACCAGCGAGGGCGCCGTACCGTCCCCGCGCACCAGCGTCGAAGGCCGTCCGAGCGTCGACTCCCAACGCCGGTCCATCGAGCGCAAGAGGTCGTTCGACGGCAGGGGCGTCGTCGCGACGGCGGGGTCGCCCAGAGCCAACGCGGGAAAGACCAACCCGGGTCCCTTCGCCGTGCGCCGCGACGGCTCCCGCTCCAGCATCGACACCGCCGGATCCAACGACAACGGACAACGGCGCCCCAGCCTGCGCAGTGCGTCTTTCAACCGCAGTTTCAGCACCGGGGACCTCGTCAGGCTGGGCGGCGGCGGTTCGGGCCGCGCCGACGCCGCCGCCGCGGTTGCCAAGTCGCACCGAGTCGCCAAGGAGCTCGACGAGGCCGAGTTCGAGGCGCTCGAGGAGAACTTCTTCGATGCCTGCGCCCGGGCCATCGCGCCCATCGCGAGAAACTACACGAAGGCCCAGGCCGCCATCGCGAACGCGGGCGGATCGTCCGGCGAGGGGTCACCCGACGCCGGGTCACCCGATGAGGCGTCGCCCGAGGAGGGAGAGCCCGCGGCGCCGGCTGACCAGGATGCCGACGAGGATGCGCAACGCGCGCCCGTCGAGAAGCGTCGCCAGGGCGCGATCGCCGAGACGGCGGCCGCGGCGTCGCAGGCGCTCGGCCAGGCGCTCCACGCCTTTGGCCGGGACCTCTCGCAGGCGACGCGCAAGACGACGCTGCGAACAATCGCCGACGTGTCTCTGGGCGACGTGCACTCTTTCGGGGAGATGATCTGCTGCACGGGCTGGGACAGGGACGCGGAGTACATCGCCACCGCGGGCATCTCCAAGCGCCTGCGAATCTTCGAGGTGGATCCCTTGATCAACAGCGGCGCCGCCGTGCACTGCCCGGTGGCGGAGATGAAGGCGAGCGCGAAGCTCTCGTCGATGACTTGGAACCCGTACATCAAGCACACGGTGGCGACGGCGGATTACGAGGGCGTGGTGAGTCTGTGGGACGTGAACCGCGGCGAGGTTGGGAGCGCGTTTCACGAGCACAAGAAGCGGGTGTGGAGCACGAGCTGGTCCAAGCTCGATCCCACGAGGCTCGTCTCCGGAAGCGACGACGGCACGTGCCGGGTGTGGTCCATCAACCAGAGGGAGTCCACCGCGGTTATTCAAAACCGCGCCAACGTCTGCTGCGTGCACTTCTCCCCCGTCAGCGCCAACGTCGTGGCGTTCGGGTCCGCGGACTACAGCATCAAGGCGTACGATCTGCGTCACACGCTGCGCCCGCTGGTGTCCTTGACGGGTCACAAGAAGGCGGTTTCGTACGTCAGGTGGCTCGACGGCGATTTAATAGCCTCGGCGTCGACGGATAACACGCTCAAGCTCTGGGACGTCAAGAGGGGCATCCTGGGCGCCATGGCGGGCACCTCGCAGCTCGCGGTGACGGACCCGTCGTCGGCGCTGTGGGCCAGAAGTGACAAGAGCGGGGACGTGAATAACCCGGCGTGCCTGCGAACCTTCTCCGGGCACGTCAACCGCAAGAATTTCGTCGGCATGTCGGTGTCCGAGGCGGGTCACATCGCGGTGGGTTCGGAGGATAACACCGTCTGCGTGTACGCCAAGGCGGTGCCCGCGCCGATCGCGAGGCATTCGCTCGCGGTGACGGCGGCGTTCTCCAACCACGGCGCGGGGGCGGGCCTGCAGTCGTCGACTGCGGCGGCGGGGGGCGGCGGCGGCGACGGCGACAAGCCGGGTCTCTTTGTGAGCTCGGTGACGTGGTCGCCGAGCGGGCGCATGCTCGTGGCGGCCAACTCGTGCGGCGCGGTCAAGATCATGGAGTTGACCGCGCCGCCGTGACGCGACGAGAACGATTTGATGGAGAATCAGAACAGGGATATAGCCAGCGAAATACGGAGCTCGCTGTTACGTTGAAACAACAAAGCAAAAATAATCACTCGCACGCGACGCCTGAGAAGCAGCACGTCACGGACAGATCGGACGCCTGCCTGCCAGCGTGGTTTTCCAGCACGAGGATTGTATTGGCGCCACAGAGGACGCCCGCGCGGCCCACGACATATCCAGCCTTTCGCCATGTCGGGTAACCGCATCATGGTCGGAAATCTACCCTACGAGGCCGACGAGCGCGCAATCTCGGACGCGCTCGGCCACCTCGGCCACATCACCGACTGCAAGGTGCGCATCGATCGATGGCCATCCAAAATTCCCACATGAACCCTAATCCGATCGGTCCCTCTCCCCTCTTCCCCCGTCAGGTCATCACCGACAGGGAGACCGGCAGGTCCCGGGGTTTCGGCTTCGTCACCTTCGCCGACGCGTCCGCGGCGGCGGCGGCGGTGCAGACGATGCACGGCGCCGACATCATGGGACGCGCGTGCCGCATAGACTTCAGCGAGGATCGCAGGGGAGGCGGAGGAGGAGGCGGGGGCAGGGGCCCGCCCGGCCCGCCCGGCGGCTACGCACCATCCGGCGGCGGCGGCGGCGGATACGATCGCGGCAGGGGCGGCGGATACGACAGGGGCGGCGGATACGATCGCGACAGGGGCGGCGGATACGACAGGGGTGGTCGCGACAGTCGCGGGGGAGGCTACGACAGGGGCGATCGTCCGCCCCCGCCCGGGGACCAACCCCCGCCCCCTCCCGACTCGCACGGCGCCGACGCCGCCGCGTCGTACGGCTACGCCGGTCCCGTCGTCGAGGCTGGCGCGGGCGCCCGAGGCGTGTGCGACGATTTCCTTCGGGGCGCGTGCAAGTGGGGCGATCGGTGCCGCTACTCGCACGTCGGCGGCGCCCCCATGATGCCGCGGGACCGAAGGGACGACGGTCCGAAGGTGGAGCTCGGCGGGGACTGGAACTGCGACGGGTGCGGCAACAGCAACTTCTCCTGGCGCAAAACCTGCAAGAAGTGCAACGCGCCCAAGTCGCAGGCTCTGAAGGATGCGGAGAAGGCGGCTACCGGGGGTTGGCTCACCGCGGGTCTCTCGGACACCAGCAACAGGATATTCGTCAAGGGGTTCGACCCGGAGAAGGTGAACGAGGACGATCTGAAGGAGCTCTTCGGCGGCATCGGGATCATCGCGCGCGTCAGGCAGCGGCACGGTTTCCCCGACCAGTGGCCCCACGCCGTCAAGATCTACAAGGATGAATCCGGCAAGCCGAAGGATGAAGCCGTGATCAAGTACGACGATCCGATGGCCGCGCAGTCCGCGCCGGGTTTTTACGACGGGTTCGAGCTGAAGGGGAGTAAGCTGTCGGTGTCCATCGCCACCTCCAAGGAGAGGCCCGAGGACGAGGGCGGCGGCGGCGGCTACGGCGGGGGCCGGGGTGGATACGGCGGCCGCGGCGGCGGGGGCCGGGGCGGGGGTGGATACGGCGGCCGCGGCGGCGGGGGCCGCGGCGGGGGCGGCGGGTACCGCGGCGGCGGCGGGGGAGGGGGCTACGGCGGCGGTGGAGGGGGCTACGGCGGCGGTGGGGACCGCGGCGGATACAGGGGAGGCGGCGGGGGAGGGTACGACAGGCACCGGCCATACTGAGTTTTCCCCTGTGAATGTGGAGTTTTTGTGAATGTAAAAAGGTTAACGCCAATTGGGAGATTTCCAGACTGGTCCGCCGTGGGCTCGCTCGGCGGAATGCTTCGGCGAATTCTATGGCCTGAAACGCACGAGACGGGCCCATCACGAGAACCGTCCGATCGGCGTCGCCGTCACTCTCTCCGCACGCCTTTCACCTTCCAACCGAACACAAACCTCACACTCAAGATGGTACGTCCGCGCCTCGACGATACCGCCAGCCCGAACCCCCCGCGCCGTCCAAACGGCCGGCATCGCGCGTCCCTCTCGCGATCGACGGCTGACAAAGGGGATAGATCGTGTCGGCGCTTTTCCCGATCGGCCCGATTACGTCCGCCGCGATCGCGTCGCCCGCCCACGCGCGAGCGCATCGCACGCGGCCGTATGACCCCCGCGACCGTGACACGGATCGTGCTCACCCGTCCACGTCCCGACCGTCCACTCTCAGGCTGTTCTCCTCGGCATGGGCAACCCCCTCCTGGACATCTCCGCGGTGGTGCCCACGGAGTTCCTCGACAAGTACGACCTCAAGCTCAACAACGCGGTCCTCGCGGAGGAGAAGCACGCGCCGATGTACGACGACATGGTCAAGAACTTCGACGTCGAGTACATCGCGGGCGGCGCCACCCAGAACTCCATCCGCGTCGCGCAGTGGATGCTGGGCGCCCCCAAGTCCGCGGCGTACATGGGCTGCGTCGGCAAGGATGCCTTTGCCGACGAGATGGTCAAGTGCTGCGAGGCGGAGGGCGTCCACGTCAACTACATGGTCGACGAGGCCACCCCCACGGGCACCTGCGGCGTCCTCGTCAACGGCGGCGAGCGCTCCCTCTGCGCCGCCCTCAACGCCGCGAACAACTACAAGATCGCGCACCTCGAGAAGCCCGAGAACTGGAAGCTCGTGGAAGACGCCAAGTTTTACTACTCCGCCGGTTTCTTCCTCACCGTCTCCCCGGACTCCATGCTCAAGGTGGCCAAGCACGCCGCGGAGCAGGGTAAGACGTACACCATGAACCTCTCCGCGCCCTTCCTCATGGAGGTGCCGCCGTTCAAGTCCGCGATGATGGAGTGCATGCCCTACGTCGACGTGCTCTTCGGCAACGAGTCCGAGGCGGCGACGTTTGCCAAGTCCGAGGGTTGGGACACGACGGACGTGAAGGAGATCGCGTGCAAGGCGTCCACGCTGCCCAAGGCCGAGGGCGCCAAGCCCGGTCGACTCGTGGTCTTCACCCAGGGCATGGATCCCACGATCGTCGCCAAGGACGGCGCCGTCCTCGGCGAGTTCCCCGTGATTCCCCTCGCGCCCGAGAAGCTCGTGGACACCAACGGCGCGGGCGACGCGTTCGTGGGCGGATTCCTGTCGCAGTTTGTCAAGGGCGCCGAGCTGGAGAAGTGCGTCAAGGCGGGCAACTACGGCGCCAACGCCATCATCCAGCAGTCCGGCTGCAAGTTCCCCCCCGTCTGCGACTTTGCCTGAGAGTCGAGAGATTGATCTCATTGTTTGCCTTTATTTGCGCGCATTTATTTTCGCGGGGGGGTACGGACGCCCTCTCCCCCCACACGCCATCAGCACACGACACGACTCGTTTCCTAGACTTGTCATCTAAACGTAAGAGTAACGCGACTCGTCCGCGCCCGCCGCGTCCGCCGCACCCGCCGCTCCGCTCACATCATCGCCGGGTCCGCGTCCCTGTGCCAAACCGCGACTTGCTCGTCCCACCCGCAGGAGCCGACCACGCCCTCGGTCAACACGCTCGCGTCGAGACCGACGGCGAATTCGCTGTGATGCCCCCACCGCCGCAACGGAGTGTGTGTCCCGCCGACCCCGGCGCCACCGCACGTCTTGTAGTCCCACATCGCCACCGTCATGTCGTACGAACACGTGTACACCACGGATTCGTTCCACGGATCGCAACGCACCCGTCGCACCGCGTACTGATGCCCCGCGATGGTCGCCAGCTCCTGCCTCGGCGAGCGGATGTCCCACAGACGGACCGTCTTGTCCACGCTGCCGGTGGCGACGACGCAGTCGTTGTACTTGTTCCAGTCGCAGCACAGGATCTCGTACTCGTGCGCCGGGATCGTGAGCGTGCTGAACTGCTGCCTGGCGTCGAAAACCTTGAGGGTGCAGTCGCCGGATGCGGTGGCGAAGATGTCGGCGTGCTGCGGCGACCAGACCGCCGCGTACACGCAGTAGGAGTGCTCCGCGAAGGTCCGGAGGGAGGCGGGGGGACCGGCGAGGGACCACAGCTTCACGGTGTCGTCCCACGAGGCGCTCAGGAAGCAGTCCTTGCGCACCTGGTTCCAGTGCACCGCGTACACCTCGTGCGTGTGCTCCTCCAGCGATCGGAGCGGGTTGGCCGTCGGGGGCGCGGCGACGTCCCAGACCTTGACGCTGCCGTCGCCGCTCGCGCTCACCAGCACCGACTCGTTCTCCTCGCTCCAGCAGCAGTCGTACAGCCCGTCCGCGGCGTCGAACCGGGCCGTCTCCACGAGCGGCGCCCCCGGTCCGCCCCGCTGCTCCAGGACGTACTGCGCTCCGTTGCCGATGATGCCAAAGTTTTGCGACGTCGTGACCGCGACGCGGCCCTCGACGAAGGGGGAGAAGGCGAGGGAGTACCCGTTGTGCTGGGTCTTGAAGCGCCCCATGGCGATCGACGACCCGAACCCTCGCCCGCGCGCCTCGCGCTGTGCGGCGGATCCAGAATCGTTGTTGCCCAGTTTATTTAGTGCTAATGGCCGAGCGGGAGGCGATCGGGCGGGTCTGGCGCTGGCATCGTGACGGTAAAAACGTTCAACCCAACCGCCGCCGCCGCCGCCGCCGCCGTCGAACGCAACCACCGCCGACGCCGTCCTATTCGCTACCGCTCGCGCACGCGCGCACGTCCCCCTCCCTCATCGGCTCCATCCTCGCGCCCCCCGCCCCCCCCCCCCCCCCCCCCTCCCCCCTCCCCCCGCCCCCCCCCCGTGGCCCC
>Ga0181573_10002624_pt1 | contig 16579 bp, 9 predicted proteins | sample 101ome_25_FD_148643 | JGI IMG/M metagenome (GOLD analysis project Ga0181573, IMG submission 148643) | Coastal salt marsh microbial communities from the Groves Creek Marsh, Skidaway Island, Georgia - 101409BT metaG (spades assembly) | ecosystem: Environmental > Aquatic > Marine > Intertidal zone... | reverse complement strand
GTATCTGGGAGGATCACTGAGCTACAGTCAGGGAGAGTACGCCGACGGCACCACGCTGCCCTGCAACGAGTATGACGACAGTGGCTTGCCAGTTTTTCCCGCTGGCCAACCTGTATCGCTGTGCGACGAAGGGGGTAATCAGCTCGGTAGGGTTCCTGAATGGACAGCCAGTGTTAATAGCGAATACCGAGTGCAGTTCGGGGCCTTTGAGGGTTATGGGCGCTTGCTGTTGGCTTACACAGGAGACCAAACAGCCGAAGCCGAAACCGAAACTACGGACGCCATCGATCTCGACGCCTTCACGACGCTCGATGCTTACTTGGGGGTTCGCACTGAGCGCTGGCACGTTGAGTTATTTGCCCGCAATCTGTTTGATGAAGAAGCCTTGCTGACGAGGACCAACTCAACCGCGGTTGTCCGACGTCAACCCACGGGGTATGCCAACCACTGGCCAATCCCGTCGCGTAGGGTAGGCCTCAGCGCCAGTTATCGCTGGTAAACCAGTGGTGGTCGCACGCCATCACTAGGGTTGCAGCGACTGGGACTCAAGTGGGGTTGTAGGCACAAGACGAACCCGACCCCATGGGGTGCCATAGTGAATACGCCCGTTCATATCGATGAGGGTCCCTGCATACATGACGTTGTAGCGTTGTCCACCGATGACATAGTGAAACCGGCTTTCGCCTGATTGCCAGTCGAGAGCTTCCAGCGTCCATTGATTATTACGGGCGCCAATAAGGTAAACCGCATTCGATTCAACGCTGACGATGGGAACGGAGCTCGGCGAGCTTACCTCGGTATTAACCCAGTTCTCTCGCAGACGTCTCTCAACGGGGTCCCATTCGAATTTTTGTACGCCATATGGCTGGTGTTTGGGGTTGCTACCTAGGTATCCGGTCAACAAGCCCGTTGCCCGATCTGGTAAGTACCAGGGTATGTTTCTTGGGCGGTTATTAACGACCAGCGCGCCGTAGCCTGCCACCACCACCGACTGTTCGGATTGGATGGCGGTGAGAAGAGGGTCCCCCATAGTGACTTTTATTTGGCCTGCAATACGAAGATCAGGCGCGTCTGGTAATGGAGCCCAGTCGGCAGGTATGGCGTTACGCCAAAAAAGCACCACGTTCATTTGATCCTGGCCGTCGGTGATAACCACAAACTGGTCTTCATCACCAAAACCCATAAGAGAAGGGGTGGCGCCGGTGCCATGTCCCCACTCGTTGAGGTAGGGTGCTGTCCAGGCACCGTCGGCTTCGTTGGTGCTCAGACGTTGCCCAGTCCAAACCACCTTGTGCATGTGCTCTTGCGAGGCGATGTAAATGCCGCCTTGATCGTCGATGGCGTAAGCGTTCCGGATCCAGCCATAACCAGTAGGTTTGGTCGCTTTGTCCTCTGCACCTTCGGCATGGTGTAGCCGAGTGAGATGATGCTCTGAGAAGTCTCGGCTGATGGCAGCAATGTAGCCATGCTCAGTGGCGGCAATGAGCCAGCCGTCGTAGGTCATCGACAGACCCATGATGGGTCCGGTCGCGACTTCGGGGAGCTGGAATTCCCGAAGCTTCACAATGGCCGATCTAGAGTCATTGGGATTCGCGTCACCGTATGCGGTAATCAGGCCGCTCTTGCTGCCGATATAGTAGGTATGGTCTTTGTCGAGAACCGTGTAGAGCTTGGACAAATTGCGCAGCTTCTGAGCTTCTTTGAGACCGTGGGCCAAGGCAAAGAATCCGTCGTTGTTGTCATCAAACGCCGCAATGGATGCCTCTGCGCGCTCTTCGGTATAAACCTCGCTATCCGGAAAAAAATAGGTGGCAATGACCTTCTGCGTGTTGTAGTCGAGCTTGACGATGCGGTCGAGCCCATTCCCCCAAAAGACTCGTTTTCCATCGGCATAGACACCCGAGGTAAGAATGCCGAAAAAAGCTGGGCCCGTATGGGTGTACTGGATTTCCTGTGGGGCCAGTGTGCGAGAAGCGTCCATGGGTCCGGGCTGGGGGAGCGTGTCTTGCTGGGCGGGATCAGCATGAGCCATGGTGTAATTGGAGTCGGCCAGGTAGGGATTTGCTGGAGGAAGGTTAAACCCGTTGCTCTCACTGTGCCAAAGGAGGGCTCCTACGAAGAGAGCCCAGTGTGCGCGGGATAGCTGCAGTCGCGATAGGGTTGTATCCATGAGTCTCCCTCCTTTGAGATTGGTTCTAAGTGCCCACGCTTTCTAGCTATATTGGTCGTTTACACGCCGTTTGTACAATTTATATAACCATACTATATTAGTGGACGTAAGCGCTGCTGCTCAGACAACGCAACTTGGCTGGGGCAGTCACGGATTAAAACAATAATGACAGTGCTTGGTATCTTCTGATGGCAGGCACACCACATTGAGGGCGTGTTATGAGTATCGCGAAGTCGGTTCACCCAGTCGTATCCAGAAATCTATTGGCCGCAGCGGTCATGGCAGTGACGTCGCCGGTGCTTGCGCAAGACCTTGTGCTGGAAGAGGTGGTCGTCACGGCGACCAAGCGGGCCACGACAATTCAGGATATCTCGGGCACCGTAAATGTGGTGACTGGTGATGCGATTGATCGTCTCCGAACGTTCGACTTCAAGGACATCGAACAGCAAACGGCTGGATTAAGCCTCTCTGCCCCCAACGCCCGCAACAACTCCATTGCTTTGAGGGGGATCAGCACCGACCCTGAATCCGGCGCAAGCGGTGTAGTGTCTATTTTTTGGAATGATCAGGTGGTCCGCAGCGATATCGCGTTTGGTCGTATCTACGACATGGCCCGTGTGGAGGTGCTTCGAGGCCCTCAGGGTACGCTTCAGGGACGGACTTCCCCAGGCGGCTCGATAAATCTGGTAACCCGCGCCGCAGATCTGAGCGAGGCGAGCGGGAGCATTCAAGCGTCTGTCGCAGACAACGATGGTATTAATGCGCAGTTTGCCTATGGTGGACCCCTTGTTGATGGGGTGTTTGCGGCGCGTATTGCGGGTGTCTATGACATCAATAATTCCAACGACGTGGCCAATATTGTTACCGGTCTGACCGATCCCGAGGATGAGGTGTCATCACTGCGGTTGAGCGCCGCCTGGCAAGTGACTGATAACTTTAAAGCCAATTTCGTCTATCAATACTATGACCGAGATACCGAGCGCCCTGCTGCGCTGCGTGGTTCAGACGCCCTTGGCCAGCGACCTACGCTGACCGTATCCGATAGGGTTGCTCTGGCTCAGTCCAATGAGGGCGCTACGCTTGAGTACGATCTTTACAACCTCAGATTGGACTGGCAGCTGGGGGACTTTGATCTGGTTTCGGTCACCGGCTACAACGAGAGTACCAAGAATTCTTTTCAGGAAAATGATCGTGCCAACTACACCACAATCGACGGTGACTACCTGAGCATTGATGAAGCGGTGACCAACCAAAATTCCCTGACGACGGCGGAGACTTTGAGTCAGGAAGTGCGGCTGTCTTCTTCGGGGAACGACTTCTGGGACTGGATGGTGGGGGTGTTCTACCTTGACCAGGACACCAGCACCAGCTTTGCATCGAACCGCGCGGTGGCACCTCCTCTCAACATAAGCTTTTCGAGCGTCGGTGCAATTCCCGTGACCCGGGACGAGCTGGCGTTCTTCACCTTCAATGAATTTTATCTTAGCAAGCGGATGACGCTTGAGGCTGGCCTTCGCTGGACCGAATACGATTCGTATCGCGCGGCCGATGTCTTCTTTGGCGAAACTAACTACATGCCACCAGCGCTTGTTCCCATTTTCGATATTGTTGAGGGCGGTATCTCCAGCGCCTTCCCGATCATCGGAATCAGCGATGAATTCAAAAACACCAAAGAAGATGCCATTACCGGATCGCTTACACTCCGATACAGTCTGACCGACAACACGACGGTCTACGGTGCGTATAACCGGGGTTATCGACCAAGTGGTATCTCCATTAATCCAACCCCCGCGGTGCAGCTACTTCCGAACGGTGAGGCTGATGTTCTTCACGATGAGGAGACCAGCAATGCACTTGAGGTCGGCTTTAAAGGCCGCTATCTAGATGGCAGGGCTTCCCTGAATGGCGCGTTCTACTATCAAACGTTTGACGGCTACTTCGGCTTTGTTCGAGGTGTTCAGGTATTGGATGACGCGGGCAACCCGAATGCAATTTCCGGGGGCTTGATTTACAACGGTGATGCCGATATCTGGGGTATCGAGTTCGAGGGGCAGATCCTGCTCAGCGATCGTTGGAGCGCTGGCGGTGCTCTCGCCTATGCAAAGGGGGAGTGGGCGAGTGGCGCGGAAGCGCCCTGTAATGACAGGGCTCCCGGCGAGGTGCTCGGATCTTGTGATATTGGCGGTGAGTCATTGGGTGGAGAGCCAGAGTTGTCCCTCTCGTTGCAGTCTGAGTATTTCATCCCCGCTGGCGCTAACGAGTGGTACCTTCGCGGTCTCTATAAGTACACCGACGAGCGGGATAATACCGATGCCTCTGCGGGATTGGGTATCACCCGAGCCAGCTTCGAGGACACCCATATCCTCAACGTCTACGCAGGTCTGCGAAAGAATGACAGGCAATGGGATGCTGGGCTGTGGGTAAAAAATCTGCTCGATTCTGATGAGGTCATCTATGAGCAAGGTCCAGATGCCTACGATATCCCCTTAAGCGGGGGCTCTTACACCCAATCAAATATCCTGCCAGAGAGAACGATTGGCTTGACCGTCAGCTACAACTTTTAGATCAGAAACCTATCGGGAGAAGGGTGGCACAGCCACCCTTTTTCATTTGGCGGTCTTTAATTCCTTCAGTTGTCGCTGGATGGATTCCAGCTTTTTCATTAGATCCTCATTACTGGGTGCCGTGGTCTCAAGAATTGCTGGTTTGGCTTTATCTTGAGGGGCTATTAGTGAGAGTAAATCAGTCACTACGCTGTGATCATAGGATCGGCCCCGCAACTTGAGTGTTCTCGAAGAGAATTCCAAGGTGCCAAAAAAAACGTCTCGTAGATGCCCAACCGGCGTGTGGGGCGGCAGTTCGCCGCGATCCACCCCTTGCTTCATTATCCGGTCAAATACCTTGACGTATTCGCGCACCTGATCGAGATCCTGATCCTGTTGGGGTTGAGCGCGATAGGTTAGTGATACCAAGTCGAATTGATTGAGTATCGACTGTAGGTGGTAGCGGCCAAATTGCTCAAGCTGGTCGAAAGTGCTGGCTTCCTTGTCGATGGCAGTTTCGGCTCCCAGGGTCAGTTGTGACCAGAAACGTCCGATCACGCCAGCAAGGAGATCTCGTTTGTTCTTGTAGTACAGATACACGGTGCCTTCTGCCACTGACGCTGCGCGAGCGATGTCGGCGATCTTGGCCCCATCGAATCCTGCCTGAGCAAAAATTCCCTCAGCTGCGTCCAAAATGGCGGAGTCCTTTGCTTCTAGTCGCTCTCGTGTTGTATTGCGGGCTGTTGAAGACATCGTTTTTCCACCTTATAATGAGGAGTATTCATTTTAAATGAATTATATTCATTTTGGTATACCGGCACTTCAATGAAGGTTGAAGATGCGAGGCGCTGAATTAAAAGGCGCGGACGTAATAAAGGTGGGCGTGATGATCAGGATTGGCGGAGCCACGGGGTATTGGGGAGAGGCGGACCTTGCGCTACCGCAATTTTTGGCAGAGAAGCACATGGATTTCATCGTGTTCGATTATCTCGCCGAGATCACGATGTCGATCATGGCCCGCGCCAAAGCCGCGGATCCTGAAAAAGGCTATGCGACCGACTTTGTCAGCGCCATTGTCGCGCCCCATCTTCGGGCCATCGCTCAGTCAGGCGTCAAGCTCATCAGCAATGCCGGTGGCGTGAACCCTGAGGCCTGTGGTCGCGCGATCAGGCAATTGATTGATGATGCGGGCCTATCTCTCAAGGTGGCAGTGATCACCGGCGACGATCTCATGCCCAAGCTGGATGAGGTGCTGGGTGCGGCGCCCAGTGAGATGTTCACCGGTGATGACGCGCCTCCGCGCGAGACCATCGCCAGTGCCAACGCCTATCTCGGCGCTTTTCCTATCGCTGAAGCCTTGGATCACGGTGCGGATATCGTTGTCACGGGTCGCTGTGTTGACAGCGCTGTAACATTGGGCGCCTGCATTCACCGCTTCGGTTGGCACCGCAGCGATCTGGATTTGCTGGCAGCGGGTTCCCTCGCGGGGCACCTGATCGAGTGCGGACCTCAGGTGACGGGAGGTAACTACACCGACTGGGAAGACGTTGCGGACAGCTTGCATGAGGTGGGATACCCCATCGCAGAAATCTCTGCTGATGGCTCCGTTGTTATCACCAAGCCCGGGGCCACTGGGGGCTGTGTCACCAGAGGAAGCGTAGGTGAACAACTTCTCTATGAGATTGCCGATCCCGCTGATTACCGGCTTCCTGATGTGATTTGTGATTTCACCAGAGTGACTCTGGAGGAGGTTGATACCGATCGCGTTTTGGTTCGGGGCGCGCGGGGAGCAGGGGTTCCATCGCACTATAAGGCATCTATTACGTGGGCAGACGGGTGGCGCGCCGGCATGATTTGCTTTTATGTGGGAGCCAAGGCGGTAGAGAAAGCGCGTATTTTTGCTGATGAGGCTATACAGCGTGCGCGCAAAAAATTGACTGTAATGGGCGCGCCGGATTATGTCGACGTGTCGGTTGAGGTTGTGGGTGATGAAAGTCATTGGGGCGATTCGGCGCGTTATGTGAGGAGCCGGGAAGTGGCGGTCAAAGTTGCCTGTCGCCATCAGGATCGACGCGCTACTGATTTACTCATGCGTGAACTCTCTGGTGCCGCTTTGGGAGCACCGCCAGGGTTTTGTGCTTTTGCAGGTACCCGTCCAAAGTCGTCGCCCGTCATCCGCTTGTTTTCGATTCTCGTTGACCGCGATCTTCCCGAGATCTGCATTCATGCGTCGGATCAGGCCCGACCCTTCGATGACGCCCCAGTAGTTGGCATACAGTCGACTGACGAGGCTGGCGCTTCAAGTGATAATGGCACTGCCTCAGCCACTGCGCAGGAAACGAGTGCCACTACTGACGAAAACGGCGGAGCCCTCATCGAGGTGCCGCTCGAGCGATTGGCTTGGGCGCGTTCTGGGGATAAAGGTGACAAGGCCAATATTGGCGTGATGGCACGAAAGGCTGAGTACTTGCCATGGATTTCCGCTGTACTTACCTCGCCCTATGTGGCGAGTCGCTTTGCGCACTTTATGGCGAGTCCGGCGATCGATCGTTTTGAATTACCCGGTCTGCCGGCCCTCAACTTTGTATTGCATAACGTGCTCGGGGGCGGCGGCGTAGCAAGTTTGCGTAACGACCCACAGGCAAAGGGGTATGCCCAAATTTTACTGGATACACCGGTAGCGATACCGGCCTCACTGTTGGAGAACTGACATGGTCGCGGTGACATCACAGATAGATGCCAACTCGGAAAAATTTGCCGCCAATCGGGCGAGCATGATGCAATTTGTTGAGCGATTACGATCGCTCGAGGCCCGAAGCGAGGAGGCGTCAGCGAAACGGCGGGCAACCTTTGAAAAGCGTGGACAGTTGCTACCGAGTGATCGGCTTAATCGGTTACTCGATCCCGGGATGCCTTTCCTGCGTTTGCATACGTTGGCCAATTACGGGGTAGATAATGCCGATCGGGAAAGCAGTATACCGGGTGCCTCGGTGATCGTAGGAATTGGGTTTGTTGGCGGTGTGCGGTGCATGGTGTGGGTCGATGACTCGGGCATTGCTGCCGGTGCCATGACAGCAAAGACCGGAGATGTGGCGCTGTCACTGCAAAGCATTTGCAAGCGGCAGAAACTCCCCCTGATTCATTTGGTTGAGAGCGCAGGGGCTAATCTGCTTCAGTACACCGTTGAGCTGTGGGCTAACTTCGGCTCCATCTTCCGCAATTTGGCGCAAATGTCAGCGATGGGCCTGCCGACTCTGGTGGTACTTCATGGGGGTTCCACTGCAGGGGGTGCTTACATGCCTGGCATGTCGGACTATGTGATTGGCGTCAAAGAAAACGGGATGGCAGCGCTTGGGGGTGCCGCCCTGGTGAGGGCCGCAACGGGGGAGGTTGCCAACGATCGAGAGCTGGGTGGCAGTGAGATGCATGCCAGTGTTTCCGGTTTGGTGGAGTACTTGGTTGAGGATGATGCTCATGGATTGTTGAAAGCACGCGAGGTATTTGAGCGGCTCGATTGGAATCGTCGTGCCACGCCGGTTCCACGGCGGACTTATCAGCTTCCCCGTTACGATGCCGATCAGCTGGCCGGTGCCGTTCCCACCGATCCCAAGGTGCCTTATGACTGCCGTGAAGTTTTCGCCCGGGTGGTTGATGGTTCCGATATCGAAGAATTCAAACCCAGGTATGGGCTATCCACGGTATGTGCTTATACGAGCATTACCGGTATTGCCTGCGCCGTGATTGGCAATAACGGCCCTATTGACCCAAATGGAGCAACCAAGGCCGCGCAGTTTATCCAGCTCTGTGACCAGGCTGATCTTCCGATCATCTTTTTCCAGAACACGACTGGCTACATGGTGGGCACTGAATACGAGCAGGCGGGGATGATCAAGCACGGCTCAAAAATGGTGCAGGCGGTCAGCAATGCGCGAGTACCCAAGATCAGCCTGTACGTGGGTGCCAGTTTTGGTGCGGGTAACTACGGTATGTGCGGTTGGTCTTACGAGCCTGACTTTTTGTTTGCATGGCCTAGCGCGCGCACAGGTGTTATGTCCGGGCAGAGTGCCGCTACCACGATGAGCGAAGTGGCTAAAGTCGGGGCGGCTCGAAAGGGTATCAGCATTGATGAAAAACAGCTCGCTGAGCAAGGGGCGGCGATTCAGGCGCACTTCGACGCGCAGGAAGATGCGTTCTATACCTCCGGCCGAGTACTAGACCACGGGGTCATTGATCCACGGGATACCCGTAAGGTGTTGACCTTCTGTTTGGAGACGGTGCTGGAGGCGCAACGACGCACGTTGACCCCCAACAGTTTCGGCGTAGGGAGGATGTGAGCATGACGACCTTACCCGACACTCAATCCGTTGAATGTGAGCTGGAAGCTGGTTGGTTAGACGTTTGGTTTAACCAGCCAGAAAAGCGAAATCCCCTGACCGATGATGTGGTGGCAGATCTGCAGCGACTCTGTGATGCCCTGCAGGATGATCGAGACATCCGTGGCATGACCCTAAGAGGCAGGGGCGGCTTTTTCTGCGCCGGCGGAGATTTGAAGGGATTCCAGACTATGGCCAAGGCCTCTGAGCAAGAGGTTATTGAGATGAGTTCGACCATAGGCCGTCTGCTTCAGAGCCTTGATGGGCTGCCATTTGTCACTATCGCTCTGATCGAGGGCGCCGCAATGGCTGGTGGGTTGGGGGTTGCCTGCTGCTGCGATGTCACCATTGGCACCGCAGACGCACGGTTTGCGTTTTCCGAGACCCGCATTGGTATCTCCCCTGCACAAATTGCCCGCTACGTGATGCAAAAGTGCGGCGACTCTACCGGTAGGCGACTGATGTTAAGCGCGGCAAGGTTTACCGGAACGGAAGCCGCGGCGCTCGGGGTTCTGGATATTGTTGTCCCGGATGCCAACACGCTCGCCGTGGCTGAAGCCAAGATCCGCGCTGACGTCCTGGCCTGCGCACCCGGGGCGGTGGCTGCGACGAAGCGTCTGTTAAGGGCTCTGCCCTCCCTTTCGGATGAGCAGAGAGTTGCTGTTGCGGCAGAGAATTTTACCCAATGCCTTAAAAGCGAGGAGGGTGTCGAGGGAGTGGCCTCTTTCCTCGAAAAACGCAAGCCGAACTGGCATCAGGAGGGATAGGTCATGGCGTCTATTGAGACAATTTTGGTGGCCAATCGAGGTGAGATTGCGGTGCGGGTCATGCGCACGGCAAAAGCTATGGGCTTGAGAACGGTAGCCGTTTATTCAGACGCCGATACTCACGCGATGCATGTACGGCAGGCGGATGTGGCGATGCCGCTGGGCGGGAATACCCCTGCCGAGTCCTACCTCAACAGTGATGCCATTCTCCAAGCTGCTCTCAACGCGGGTGCGGACGCTGTTCACCCGGGTTATGGCTTTCTGTCGGAGAACACGGCATTTGCCTCGGCTTGCGCGGATGCTGGAGTGATTTTTATTGGTCCCCCCGCAGCGGCTGTGGAGGTGATGGGCGACAAGGCGCTCGCCAAAAGAGCTATGCTCAACGCCGATGTGCCATGCATACCCGGCTATCAGGGAGAGGAGCAGGCAGTGGATGCCCTTTACCGGGAGGCAGAAACTATGGGGATGCCGGTGATGATCAAGGCGGCCGCCGGTGGCGGCGGGCGTGGCATGCGGCGGGTGGCTGCCCTTGACGACCTGCGACAGGGTATCGAGTTGGCCCGCTCCGAGGCAGAAAGTGCCTTTGGTAATGGGGATCTGATCTTGGAGCGTCTGGTTGAAGGAGCGCGCCATGTTGAAATCCAGGTCTTCGCTGATACGCACGGCAACGTCATTCACCTTGGTGAGCGTGATTGCTCTTTACAGCGCCGCCATCAAAAAGTAGTAGAGGAGTCTCCTTGCCCAATCATGACCCCTGCACTTCGCGAGGCGATGGGAGCGGCTGCGGTCAACGCGGCCCGCGCTGTCGGCTATGTGGGTGCGGGCACTGTCGAGTTTTTGCTGGATGCGCATGGGGACTTCTTCTTTCTTGAGATGAATACCCGACTGCAGGTGGAGCACCCGGTAACGGAGTACGTGACTGGCTTTGATTTGGTGGAATGGCAAGTTCGGGTCGCTCAGGGAGAAGTCCTACCCACGCAGCAGGATGACGTCGATCTCTTTGGGCACGCGATTGAAGTCAGGCTCTGCGCCGAAGATCCTGCTGCGGGCTTTCTGCCAAGTGCTGGATCGATTAACCGGTTTTATGTTCCTGAGCGCGAGGGGCTTCGCATCGACACGGGGATCGAGACGGGTGACAACGTATCGCCGTTTTACGATTCGATGGTGGCGAAGATCATTGCATGGGGGGAGACCCGGGAGACGGCTCGACTTCGCCTGCGCGCCGCGCTGCAGGGAACGGCCCTGATGGGAGTGACCCACAATAGGGGGTTTCTGCTTGAACTGCTCGAGCAATCGGCATTCATTGGCGGCGATGCCACCACCGATTTTATAGATCGCCGTTACCCAGAGGGTTATGTTTCCGAGCCAGTGCCAAGTGGGATTCTGGCTGGGGCGATTGCTCTACAACAGAGTCTGGCCGCTGAAGCGAGCTTCGGAAGTTCGCTATCGGTGAGTCCTGAGCTGTTGGGGTGGGTATCGACCGGCGGTGCCGTGCGCCGTCATTCCTATCAGGTGGGGGAGCAGATTTTTAATGCGATGGTGAGCTCGAGCGAAGCCAAAGTCTTTACGGTGGACCTTTTGGATATCAGCCACCGGATCGTGATTGAGGCTTTGAAAGACGGGGTAGCCACGTTGCTTATCGACGGCTGTAGAACCGCTTTGGGGTATCAGATCAACAATCAGGCAACGGTGCATATTTGCAGCGATGCTTGCGACTTTGCCCTGGTCAATAGGGATTTGATTCCCCCAGAAACGCAGGAAGAGGCGCTGGGTGGCAGAATAGTGGCGCCCATGCACGGTCAGTTAGTCTCTCTGTTGGTGGAGCCCAGCCAATCAGTGGAAAAAGATCAGCGGCTTGGGGTCTTTGAGGCCATGAAAATGCAGCATGAAATCCTGGCATCTGTTAGCGGGGTAGTTCAGGAGATTAACGCGCAGGTAGGGCAGCAACTGGCTGCTGGGGATACGATACTGGTTATTGACGAGCTGAGTGGTGACTAAGCTCGATTAGGTCGATTTTCCAGTGTCGGAGGCGCTGGAAATATCTTGAGAGGAGGAGGTATGCAGCAAGCAAGTGATTTTCTCGCCGAATCGGAGGCGCTGGATCGAATCCTTTCGTCCCTGGGGGAAGAGGATTTCGGGCGGGAGACAGGATTTAAGGCCTGGACCTTTGAAACCATCCTTAGGCATCTCCATTTTTGGAACGCCATGGCACATGTGTCCCTGACGGCCCCGGATGATTTTCAGGAGGCGTTCAAGCCGGTGATGGAGGGGATGATGGCTGGGACGGCTCTGCCAGAGATTGAGGTGGCGCGCTTTCCCGCTTCCGGTCTGGCACTGCTCGATGAATGGCGAACGGGTTATCAGCAGGTATTTGACGCCTTCAGCCAGGCCGACCCCTCTGAGCGAGTGGCGTGGGCAGGGCCCAGCATGAGTGCGCGTTCATCAGTGACGGCGCGCCAGATGGAAACCTGGGCCCATGGGCAGGCAGTTTTTGATGAGCTTGGGATGGTGCGCGAAGACGATGACCGTATCCGCAATATCGTTGTCCTTGGGGTAAATACCTTCGGGTGGACCTTCACTGTCAAGCAGCTACCGGTGCCTGAGGAGCAACCCTTTCTCGCCCTGATCTCCCCCTCGGGAGAGCGCTGGGAGTTCGGCTCCCCGGATAGCGGACAGATCATTCGCGGAGCCGCCCACGAGTTTGCCCAGGTCGTTACTCAAACTCGAAATGTGGCAGATACAGAGTTGGTTTGTGAGGGAGAGGCCGCCGCCCTTTGGATGCAGCACGCTCAATGCTTTGCGGGGGGCCCATCCGAGCCACCGCCGCCGGGCGAACGCCGCACAAAAGGGTTAGATTGATAGCCTCGCGCAGGGTCTCTGGGTTAGGCTGATTTCTCATCCAAGTACGTTCCGTAAGAAAGCAAACATTAGGACAGGTAAACAAGATGGAAGATTTTAACGGTAAGGTTGCCGTCGTCACTGGCGGTGCCAGCGGCATCGGAGCAGGCTTGGTTCGAAGTCTCTTGAAAGCAGGCGCTACCGTGGTGGTGGCCGACGTTGAAGCGGCTGCGCTGGACGCCGCAGTGACCGCTTTCGCCGAGTTGGAAGGCAATGTGTCGGGGGTGGTAACCGACGTATCCGATCCACACTCGGTGGAAGCTCTGGCAGAGAGCGTCTATGCCGAGCATGGTGTCTGCCATTTACTGTTTAACAATGCGGGAGTAGCGGCACCCTCGGCGAACATCTGGGAAACAACATCCAACGACTGGACCTGGGTTCACGGTGTCAACGTCATGGGCGTTATGCACGGCATTAGATCCTTTGTTCCACGCATGATTGCCGGCGGCGAGCAAGGTCATATCATCAATACATCCTCGGGCGACGGCGGTATCTCGCCGCTTCCCTATCAGTCGGTGTACGCATCATCCAAGGCGGCCGTATCCATCATTAGCGAATGTCTAGCGGCTCAGTTACAGAGCGAGGGCACAAAACTGGCTGCTTCGGTGTTCTATCCCTCAGGTGGTCTGTTGGATACCGGGATATGGACCACTGATCGCAACCGCCCCGAGTCTCTTGCTCGTGAACGGCCGACCGATCCCATCCCGACGATTCATGACTTCGCGGATGCCGCGAAAGCGGCGGGTATGGAGCTCGAATTTCAGGACCTGGATGAGCTCGCGGAATATGCTTTGGCGGGTATCCGAAACGGCGACTTTGTCATCATGATCGGCCTTGAAGAAGCGGAGCACACCTTGCTGGATCGGGCTAGACGGATCGGAAAGGCATCGTTGCCCATTGATCTGGCAAGTATTCCAAAGCTCTGAAAGACAGTGCTTCCAGGGGCCGTGGCACCTGGCTACGCTTAAATCTGTGACATTTCACCGGATTTCGGACCTGTTGACACAATTAAGCGGGATTTTGGCGCCACTTTTGACCTCAAAACAGGCTATGATCCGCGGTCGCCGAGAAGGTGGACCTTGCTTGGCGCTGTATCGATCGATCGCCGTTCCCGCGCGACTCGATAGATCTATGCAATATGTTAATCCCCTACAACAGGAGCTTATCAATGAGATCCATGAAAAATCGCCCAATGTGGCGCGTTTCAGGCCTCGCGTTGGCTGTGGCGTTGGCACAAGGTGCCGTCGCTCAGGACGAAGGTTTGGAAGAAGTAATTGTTACTGGTACCCGCCTCGCGGACCGCTCTGCCTCTGATTCACCGGTACCCGTGGATGTAATCAGCGGTACTGATATGCGTTCTCAAGGTTCTACGGACTTGCAGGACATGCTCCGTACTCAGGTACCTTCCTTTGACGTTAACACCCAGCCAATTAGTGATGCGGCGACGATTACCCGTCCGCCAAACCTTCGCGGTCTATCACCCGATAACGTCTTGGTGCTGGTGAACGGCAAGCGTCGTCATCGCGGATCAATAATTTCGTTCCTGGGTGGTGGTATCTCAGACGGAGCACAGGGTGTCGATATGGCATCTATTCCTTCTCTTGCGCTTAAGCAAGTGGAAGTGCTACGTGATGGAGCCTCTTCACAGTACGGTTCTGACGCGATCGCAGGGGTTCTTAACTTTATCCTGCGTGATGACGCAGAAGGGTTTGAGGTTGTCGCTCGCTACGGCTCTACCTATGACAGCGATGGTGACAACTACATGGTTGCTGCTAACCTCGGCCTGCCGTTGGGTGACCGCGGTTTTGTCAACATCACCGGTGAAGTTCGTGATGTTGAAGGCACAGTGCGGTCCGTTAACAGAAACGATACCGCTTATGCAGCTGCCAATGGCTATTCGCCAGTGGCCGATTTCCAGGCGATCAACACGTACACCAGTGAAGTACCTCAATACTGGGGTCAGCCGGATGTCGAGGATGATGCGAAGATCTTCTTGAACGCTGCGTTCGAAGTAAATGACAACCTGGAACTCTACGCCTTTGGTAACTACGCCGAGCGATCTGTTACCGGTGGCTTTTTCTACCGTAACGTTGTTGGCGGTCCAAGCGGCCAGCGCGGCGGTGTCTATAGAGGACCAACGGTAGATCCAGCAACAGGTATGGCCAGTGATAGCGGCGTACCATCTGTTCTTGTGGGGGACATGGACGGTGGTAACAGCTGTATCGACGGTATTCCTCTGGGCGGATCCGGCGGTGTCATTCCCGATGCGGGCTTCCTTGCGTCAGTCGCGGCAGATGCTAACTGTTTCTCTTTCATCGAGACCATCCCGGCAGGCTTTGTCCCCCGGTTTGGCGGTGACAACGAAGATTCAGCTTTCGCCGTTGGTGCTCGCGGATCCTTCAATGTGGGCAATGGCCTAATGTACGACTTGAGCGCCCAGCGCGGGTCGAACAAGACCATGTTCTACATCAGAAACACTATCAATGCCTCTCTGGGTCCCAACACGCCACGGGATTTCATCCCCGGCGGTCAGGAGCAGACCGAGACGGTTTACAATCTGGATCTGTCTTATGGGTTTGAGGTCGGTCTGGCGTCTGAGCTAAACGTTGCTGTTGGTGCTGAGTACCGTGAAGAAGAGTTTGACCTGTTCGCGGGTGATCCGGCTTCTTACGCGCTTGGCCCATTGGCCTCACAGGGATTCTCTTCAAGCTCAAATGGCTTCGGTGGCTTCCCGAACAACACCTCTGCGGAGCAGGACAACACGTCGTTCTACGTTGATGTTGAAACTGACATCACCGATCGTCTGACTGTTCAGGCCGCTGTTCGCTATGAGGATTTCAGTAACTTCGACGACACCACCAACTACAAGCTGGCGGGTCTGTTCCATATTACTGACAACCTCCGCGTCCGCGCTGCGTTCTCGACAGGTTTCCACGCGCCGACTGCAGGTCAGGCCAGTATCACCAACGTAACCACACAGAACGTCAATGGTACGCTGGTAGATCAGGGCACCCTGCCACTGTTCTCACCTGCAGGTCAGCTTGGTGCTGACTATATTGCGGCGACCAACGGTGGTGCGGGTCGTCCGGAGCTGGGCCCCGAGGAAGCTGAAAACTTCTCTCTCGGGATCGGCTTCGACATCGGTAACTCGACCTGGACTATCGATTACTACGACATTGACGTAGAAGATCGTATTGCTTTGGGCGCTAACGTCGACTTCCTGGCTGCATTGAACTACGCAGGCGGCGGTACCGACTATGGCACTGTTGGTGAAGCGCTGACTGGTCTTGATCAGGCAGGCGTTATCAACCGTTCTGAGTACCTCGGCCTTGATGATCTGGCTGAGTTCCGCTTCTTCTCTAACAGCTTTGACACGCGTACCAAGGGTGTTGATGTTGTTGGTAACATGAACTTCGACTTCATGAGCGGAAACTCGACGATTACCGTTGCGTTCAACTACAACGACACAGAAGTGACCGACCGGGGTAGCATCAACCCGATCAGTGACGGTCGTGTAGAAGCACTTGAAGAGTTGCTCCCCAACATCAAGGGTAACGTTTCCTGGTCGCACACTCAGGGTAAGTGGCGTACGGTTCTCCGCGCCAACTACTACGGCGACTGGACATCAACCAGCAACGGCTATGATGTGGATGCCGCGACCCTGGTTGACGCACAGGTTTCTTATCAGGTCACTGACAGCCTTGAGCTGACGGCTGGTGTTGACAACCTGTTCGACGAGTATCCTGATGAGACGCCAAACCCAGGTGGTTTGGGCCAGCTTTACCCCGAAGACAGTCCTTTTGGATTTAACGGTGGTACCTGGTACGT
>Ga0181573_10002622_pt1 | contig 16582 bp, 31 predicted proteins | sample 101ome_25_FD_148643 | JGI IMG/M metagenome (GOLD analysis project Ga0181573, IMG submission 148643) | Coastal salt marsh microbial communities from the Groves Creek Marsh, Skidaway Island, Georgia - 101409BT metaG (spades assembly) | ecosystem: Environmental > Aquatic > Marine > Intertidal zone... | reverse complement strand
ACTCATTATTTTCTACCTCACTTTTTAAAACAGGTATACCATGTTCAGTATACCCAATAATAGAATCTTCTGTTAAGACAGAATATAAAGCAGCTGCTATAATTAAAAGCCACAATACAATTCCACTTATAAGAAGAGCCTGCGTGGACTTATAAGCTAACTTATCTAAAAATGACATTAGCTTTTCCAATCTTGTTTCGCCTTTCTAATTCAATCCTTACTTTTCTTTTTAATCTTGGTCTTTTGTTTTCATTATAGAAAGCAATCAATTCAGCAGTAGATTTAGTTTTCATATATTCATGTTTTACTGCTTTCTTTTTTGTATTTCTATCAACGATAACTTGACTCATTCCAAATTTAACTGGCATTATAACCTCTTTACCATTTCGATGATTCTGTCCGCGTCAGGATCATCAAGATAACCATAGATACCTACATCGGCTTTTCTATAATCATCCAATATATTTTCCATTCTTTCCGCAGGCGGGTCTACGAAGTCTCCGTCTTTCATAATCGCAAGTTCCCACTGATTTGTTTTATAACCATAAGAACCTGTAAATTTGACTAACGATATTATATATCCATTCTCAAACCTGAATTCCTTTCTTACACCGTCATGCCACGGTTGAGACTTAGGCCACTTGGCCACTTGGCTCTCCTACTTCCCAACTGATAACAGTTTCTAACCTAAAGGATCTCCAGGCTTTCTTGTCCATTGCCCATGCTGCGAGGTGGTCACTATCAGGATTGAAATCTTTAATGACTCCACCTGTGACTCCGTTCTCTCTAAGAATTTCTTCATTAAGAGTACATGGCATAATACGAATCTCTTCAGTATTAATCTTTTTAAATACAACAGTCACTACTTCTTTCTTTAAAGCATTGACCAAATTTTGCGTTTCATTTCTATTCATAGTTTATTTTCCTTGGCGCCCTTGAAAGGAATCGAACCTCTAGCTGTCGGTTCGTAGCCGACTGTTTTATCCGTTAAACTACAAGGGCTCATAACAAATTTTTCCAGAACTCCATCCACCAATAGCCGTGATCTTTTACAATACCAATAGCTAATATAATAAATGCAGTTCCATTCAAAAGGATAAGTGCTCGGTCTTCCCAAAGTAAACTTACCCACAACCATAATCCGATTCCGAAAAAGCTAAAGTATAAATCAAGCAAATGAAATTCAGGACCTGAAGACCTAAACACAATTGCTGACAATACCAAAATGGATGCAATCCACTTTACGTACCAGTCAATTTTCTTTTCACCTCTTTCAGAACGTATCATTAATTAATCTCAACCTCTTCAACAATATTTTCAGTAGGCATATCAACTATGTACCCATCAATACGACGGACATATGTTCGACCACCTTCTACTTTTTCAATTGTACCAACGACTTCAAGATTTACTTCATCTTTCAATTCGTGTACATATGTTATTTTCTTTTTACTCATTTTAAACCCTCCCAGGTTTCTTTCCAGGATGAGACAGGATAATTCTTTCCCATCTTTCCTAAATCTATCGTTAAGGCAAGTGGATAATCGTTGCCTCCATACTCCATCTTGTCTCCGAAGAAATGAATGAAGTCATATTTTTTATTTAATACTTTTGCTGCCTCAGACTTATTATTTCCACGAGGAGCAATATCAATACTTATATGTCCACCGATACTTGCGTGAACATCAGGATATGATTTATTAATATCCTCAACAATATAGAACCTTTCTTTGTTTCTTTTATCCCATTCGTAATAGGCTTCTCTTTGGTCTGCATTTGCATTACGACCAACTGTAGAAAAGTTAACCATACCTGTTCTTAATTCAATATGATTGCCTGTCTTAATAGGATACTTACTTCGATGAACAACCTGAGTCAAGTAATGTTTAAATTCATAGTCAGGAGTATAATCTTTTTTTCTTACTCGACGATTTGATTCCCAATACTCGTTTCCGTTGCAGTGCCAGATTCCCCTGACAGCATCGTATAAATTTGGACCTATTTGTTCAAAGGTCTTTTGACGGTCGGATCCAGTGACGAGATAGACATCCTTCTTTGAGCAGAAATCAATCATAAAGGATTCAAAGTCCTTATCAATTGAACCTCTTGCTTCTGTTAAAGTTCCATCTACATCAAATACAAATACTTCTTTCATAATTAAACGTGGTGCCGACGGAGGGACTTGAACCCCCAACCTACTGATTACAAATCAGTTGCACTACCAAATTGTGCTACGTCGGCAGGTTTGCCTCTACTAATTTAAAAACTTTTTCTTTCTTATACCAAAGACCGCTATACATGGTTTGACGACCGTCTCCCCAATCAACAATATATCTTTTATAGCCGAAAGGTCTTTCAGAAAAGATTCTCACATCTCCATAATTTTTTTCTAACAATCTCATTTATTAATATAATTTTCCAACGTCGGCTCAGGAGTATTCTCTCTGTCCGAACGATCCATAAAAACCCACCTAGAATAATCATCAAACATTTTTCCTAGGATACCAACTTCTGCAGCAATTGCTTGTAGGCGGTGTGCATTGTTTCGACCCTTTGTCCAAACGGAATGATCGTCACTATAATTATAATACCAATCGTGCGACTTCAATTCTTTAAGATATTGTTCTGGGCTCATGACCTTACTCCTTCATCATTCGAAGTTTATGTTTAGTATAACCGCGGTTCGCGGCTTTCTTGCGATCTTTGTGCGTCGCAGGCTTATTGAACTTATTCAAGTTCTTCGCGACCGGATTTGACTTGTTCCTTTCCATCTTTTCTAAACCTTTTGTTATACTTTCTCTTAATCTTTTTAACAACTTTTGACCTATCTAAATATTTGTACCATTTACGAGCTGATGTTAATGCATCTTCTTCATCACCGCCCTTTAGTGGAATCCTTCTTTTCATGGATTATTTATCCTTTAAATTTGGCACGCCCTTCAGGACTCGAACCTGAAACCTACAGCTTAGAAGGCTGTTGCTCTATCCAGTTGAGCTAAGAGCGCTTAATTTTTAAACCTCAAATTCTACCATGTAGGCTTTCATCAATTTGAGTTGTAGCTTCCTAGCTTCTTTCTCCCAGGGTTGGTCCCAATACTTTGTATTAACATGGTCCTTACCTTTCCAATATTGTAAGGCAACATCCAATTCTTTTTTCGCAAACTGTTTGACATGGACTAATTCATGTGCCAATGTTGATATCCAATTTCCATATAATGCGATATCTAAAATAAAGGTTCTCGGATCCAGTGACTCGCAAAGTCCTTCGCTGTGGGAGTTGTCTACAAAGAGCTTGTGATGGAGCTTCACGTGTAAGGTTGTGCGCAATCGACTGATTCCTAATTCCTTACAGAAGAATTGAATTGCCATTAGGCATTGTGCTTGTAGTCCTTTATCAATTTTTCCGTCACGTGGACCCGAGATGTAAACTTTCATAACTGTACCTTATACAATTAATAAAATCATTAGGAGAACTATCAATAAGAACGCGTTCTCCCAAGTAAACTTAATGACTCCTAGTATAACCTTTAAGATGGCAAAACAAATTACCATCGTAACTAGGAATGCTAAAAGAAGAGCGGCTAATTCCATTCAGGATTAAAGCCACCTTCATCATATTTTTCTGAACTTGAATATCCAACCAACTCAGTATGAGGATTGAATTCTTCGTCAGAATACAAGGAGAACTTTTCCATCTCCGCGAGGTTAGAAGTTTCTGCTTCTTCAAGAGTGGCAGCCAACTCCAATTCCTTTTCGTATTTCTTCTTTTCCTCTTTGAGGATTTTCATTACCAATTCATAGCTTGAATTTTTCTTAGCCATTACGCAACCTCCATTTCAAAATATTCATTAACGTAAGCAGAGACAATACCTGCATTACCACCGATATGCCAATTATAAGATTCAGAAGACATAGCAGCATGACCGCCATCGTAGTCTTTCCAATTATAAATGGTGATTGGGTACACAGTATCCCATTCGTTATCAATAATTTGTAGTTCCCATTCAATGTCAACTTTACCGTCACCGGAAGTTTCAGTACATTGTGGATGGCCGAAGACCTTAACTAGGTCGGCATAAGAGGCTTTAAGATAGCCTTGAAGTGAAGTAGACACGAAAGAGTGCCTTGGTTTGATTTCGTAATTCATAACAACTCCCATTGATTTTTTCATTACAGATTATATTCTACTCTAGTTCACAGAGAATGTCAATAGTTTTTTTCACAAAATATGAAAAAAGTACTATATTTTTTAGGAATATCCATAGAACTAAAAGGAATTAACAACCTGAAGTCACATGAACATAAGCTTCTGAGCACTCATCTAGAGGTTCTCCACAAAGACAGGTATTTTCCTCTTCGATAGAAGGAGCTCCTACCATATCCCTGATTTGAGCCTCTGTATATCTCTGTTCTCCGTCTCTGATTGACTGTTCAGCCAATAATTTAAATGTTTTAGGATCCATCATAATACTCTCCTATTGTGGCCCATCGGGCAATTGTTCAAACATTATATTAACAAGCAACTCTTCAGCAGCAGCCCTTCTATCAGGGTCGGCAAAACCAACTGCTCTCCAAGGTTGCCCCACTTTTTGGGCTAATTCAATATTGCCCATTTCGCTTACCTCGTCCATGAGGGATTCGAGGATTCTTTCATTATGTAAACAACTCATATTTCCTCCTTTTCCAATTGTTTATATTTTTATTATACTCTAGTTCTGAGGGAATGTCAATAGTTTTTATGAGATTAAAACCACATTCTTTCCCAAGGTTCATAACAACCTGATAACCCAATAGCTGAATTATCACAACCACGGTTATCATCAAAAATCTCAAGTTTGAAGTTATCAAACTGTTCTTTTGGAATATATGCAACTCCTAACGATTTGTCGTAATCGTAATTAATAGATATTTGCTTTACGACAATTGCACCTTCATACAATTCCTTAATTACACCTTGAACCCTATGAGTAGGACTCAACTGATATTTAACGGCATCTCCAATACGGACACCATAGTCAGAAAATTTTTCAACTAGTACCATCTTTTTAACAACTCCTTTTTCCATTTATAGTACCATTCTAATCTATATGAGAACGAATGTCAATAGTCAATGTGAAAATAATTAGCACTTTTTTCTCCTTATACAATATATAGATACCAGAGACGATAGTAAAATAACTATTGACATTCACAATGAAACCTGTTAGAATGGTATCATAATGAATTGCTTGAGAGGGTGGTAAGGCTTGAACTCATCGAAGAAGAAGCAGCCCTGACGGCAATTAACTATTGACATTCTCCACGAAGTGTGGTATAATGGCAATGATGATGGAGATAACTAAGTGAGTAAGAACACTGAACAATTTAGAATATTGACGGCACGGCAGCATGTCCGTGAACGTATCGGTATGTACATGGGTTCGAGTTCTCAAGAAGAGATTGAAAGATTTGTTCTTGGAGAATGGAAGAAAGCAAAGTATGTACCTGCTTTATCTAAAATGGTTGACGAGATACTTGATAATGCCATTGATGAAGCAATTCGCACAAACTTCAAATACGCAAATAAAATTAATGTATCAGTAGACGGTAATAATATAACGGTCACTGATAATGGTCGTGGTATACCTCAAGACAAAATCTTTGACGAAACAAGTAAAGAAGATTTACTTCGACCTGTTGCTGCTTGGACTAAAGTAAATGCAGGTACCTCTTTTGATGATGAACGAGTTACGATTGGAACTAACGGAGTCGGTTCGGCTGCGACTAACTTCCTATCAGAAACTTTTGTCGGTAAGACTTGGTCAGGTGGTAAATCAATTGAAGTTAAATGTAAAGATGGTGCAGATACATTAAAAGTAATTAATGCGACAAAGGCAGGACATGGTACTTGTGTGACCTTTACTCCTGACTTTAGTTTATTTGAGGTTGATAGTTTAGATGAACTTGATACGATTATATTAATTGAAGATCGTCTCATTAGTTTACAAATGGCTTTCCCTGAAATACAATTCAGCTTTAACAAGAAGAGAGTTAAAGTAAACGATATTAAAAAGTATGCTTCTTTGTTTAATGAAACAACTATTTTAGAAAAGACTGATAACTTGTCTTACTTTATTGCACCTTCAGAGGATGGCTTTAGAACGAACAGTTATATCAATGGTGTAAATACAAGGCAAGGTGGTACTTATGTTGATGTCTTTATTAATAGTATCGTTGATGAGTTAGTGACAAAAATTAAAAGACGTCATAAAGTCGAAGTATTGAAAACTACGATTAAGAGTGGCTTGACTTTTGTGATGTTTGCTAGGAACTTTACGAATCCTAAATTTGATTCACAAACAAAAGAAAGGTTAACAAATCCTTGGGGAGAAATTAAATCGCATATAGAATCTTGCGGAGTACGTGATGCTCAATGGCTTGCTCAGAAGATTTTAAATACACCTGATATTATTGACCCAATTATTGAAGCGCAACTTGCTAAGAAGATCGCGGCCGATAAACGAGCTGCTACTTTGGCACAAAAGAAATTACGTAAAGTTAAAGTTGCTAAACATATATCAGCAAATAGTGATAATGCAACACTAAAGATTGTGGAAGGTGACTCTGCGATGGGATTCCTATTAAAGGTTCGTGACCCTGATACGGTTGGAGCATTTCCTCTCCGTGGTGTTATTATGAATACTTGGGATATGAAACCTGCTGAGGTATTGAAGAACAAAGAACTATCTGAATTGGTTGCTGTATTAGGATTAGATATTAATAACCCAGATTCAGTGGACAATATGTCTTACAAATATATCGCAACATTAACTGATGCTGACCATGATGGTATCGGTCATATCAGTCCATTGCTGATTGCGTTCTTTTATAAATTTTGGCCTCGCCTGTTAACTGAACGAAGAGTTATGATTACAAGAACTCCGATTATGATTAGTTCAAAAGGTGATAAGATAGAATGGTTCTATACTTATGAAGAAGCAAGTTCATTTAAAAATAAAGAATCTGCTTATAAGCATAGATATATTAAAGGTCTAGGTTCATTAACAGAAGATGAATATAGTACCATTATTAATTGTCCTAAGTATGATGTAGTGACAGTTGATGATGCAAGTATTTTTCAAATGATGTTTGGTAAAGACTCTGCATTAAGAAAGGAGTATATGTTTGGATAATTTGTGTTTTGATTGTGGCTTGTGTTGTAGTGGACATTTATTTCCATTCGTAAAGGTATATTCTTCAGACAAACAAGAAGAAGATATTCAATTATACCCAGGTGGTTGCGAACATCATAAAGATATGAAATGTTCTATCTATGAAGATCGTCCATTTAAATGTAGAGAATATGAATGTGCAATGAAAACTTATTACGACGGCGGTAAGATTACAAAGGAACAAGCGTTAGGCGTTATTGAAGGTGTAAAGAATAAGACCATTAAAAAGGCACACTTTATATCAGGAAGAGTTATAAGAAGTATGGTAATTGATAACATTATTGATACAGTGAATATTACAGGAGATAAGAATGGTTGATTTAACAGTGTTCTCTGAAGAGATGAAAGGTACTGAATACCCAATCAGTAAAGTTGCTGCTAACGAATGGAAATCGTTCGCAATGTATACTGTTGAATCTCGTGCGATTCCAAATATGATTGATGGACTTAAACCTGTTCAAAGGTTTTACTTATATTCATCAATACTTAATAGTAAGAAAGATTTTAAAAAGGTATCTGCAGTGTCAGGTATTATATCAGATTATGGTTATAATCATGGTGAAGCATCTGCAGCAGGTGCAGGTCAATTAATGGCAGCAACATGGAATAACAACATTTGCTTAATTGAAGGTCGAGGTTCATTTGGTACTCGACTTGTTCAAGAAGCAGGTGCTCCTCGTTATGTCTATAGTCGACTATCCGATAACTTCAATAAGTATATGAAGGATTTGGATTTAAGTCCTGTTCACGAAGATCCTGAACATGAACCACCTCAATTCTATTTACCGATTATTCCAATGGTCCTTGTAAATGGAACGAAAGGTATCGCAACCGGATTTGCGACAAATATTCTACCGCACGATCCTCAAGATCTTGCTAAAGCTTGTCTTCAATATATTAAGAACAACGCAATACGAACTCCAATTCGTGTTAAGTTTCCTGATTACACAGGAGAGGTTGAGCAAAGTATTGAAGATCCTACCAAGTATGTTTCGTATGGTACTTTTACTCGCCGTGGCAAAACTGCGGTCTCCATCACAGAAGTACCATACGGCTTTGACCGAGAAGGTTATGTAAAGGTACTTGATAAGTTAGAAGAAGATGGAGATATTGTATCATATGAGGATCTTTGCGATAAGGAAGGATTTAGGTTTGAAGTTAAATTGAAATTAGCTTCTGCGAAATGGTCTGATTCCAAGATTATTACTAAATTCAAATTATCCAAGCCATACGCTCAAAACATCACAGTCATTGATTTTGATGGCAAACTTCGAGAATATGCGGATGCTAAACAGCTTGTAAAGGACTTTTGCGACTACCGCCTTGGGATACTACAGCAGAGAATTGACGCTCGTGTAGAGGAGTTCACAGAAGAGGTCAGATGGTTAAAATTGAAAATGGAGTTCATTACTGAGTTTCTTGCTGACCGTATTGTGTTTAAGAATAAGAAAAGAAATGAAGTCGCAATGCAAATCATGAAAGGCACAAGGGCTGATTCTACTTCTGATGTAAACAGATTGCTTGCATTAAGTATCTCAACATTAACAGAAGAGGAAATTGTAAAATTACAGAAACAGATTGATGAAACAAATAAGACATTGGAATTTTGGAATACGACAACTCCAACCGAGCAATTCATCACTGACTTAGAAGGTATAAATAATTGAATAAGTTATGGACAATTTGGAAATACGCCTTAGGTGGATTCTCCGATGACAAAACTGAACCTTACGATAATTACGTTGCTTTGCTTCGAACTGTTATCGTAGGAGTTAATTTTTTAACTTGCTTTTTTATTATGGCAAATGTAATACATAATTGGTAAAATGGAAAATAAACATTTAAATTTGAATCTATTAACAGAAGGATTACCCTTAACTGATGTTCAAACCCTTTATCACGAATTCTTTTACAGAAAAGATTATCAATGGTGGCGTGATGTTCAGCCAGGTGATGTCGTTGTTGATATTGGCGCTTGTGTGGGGTTTTTTGTTTGTCACGCTCTTGACCGTAACGCTTCTCGTATCGTTGCTGTCGAGCCTTCGAGGCCTCACCTCAAAACACTCATAAGAAACATATCAGATTATTTTATTGACCACGGAAAGGTTCCTGTCTTACCTATTGAGGCTGGGATTGGTTCAACCGCGAATCACTTTGCGAATGTATATTCAGACCATAAAGATTATAAGAAAATGTCTTTCTTAGATTTGGTAATGGATTATAATATTCCAAAGATTGATTATTTAAAAATTGATTGTGAAGGTGGTGAATACGGTATCTTTACTGAAATGAACTTTCCTTACTTAAGAAACAATGTTGGACACATAGCGGTAGAGTTTCATATGAACGCATACTCAGGTTGTGTTAAACAATGGCAAAAATTTAGAGACGGTTTATTACAGCAGTTCGATACTGATAAAGTAAGATTCCTTGAACATGAAGATAGAGAAAAAGCTTACGACGATAAATTCTTAGCAAAAGGTGACTTTGATAAATGGAGTTCCTTTATGTTGTTTATTACCAATTCTTAACATATAGCATAAAGGTTGATGGCAGGTGATCCATAAAATCATCATACCAAATCTTTTCTGCTAATGATTGGTCTTTAAACAATAAACGAGGTTTCAGCGGAGTTAGTATTTCTTCTCTCCACTTACGGAAGATCTTTTCTGTATTATATCTTTTATCTAAATAAACTCTTATAGCAATAAATCTTGTTCGGTCCATACAGAAAGGAAGAATCTCTTTACATAAAATATTGAACTCTGAGCCCCAAGCATCTATCTTTAAATAATCAATAAATTCTAAATCATTCCAATAAGTAATTTCTGCAAGAGACATTAATCGACATTCCTCTTCTTCAATCATCGTATCTGATTTGTAAATACTTTGACGGTCAATGTCTTTTCCAATACATGCATTGATTGCTTTGAACTTTACTTGCTCAGGTGGTGTATCAAGCATGTGGTCAGAACAGTTTTTAATCGCAGCTTTAAGTAATCTTTTATTTGGTTCAATGATTAAGACTTTACTTGCTCCTGCATCTAAAGCTTTCTTTGAGAATAATCCAATACCTGCTCCGATGTCGACAACAGTACCGCCCGGTTGAATCTCTGTCCACCAATCGTAGTCTTTACCGAAATACATTTCGTTATATGCGAAAGCAATTTGTTGCATTGATAGGTCTGCTGTATCAAGACCTAAAGGTGAGTTGTTCTGTAGATTGTTTTCCATGATTTAGTCCAAATGAATAAATAGTAATAACCAATTAATAAAACTATTTATTAGGAAACACAATGGCTGAGATTATTAACAACTATCTTTCTCCTACAAATTTCACAATCAGTATTGAAAGATTACCTCATGTTGAATTCTTTACACAAAAGGCAAGCGTACCAAGTTTGTCTGCTACGGCAATTACAATGGGTGCACCTACAAATCCTTTTTACGAAGTTCAACAGCAAATGTCTTACGGTGATTTAGACTTGACTTTCATTGTTGATGAAAATATGAACAATTATCAAGAAGTCTTATTATGGATGGAAGGAATCTCTGGTGTTGAATCTACAAACCAAACAAAAAGTTTACTTGCTGGGAGTGGATTTAAATCCGATATTATTTTAACAATTACAAATTCCCACAAGAACCCTCACGTACAGTTTACATTTCAAGATTGTTTTCCAACATCATTAGGTGCAATATCTCTTGATGTGAATGTTACTGATGTTGCTTATGCAACTTGTAATGTGACAATGAGATACAATCTTTTTAAGATGGTTCAATTATAATCAGCTATTGACATCTTAACGGTTTTAGTTTATAATGGTACCGTTAATAAAAGTTTGAGATAGATTATGGACACAAATGATATAGCAGCCTTATGGGCACAAGACTCGCCAATTGACGAGACGAACCTTGTCGGCGAAAGTAAAAGAATCCCACAACTACACAGCAAGTATTATAATCTTTATTATAAGGAAGTCTTGCGTGTAAAGAAACTAAAAGCTGAATATAAAGAACTTGAAATGGAGAAACGTAATTATTACGATGGCTCTATGGATGAGTTGACTCTAAGAGAAAAAGGTTGGAAACCATTTCAGTTAAAAGTATTAAGAAATGATTTAGACAAATACATTCAAGCCGATAAAGATATTATTCAAGCAAGTCTTAGAATTGATTTCCATACTGCGAACGCGAACTATCTCGAAGATATAATTAAAACAATACATAGTAGAAACTTCGTAATAAAGAATATGATTGACATACTGAAGTTTCAGTCTGGAGATTATTGATGTATAAGAAAATGATGGATTGGTGGTACGGGGAACCAAAACCTGAACCTAAAGTAATTGATATGATGGCAGATGATGTTGACCCAAACGAGGTCACCATTGAAAACGCTTATAAGACAAGATGGATTTGGTATCATACGATTTTAGCAATCGGTATCTTTTTCACCAATATATTATTAACAGCAATCTTAGTGATCTTGGCAATTAAATTATGAAAATGGTAAAACTATCAGATGGCCGAAAGGTATCTGAATATGAAGCAAAGCTTACTATCTTTAATGCATATATGAAAATGCATGAGATGCTAGGTGTCCCTGTCAAACAAAAAGCAATGGCTTTTCGCGGAATTGTAGATATGGTTCCTGGTTGGAAAGTTGTTGGTATTACTGCAGCTGCATTAGAAATATTTAAAAAATTAGATTATAAGAGACCTCCTGGTCGTGGACCTGACGGTGTTAATCGAGCCCATAAATATAGTCGACTACATGTAGGTATTAAAATCTTTGAAGAACCTATTACAAACTTTGAAGAGTTTTGGGAATATTGGGAAGAACACGACCAAACAGTATTAGCAACAGTCAATGAAAATTATTCAAAAGGACAAGAAGTAAGTGCACATGATGTTCCTGATGGTTTATTTGCTCCGTATGGATTTGCATATAAAGTTGAAGAAGCTGAGGTTGAATTCCTTAAAAGTTTATGAGTGAACGAATAGAAATAGAATATATTAATTCAGTGTATATGCGTATCAAAGCTGATGCGGGTATGAAATCTGAATTGTCTGAATTCTTTGCCTTCAAGCCTGAAGGTTATCAATTCAGTCCAAAGTATAAAGCAAGAGTATGGGATGGAACAATTCGTTTATTTCAACCTATGCGTCCTGTTCTATACGTTGGTCTATTTCAACACTTGAAAAAATTCTGTGAAGATCGCGATTATATTTTAGAAGCACCTCCTGAGATTGGTGAAACAGAAATTATAGAAAAAGGTTATGTTGAAGAACTTGCTGAATCTATTAACTGTAAATATAAGCCACGAGACTATCAAGTAGAATATATTGAAAACGCTTTAAAGAATCGTAGGTCTTTATCATTGTCTCCGACTTCATCAGGTAAGTCGTTAATCATTTATTTAATTCAGCAGCATTATTATCAAACATTTGGTTTAAGAACATTGATTATTGTTCCGACCATTTCTTTAGTACATCAAATGTCAGGTGACTTTGTAGATTATGGTTGTGAAGATGACATATATACAATTCAAGGTGGAGTTGATAAAAATACGAAAGCACCTATTGTGATTTCTACATGGCAGTCATTAATTAAACAACCTAAGGATTGGTTCCGTCAATTTGGAGTTGTGATGGGAGATGAAGCTCATACATTCCAAGCAAAGTCATTAACAAAAATTATGCATAACCTTGAGGACTGTCGTTATCGTCATGGATTTACAGGTACACTCAAATCTTCAGAAAGTAAAACTCATCGTCTTGTATTAGAAGGTTGCTTTGGCGATGTTAAGAAAGTTGTATCCACAAAGAAACTAATGGACGAAGGTACCGTTTCTAATTTTGAAGTTAAAGCTATTGTTCTAAATCATAGTAACGAAGCAAAACAAAACTTCAAGAAAGCAATGGCGACCGTAAAGGAATCGGTTCGTAAGTGGCCTGCCGAAAGGGAATATATTGTAAATCACGAAAAGAGAAACAATTTTATTCGTAATCTTGTATGGTCTCTTGAAGGTCAGAACAATTTAATATTATTTGATTTAGTGGAAAAACATGGAAAGGTTCTTGCTCCTTTATTAGAAAAGGAAGGACGTGAGTTGCATTTTATATACGGAAACACAAAAGGAGAAGAACGTGAAAGAATTCGACACTTGGTTGAGAATGACCCTGATAAGAAACATAACATTCTTGCCAGTTATGGAGTATTCAGTACCGGTGTTAATATTCGTAGGCTCGACAACGTAATCTTTGCTTCGTCTTCGAAGTCTGAGATAAAAGTATTACAATCAATTGGTCGAAGTTTGCGTAAAGCGGAGGACTCGCAGAATGCGGTCCTCTATGATATCGCTGATGATTTGTCGGTGGGATCGTATGAGAATTATACTTTAAAACATTTTAAACAGAGAATTGAAATTTACTCCGCTGAGGAGTTTCCATTTAAAATCTTTACTGTTGACATCTAACTTAAGATATACCTTTAAGCCTGATAAGTCTATTATACAAGGATTTTCCGGAATGTCAATAGTTTTTTTCACAAAATATGAAAAAAGTTTAAGAATTAACATATTTGTTAACTTTCTATTGACAAAAGTACTATTTTAGAGTATAATAACAATAATTTTAAACAAGGAGACTAGCTTGAAATGGCTAAGAAAAGAAACTACGTAAACAACAAAGATCTCCTTGCCGCATTAATAGATTATAGAGAAAAGTGCAGTGAGGCAGATGAATGTGGAGATCCTACTCCGCAAGTACCTGAGTATATAGGTAAATGTATTATGATGATTGCTCAAAGGTTGGCGACAAGACCTAACTTTAGTGGTTATATGTATAAGGAAGAAATGATTTCAGACGGAATTGAAAACTGCCTACAATATATACATAACTTCAACCCAGACAAATCTCAAAACCCATTCGCTTACTTTACTCAAATTATTTGGTATGCATTCCTTCGAAGAATTTCTAAAGAGAAGAAGCAGATGTATATTAAATTTAAAGCCTCCCAAAGACAAATGGCAGAGAATGAAGTATTTGATTCCGCGGGAGAACAGGTGACTGGCAATCAGCTACCTGATTACATCAATGAATTTATTGATGACTTCGAAAATAAACTAAAGAAAAAATAAGGACGTAATGAAAGTATTAGTATTTGGATTACCAGGTAGTGGTAAGAGTACGTTATCAGAACCGCTCGCAGAGCAGGTTGAAGGCGTTTGGATTAATGCCGACGCAGTTAGAGAAAAATATAATGATTGGGATTTCAGCACTGAAGGTCGAATGAGACAAGCAGCTCGTATGAGACATCTCGCAGACGGAGTTTCAATGGCAGGTAAAATTGCTATTACAGATTTCGTTTGTCCGTTTCAAAAAGCACGAGATGAGTTTGAACCTGATTATGTTATTTGGATGGACACCATTGAGGAAGGAAGATTTGAAGATACAAATAAAGTATTTGAGAGACCTGACAGCCTTGATGTAAATTATATTGTAGATTCTTTTCGACCTCAAGAAGAATTGAAACTTGCACCAATCTTAGAAAAGGCATTCAGTCAATGGCAGAAGTAAGCGCAAAGAGGCACCTCGCAAAGGCAGTAACTTGGAGGATAATTGCTAGTATTACGACTGCACTAATTGCTTTATATTTCGGATTACCTCAAAAGGCAGTAGGTGCTGTCTTCTTGGCCGATTTAATTATAAAGTTTGTTTTATATTATGGTCATGAAAGATTGTGGTATAAGTATATAAAATTTGGAGTTAAGTAAAATGTTTGATATGGAGAACGCATTCGATTTTAAGAAACCAACAGTTCAAATGTTGGGAAGATGGCAACCTTGGCATGAAGGTCATACAAAATTATTTGAAAAGGCCTTGACATTGACGGGACAAGTTGTTATAATGGTACGTGAAGTATATGGATTTGAAGGTGATGCTGGTGCAGGACGCACTGTTGCTCAAACCGATAATCCTTTTGGAGAGATTGCTGTCATTGACGGTATTAAGAAAGGTCTTGGTGAAGCTGGCTATGAAGAAGGTCGCGAATATATGATTATGGCTGTTCCTAATATCGTTGACATCAGCTACGGTCGTGGAGTAGGTTATACATTTACAGAACACGATCTTGGTGAAGATGTACATAAAATCTCTGCAACTAAAATTCGTGCTCAAATGAGAGAAGAAGGTAAATTATGAAATTAGTACACCACACCGACCCTATCTTAAAGAAAGAATTGGCTGATGTCAATTTAGAAGATCCTGGGTTTGACCCAAAAGAACTAAAGGATGAAATGGCAGAACTGATGGCTTCGAAGAGAGGACTTGGTCTTTCTGCTTGTCAAGTAGGTCTTGACTATAAACTGTTTATCATCGGTGAAAGTAAAGAAAACTGTATGATGTTTATCAATCCTGAAGTGTTATCCGTTTCAGAAGAAACAGAACTTGACATTGAAGGATGTTTAAGCTATCCTGATATGTTTGTTCGTTTAGCAAGACCAAAGGTTGTAGAGGCGAAATGGTACGACGAAAACCTTGAAGAACAGAGTGGTTCATTTGAAGATTATACCGCAAGATGTTTCTTACATGAGTTTGACCACTTATATGGAGTTGTATATAAAGATAAAGTATCTCGACTCAAGTGGGATCGTGCAAGAACAAAGAAAGATAAAATTACAAAACAACGAAATAAGCTTATGGCATATTTACAATCTGCTCAATCAACAATTAATCAAGTTGAGTTGAAAGGACAAGAAGTAGCTGCCGAGGAGTAATATGAAGATTGCGATCGTTACCGATATTCACATCGGTGCTCGTGGCGATAGTAGAGTATTCCACGAAGTTCAAAGAAAATTCTTTGAAGAAGTATTCTTTCCGTATATTGACGAACATAACATCACAACGGTATTTGACCTAGGTGATACGTTTGACAGACGGAAATATATAAATTATGTATCTCTACAGAAAGGTAAAGAATTCTTATTTGACAATTTAGCAAAAAGAAATATTGATTTCCATGCATTGATTGGAAACCATGATACCTATTATGTAAATAGTAATGAGGTCAATAGTATGAATCTATTGCTTCAGGAGTATCCTCAGTTTAACCTTTATCAAGACAAGGCTCAACATTTAGAAATTGGTTCAACTAAATTCTGTATGCTTCCTTGGATTAATAAGGAAAACGCAGAAGAGAATCTAAAATTTGTTGCTGAGTCCGATGCTCATATTCTTATGGGTCATTTGGAAGTCAAAGGGTTTGAGATGATGAAAGGCGCGTTATGTACTCATGGATTGGACATGAACGTGTTTAAGAATTTTGAATCTGCATACTCTGGACATTTTCACCATCCTTCGAGATA
>Ga0181573_10002614_pt1 | contig 16613 bp, 7 predicted proteins | sample 101ome_25_FD_148643 | JGI IMG/M metagenome (GOLD analysis project Ga0181573, IMG submission 148643) | Coastal salt marsh microbial communities from the Groves Creek Marsh, Skidaway Island, Georgia - 101409BT metaG (spades assembly) | ecosystem: Environmental > Aquatic > Marine > Intertidal zone... | reverse complement strand
TAGGCTGTTACAGAGCCGTACCAATGGCCCGTGGTCGGATCCAAAGCCACGCCGTAGTATGCCGGCACCTCAGAAAGCCAAACAGAGGACACAGCAGGTGCGTTGATATCAGTAGCCCTGACTTGGCCCTCTCCGGTAATTTGATACTTCAGCGTATTCCCGTCCATAACTGCGGCAAGGCATCCTGCGTTGGCATCTGAAACCACAACCGTCTCCACCGACTCAGCAACCCCATCCAGCACACTCAACGAAGTCGAGCCGTAGTCGCGATTGTTCACAGTAATGATTTTATTTCCGCTGGTCAACAAGCGATTGGGATTTTTCCCTTCCTCGCCGAGGTCCCATTCTGTGTAAGTCTCCGTCTCAAGGTTGAATCGGCCTACTTTCCCCACTTCATTTCCCCAGTCAAAGGCATTGTTGATGCCAACGAATATGGATTCACCCACCACGGCGATGCCTTCCGTAGCATACTGCGGTCCCTCTGAAACAGAAACCTCGCCTTGCCATTGCAACGTAGTAGCATCAAACCATTGGAAGTAAGATTCAAACGATTGGCTCATGCCGAATTCGTCTACGTCTCCACGCGTCACATAAACAGCGCCATTCGCCATAGCGAGTTGACGAATTCCGGCGATTTCGACCGATTGCAATAACTCGTGCGAATCGATGTCATATTTCAACAGTTGACCGTCCGCTGCGACATACAGATAGCCCTCATAAATCTCAGCATCGGATACAAACCCTGCTCCTTCCAACGTATCAATGACCGTGTATTGTTGAATGCCTGGGTCATATATCCCCATGGTCGCCGGTTCCATCACCTCCCCAGTTTGCCAATTAGACCACCCTTCATTGAGCACAATGACTTGGTGAAGGTAGGACTGGGCCGATCCGATTATTCCGTATCCCACCAAGCCCAAAAACATAAGCGCCACTCGAACTGCTCGTTTATTCATCGTATCGTGATTAAGCCGCTAAATTACCCTGACCTAATCATCGTACCAAACAAAACGGGCCGCCCTTCAGGAGAAAGGCGGCCCGCGATTGTCGTTTTATACTCGATTAGTACGTCATGCCCCAAGAGAGCAAGAAGTCAAGCAAATCCTGAGCTTGGACTTCACCGTCACCATTGAAGTCAGGACATACCTGATACGTACAGGTGTCATCCTCCAAGTTGGCAACCGGGTTGTAGTTCAACGCCTCAGCGTCGGTACATCCCGTCCATACACAATCGCCGCTGTCAACAGTGGCCGCTGGATCGTAGTTGCTGGCCAATGGGTATGTACATCCCATCTCAGCGCATACTTCCGCAGGCTCCGCCGCTGCACAGTAGTCTATTGGCGTGTAGAGGTCCTCGAGCGGAGTTGCAACTACGTTACAAGCCTCCTGAACCCATTCCACTCCACCCCAGACTGGACCTGATTGTCCGTAAGCCAACAAGAAGTCGAGAAGGTCAGCATTCTGAACCACACCGTCTCCGTTGAAGTCGGCAAAAGGCGCCATCATGCAATCACCGTCGTTGTTTGCGTATCCATTGAAGTTGAATGCGTCCTCATCGAGGCAACCGGCGAATGAGCAAGAACCGTCATCGTCTGTTGCTTGCATGCTGTAGTTGTCCGCTTGTGCGTACATACAACCAGCGATTTCGAACTCGTCGCATACGCCATCACCGTCTACGTCGCTCAAGCAGTTGCCGTCGCAATCGTAACCCGCTTCTGGGTATGTGCATGAGCTATCATCGTCGGTCGCAGCAGGATCGTAATTGCAAGCCGCTTCGTCTGTACAACCCGCGATTTCGAATTCGTCACAGACGCCGTCTCCATCCGCGTCATTCAAGCAGTTACCATCGCAGTCATAACCTGCATCAGCGTAAGTACAAGAACCGTCATCATCGGTCGCAGCACCGTCATAGTTGCATGCCGTATCGTCGGTACAACCCACGACTTCGAATTCATCACACACACCATCACCGTCGGCATCGTTCAAGCAATTGCCATCACAATCGTAGCCGGTTTCGGCGTAAGTACATGAACCGTCGTCATCTGTGGCCGACGCATCGTAGTTGCACGCTGTGTCATCTTGACAGCCAGCGATTTCGAATTCGTCACAAACGCCATCCGCATCCGCGTCGTTCAGGCAGTTGCCATCACAATCGTAACCGGCTTCAGCATAGGTGCATGAACCGTCGTCATCCGTTGCGTCAGCACTGAAGTTACACGCGGTATCGTCAGTACATCCCTCGACTTCGAATTCGTCACAAACGCCGTCGCCGTCCGCATCGTTCAGGCAGTTGCCATCACAATCGTATCCGGTCTCGGCATATGTGCAGGAACCGTCGTCATCTGTAGCATCTGTGCTGTAGTTGCATGCTGCTTCATCCGTACATCCAGCAACTTCGAACTCGTCACAAACGCCGTCTCCGTCTGCATCGTTCAAGCAGTTGCCGTCGCAATCGTAGCCGGTTTCAGCATAGGTACAACTGTCATCGCTGTCGGTGGCACTCGCATCGAAGTTGCATGCTGCCTCATCTTGGCAACCGGCAATTTCGAACTCATCGCAAACACCGTCGGCATCAGCGTCATTCAAGCAGTTGCCGTCACAATCGTAGCCCGCTTCAGCGTATGTACAAGAACCGTCGTCGTCCGTTGCATCCATGTCGTAGTTACATGCTGCAGCATCCGTACAACCCGTCGTTTCGAATTCGTCGCACACACCGTCACCGTCTGCATCGTTCAGGCAGTTACCATCGCAATCGTATCCGGTTTCTGCATAGGTGCAAGATCCGTCCTCTTCGGTAGCATCAGCGCTGTAGTTACAAGCCGTATCATCCGTGCAGCCGTCAACTTCAAATTCATCACACACACCGTCTCCATCCGCATCGTTCAGGCAAGCCCCGTCACAATCGAAGCCTTCTTCGGCGTATGAGCAAGAACCGTCGTCGATGGTCGCAGTGGCGTCGTAGTTGCACGCTGCCTCGTCCATACAACCTGGGTACACACAGGTGTCGTTTTCGTAGACTGCGTCTTCGTCGTAGTTCGAAGCCTCTGGATCGGTGCAACCGCAAGGATTGCTCACACCGGCCGCAGACTCACCGTTGGCATTGAATGTTCCAGCACCATCGTAAGTGAACGACTTGAAGATTTCGTCGGCGCCTACCCCATTCGGGAAAATCTGCGCGTTCAACGTTCCTGAGATGTCACCGGCCGTAGTCAACTGCATGATCAAGACGCGCTGGTTTTCCGCATCAGCCACACCGTTTGGCGCACCGTTCGTCACATACCAAGCACCGCCATACCAATCATCCATTACGACATCTTGACCGGACATTTCAGATAGGTAAGAGAATGCGCCCACCCATGGTTGGAAGTCGCTTTCGACCGTGCTCGCGGCAACTTCTCCATTCGTTGCATAGCTCGTTGTTCCGATGGTCACCCAACTATCGTACTCCAATGTTGGGAAGCTCGTGAAGAAGAATGGATTGATTCCTTCTGCAGTTGAACCCGCTGCGAATTGGTCATTGTAGAATCCTGTAGTCGTTGAAATGTTCAACGGATTCTGCAAACTTCCATAGATCGCACTCAAGAAATCAGTGGCTCCCTCCATACCGATGTAGAAACGGTAGGTCGTCATGTCTGGAACTCCATCGACGGCATATTCTTCAACCTGGAGGTTGTAGCCGCTCAATGGCTCACCACATGAGCAGTAATCACATGATCCATCTTCGTCGGTGTTGGCTGCATCGTAGTTACATGCTGTACCGTCGGTACAACCTGCTACTTCGAACTCATCACATACACCGTCACCGTCTGAATCCCCGCTCAAGCATGCACCATCGCAGTCGTAACCGGTCTCGGCATAGACACAATCGATTTCTTCAGTTGTGGCCGAATCATAGTTACAAGCTGCCTCATCAAGGCAACCCTCAACTTCGTATTCATCACACACTCCGTCACCGTCCGTATCGGTCAAGCAGTTGCCATCGCAATCGTATCCTGCATCTGCAAAGACACAAGGTTCCAAGTCCGTCACGATAGCTGGGTCAACATAGTTACACGCATTCGGGTTGATGCAACCTGAGATTTCGTTTTCGTCGCAAACGTAGTCTCCATCTGCATCATTGAAGCAATTGCCATCGCAATCATAAATGTCGCCTGCGTAGGTGCAGCTTCCATCCTCATCCGTAGCATCTGCATTGTAGTTGCATGCTGCTTCGTCCTGACAACCCGCGATTTCAAACTCATCACAAACACCATCAGCATCGGCATCATTCAAGCATACGCCATCGCAGTCATAGCCTGCGTCAGCATAGGTACATGATCCGTCTTCATCGGTGGCAGCAGCATCGTAGTTACATGCTGTTTCGTCTGTACAACCTCCCACTTCAAACTCATCACATACGCCATCGCCGTCTGCATCGTTCAAGCAGTTTCCGTCACAATCGTAGCCAGCATCGGCATACGTACAACCACCATCATCGGTATTCGCTGATGCATCGTAATTGCAGGCAAGTGCATCAGTACAACCCACAACCGCGTTTTCACAAGGATCACAAGATTCCCAGCATACCGCAGGTAGTTCGACGTAGCCCCCGGCATAGGTCAGGCTTCGTTGAACGAAGCTTTCGTCAATCCAGCCCACACAAGGAGCTTCAGGGTCCAATGCTTCAAGCTCGCCATCGATGCCAAACCGGTACAACCAATCGCCAGGCGGCACACCTTCCACTGTGATGGAGTAAATGCCGTCTCCATCGGCATCCGACATGATGGTGCCTGGGTAGGCCCAGTCATTGAATTCCGCAAAGAGCGTGACATCTCCGGTGACGTCAGTTTGGGACAGGTCAACTTGAAAGGTGATGGCTTCATAGGTATCGCAACTGCCGGCGGGCAGGCAGGTCCCGGCACAAAAGGAGACGGTGGTGTTTGCTGCTGCGGTAAAGCCGTAGCTACCGGTGTTAGGGCCGTCATAATAAGAAGCACATGCTTCAGGCGCGTTGTAAACAAGTCCCCATCCCGAGTTGTCGGCAGGACCCGATAGGGCAATCACAAATTCGACGAATTGGCCCTCTTCAAAGGACATGCTGCCTGTCCAAACGCCATCGCCATTGGGATCGCTCAACAACAGACCGAACGGCTCCCATCCGTTCCAATTGCCATTGACCATGACTTGGTCGAAGGCCTCATTGGGGTACGGGGTGCCGTTGAGGTCAATTTCGAATTCAACCGAAACCAAATTCTCGCAATGAGGATAAACGCAATTCGATGTTTGCGTTGTGGAGCTTCCGTCCGTGCAGTTTACGCCCCCGTACGTCCACACATCGTCGATTTTGTAGGCCCAGCTATCGGTGTATTCCCACGGCTGTCCCGTGCCGTCCACGTTGACATCGCCAAAGGTTTCAATCAAAATCCCGCCTTCGAAGAGTTCGACGGCGTCGTCACCGTTTTGGTTCATTGCACCTGATGCATCGACGAAGACGTACTCGAATTCGGAAAAGCATGTCCCGAAGTAATTGGCCATCGCGGACCCGTTTTGCACCAAGAGGATGTCCACTCCGGCAGGGATTTCTTGCGACGGGAACGTGTATTCGATACCATCCGACCCGCCCCCGTTGTTCGCAATGCCGAGGCCGAAGTAGCTCAAATCCGGAACGGCTTGGGTGCTTCTCAGATGAATCCCTTTGCCCGCAACCCCACCTTCCGGCACGGTCAAATCCAAGATGCCTTGAAGCTGCAGGCCATAGGTGAATGCGATGCAAGACCCATCATCATCCAAGGCGGTGGGATCGTAGTTCACAGAGGCTTCGTCCGTGCACCCTTCGAACAAATCACAGATGCCATCCCCATCAGAATCCGAGGTGCACGTGCCATCGCAATTGTACCCCTCCTCGGGCATGGTCCCAACGCAGTCACACGCTTCCGCGGGGATCGAGTAGACGCAACTTCCATCCTCATATGCTGCTGAAGCATCATAGTTGCAGGCTACAGCGTCTGTGCATCCACAATTGGAGCCGGGGCTTACACCTGCCGGGAAAAACGTGCCAACATCTTCGAATGAAATGGTCTTGCGAATGTCGACGCTACCGTGCTCATAGATCTGTAGGTTGACTGTTCCCCAGAATTCTGCAGAGGTTGATATCTGCATGATGAGCACCCTTCCGAGTTCATCGGAAAGCCCGTTCGGAGTGCCGTTCAATACATACCAAGCACCCCCTACAGCCGTATTTATGAAGATGTCCTGACCGTCAATGGCTGAACCGGAAACAAAGGCAGTGACGAAGGGTTGTGCTGGGTCTTCGACTGTGCTGATGACCACCTCGTCGCCTGTCGGCAGGCTTTCAATGCCAATCGTAATCCAACTGTCCGCTGCAATCGTTGGGAAAAAGGCAAAGAATGCTGGGTTTATGCTACTGCCAGTGGCTGCTCCTACGGGGTCATTGTAAAATTCTTCCGCAAACTGGAGGCTCATGGGTTCCTCCTCGTTCCCATAAACGGACTGCAAAGCATCATCAGCGTTCAATAAGTCAACATACAATCGGTATGTCGTATAGCCAGGGACAATATCGACCGCATATTCTTCCACTGTCAAACTGTACGAGGGCTCCGAACAGGAGCAGTAATCGCAACTCCCGTCATTTGATGTCGCTACAGGGTCGTAGTTACACGCCGAAGGATCGGTGCAGCCATTTGTAAGGCTTAGCGATTCAGTGAGTTTGCTACTGGAAGTGATTCCAGCTGTTGTTTCCGGATTCTCATGTGCTTCATCCGAAGCGATGTCCCCCGGATTTGCAAAAAGCAGTGATGACAAAATGACGCCGAAAAGGGCAGAAATAAACCGTAACATTAGTGATTAAGTTGATTATGAATGTAAGAAAAATAATATAAGTAAATAAAATGGTGCGATTAGAGAGCAATCAATCCAAGTCGTTCGAGTAGATTTTTTCCTTCTTCCGCTTCAACACAATAAAAATCGCATCATAAAACAGCCCGAGCAGCGTCAGCTTCAACACGATGAGCAACGGCCCGCCAAAAATCACCATCGTGCCGATGGTCAACCACGGCAGCACGCCCCATACGCTGTTGTGCTCGCCGACGTTTTTGCCCGTGGCCGCTTCTTCGATGGTCATCATGACCATCCCGAGCAGCAACGGCGAAAAGGCCAGCGCAGCCAGAATGCCGAGAACGATGCCGATGACGAGCAGTCGAGGCTTGCGGCGGATGAGGACGGTTTTGGTGAACATGGGCTGGAAATCAAGGGCACAAGATAGCAATCGCAGCAAATCGCTTCCTTCTAGCCGCCTTCACAGGACCTTCGCCGGCACCACCCCGCGCAGCCAGCACCGGAATTGCTTCCACCCGCCCGCCTCGCTGTCGGGATTCCAATCGGAGGTGGTGTGCCACGCGTTTTCGGGTGCGAGCTCCTCGAGCATGAGCGCCTCGACTTGAGCGGCCATGGGGGGGGAGGAGAGGATGGCGACGCACTCGGTGTTGAGGTTGGCACTGCGCGGGTCTAGGTTGAACGTTCCGATGACGACGGTGCGCCCGTCGACGACCATGGATTTGGCGTGCAGCCCAAACACCGGTACATAGCCTGCTCGTTTTTGTTTCTCCGCTGTGATCAGCTGCTTGCGGATGGCAGCGTCCGGTCGGTATTCATAGACTTGGACGCCTGCCGCAATCAGTTCTTCCCGAATGCGTTGGTAGCCGTTGAACGCTTCCAGGTTGTCCGTTGAGCACAGGCTGTTGGTCAAAATGGTCACGTCGACGCCGCGCGCAACCGCGTCTTCAAACAATCCGATCCCGAGTTCGGTCAACACCAAATAAGGGCTTTGGATCATCACGGATTCCTGGGCGTTTTGCACCAGCGCGAGCAACGCATCGGTGCTTGCACCGCCGCCGCTGAATCCGCCGCTTGCATTCTTCCCCGGCACGTCCGATACGAAGCGCACGCTGTCGACCCGGTGGAGGCGGCCGGCTTCAATGATGTGCGGAATGGCTTGGGGGATGCCGTCGATGAGGGCGCGTATTTCCGGCCAAAAATTCTCCGGATCGCAGGCGTAGTGGTGGATTTGGTCCGAAAGTGCGGCCAGGCCGTCTACCGCGCCAGCACGCCCTGCCACGTCCACAGCCAACGGATGTTCCCAAAATGTGTCGAACGACGTGCCGATCGCACCGGCGGCCGCCCCGATAAGCAGCACGTCGCGGTCGCGGAAATTGTATTCCTGATCGTAGTCGAAGTATTCGTCGGCGATGTTCCGTCCGCCCGTGATGGCGACTTGGCCATCAACGACAAACGTCTTGTTGTGCATGCGTTGGTTGAAGCCTTGGAAGTCACGCACCGCGGCGGCCACTTTTTGCGCAGCATTTTTGCCTTCCGTCGGGTTGTATACGCGAATCTCGATGCCCGGATGCGCGTTCAACGCGGCCACATCATCCAACGCCACATCGAGCATGATGTCATCGACCAACATGCGCACCTGCACCCCGCGATCCGCCGCGCGCAGCAAATAATCCAGCGCGATGATCCCCACATTGTCCATCGAAAAGATGAAGTATTGAATGTCGATGGTGCGGGTCGCCCGTTCACTGAGCCACGCCCGGGTGAAAACCGCTTCTTCGCCTTCCTCCAATACGTACGCCCACGTCGCAGCGGAATCCGTGAGGCCTGCTGCGGCGATTTGGTCCGCGATGGATTCGGTGGGTTCCGAGTTGCAGGCCGAGGTCGAGGTCACCGGGCCTGTGTATCCGTCCAGCCGGGAGTCGAGGGATTCACTGCCGCAGCCGATCAAGGCTAATCCAAACACGGAAAGGGTGAAAAATCCGCCCACCGGGCGATCGCACAGCGGTCGGATTCGTTCAATCATTTCTCCCCTGCTACCAGTCCAGTGACATACGCTGCTGCCGCCTGACCAATCGTCGTGCAGGGCTTCTCGATGTTTTTCACCGAATCCTCGAAATGCACGCCTGACCATAGCCGCGTCAAGCCGCACACTTCAGCAAATTCATCCCACGTATCAAACGTAAAGGCCATGTCCACAGCTGGCGTCACGCCCGGTTCCACAAACGAACTACCTGCAGGAAATGGAACTTCCCAACCCAAATCGTTGGTTCCGGTGACCTCTTGCAAGGTTGTGGCGTGCGCACGGCACAAACAGGCCGAAGCCGAGGGGTATTCCGGGTGATCTGCCACAGGCAAATAGCTCGTCCAATTCGTCGCTGGAATCTTGCCCGTTCCTTTGCCGGGTCCGGCCCAAGCCTCGACGTAGTTCTCGCCAAACAAATAGGGGATGGCCGTGAACGGACGCACCGCGTCGAACTCACGTTTCTTCGCCCAAATCCAAATGCCCGCATCGAATATCGCGACCTCCTGCGCGAAGAACATGTGGATGAATTCCATCAAATTCATGCCCTGCTTCATGGAAGCGACCACGGCCGAAACCGGCAATGAAAAGAGTTTGTTCTCGTAAAATTCCGCAAGCATTTTCTGCTCGTCTGTCAGCGCGGCGCTCTTCGCAAGCACTTCTTGTGCCTGTGCCGTGTAGTCAACCAAATTGTTCACGTCGCTTTTCGCTGGCGCTGGCAAAGGCAGATCCAACGACCACAAATCCGTGTACGGTGACACATCGCCGTACTGCGGCGTAACAAACATCTGCGCGCGGTATTTACCCGTACCCACACGTTCCACACCCGGCTGCCAACGGCTCGGGTCATTCAAGGCATACGGCGTATTGACAGGTGCATATCCCGTGTAGTCGGCAAATGGCATGGGCATCGCGTCATGGCCGCCCATCGTTCCGCTGTGGTTCATGCCGTCGTTCAATCGACCTTGCCAAACGCCTTCACCCGCCGCAGTGCCGATTTCGATCGCGCGTTGCACGAGGGCTTCACCGCCGCGATCGCCCACCACGGCAGCGAGCATGCCTTCCCATTTGTCCATGTGACGCGGGAAGCAATGGTCCAAAATGGCTTTCGACCCCGCTGTCATGGCCACATTCAAAGCGGTATTGTCCGTTGGAACAAAAGCCTCTTCCTTCGGCTGGTCGCTGAACACGCCCACAGCCGTCGGGTGATAAGGCGCGGCCGCATCAAACCATGCATTCACGATGAGCGTTGTGTACCGGATCAAAATGGATGGGTCACCGCCGTGCATGGTGACGTCTTCGAAAAAGACACCGTCCACCAAGGGGATGATCACTTGGCCTGCGGCGTTGCCGTTGGCGGGATTGAAAGGAGCGCCAGGTGCCGGCGGTTGTGCCAAGGCCGTTGTACTGCTCATTCCGAGCACCCACGCAAGGGCCAAAAGGAGGTTGAAGCGTAAGGTCATGTTGGCTAATATAGGTGGGAAAAATTTTTACCTTGGTTTCGCGTTTGAGCCCTAACTCTGCTGCCTATGTCATTATGGAACCAAACCCCAGAGGAACGGGAATCCTTTTACAGAAAGGATCCAGTCGCCTTTTGCAAAGCACTCGATGCCGAAACGGAATCGCCGCCTGAAGCGGCCGCCTGGCGCGCCCGCATCGCTGCCGATGCAGCCGATACCTCGGTGGCGACTGCGCACCGTTTCACCTATGCTGTTGCCGTATCGGTGGGCATTGCGCTGCTGTTTTTGGTGCCGTACTGGGTGACGGGGGAGATGGAGCCGGATTGGGCGGTGCCGTTTTTGGCGCCGTTGGCGTTCGTGCCGATGTTGGCTTTTCACGGGTGGCGTCGGTGGGGGTTGCTGGCTGGAGTCGGGGCGCTCACCGTTTGGGTGGTGGCGTTTTACGAAGCGTGGGAGTTTTTGCCGCAGCGTTGGGACATTTCTGCAGCGCTTTCCTTGCATCCGGATTGGGAAGGTGCAGGGGAGCGCATCAACTTCGCTCGGCAGGTGCGCGATCTCATGATGATCCATTGGCCACTGTTGCTGCTGGCATTGACGGGTTTTGCCTACGTGCAATCACGGCCCGAGGAGCAGCGTGTGGACTTCGTGCGGCACGCGGTGCAGGTCGGAATTCTCAGCGCCATCATTGCCGCGGCCGGCGGAGCGCTGTTCGGATTGACCAACTTGCTCATGCTTACGCTCAATGTGCCGGACACGTGGACAACGGAGGTCAACATCCACCTCGTCACGTGGGGGCTCAGCGGCATTTTGATTTTTGGCCACAGCGTGTGGATGCGCCACCCCAATGCGTTGGAGCGCATCCTGCCCACAGTCGCGCGCATTTTCATCCCGCTATTCGTTTTGCTGGAACTGGGCTTCTTGCTGGCCTACGTATTCCAACAAGGGTTCGAAACGCTCAGTTCGGATCGGGAGGAATTGCTGGTCTTCAATTTCTTGCTCATCGCGGTCATCGGCCTGGTTATGTTGCATTCGGCGTTTGATGAGCAGTCGGGCCGGTTGACGCGGGCTTTGGTGATGGCGCTGGTGGGGTTGGGAGTGGTTGCAGACGCTTTGGGCTTGGCGGCGATTGTGGATCGGCTCATGGAATACGGGGTGACGCCCAATCGATTGGTCGTCCTGGGAAGCAATGTCGTTTTCCTCGGCACGCTGCTCACGCTGCTGTTCCGTTGGATTCAATCACGCGGGGCCGAGATGGAGCGAAAGACGCGCGATGTGATGAACCGAGCGCTCGGGGTTTTTGTGTTGTGGACGGCTTGCGTCATCTTGGTGTTTCCGGTCGTGTACGGGTGGGGATTGGATCAAGCGGAAGTGGCGCAGTTCGAGGAAGCAGCAACGGAAATCTCCGCAGTGGAGGACGAATCGCTGAATTGATTTCAATCCTCCGATTGCAAACGCTCCATCACTTTGGCGTTGAGCACGTAAATCGAACGGCGTCGATCGGTCGGATCTTTCTTGCGTTCGATGGCGTCAATTCCGAGGGTTAATTGGCTCCATTCATTGCATTCTTTGATAAATCGCGAGCGCCGGGTACGTCGAGTTTCATCTGAATCATGAGGCGATTGGCTCAATGCATTGTCCAGGATAACCGTGTCGAATCGATTTGCGGGCAAGTTGGCCAAAGCGAGAAGGCTATCGCGCAAACTTTCAGCCAACTCGATTTCTGGAGGCGCGCCGAAGGAGCCGGATTCAAACCATCGGCGTATGCGCTTGAGGAAAACGGCGATTCCCAAAAACATGATGGCCAACAGTCCCCAACCCCAAACCAACAATTCATCAACCCACGTCGCTTCCACTTGAAAAAAGGAAGCCACCGAAGCGACCTTGACAGACCTTTTTTCGGGATGCCAAGAATTCAAGGGTTCATGATCCAGTTCCACGATGTGTCCACCCGGATTCCAGTGGATGGCGCGAAGCTTTCGGGTGGTATCCGCCGGAGTGATGGCATTCATCGCGCCCCAAGGTTCGTAGGTCCAAGCATCATCCTGAATAGCAAATACGCCGCCAGGGACTTGTACCCAATTCGTTTCTCCTGCATTGGGCACGTGTCCATGGCTTGACCAACCCGTCTCAGGGCTCCAAACATGCACGAGTCCTGCATCATCCGCAGCATAGACTTTGTTATTCCAGACTACCGGGTTTCCGAGTGCAGCATGGTCTTGTCCTTCAAGCTTTTGAGTGGGAGCCCATCCCAACGGACTCTCCATATAGATGATGCCGTCATCATCGAGGAAATAAAGCATTGAGCCAAGCTCGAAGGGTGCGCTATTCCCCGGTAACTCAAGCTTGGTTTCGGTAAATCGTGATGGAGATTGGATGGCACTTCCATCTGCCGGATTTGACATCAATCGGTTTCTGGGCTTCCATTGAACTTGCAAGGCGGTATTGTACATGCCATAGAGTGTCGCCAGGGTATGATCTCCCAGATTGGCCTTTTCGTCGAGTTTGAAGAAAAAGCTCAACGTAAAGGCTTCGTTGGAGATGGGGACAAACACTTGGAGTGCATCATCCACCCCGTCAAATTCAATCGCTTGACCCGAAATGCCTTGGACGCGCCGTGGGGCTGAAACCTTGAGCACATCAGCTTCTAAAACGGAACCGGAAAAGTTCGAATTTTCAAATTCCCAACGTTCTGTGAGGTATCGGTACGATGTTGGAAGCCCTCGATCCATTTCCGTCTTCATGTCGGTTCGGTTCAGCGCACTTCCGAAGAGCGAAATGCGATCGAGGCTCACGTTTCCAAAGCCTCCGAAAGCTCGGCCGTATGACGCCCCGAAAATGAGCATGTTGTGAACATATTGATGGTCTTCGCTGCGACCATCGAAAATGCGCTCCCCATCTAGCCAAACTTCGGTGTGCAAATCTTGCTCTCGTGTGTAAGCCAGATGGTACCAGCGCCCGGGAGTAATTTCCGCAATGCCCGGTTGGTTTTTTCTTTCGTACGTGCCGAGGTCGATAAAAGGAACGAACAATTGAAAGCAAGCGCCCTCGTCGTTTTCATTGTCGCCAACGTTGGGCTGAATTTCTGGGTTTTCCGTCAATCGCAACCATTGGCCATTCCGCTTGCAAATGAGTTGACCTCGGTGCGTCCAAACTTCTTCGAGGTTGTTTACATCGCCCAAGGCATCCCTCCACGTCCTTGGAAGCGATGCGATTCCTCCGTGATTTCCGCGTTCTAGCCGACTGTTTTTCCAGTAGAGCCTTCGGCTTCCACCTTCCCCCCAGTATACATGATAATCCCAAACCTCTGAATTCAACTTCGGATGGATGATGTCTTTCAAACCGTCCCCATCCAAATCCGGTGTCAACAGTCCGTTGATGCGGTCAAGCTCTTTCAAGCCATAGGAATAGGTGCATTTTCCAGTCTGTAAATCGTAAGCTTCAAATACGACGTTGTATGTCACGGTGGTCCTGCGAAGGATCCGCAACGATCCCTTGTGGATTTGAACGGGCCAAAATTCGTTTTCCTTCAAATTGGTTTCGGACCGCCAACTGGCTATAGAATTTCCGGACTTATCGAACCCTTTTAGCCAAAGTTGCTTCCGATCGAGGCCCACGATATAAGCGTTGCCTGCTTTATCATGAAGCATTTGCCACTGTTGGGTGCCGGCTGTTTCTTGCCACCAGGTCACTTCTTGCCAAATACCCGCCACTTTGGTTGAAACCCCTAATTTGCCTGTGGCATCATCTTCAAGGAAAAGCATACCCGACTTCGGTTTAAAGTAGGCAGTAACAGCATCGCTCAACGCACTGCCGTTCGAGATGATTTCAGTGACCACCCCGTTGGCCTGAAGCAATTCGAGCTTTTCGCCAATCCTACCCAACGCGGTGACGCCCAGCCCTGGAGTCAGGTGCAATCGTTTTGCAGATCCTTCGAACGTCCATGACACTTTCGGCGTTTTGCCTTCAAAATTCCAGACGTCAATGCGATGTGGATTCGATCGTTGGCTCCACAAAACCTGCAATTCATCGTCCCAAACGACCCAATCCCACGCCCCAGCTTCTTGCAGCCGCCCGAAAAGCCCCAGCCCATCCAATCCATTCCATGCAATGGCCAAGTTTTCCGAATTGAAACAGATCACATCTTCATACCCATCTCCGTTGAAATCACCTGTGGCACCCGAAACGACAGCGTCTGGGTCCATCGTTGTGCCGAACTTGATTTCTCCACTGATCCAACGCGCACTTTTGTCGACCGCCACACCATGCAATGCCGTCAGCAAAAACCCCAAAATCGAACAACAAGTTACCGTCAAGCGCATGATGTGTGAATTTTCAATTCAAATATGTGAAATCTACGTTTGTCGGGGGTTTTCATTCATGTGACAATATGAATATTAGTGAATTAAAAACATAACATTCGAATTGTGACATGTGAATGTACTTGGTATAATTTAAGCTGAATCTGAGGGGTTTGATTCAACATAAAATATCACATGCTTGTCTCATTAATTCTGATTCAATTAGCTGTCCACTTCGATTATGCGAGATGAATATTTGGCAGGTGAATGGGTGTGCATTCGATAGCTATGAAAATGCGATATCGAATTATGCCACTTATTCTCACACGATTTTCGTACTGTACTCAGGCGATATGGGACTTCTTTGCGGAGTTAGGTTAGCAAAAAAGTGCAGGTTGCCAATCTCTGCATTGCGAGAAAGGCGCCGGAGCCGGTCCGTTTGGGCCGGCTTTTTTTGTTGCATAATCGGGATTTGCTCAGCAACTGCCTCCCCAAGAGCGGAATCGAAAGACCGGTTCGTCCTCGGATCCAACCTTTTCAACTTGCCAAGAGCTTGCGGCTCCTTCACTTCGAAGTTCAAAATATAGAGTGGTAACTTTTGAATGCACCCAGGTATTTTGCATCAATTCTTCAAATTGTGTGCGTTCTTCTGATGGCAATTGGTCGGCTTTGTAATCATCACCATGGAATCTTTTTAACCAAAATCGATACATGGTTAGGGCTTGTCCAGGTGAACATGCGACTTCGAGGTAGGTCTCATCTGAAGAAGGACCACCGTAATCTTCGGAACAGGATCCGAACAATTGGACTGCGTCTCCATCCACGGTGCGCAGGGCAAACGCTGAAAAAGTTTCAGGCGATTCTCCGCGCTTTCGCGCCCAATCATCGAACAGTAACGGGACTTCCCCCGGCCACAGGTAGGCGTCAAAAACCACACCAATCTGGACGGGGTAAGCTTCTGGGTTCCATTGCACTTCGACCCAAGTGCCTTCCAAGCCGTTGACCGTGTCTCTACCAAACGTTCTTCCAGTGCATTCGACCGTCTCGCCGTAACCAATCGATTCAACGATGCGTCCGTTTACGGGAGATTCCCTCAAGTTGAGGTGTGGTTCTGCGATGACTTGCCAAATTTGGCTCGACGACGTCGCGCTGATGGTCATTGCCCACAAGAGCGTCAGAAGAGTTTGTTGCATGCGAGCAAGTTAGGCCAAAGCTCAATTCTTATATTGCATCAAAATCTACAGCGATGAAGCCTACAGGAATCCTACAATGGAGCGCCATAACCTCGATGGCCGTATTTGTGTTTTCATTGACGCTCATGTCTCATCATAACGGTGTGGCAGAGCAGCAAAACAAAGATCGCACGGGGGCCCCAGGCAGTCAGCAGGTGTGTACGGCATGCCATAGCAACGGCTCTTACACGGTTACCCCGAGCATTGCTGTGTACCCGTTCGCAGGGGCAGATGAGCCGGTTACGACGTTCATGCCCAACACGGAGTATTACGTGGAGTTTACCGTTGGCGCCACCGGTTCACCGGCCGGATACGGATTTCAAGCCACGGCAGTCTTTGCCGATGGCAGCAATGCAGGCACATTCATAGCCTGCACGGACAATGCACAACTTGAAGACGTGAATGGTCGGCACATTGTGGAACACAATGACTTGAGCACGGGGAATACCTTCGGCCTCTATTGGGGCGCACCCGATGGAGGCGAAGGCGATGTGACGTTTTACGCGAGCATGCTCGCTGCGAACGGCGCATACGGCAACAGCGGAGATTCCTTTGGGGGAACTTCCCACACCATCAACGAGGCGGTCACCAACATTGAATGTCCGGATTGTTTTGGAGAACAATCCGGCACGCGCATGTGGGCGACGGATGATTTCTTGATGATTGAAGCGACCTCTGCTGTGACACTCGATGCCTTTTCGGTGGATGGACGCTGGCTGAAGGGGTTGAATCTACCCGAGGGGACGCACCGATTGAGCACGCCAGATTG
>Ga0181573_10002612_pt1 | contig 16617 bp, 13 predicted proteins | sample 101ome_25_FD_148643 | JGI IMG/M metagenome (GOLD analysis project Ga0181573, IMG submission 148643) | Coastal salt marsh microbial communities from the Groves Creek Marsh, Skidaway Island, Georgia - 101409BT metaG (spades assembly) | ecosystem: Environmental > Aquatic > Marine > Intertidal zone... | reverse complement strand
AGCGGTACGTGTGGGTGGGTGGGTCTTCCGTGGGTCTTCCGTGGGTCTTCCGTGGGTCTTCCGTGGGTCTTCCGTGGGTCTTCCGTCGCTCGCTCTCTCGCTCTCTCGTGCTCACACAGTGGCTCGGCGACTTTTTCTCTCTTGACTACGACAGTGTCTTCTGGAGGGGGCTGGCGGAGGAGCTTTTGTGGTTCGTGGCCGGGTCCACCAACGCCAAGGAGCTTTCCGACAAGGGCATCGGGATCTGGGACGGGAACGGGTCCAGGGAGTACCTCGACAGCATCGGGCTCACCGAGCGAGAGGAGATGGATCTGGGACCTGTCTATGGCTTCCAGTGGCGGCATTTTGGGGCAGAGTATAAGACGATGCATGACGGCTACGAGGGCCAGGGGGTGGATCAGCTTGCTGAGCTTGTCGGCAAGATCCGGAGCAACCCCACGGATCGCAGGCTGGTGCTCACCGCCTGGAATCCCCTAGCGCTGCCGGAGATGGCGCTTCCGCCGTGCCACATGTTCTGCCAGTTCTATGTGGACACCGAGGCGAAGGAGTTGAGCTGCCAGATGTACCAGCGCTCGTGTGATCTCGGGCTGGGCGTGCCGTTCAACATTGCCAGCTACTCGTTGCTGACGATCATGATGGCCAAAGTGTGCGGGCTCAAGCCGGGCGAGTTCGTCCACGTGCTCGGCGACGCTCACGTGTACTCGAACCACGTCGACGCGCTGCAGGAGCAGCTGCAGCGTACGCCCAAGCACCTGCCGACGATGCGTGTCACGGAGACGGAGAAGAACGCCGACGACATCGATGGGTTTGAGTTCGACGACTTTGTGCTGGAGGGGTACAGGTGCCACAAGAAAATTGCGATGAAGATGGCAGTGTGACGACGATGATGAGAGTTTTAACGATCACGATTTACACAGGTCAAGTCACGCGCTCACCCTTACCCGCCGTACGACCACTCCATGCCGCTCCCGCCATATCCGCCGGATTTGGCGATGGCCTCGTACACGTTATCGCTGTGCAGGTCGTCCGAAGACGTGCCGGTGACCAAAATGGTCCTGGACTTCTTGCCGCACGTCGACCTGTACTGCGCATCAAAACTCACGTGCTGATTGTGGAAACCGGACGTGGAGAATCTCTTCAGGGTGTTCTTGACGCTCGACGGCGCACACTTGCCCTTCCAGTAGTTGGTGGCGACGCCGGCCATGACCGAGTCGATGTCGCAGAACTGGGTTCCGCCCTGGCCGAGCGGCCTGAAAAGGTTCGGGTCTGTGCACCCGAGGCACTGGCCCTTGGACACCTTATAGACCTGCGTCCACACGCGCCCGTTGCCGTTGAAGTAGTAGGCGTTCTTTTTCTGCGCTGGAATGAGCGAATCGCGGATTTCCTTTTTGGACACCTTGGCGGCGGCGACGGACTGCGAGAAGAACGAAGTGTCGGAGTGAGGAGCTGCTGACATGTCGTGGTCGGTCAATTCCCCGTACCTCGTTCACTTTCATCGGGTTTGCACATTTTGTGGGAGAGAAATCACCGTCAGCCCTCTTCCCGTGCGCGAAAGCGATCAAGGCAATCGCCACGAGAAGGAGGGAGCGAATGGAGACGACGCGAGAGTTCATCATGAGTAGACGAAACCTGCCGGTTGTTTTTGGCGTTGCTGCTCGCGAGGCTGTGAGAGAGAGATAGAGAAGGACGAAAGGTGTCGACTTTGGAAGCGTGAAGTGGTGGAATTTCTTCGAAAAGTTTATGATGGGCCGCGTCCGGCAAGGGCCGCGACCGCGGCCCCGCGTGACACATCATCACCGGGAGGCGCGGTTTGGACGTCTGGGGGTTGACGGCGACGGCCTCACACTTCCTGGTTTACATCTCACCGCACTGGATAATCATAACCGGGAGACGCGGTTTGGACGTCTGCGGGTTGACGGCGATGGCCTCGCACTTCCGTACCGCCAACATGCCGTCGAGGACCCGTCCAAAGACAACGTGCTTGTCGTCGAGCCACTCGCACTTGGCGCAAGTAATGAAAAATTGTGATCCGTTGGTGTTCGGGCCAGAATTGGCCATCGACAGGAGGCCAGCGCCCGTGTGCTTCGCGACGAAGTTCTCGTCCGGGAACTTGTGACCGTAGATAGATAGGCCGCCCGTCCCGTTCTGGGCGGTGAAGTCTCCGCCCTGGATCATGAAATCCTTGATGATGCGATGGAACGGGCAGTTTTTGTATCCCACCGGGGCCTCTTCCGGGGGCGGCCGGAATTCCCCTGTGCAGAGCTGCCGGAAGTTCTCGGCGGTTTTGGGCACAATGTCAGCGAAGAGCTCAAACGTGATGCGGCCAACGTTGGTGTCGGCGATCTGGATGTCGAAGAAGACGATTGGGTTCCCCGGGGTTGGGGGCCTGCGAGGTGGGTGGGTGTGTGAGTGCGTGGTTCAGGGGGGTATACGGTCTTCTCCCCCGAGGCGGTTCGAAATCTCAGGTGGGACGACACGCACCGTTCGTGCCATTGGGTCTCTATATCCGCCATTCCAGGTATGCCAGCGGTCGAGATTGGAGCCAGTAATAGGTACGTCAAGCGGGCAGGCGAGTCTTTCTATCTGTGGGTTGCAATCTTAAAAGAGAAGCTCCTCTTTGAGCGGCCTCGTCATGTTCTCCCTCAGCACGTCGAGCGGGTCCTCCCCCTCGTGGATGACCTTCTGGATGCCAGCGATCACCGGACATTCGACGCCGAGCTTTACGGCGAGCATATCGGCGCTCCTGCTCGTCAGCACGCCCTCGGCGACAGCGCCGAGCGACGACGTGATGACGTCGAGAGCCTCGCCCTTGCCAAGTCTATAGCCCACCGTATAGTTCCGCGACAGCGTCGATGTGCATGTAAGAATCAGGTCGCCGACGCCGGCCAGGCCGCTCAGCGTCAGGGGATTGGCGCCGGCTTTGGTCGCAATGAGCCCAATCTCTGCCAGCCCTCTCGTGATCAGCAAGGCGCGCGCGTTGTTGCCGAACCCCAGGCCGTCCGACACCCCGGTAGCGATCGCCAGCACGTTCTTCAGCGCGCCGCCCAGCTCCACGCCGACGACGTCGTCCGTGGTATAGCACCGGAAGCGCTCGGTCGAGATGGCCGACTGGACCGTGCGGGCGATCGTGTCGTCTCTGGACGCGATCGTGACACCCTGGCGAGCGGGAGAACGGACGAGCGGACGGACGAGCGGACGGACGTAGCGAGAGCGAGAAAGAGAGTGTGAGAGAGTCAGGGCGTGCGGGCACGTCGGTCCAGTCAACGAATCAACCCACCGTTGGCTGGTTTTCCGCGACCTCCTTGGCGAAACTGGGGCCGGAGAGAAACGCCACGCGCTGAAAGCCGCCAGTCACCCTCATGAGAACGGCATCGGGGGTCTCGAGCGTGTCGTTCAGGATCCCCTTGGTGCAGGACACGAGGATGTGCCGATCGTCGAGGCGCAGGTCCGACACGACCATCTCGAGCGCGGGGGTGGGCACCACGACGAGGACGAGAATGGTCTCTCTCTCATCGGACGACCCGGATACCGCCGCGTGCTTATTTGTCGTCGCTTTGATCGATTCCGGTAGCCGGAAGCCGGGAAAGTATCGTGTGTTCTCGTGCCTCTCGTTGATCGCAGAGACCGTCGCTTCCTCTCTCGCCCAGAGACAGACCTCGTCGAAGTTTCGCGACAGCTGGATGGCGAGGGCCTGGGGTGGGTCGGGTGTTCGAGTGAGTCGCACGACACCGACGAGCCTTCCGACCGGAATGCAGCGCCTTCAAACCGCAACATACCGTCCCCCAAGCCCCTCCGCCGAGGACGACAGCACGCATTGAGTCGTGAGGTCTGGAAACAGGGGCAGACCCTGTGCGAAACCCCAGATTTAGGTCAGCTTTTGAAAGGAATTCCTTTGTTCGAAGAAAAAGCGTCGTCTCACTGAGACGTCTGAGTCAGACGACGCTTTTTCTGGGAGAGTCTCCCAGGCTATATTTTGCATCGGATGCTCGCGCGCGTGCCAATCATGATGGCAACAGCAACGCGACCCATCGTGATGGCAACAGCAACGCGACCGAGAACCTGGTGCGCACGAACCGCCACGAGTCGGTGGCGGAACTCGTCAAAGCGAGCACATCGCCAGCTCCTTCGCGCCGTCGGCGATACGTACGATGGCGTATACGGCAAGTGGACCGTGCGGGAAGAGGATTTCAAGGAAGTCTGGGCGTACCGAGTCAGCCTGACCGTGCTCGCAGCCTCCACGGTGACGCTGAGCACGAGGCTGGTGGCCGGCGGCGACGACATTGTCTGCGCGCTCGCGATCGCGAGCCTCGGGATCGCCCTGCAGCTGATTCACATCTACGTCACCCCACTGAAGCGCACGTTGCAAGTCTTTTGGGCGCTCGGAGCACTCGGCTTTATCTATGTCACCGTGGCGGACGCGGCTCGTGCCGACGTGTCAACGCTCGAGTACATCATCGGCAACCCGTGGCCGTCGACGTTCTTGGTCGGGCCGATCGGGGCGGCCATCACGGGCATCACTTTCAAGGAGGGGATTTGCTATCGGAAGAACGAGTGCTTTCTGTTGACGATTGCTGTGCCAATGTTGTTCTTGGTTCACCTGTTTGGGGGCGATCGGTCGGCGCCGTGGCTGGGTTGGACGCTCGACGTCGTCGTCTGCGCCCTCGGGACTGTGTTCGCGGCGAGAAAGTACACCCAGCCTGTAGTCGACGACATTGGTGATGGCAGCGTGTTCGCGCTGATGCGGCTGAGCGAGGAAGAGCGGGAGGCCAAGCTGGCGCAGCTCGAGGCCGATCGGGGAGAATCGTTCTTTTGAACCTGTTAGACCGCTGCGACGATCAATTGCTCAACATGTTTTCGAGCTTGTTGAATGCCTTCAGCCCCTCCTTCTCCGCCTCGTCCGGATCCGCCTCCCGGATTTCCGTCACCTCGGGAACGTAATGCTTGCGAACGAACGAAGCGCGTAGCGCGAGTGAGAACTGAGTCTGGGCATGCGAGCGCTCGCATGCTGGCACGTACCTTGATCATGTTCTCCACCCCGCTCTTCAGCGTAATCGACGACGAGGGACACCCATCGCACGCTCCCAACATCCTGATCGTCACCACGCCCGTCTCCTCGTCGAACCCTACAAACACGATGTCGCCGCCGTCCTCTTGCACAGCTGGCCGAATCCTCGTCTCCAACAATTCCTTGATCATCGCCACCGTCTCGCTGTCGTCGTCGTTGATCGTCGTCGCCTCGGTCTCACCTTCGTACATGATCGGATCCAGCGAGTCGTAATGCTCCGTGATGGCCGCAAAGATCTCTGGTTTCAGGACGCTCCACGTGTGCTGCTCCGACTTGGAGACCGTAATGAACTCGGCCCCGAAGAAGACGTTCTCGACGCCGTCGATAACGAACAGCCGCTTGGCCAGCGGCGACGCCATGGCCTCGCGGGCAGACGCAAAGTTGTGACCACCCTTCTCGAGGACCGGCATGCCCGGAAGGAACATCAGCGAGGACGGGTTGGGTGTGTTCTGGGTCTGGATGAAGATGCTCGCGAGGCGCGACGTGGTGAGGCCGTGGTGCTGCGTGTGCTGCGTGTGCTGCTGTGCCTCTGGGCGATAGAGAGAGAAGAGTTGCCGCACGAACGTCGACGAGCTCTGGGCGCGCCGTGCTGCCGCGAACATGCTGGTATGACTCTCCAACGGATTAAGTTCTGGCTTGCCAAGGTGCTCTCGGAAAGTTCGTGCCGCGCCCAGTTTCTTCGTAAGTACTGCGTTTTGCGCTCAATGTGCTTTCCCAGAGACGTACTACGAGCTCATGTCGGTGTTCAGGGGAGGGAAGCTCGAGGTAGTCTCTGACCTGTTCAGGGTGCTCACCGTTCCGGGAATGGGCCGTGGCCTCTTTGCCCTCGACGACCTCCCAGCTCGCACGCTCGTCCTGCACGAGTCGCCCCTCGTCTCGACGCCGCCAGTCTCCAAGGTCAGAGACGGCTCTTGGTGCGCCACGTGCTGCAGCCCCGGTGGGTACTGAACTCGACCGACTTGCGCCAGCTCGCTCGCGTTCCCAACGCCCAGACTCAACTCTCACTCACCCGCGCTTCGCGCTCGTTCGTTCGCCAGGTATCGCGTGTGGGCACGACCAGGTCCGGTCTGATGTCGACGTCGACCTGTCGGGACTGCTCGAGTACTGCGAAGCGAATAACTTCAAGTGGCCACTTTTGATCGCCAAGCTCGCGTCACGACGCCTGAGACAGCGGCACCAAGAAGAACACAACGACGACGAGACGCTGGCGAGGATGAAGTTCCTGTGCTCCGTGGACTTGAAGGCCCGGGCGCACCACCTCGAGGAGCAACGCCAGGTGATGTTGACGTGCTTCAAGGGCGCGTCAGCCTCGGATCTCTTCTCCACCGAGTGGTATGTTGACATCTATTCGAGAATCCAGCCCAACGCGTTTCGCCTGGACCTGATAGACACGCAGGCACTCCAGGGGGACTATCACGCCGTCCTCCGGGCCATGCTCGCGAGGCAAGAGGGAGACCAGGGCGGGTCGGCGGTGTACACGGTCGCGTCGCTGATCAATCACAGCTGCGCGCCCAACGTCGACGTGTCGTTCGCTGGGAACGACCACGAGATCACGTTGCGAACCAACCAGGACGTGCGTGCGAACGAGCAGCTCACCATCTCGTACATCGACGGGTCGCTCGATGTCCACGAGCGGGCAAGGCAGCTGGCCATGTACGGGTTCACGTGCGATTGCGAGCGGTGTCGGGAAGAGAGAGACCTAGGGGTTTTTGATGCCTGAATTTTTATGGATGCGTTGGATGCTCGATTCGAACAGACAATTATGGGCGCTCGATTCCGATCGAGCAACGGACACGACGCGGTGTCGGGAAGAGAGAGATTTTCCACTCCATCAGCTCGTCGGTCGCTCGCTCAGGCTTCTCGCCAGCTCGTCCTGTTGCGACGCCAAAATCTCCTTGATATCGGCCAAGTCGGCTCGAAGCTCGTCGATGGTCTCTTCCCGCTCGCCGACCACCTCGCTCGCGGCCATCAGCTTCTTCCACACGTCGGCGAGCTCCCTGTTTGCGGCGTCGCCGGACGCCGCGCGCTGCTCGGCTTCGACCAGCGCGGAAGAGAGCTTGTCGCGCGTCTCTTCGAGTTCTCGGATCTTGCGTCGGAGGGTGCTGTCCGAGCCGTCGGCGGCAAAGATGCGCTGTGGTGACGACGGCAGGGCTTTCGTCGCGGTCCTGTCCCGCTCGGCGATCTCGGCAGCGTCGGCGATGTCGGCGGTCTCGGCGGCGTCGCGACCGGTGTTTGCCCTCGCCGACCGCTCCCGAATAAGCTCCTCTTCCAGGTCCCGAATCGTCTTCTTCAGCGTGACTTCCGTCGACGTCAGGGCGTCGATGCGGGCGCTGAACCCAGAATCGATCGACGCGAGCTCGGCCTGCGCCGCCGCCAGCGACGCCTCGGCCGTTTTCCTCGCCACCCGTTCCTCGGCCGACGCACGCTCCGCGTCGCTCGCCCGCTGTTGCGCGCCAGAGAGCTGCGCGTATAGACTCTCGTACCTGGACGTCGCCTCTTCCGTCTCGTCGACGAGCGCCCGCTTCTCTCGTTGCAACGCCTCGACCGTCTTCTCCAGCGACTCGATCTTCTCGACCAGCCGCTTTTGTGCGGCCGTCGAGAGCGCATCCTGGTCCTCCAACTTCTTGCGAAGGCTTTCCACCTGCACCAGGAGCGGGGCGGTCGCCTCCGGCAACTTGCTCTCCGAGTCCTTGTGTCTCGCCTCTGCCTCGGAGCACCGGCGTTGCAGTGCCGCGATCTCCGACTGCAGCATCTCCTGCTGCTCGTCGGCGCTCTGTCTCTGGCGCCGCATCTCATCCCGTGCCTCCTCGAGGCTCTCTTGTAGCGCCGAGGCCCTGTTCTGCGCGTCTCGGAGCTTCCGGGCGTCGGACGAGCCATCCTTGGACAGGTTGGCGAGCTTGCGCTCGCTGTCGACGAGCTCTGACCGGAGCATCTTGATGGCCTCTACGTGGTCGGCCCGCATACTCTTCACCGTTGCTTCGTGCTCGGCTTTCATTGACAACAGCGTCGACTCGTGGTCGGCCCGCAACGACGTCGCATCCTCGTTCCGCTGCCTCTCCTCCTGCAGCGCCGCTTCCCGCGCGGCCAGGTCCCGCTGGCTCGCTGCCAACTGCGTCTTCAGATCCTTGACCATTGTCTCCAGCGCCAACTGCTTCTTGCTCAGCGCCTCGCCTTCCGCCATCACTTCACGGACCTCCTCGTGCTTGGACTTGAGCCGCGTCTCGGCGTCTTGCTTCTCCTGGCGCTCCTTCATCGCCCGCCTCTTCGCGATCGCCAATTCCTTGGCCTGCGTTGCCACCCGCTGCTCCAACTCTCGTATCCGCTCCTCGTGCGCCGTGGGCGGCGCCGGAGCGGGCGCAGCCTCCTTCCTGCTCGCCGCTGCCTCGGCGTGCTCTACCAACCTCGGCGAATCCGCCGCGGATTGCGCGGGCTCCATTGCCCCCCTCTCCATTGCACCCTTCTCAACCCGGGGTTCATCATCATCGGCCGCCCTGACCACGCGATCGACCGCAGGATCCTCGGCGTCGTCCGGTACAAGAACAGCTGCTGGTGCCGCCGCCGCTTCTGCCTCCTCTGCCTCTTCTTTCTCCTCTGCCTCCCCTGCCTCCCCTGCCTCCTCTGCCTCTTCTTCATCTTCTTCCTCTTCTCCCTCGTCCTCCTCCCCGCCCCCGACCAAATTCTTCACCAAAGAGTCGATGCCGATCGCCCCAAACCCCCAGGCATCCTGATCGTCCTCTTGGTCGTCAGCCTGTTGGTCGTCTTGTTGCCGCACTGCTTCCTCCACGCCCTTCTTCAGCTGTTCTATACCTCCCTGAATGTCCCGGGTGAAGCTCTCGCCCAAACTGGCCAGAGAGCCCCCCCAATTGTTCTTGTCGAGAGAGAAATTGCCAAAGTTCATGGTATCCTCGAGGTTCTCCCGGAAACAACACGCGACGCGATCACCAGGCCCACGGATGGGTGTATGGCCGTCTGTCTTGCGTCAGGCGCGGCTATTTTGCTCTTGCAAATGAATACAACTGGGAACGGAGTCGGTTGATCAACCGACTCGACTCCGATCCATCACCGCCGGCCCGACCTCCTCCTCGGCGTGCTCGCCTCCACGATCTCCTCCTCTCCCTCTCCCTCGTCGTAGTCGAAGTCACTGTCGCGATGCCGGGTCGGATCGCCCCGGCCTCGGGTCGAGCGACGGGGCGGCGGGCCCCCGTTCCTTCTCCGCTGCCCACCTCCGGCGGTCGGCGCAAACAGTTGTACCGCGCGACGTTCCCTCCCGGTGCGCCTCGGAGCCTGAACGGGCGCGACATCGGAGCGAGAGCGACGTCCCCTCGCGCCCTGTCCCTCAGTCTCGTCGCCGTCGTCGTCCGAGGGCGCGACAAACGTGGCGATATCCGCCGCAGTGGAACTCCCGTCCACCACTGCCGCCAAAAACCGAGACAGCTTTGTCGCCGCGCGCGACACTTCGTGGTCTTCCCCGTTGAACGACTCGGCATTCTCGGCGATGAGCGCGATGTCTCGCTGAAGGGCGGCCGGACGGCGGTAATAACCGTTGTCCAGGCGCGCCTGGATGTCCATGAGGCCAATGGGCAGGGCAACGAGCTGGTTGTAATACTCGACGACGTCGCGGTGCGACTGGTATGCGTCGTCGCGGAGCGGTGCGACCTGGAAAATATCCCAGTCGAACTGTTTGGCGGCCTCCGCGATGGCCTCCTTGACGCGCGTGGCCACAGCCTCGTCCAGCTCGCTCCGGTCGTACTCGTTTTCGTCGGCCTCCAGGGGTCGGATCTCCCACGGAGAGTGGCTCGAGTCTTCCTCCTCCAAGTCCCACTTGACGGTGAAGCGCTCCCAGAGCAGCGCCGCCTCCTCGTAGGGGTTCGAGACGGTGCTGTAATCCTCCAGCGCGTCCCCGACGATGGAGCCCTCGTACCAGTCCTCGCGGTCGTCGTTCCAGAACATGGCCTTGCAGGCGTCGCCCTCGCGCCACGCGTAGGGCGCGGTCTCGTCGAACAGGGTGCGGAGGACCAGAAAGTCGGGCAGACCGGCGAGCGGCGAGTAGACGTTCACCTCAAACTCGTGGTGGTGACCTGCGTTCCCGTCATTGCCGGCAGCGCCACCGCCATCGCTGTCGCTGTCGATGACGCGCCGCCCAGTCCCGCTGCCGCCGGCGCCGTTCGTCCTGAGCAGCAACTTGGCCGCAGTGCCGTCCGTCCCGTCGCGCGCGACAAAGTACGACACCCGCTCGACGGTGCATGGCTCAGCTTCGGCGAGATCGTCCAGGCACTCGGGCGCCGGGTCGTCGGTCTTCTCGAGCGCCGCGGTGTGGCCGCGTTTGATGTAGACCACCTCGTCGCCCACCTGCGGCACGTACAACCCCCCCTGCTTGGCGTGCGACATGAGCCACATGAAGCTTCCGACCTCCCTGGGCTCGGGCTCCGGCTCGCCGTCCCGCTGAGCGCGGGTCCGCTTGCGGCCCCCACGCCTCGACGGCTCGGTCGAGCGTCCCGACCGTCCGGAACGTCCCGACCGTCCCGAGCGTCTGGAGCGCCTCGAAGGCCCGGCACCATCGGAACGACCTGCGCCACTGGGACCACCGCCACCCCGCCTGGTCAACCCTCTCTCGTCGTCGCTGTCGTCGCTGTCGCCACTCTCATCGCTGTCGACGAGCGAGACGTCGTCGTCGTCGTCCGAACTCTCGCTGAGCCCGGAGCCGTTCATGCCAACGTCGTCGTCATCGTCTTCCGAATCGACGCGGTACCTGGCCTGGCGATCGCGACGCTGCGCGCGCTGTGCACGGCTTAACGTCGACTGCCTGGTGCCACGGGCGTTCCGGCCGCCGCGGGCACGCTCCCTGGCCTCCTCGCGGCGCCGGAGCCGCTCCTCGCGGGAAAGCTGCTGGATCTCTCGTCCCGGGCGCGCGTCCGAATCTTCATCGTCCTCCATGCTGCGCCTCGTCGCGATCCGCGTGCTCTGACGCTGGGGCAACTCGCGCAGGCTCTGGGCGGCCCGACGGGCACCGGCAGCGCGGGCGCCGGCGCCCCGTCCCCTGCCGCCCCCGCGGGCGACCTCCTCGTCCTCGTCGGACGACAGGTCGTCGCCGTCCAACCATTCGATGGCCGGGCTTATGGGGCTGGTCGCCGGGCCGCCCGCGGCGGCCGCCGTGGCCTGAACGCGCGGGCCCCGAGCCTGCTGCCGTCCGTGTCGGGGCGTAATGTCCGGCATATCCAGACGTCTTTCGTGCTCCTGCATGCGAAGCTGCGCCCTGTTGATCGCCTGCGTGACGGCGTTCTCGCTGCCGCCGCTCGCGTAGACGCGCCAGTGGGCGGCCGTGAGCGTGGGCGAGTTCATGACGTAGCCCGGCTGCTGTCCCGGCTCGATCCAGCGGACGTCCCCCCACGCGGAAGACATCAGAGATTGGCTCCTGTATGCGATCTGGAAACCGTGCGGATACGGCGTCGCGGTGGCATCGCAGAGCACCTCGGACGGATCGACGGCGTCTGCAGGCTCGTTGCTCTCCACGCTCCTGACGACGCCCTCATCGTCGACAAACAGCTCATCGTAGTCGTTCGACAGGTACTGATCGTACGGAGTGCGCTTCAGCCATGGATCGGGCGTTCCAACCGCGATGACGTGCAGCTGGCCGGCCGCGTCGGACAGCGTCACCTGCTGCCCGTCCGGGCTCCAGTAGCCGTCGACGTACGGGATGGGATCCGGCCACTTTCTGCCATCCGGCCTGCAGTCTGTGCTATAGAACACCTTGATCGGCGTCCCTTCCTGCACGTCCCACAGCACCACCTCGCCCGAGTAGCTCGCCGTCATCGCCAGCCGTGGGTCGGTCGGATGGCAAAGGATCACGTGCACGGGCTCGGTATGCACGCCGGTCAACCTCCTGACGACCTCGCCGCCATCCACCATGAACACAACGACCTCAAACGTGTGCGTGCTCGCCAGCAACAGACGGTCGTCCGACGTCCAGGCCACCTGGTCTACGCGGGGGGCCACCTCCCGCCGCCGCCTCGCGCCATGCTGCTCCTCGCTCTCCGGGGCCACGAACGCCGTCTCGATCTTCCACGACTCTCTTGTATGGGCCGCGAAACGGCGGTCGTGCCGCTTCTTCCGTTCCCAGATGCACACCATGCCGTCCCTTGACGCGCTCGCCAGCCGATTGCCCCCATGGCTGGCGTTGAGCAGGTAGACGTCCGAGCCGTGGCGCCCGTGCAAGAGCTCGACCCGGTTGTAATCACTCACTGCGTCGCTCGTTTCCAGCGCCCCGTTCATCGCGCCGGGTGCCGCGCTCCCCGCGGGCCCCATCTCGTCCGTGTCAACCGCGTTGTCGTCTGCTCTGAGCGCCTTCTTCTCGCGGGCCTTGTTGTGATCGCTTCGATCATTCCGCTCGTCCCGCTTCCAGAGGCAGATCTTGCCGTTGGTCACGCCGGCCAATATGTACCTGCCGTCGTTCGAGTAGACCGCCATGCTGATGCTGTTGCTGTTGCTGTCCTCCCCGCTCCCGTCCCCTCCCCCCTCCTCGTCTCCGTTTCCATGCTCGTGGTGGCCATTCGCGTTCGCATTGCCGTTTCCCGCCCCGGCACTGCGCAGGTTGAGCGGCAGCGACAGAGACACCCGTCGCCGCTCGTTCTCCCTCGCCCAGTTCCACTCCAGCACTTTATAGGTCCCGTTACGAACATCCCACACCCGGCACGTCCCATCGAATGCCGCCGACAGCAACTCGTGCGGGCAGTTGGGCGAGAAAACCAACGACGACACCAGGCACCCGTGCGACTCGAGCGTCCCGACCAGCCCACCGAACCGATGCGTGTCGATCGAGTCGCGGCGAGACGAAGCCGACTCAAGCGAGTCCATATCGCCACGAGCATATAAACCCCGGAATCCCTCAATGTTCCACAGCCGAATCACCCCGTCGATCGACGCAGACGCCAGCGTCTTGTTATCGCTCGACACGCTCAGGTCCGCAATCTCCTGCAGGTGCCCCCGACACGACTTCAACAGCAGTCCCGTCCGCGCCGACCATATCTTCACCAGCCGATCGTCCGACCCGGTAAAGATCAGCTCGCCAGTCCTGTCATAAATTGCACAATACGCCGCCATGGAGTGCCCCCGGACAGTGAAGAAGTGATTCCAGGGACACGCAGCCTGCACCTGATCGAATCTCAGACCGAGCCCGTGCGCCGTCGTCGGCAGCAGCCCCATCGGCCGCGCAAACGTCGCATAGTCGAACGCCGACAGCCGGCTGGCCGACAGACTCGAGAGGATCGACGACGGCCGACCGAGCTGCCCGTGCGCCCCGGCAGCCTTCAACACACGAGAGTCAAGGCACGACGTCGCTCCCGGCACGGCCGCCATCAGGCTGCGCAGCCGCTCGAGCAGCGCCCCCGGCCTGGCGATTGGGTACATCGCGCTCGCCTGATCGTACGTGCTCGCAATCGCCGACCCATCGTGTAGCAGCCTCGAAGGAAGCAGATTCTGCGCCTCTGCACGCCGGTGGACGGGTGGGAAAGGGGGGGGACGTGAACGGTGAGGTGCGTTGCCTGGGAGGAGAGAGGTCCTGCACGATCATTCATCAGCGTACCAGCAGTGTTCTTCAGCGTTTCGAACGCCGCGGAGAGTTCGGGGTGCTGGGAGAGCTCTGCAAGTATCAGAAGCAAGAGCTCCTTGTCGTTTTGGTCCTCCCGCGAGGACGAACCGTCGACTTCCATTTCTCTGTCGAATTCGAACTGAAACTCGTCTCCCAAGCTCACTCGAAGGGCATCTGCGTAAGCGCGTGCCGCATGATGGTGACCCTGTGCGTGTACGTGCGCTGAAGAACTGTGCACTTTGAATGATACGCTTTGGGGACGGAACCCACTGGGTTGGGCCAACCACAGTTTTCGAGACCTTGAAATTATTATCCGGGGGGCCCTGTCACGGAATCCGCTCAGCTTCACCCAGGCCCCAATCACACCATGCCACAATGACGGACCCGTTGAGCTTCTGCACGGCGCCTTTGCGCCGGGCGCTGCTTGCGCTGAACGTGCTGCTGCTTTTGCCGGTCGGCATCACGCTGGTCGGGTTTGCCCTGACGATTTTCAGTCGTTATCACCGAACAGGGTACGGTCCTGTAGCACACGCGTGGGCGCTGTACGCGATCGGCGTCACAGGGGCCGTCATGCTGTACTCGGCGGTATCTTCGACCTGTGGCAGTCGACGGCGAGCGGGCGGTCGCGGCGCTGCTGCCGTGACGTGGGGACACACGCCCGCGTTCGTGCTGTCGTTGCTCTGTCAGGCGGGGCTCGCCGTGGGATATGTGCTCGTTTCTGGTTCGGAGGACCTCGCGTCGAGCGATCCGAGTGGGGTGCTCGTGGAGGTGGAGGCGTTCGTCGAGACGCATCGTGCCTTGGTGCTCGCGTTCACCTTGTTGCTTTTTGTCGTCGAGTCGCTGGCGATCGGAGTGAACGTGTACGAGGGAGTGCTGGTGCGGCGGGCGTTGGAGGAGGCGGACGCAGCGGAGGCGGCTGCGCTGGAGGCCGTGGCCATGAGATCGTACGAGCCTGTCTCTGCCAGCGCGTGGAACGAGCGGTTAGCGTTGAAATACGGATTGGACGTGCGTGATATGGGAGGAGCGAGCCGGTCGATCGGGCTGGGCGACCGCAACGACGACGAAGAGCTGGGGCGGCCGCTGCTCGATGATGGAGACGAATGAACGTTTTAAAACACTACTACGAGAAGAAAAAGCCGGATACGCCGCTCGAAAGTGCCTTGCTCGTAGTCGTCGTGTCATGCGTGCGCCGCGGGGCCCTGATGCTATCGCCGCTCGTTTGCACTACGTCATGCTCCTCCTCGTCTGTCGTCTCGGCGCAGTCGGGGAGGTCGAGGTAGGCGACGATCGCCGATATATTATCATACGATCCTCGGTCGTACGCCAGTGTGATCAACTCCTTCGCCGCCTGCTCGGCGTCCTCGTGCTTTGTCGCCTCGTCGATCGCCTCCTGGTCCGTGAGGGCGTCCCACAGGCCGTCCGAGGCGATGACCAAACACGTCGTCCGCTTGTTCAGTTTGTCTTGCCTTATCTCGGGATGCGCCACGACCCATCGCTTTAGCATCCTGTTCCCGAACGCTCTGCTGATGGCGAGCACCCCGCTCAGCCGCCACGTCCCGGCGAAGATGACCGTGCCTCCGGTGCTCTCTACCCGCTGCCGCTCGGATGGCAGCTGGGGCTTGTGGTCTTCCGTCAAGGGTGTTGCTGTGATGGTCCCATCGCTCCGAAGCGTCCCCATCACCGCCCTGGAATCGCCGACGTGCGCCGTGTACAACATGGAACCGACGACGAGCATCACGGTCGCGGTCGTCCCATCGTCGTGATGGAACTTTTTGTCAATCTTCAGGTATTCTGCGTCCGTCTGCTGGAACCCGTCCTCAATTGCCTTGAAAATATCACCGGGGAACTGCTCAGATCCCACTATGTTGTTGAACAGGTGCTCTTGGACGTACTCTGACGCTCGCGGCCCGCCGTGCCCGTCAAAGACACCTAGACAGGCGACCTCCCCGACCTCCGGCGCCTCCTCGACCGTGGCAAACTTGGAGTGGACCTGGTCTTCGTTGTAGTTGCGGCGCCCCCGCATCCGAGCCCACCCGGCCTTCAGTCGCCCGTCGCTCCGCTGCACGCTCGCCGACTCGATCGCCGTCTTCTCGCCGTCATGGGTGCTGTTCACTCCCAGGAACTTCGACGTGTTTCTCTTGACGAGCCTCGACTCTTTGTCCTTCGATGACGACGAGAAGAGGGCTTTGAACTTCTCGTAGAAGCCCATTTCTCTGGACAGAAGAAGGTCCGTCTCGGATTGCCACGAAAGGACCGTTCAGTTCCCGGCGTAATAGGGAGTCTGCGTTCGTCCTGACCGGGTGTTTCGAGGGCAATTGGTATCTTCTTCGTGTCAAGCTGTGTGTCCCCCGATGGCGAGTGGCGATGATGTTGCTGTTCGTTTTTTAAGCTCGATCGAGCGAAAATCAAGGCTCCTCCCTACCCGACGATTTCAACCTGGGCAAGCGCTTGCCCGCCAGGCGCTTCCTGAAGAGCGGGGCGCTGGGCTTTCGCGACTGCGCCGACTGCGCCGACTGCGCCGACTGCGCCGACTGCGCCGACTGCGTCGTTGTGCCCGGCGGCTCCCGCTTGCCCGCCTTTTCGGCGTCACCGCCGTCTGTTGCTGGTGCCCCAATTGGGACGGCCGCCGCCGCCCTTCGGCGCCGCTTCCACTCTTGCATGATTTGTTCCCAGGCGTCCCGGCTCCCTTTCACATACCGTTCCTCGAATTTCCGCTCGCTCAGGCTCAAGTAGGTGGCGAGGCGGACGTGCCTCTTGTCCTCGCGCTGCAACATCCGAAGCCACCCAACTCGGGGCCCAACGACCGTATATGGCGAGCGAACGAGCGCAGCGGGATACGATGCCACGTCCTCCGGCTTGACTTCGAGGACCCGAAGCACGCGCACGCTCTCCTGCACACGCTTCGCCGTCATCGACAGTAGAGCGGGTTCCTTCGCCACAACGGCTCGGGCAATGTCCCTCCCCAGGA
>Ga0181573_10002609_pt1 | contig 16621 bp, 16 predicted proteins | sample 101ome_25_FD_148643 | JGI IMG/M metagenome (GOLD analysis project Ga0181573, IMG submission 148643) | Coastal salt marsh microbial communities from the Groves Creek Marsh, Skidaway Island, Georgia - 101409BT metaG (spades assembly) | ecosystem: Environmental > Aquatic > Marine > Intertidal zone... | reverse complement strand
ATGGGTGGTGAGGGTGCGATAACCCAATGCTTCGTAGCGAGCTATCAGATCGAATAGAGAGGTGTCGGTAATGAGGTCAGATTTGTTGAGGACCAGAACTGGTTCCACGGATATGTGTTCGGCCGCAATTAAATAGCGGTCGAGTAGATTGGGTTGCAGCGCGGGTTCGGGGGCAAAGACAACCAGAATCAAGTCAATGTTCGCAGCCACAGGCCTCAATGTTCCGCGACCATCCGGTCGTTCGAGCGCGTTGCGGCGCTCTATCATCGCGGTAATGACCCCGTTTTGCTCGCTTGGCATCCACAGCACCTGATCTCCCGCTACTGGGGGGTCCAGGTGGGAGCGGAGGTGGCACAGCACCTTTTCACCGGACACGCACTCGACCAGAGCTTGCTTGCCGTATCGCGCAATCACCAGCCCCCGCTCCCCCGAATTGGGCGACGAGGCGCCCGAGTGCGAGCGCTGTGCCTTGACGCGACGGCTCTGTTGTTCCGTGAGGCGACCTTTCTTCATCGTGATAGTGTATGTCACCTGTGGCTGTCTGGCCCGTTGTGGCTGTTGATGTTCGGGATCATGAGGTAACGCGGAGGTAGGGGATGGCGCTCAGCGATCAAAATCTGGTCTGGGTCGATATGGAAATGACCGGTCTCGTACCCGATATTCATCGGGTCATCGAGATCGCAACAATTGTCACCGATTCCAGCCTCAACATTCTGGCGGAGGGCCCAGTCATTGCCATCCATCAGGAGGAGAGCGCACTCGAGGCAATGGATGAGTGGAATACTCGCACTCATACCGGTTCAGGGTTGGTTGAGCGGGTTCGATCCAGCCTCTACTCGGAGCAGAAGGCATCTGATGCTGTGAGGGAATTTCTCGGCGACTGGGTGCCGTCGGGGCAATCTCCTATGTGTGGTAACTCGATCTGTCAGGATCGGCGATTTATGGCGCGGCACATGCCTGAGTTGGAGGCTTTTTTTCATTACCGCAATCTCGATGTCAGTACCCTGAAAATTTTGATGCAACGCTGGCGCCCGGATCTGCCTCCTGCGCCCAAGCAAGGCGCGCATCAGGCACTGGTTGATATTCGTGAATCGATCGAAGAACTTCGGCATTACCGAGAGCATTTCCTGAGAATGGAATGATCGTGCCCGTGCTCAAGCGTGCTGTTTGAGCGCCCAAAGCGCGTGCTCCCTTACCAGTTCGGACGGATCTTCCAGCGCGCCTTGAAGCGCGACAAGAATAGCGTCTGACGTTTCGGCATTACCCAATGCAATGGCAATATTGCGCCGCCATCGCTCATACCCGATTCGCCGGATTGCCGATCCTTCGGTGCGCGAGAGAAAGGTCTCCTCGTCCCAAGAAAAGCACTCCAACAGAGTGATGTCGTCGAGGTGCTGCCTCGGTTCAAAGTCTTGCTCGCGCGTTGGATGAGCAAACTTATTCCAGGGGCATACCAGTTGGCAGTCATCGCAACCGTATATGCGGTTGCCCATCGCTGATCGCAGGGCCTCGGGAATAGCGCCGGGATGCTCAATGGTTAAATAGGAAATGCACTTTCGCGCATCCAGCACCCAAGGTCCTACAAATGCCTGAGTAGGGCACACTTCAAGACAGGCAGTGCAGCTACCACAGTGCTGCGTTTCCTGCGGTACATCAATGGGCAAAGGCACATCGGTGTAGATCTCTCCAAGGAAAAACCAGGAACCGGCTTTGTCATTGAGAAGCATGGTGTTTTTTCCGATCCAGCCAAGGCCGGCATTCTCCGCCAGTGCCCGCTCGAGTACGGGGGCGCTGTCGACAAATGCGCGGTAGTGCCCACCCCCCAGCTCTGACGCGATGCGCTTGGCAAGCTTGGCCAGCCGAGAACGGATCAGCTTGTGGTAGTCACGCCCAAGGGCATAGCGAGAGATGTATGCCTTTTCTGACTGCTCAAGGACTGCTTCTGGGTTAGCGCCTTGCGGCAGATAATCCATCCTCGCGCTGATCACGGTACAGGTATCCGGTACCAGATCAGCGGGCCGGCTACGTTTCTTCCCATGCTCGGCCATCCAGCCCATTTCGCCGTGATAGCCCGCGCTCAGCCATCGCTCCAGATAGGCCTCGTGTTGACTCAGGTCGATTCCGGTGAAGCCCAATGACTGAAACCCGAGCTCGCTGCCCCATTCCCTGATGCGCCTCAGTGCATCGAGTGGCTCGTCTTGGCGATCGCTACTGATAGGCGGATTAGTCATCCCGAGATTGTGACAGATGGCGCGCCGGGCGAGGTACACTTCTGCAATGAGTGCACGCCTCGACCATGAATTGACTGGTTTTCTAGCGGACGAAACGCAGACCCTGACGCTGGGGGAGAAATTAGCGAAACGCACCCCGCCGCGCGCAGTGATTTACCTCAGCGGTCAATTAGGTGCCGGTAAAACCACTTTTAGCCGCGGGTTTTTGCGCGGCAGGGGGCATAAGGGCTCGGTGAAAAGCCCCACTTATACGATTGTTGAACCCTATGAGGGATTACCCGGGGGGGCCGTTTTTCACATGGACCTCTATCGTTTGGGAGGGGCCGGGGAGCTCGACTATCTGGGTCTGGACGACTATCTCAAAATGGAATCCGTGTTGTTGATTGAGTGGCCGGAGCGCGCTGAAGGTCTTTTGCCGATGCCAACGGTGTTAATCACGCTGACCAGCGAGCGCGAGGGACGCCGGGTTTCTCTTAGGGTAGCGGAGCCAGCGATACTAGAAGGGCTTACCTGCTGATATGTTGCGACGCCGCCTTTTCAACGTGTTGGCCCGTCTCGCGCGCTCGATGATCTTATATATCCCAAGGCCGGACTTTCTTGGGCGGGTACTGACGGGAACCATGATCGTTATCGCACTGCCGTTGCAGGCCGCCACGGTCGAGGCAATCAGGTCCTGGCGTGCTCCGGACCACACTCGTCTGGTACTCGATCTATCAGACGAAACTGCATTTAGCAGCTTTGCTCTGGATAATCCTTCTCGTTTTGTACTGGATCTCAAACAGGCTCGACTGGTCGGCTCGCTGCAGTCGTTGTCGCTGGAGGAGACCCCAATCCTTCAGGTGCGTGCGGGGATCCGCAAAGGCACGGATCTGAGATTGGTGCTCGATTTGAGTGCTGAGGTCAGGACATCGGTTTTTTCGTTGCCGCCCAACAACGTGACCGGCCACAGAATAGTGGTCGACCTGTTTGATGTGCTGGCAGACGAACCGCAGTCAGAGCCCGAGCCCGTTCTGTCGGTTGATACCCTGAACACGCGCAGAGATATTGTTATCGCTATTGATGCGGGGCACGGCGGTGAAGACCCGGGTGCTTCTGGGCCCGGCGGACTCCGGGAAAAAAAGGTGGTCCTTGAGATCGCGCAGCGGTTGGAGCGACAGCTGGCTGAGGTCCCGGGCTTCAAGCCGGTCCTGATTCGCACCGGGGATTACTATGTGGGTCGTCAAAAGCGACGAGATCGCGCCCGTCAACTGAAAGCCGATCTGTTTGTCTCGATTCATGCGGATGCGTTTACCAAACCCTCTGCCAATGGCGCTTCGGTTTATGCGCTGTCGCTCAAGGGCGCGACCTCTGCCACTGCCCAATATCTGGCCGACACCGAGAGCGCATCCGATTTGATAGGCGGTGTAGCAAAAACCGATAGCGATTCGATGCTGATGGATGTGCTGGCGGATCTGTCCATGACTGCAACGCTCGACACCAGTCTGAAGGTGGGTGCGCTGGTTCTGGAGCAGCTGGGCGGTGTGGCCAGACTTCACAAGCGACAGGTAGAGCAGGCAGGATTTACGGTGCTGAAATCGGCTGATGTGCCATCGATATTGGTGGAGACGGGTTTTATCTCCAATCCTACGGAAGCGGAGCGCCTGGCGACGCCCGAATATCAGGACAAGTTGGCGCGCGCCATCAGACGCGGTGTCCAGAGCTGGTTCGCCCGACAGCCACCCCCTGGCACTTTACTGGCCTGGCAGCGGGAGCAAGGAGGTCGAGAAGTGACGATAGCTGCCGGCGACACATTGTCTGAGATTGCCGAGCAATATGGCGTATCGGTGACAGCGATCAAGGCGAGTAATGGTTTGAGTCGGGATGTGATCTATGTCGGTCAGACCCTGTTGATACCGGAAGCATAGCAGTGCCTATACGCATTTTAGAGCCCAGACTAGCCAATCAAATCGCCGCGGGGGAGGTCGTAGAGCGGCCGTCTTCGGTTATCAAGGAAGCTGTCGAAAATAGCCTCGATGCAGGCGCTTCTAAAATCGAGATTGATATTGAGGCAGGTGGCACCCGCCTGATGAGAGTCCGAGACAATGGATGCGGTATTTCCCAGTCGGATCTGGCCTTATCTCTGGCGCGTCATGCCACCAGCAAAATAGACACCATCGAAGATCTCGAGGCAGTCTCGTCGCTGGGTTTTCGCGGCGAGGCGCTCGCGTCAATCGCTTCTGTCGCGCGCCTGGTGCTCACAGCCAATACCGAGTCGGACTCCGCCCGCGGGCATCAAGCGCTCTGCGAGGGAAGGGATATGCAGGTGTCGGTGCGGCCGGCGCCACATCCGCAAGGCGCCACGCTCGAGGTTCGGGATCTGTTCTACAACATGCCGGCGCGGCGCAAGTTTCTGCGTACTGAGAAAACCGAATTCGGGCACATATACGAGGTGGTTAAGCGGCAAGCGCTGTCGCGCTGTGATGTCACCTTTTCTCTGCGACACAATGGTAAACAGACCGCGCAGTTCAACAGTGCGGCTAGCGAGGCAGACATGCTTCGGAGGGTGGCAGCCATCTGTGGCAAAGAGTTCGCTGAGCACTCGGTAGTGGTCGAGCGTCAGGCGGGCAGCCTGAGGCTTTCCGGTTGGGTGGCTGAACCGACCTTCTCGCGAAGTCAGTCTGACCTGCAGTATTTTTTTGTTAACGGTCGAGTGATCCGCGACAAACTGGTATCGCACGCCATCCGTCAGGCCTACCGAGACGTTTTGTATCACGGTCGTCATCCGGCCTTCGTGCTCTTCCTCACTCTCGACCCAACCGGTGTCGACGTTAATGTTCACCCCACCAAACACGAGGTGAGATTCAGGGACAGTCGTTCCGTCCACGATTTTCTTTTCGGCACACTTTCCAGAGCATTAGCCGATGTCAGGCCCGGCCACGCAGCCCACGAGCCCTCAAGGTGGATTGAAGAGGGGCTTCCGAGGGGGGATGCTTCGACAATTGGGGTGGGTCAAGCGCTGCAGGGTGGATTGCTGCGGGGGGCAAGCGGGGCGCAGCACTTTGTATCGGCACCAAGCGCGTCGCACGGAGAATATTCTGCGAACTTGAGCAGGGCGCCTCAACCGGAGTTCTCGTCAGAGCCGGTCGATATTCCCCCCCTGGGCTTTGCCATTGCCCAGTTGCACGGCGTTTACATTCTGTCGGAAAACCAGCACGGGTTGGTAATGGTAGACATGCATGCGGCGCATGAACGCATCACTTACGAGCGACTAAAGCACGCGCGGGATGGTAGCGGCATCATCCGCCAGCCTTTATTGGTGCCGCAAACGATAGCAGTGTCGACTCGCGAGGCCGCCGTGGCGGGTGAGCAACAGGATGAACTGTCAGCGCTGGGCGTAGTGGTTGAGCCCGTTGGCGAGGAGACCGTGATCGTCAGAGAGGTCCCAGCGGCGTTGATCAACTCTGACGTAGAGGCGCTGGTGCGGGACGTGCTGGGGGATCTCATGGAGTTCGGAACCAGTGATCGCATTGAGGGTTCGATAGACGAACTGCTCTCGACAATGGCCTGTCACGGATCCGTTCGCGCCAATCGTCGACTGACGATCGCCGAGATGAATGCGTTGCTCCGCGACATGGAGGAGACAGAGCGCTCCGGGCAGTGCAACCATGGGCGTCCAACCTGGGTGCAGTTGGGTATGGCGGATCTGGATAAGTTGTTTCTTCGCGGTCGCTGATTGTGATCAAGCCCGTATTGGCTCTGATGGGCCCTACCGCCTCTGGAAAGACAGCGCTCGCTGAGCGACTGGCGGAGCACGTTGATGGCGAACTGATCAGCGTTGATTCGGCTTTAATCTACCGCGGACTATCGATCGGTGCCGCCAAGCCGGAATATCCCCATCACCTCATTCATATTCGGGACCCATTGGAGCACTACACCGCCGCTGATTTTGCCAGCGACGCGAAACGCTGTATCGACGACGTACGAGCGCGGGGGCGGCAACCCATTCTGGTGGGTGGGAGCATGCTGTACTTCCGCGCATTGCTACAGGGGCTCCATGGCGTGCCTACCGTCGATCTCAGCGTTCGCGCTGATATTGAAGCTGAGGCGCAAGTCAAAGGGTGGCCAGCCTTACACCAAGAGCTGATGTTGGTGGACCCAAAAATAGCCGAGCGCCTGCATCCCAACCATAGCCAGCGAATCTGTCGGGCGCTCGAGGTATATCGTGGCACCGGTATACCCTTGAGCCAGTGGCAGCGAGGCACTTCGGCGCCAGCCACTGAGCGCTACGAGTGTATTGCGCTGTGCCCCCGGGAGCGGAGCGACCTCCATGCCCGCATCGAACTGAGGCTTGATGCGATGTTCCAGACCGGGCTCCTGGAAGAAGTCAAAGCACTCTATGACCGCGGCGACCTGCATACCGGGTTACCTGCCATCCGCGCGGTGGGTTACCGTCAAGTCTGGGCGTATTTGGAGGGAGAGGTTTCGCTGGAAGAGTGTCGCGCGCGAGCGCTGGCCGCGACACGTCAATTGGCCAAGCGGCAGTTGACTTGGTTGAGAAGCTGGCCGGATCTCGTCTGGCTGTTTACGGATCAGAATGGCGAGTTGCTGGAGCGCCCACCAGCTCACACCCACCGTGAGGACTCAAGCCCAAATGGGGGTGGTGGGGAGGCCTCGCAAAGTTGGTACGAACTGATTTGCGAGCTGATGCGGAACTTTTAGCTGACGCGAGGATCGTAGTAGAATATGGACACTCTGCCTCTGGCGGAGTTATTTGTCGCTGACTTATTGGCGGCCGTGATGCGCTTTGCGTTAAAAGCGCCGAGTTTTGACTGAGAAAACTAAGGAGTTCCCATGTCGAAAGGGCATACGCTACAAGACCCTTACCTTAACGCCCTGCGCAAGGAAAGAGTTCCCGTTTCGATTTATCTGGTTAACGGCATCAAATTACAGGGGCAGATCGAATCCTTTGACCAGTTTGTTGTGCTGCTCAAAAACACGGTATCGCAGATGGTGTACAAGCATGCTATCTCTACCGTTGTGCCCGCGCGCAATGTCAGGTTGCCGGCCGCCGATGGAGATGCTCCGGCTGACGCATAGCGAGCGGCCCGTCTGCGCTACGCGCCACTTGAATCAACATGTTCTTTGAGCGCCATCAAGGTGGTGAACGGGCCGTTTTGGTTCAGATACAGGTCTCCGGCATTGAGCGTGATCTCAGCCTCATCGAATTTGAGGACCTGGTTGTATCTGCCGGGGGTGTTCCGGTGGCGACGGTTACGGGTTCTCGTAGCGCCCCCAGTGCCCGCACGTTTGTGGGTCAGGGGAAGCTAGACGAGATTGCCACCGCTTGCCAGACCCATGGGGCAGAGCTGGTTATCTTCAATCATGCGTTGAGTCCCAGCCAGGAACGTAATCTGGAGCGTGCGTTGAGCTGTCGTGTACTGGCGAGAACCGGCCTGATTCTGGATATCTTTGCTCAGCGTGCGCGCACTCATGAAGGTAAGTTACAGGTTGAGTTAGCTCAGCTCACCCACATGAGCACCCGTCTGATTCGTGGTTGGACTCACCTCGAGCGCCAAAAAGGCGGTATCGGACTGCGTGGTCCGGGTGAGACGCAGCTCGAGACTGACCGTCGGTTGCTGCGTGAGAGAATCAAGTCGATCCAGGCACGGTTGGAAAAGGTTCGAAACCAGCGTGAGCAGAGCCGGCGAGCGCGACGGCGGGCGGAGTTGCCGGTGCTATCGCTTGTGGGCTACACCAACGCGGGAAAATCAACGTTGTTCAATCGGCTGACGCAGTCAGCGGTTTATGCGGCCGATAAGCTGTTCGCCACACTCGACCCCACGCTGGCGAGATTGGACATAGAGTCCCTGGGCCCGGTTTTATTTGCCGATACGGTGGGTTTTATCTCCGATTTGCCGACGACCTTGGTCGAGGCCTTTAAGGCGACACTGGAAGAGACGGCGAACGCGAGCCTGTTGCTCCATGTAGTGGATGTGTCAGCGCCGAATCGCGAGGACTTGATGGCCGATGTCGAGTCGGTACTGGGAGAAATTCAAGCAGACGGACTCCCGCAACTGGTGATCTTCAATAAGCTGGATCTGCTTGAGCAGTCCCCGCGCATTGCGCGAAATGAACAGGGAGAAGCGGTCGCTGTTTACTTGTCCGCGGTCACGGGTGATGGGATTGAGCTGTTATTTGAGGCCATCAGGGAGCGCCTGTCGCCGGCCCTGTTCGACGAGGAAATACGGCTCGAGCCCGCCAGCGCGAGGCTGAGGGCAGCTTTGTATGGCATGGGCGCTGTCCGCGCTGAAACCTGGGAGGCTGATGGCAGCAGCCTGTTGCAGGTGCGGTTGCCCCTCGCTGATTGGCGACGACTGAATCACCGTGAAGTGATCGGCGATTAGTGTGTGGAAAGCCACCGCTCTTGCCCGTGGTTTTGTTAGACTGCCACCTCAGTTAAAGAGGAAGTGACCTATGTCGTGGAATGAGCCCGGGGGCGGTAATAACGGCCCTCGTGACCCTTGGGGTGGCGGGAATCAGGGCCCACCTGATCTCGATGAGGCGTTTAAAAAGCTGCAGCAGCAGATTGCTGGGCTGTTTGGCGGCGGCCGGCGCGGTGCCGGACCCGCGAAGGGCGGCGTGTCTGGCGCGCTCTTGGGCGTCATTTTCGGCGGCATTCTCATGGTGTGGGGCCTGATGGGCTTTTACCAGCTGGATGAGCAGGAGCGTGCTGTGGTGCTGCGTTTCGGCAAGTACCACGCTACGTTGACTCCCGGCCTGCAGTGGAATCCACCGCTTATCGACGAAGTCGTGAAAGTGAACACGACGAAAGTGCGTGCTGCCGGTCTGCGGGAAGTCATGCTGACCAAGGACGAGAATATTGTTGAGGTCAGCATGTCGGTGCAATACGTTATTGATGACCCCCGCGCCTTTGTTCTGCAGGTTCGTGATCCGGAAGTGTCGCTGCAGCATGCAGCACAGAGTGCGCTGCGTCATGTGGTGGGTGACACCACCATGGATCTTGTTCTGACCGAGGGTCGCGCGGCGATTGGCTTTGAGGTGCGGGATCGTCTGCAACAGTACCTCGCGGATTACACCACCGGAATTCAGGTTTCGAAAATCAACATCGATGAGTCCAAGCCTCCCGCACAGGTGCAAGGCGCGTTCGACGATGTGATCAAGGCGCGCGAGGATGAAGAGCGGGTCAAGAACGAGGCGCAAAGTTACGCTAACGGGATTGTCCCCGAAGCCCGCGGCCGCGCGCAGCGGATGCTGGAGGAATCCAACGCCTATCGAGATCAGGTAATTGCCAAGGCCGACGGTGAGGCACAGCGGTTTAACCAGTTGCTTGCCGAGTATCGCAAGGCGCCCGAGGTCACCCGGGAGCGTCTGTATATCGATTCAGTACAGTCAGTTTTCGCTAATACCAATAAGGTCATGGTGGATGTTGATGGCGGCAACAACGTGCTTTACCTCCCGCTCGATAAAATGGTGCCAGCGGCCGGAGAACCCCGTGGGACGGGCGCTCGCTCGGCAGTGGGAGAGCGCGACATGCGCGAGATCGTGGATCAGGTGACGGAACAACTGCGCCGTGATCTGGACGCCGCAGCTGCAAGAAGGGGAGGGCGCTAATCATGACGAGACAGACGTTTCTTGGAATCGTTGTCGCGATTGCTTTGGTCGTACTCTCAAACAGCTTGTATGTGATTCGAGAGACACAGCGTGGCGTGTTGCTGAAGTTCGGCGAGGTGGTTGATCCGGATCTTCGGCCCGGATTGCATCTCAAGATCCCTTTCGTGAACAGCGTTCGCAAGTTCGATGGCCGTATCCTGACAGTAGACAGTAGTCCCGAGCGCTTTTTCACGCAGGAAAAAAAGGCACTCATCGTCGACTCCTACGCCAAATTCCGCGTGACTGATACCGCCAAGTACTACACGGCAACCAACGGCGAAGAGAACCGCGCTGCCGGATTGCTGTCGCAGCGTATCAATGATGGCCTCCGCAATCAGGTGGCCGTACGAACCGTTCAGGAAGTGGTGTCTGGAGAGCGGGATCAGTTGATGCAGGCTATTACTGCGCAGCTCAACGAGGTGGCGAACGCGGAGTTGGGCGTCGAGGTGATCGATGTTCGGGTGAAGAAAATCGACCTTCCCCCGGACGTCTCGGAGTCAGTCTACCGTCGGATGAACGCCGAGCGGGAGAAGGAAGCAAGGGAATTGCGCTCTGAGGGTAAGGAGTTGGCTGAAGGCATTCGCGCCGCCGCCGATCGAGAGGTGACCGTAATCGAAGCGAACGCATTCCGAGACGCGGAAATTGTTCGAGGTAACGGTGATGCCGAAGCCACCCGAATCTATGCTGAAGCCTTCAATCAGGATCCTGAGTTCTACGCTTTTGTACGGAGCCTGCAGGCATATCGGGAGACCTTCAGTGCCGGTAGCGACGTGATGCTGTTACAGCCTGACAGTCAGTTTTTTCGCTACCTTCAGGATCCCAAGTCCGGTAAGTGAGCGGTCGATAGGCGATAGGGGTGGGACGACCCACCCCGGGCCTCAGCTTTGTCTGCCTGTGTTATTCTCGGCATGAGTGCGTGCTGCGGCTTATCACCCTGACGGAACATCACGATGACCACTGAAAATCGCTGGCTATTGCCAGAGGGTATCGACGAGCTTTTGCCCGAGCGAGCGGGCCAGCTTGAGTCGCTCCGAAGAAGCTTGTTGGATCAGTGCGCGACCTGGGGTTATCAGTATGTGATACCGCCGCTGGTCGAATTTACCGACTCGCTTCTGGTTGGTCTGGGCGCTGATCTTGATCTTGTCACATGTAAATTTACGGACCAGATGAGTGGCCGCATGCTGGGTATTCGCGCCGATATCACGCCGCAGGTCGCACGCATGGATGCTCACAGCTTGGGAGAGACCGGCGTGACGCGCCTGTGTTACGCGGGGTCTACCCTGCAGGCCATCCCGCAAGCCGTTGTCGGTGGGAGGGCGCCGATTCAACTGGGTGCCGAGCTGTTTGGTAGCGACTCTATCGCGGCAGATATCGAGATTATTCTCTTGCTGCTGTCCACGATTGATCGGGCAGGCGTTGATAAGGCTTTGACGCTGGACATTGGCCACATTGGCATTTATGACGCGTTGTTTTCCCGCGAGAATCTGGCGCCTGAATTGCAACAGCAAATCTTTGATGCACTGCAACGCAAGTCTGCACCGGATATAGAGCGCCTGTCCGCGCTACTGACACCCGATACGGCCAGCAAACTGAGGCAGCTGGCAGCGCTGCATGGCGACCCCGCAGTCTTGGCTACCGCGCGCGAGGTATTCAGCGCGGAACCGGGGGTATTGGCTGTGCTGGATGATCTCGAAGCTATCTTGGCGCGGGTGCGGCAGCGATTTCCAGATGTGGCTGTGTATATCGATCTCACTGAGCTCAGAGGATTCCGTTATCACACCGGCCTCGTATTTGCGGTTTATCTGGAGGGACGAGGCTCAGCCGTCGCCAAGGGTGGACGCTACGACAGTATTGGAGCCTCTTTTGGTCGAGAGCGACCGGCAACCGGTTTTGCAATTGATCTCAAAGCGCTGGTCGATGACGTCGACATCAGCAGCGCGGATCAACCGCTGGTTGTCGCACCGGATGCAGATGATCCCACCTTGTTGCGGGCGATCGATTCTCTCAGAGCGCAGGGCAGAGTCGTGACGGTGGCCTTTGAGGAGGAGGCTCCGCGATCGGACGCTCAGTATTTGGTGCTGAAAGGGAGTGACTGGGTGATCGAGGACATCTCATGAGCCACAACGTCGTCGTACTCGGCACGCAATGGGGTGACGAGGGAAAGGGCAAGATTGTTGACTTGCTGACTGAGCAGGTTGATGCGGTCGTCCGATTTCAGGGCGGTCATAACGCCGGTCACACGTTGGTCATCGGCGGCCAAAAGACGGTGTTACATCTGATTCCTTCTGGCGTGCTGCGCGCGGGAGTCCAGTGCCTGATAGGCAATGGCGTTGTGCTGTCTCCCGAAGCATTGTTGAAAGAAATCGACACGCTGGAGTCAAGTGGCGTCCCGGTGATGGATCGTCTCAAAGTATCCGCGGCCTGCCCGCTGATATTGCCTTATCACATTGCACTGGATCAGGCGCGTGAGGCGCGCCGTGGTGAGAACAAGATTGGTACCACCGGCAGGGGGATCGGCCCCTGTTATGAGGACAAAGCGGCGCGCAGGGCGCTGAGGTTGGGTGACTTACGAGACGCTGCGCGCTTTCAAGCGTCGCTGGAGGAGGTGCTCGATTATCACAATCACATCCTCCAGCACTATTACGGCGTTTCGCCCGTATCACCCGCGGCCGTGCTGGATGAAGCACTCGCGCATGGCGAGCGCCTGTTGCCTATGATGGCTGATGTCACGTCTCTGCTTCACGATTACAGAGCGTCCGGAGCAAAGCTCTTGTTCGAGGGCGCTCAGGGCTCGCTTCTCGATATTGATCACGGCACTTATCCATTTGTCACCAGCTCCAATACCACAGCGGGTGGCACTGCGACGGGGTCAGGTTTTGGACCACTCTATCTGGACTATGTGCTGGGAATTACCAAGGCTTACACCACGCGGGTGGGCTCTGGCCCATTCCCAACCGAATTATTTGACGAAACCGGTCTGAGGCTGGCCGAGCGCGGCCATGAATTTGGCGCGACTACCGGCAGGCCGCGGCGTTGCGGTTGGTTTGATGCGGTTGCGCTGCGCACAGCGGTGAACATTAATTCGGTATCGGGACTGTGTCTGACCAAGCTGGATGTGCTGGATGGGCTGGAAGAAATTTCAATTTGTGTGGGATACACCGACGACACCGGTGACACTGCAACAAATCCCATTGACGCGGTGGACTACGATAAGCTTCGCCCGATTTATGAGTCAGTGCCCGGCTGGAGTGAATCTACTGTCGGAGTGCAATCCTTTGATGCTTTGCCGTCCAATGCAAGGGCGTATATCAAGCGGATAGAGGCTCTGGTTGGTGCGCCGATCGACATTATTTCCACGGGTCCGGACAGAGAGGAAACCATCGTATTACGTCATCCATTCGGCACCTAATTCGTGCTGCTTGTTAGCAAGCTACTGGCGCTATTCGTTTACCCGCTCTCATTCTTTTTCATCCTGGTTATCGTTTCGATTGTCCTGCGCAGGCGGTTGGCAAGTCGGTCGGCCAATGCACTCAGGCTGCTAGCCGTTGCCTGGCTATACTTTTGTGCGACCGAATGGGGTGCATCCCTCTTGCTGGCGCCGCTGGAACGGGGCTATCCAGCGGTGGAGACTGACGCTTTGCCCGTGGCTGAGGCCATCGTCGTACTCGGTGGCGCCATGACAAACAAATCTCGCTTTGGCCTGGGCGGTGACCTGAACGTCGCCGCGGACCGACTCTGGCACAGCGCTGCGTTATTTAGCGCCGGTAAGGCACCCATCATGGTGCTGTCAGGCGGTGCCGGGCTGGGGCAGTCCACCACCGAAGCAGAGCTCATGTTGGGGGCATTGCGCGCGATTGGTATCGACGGAGCCATCGAACTCGAGACCCAGAGTCAAACCACGCGAGAAAACGCCTACTTCACGGGTAAACTGCTCAACGCGCATGGGATTACGCATATTCTCCTCGTGACCAGTGCTGCTCACATGCGCAGAGCGATGCCTCTATTTCAAGCGCAGGGTCTGCTCGTCACGCCCGCCGCAACCGATCATCAAACGCCGCTTCATGTGGGGGCGATACCGGGATGGCTTCCCACGACAGAGCGCCTTGCCCGCTCCACTCGTGCGCTCCACGAATGGGTGGGCTATTGGATCTACGAGCGCCTTGGCCACTTTGAGATGGCGGCGATAACCGAGGACTGAGTATTCAGGTGTAGCACTTTTTCAGATCGCTGTAGTTGTGACCGGTCCACCTTCTGAATGCCCGATAAAAGCTATTGACCTCTGCATAACCCAAGTCCCAGGCAAGGCACTTGCCCGGCAGCCAGCGCTTCTCCAATTGCACTGTGCAGCGATGTCGGCGGACGAGGTCGAGGATGCGCTGATAGTTGGTACTGTCAGCACGTAGGCGCCGCCGCAATGTAGTGGGGCTGATATGCAAACTATCGGCCACTTCTTCTGAACGGAGCCGCGCCAAGTCCCCTCTGAGCAGGATATCCATGACAGACAAGGTTGTGAATGAAAGCTCGTGAGGCGGTCGCCCGGCGGCGTTGATGGCCAACTCGGCTGGCACGTCGGGCGAGCGACGGTTAGTGGGAAGTCCCAGCGCACGCCACGGGGCATCGAGCGAAAGCCTGTCACCCGAAGGCGCTTTTTGCAGATATAGCGGATAGTGGGTCTGAGATGATGCGTTGGATGAAATCGCGTTTTTCATATAAACGTCCTTGTTTAATTGCCTGTTCCCCCAGAGGGCCCTAGTCGGGACAGTCCTTTGCCCCGGTCAGTTAGCATACTCAATCTTGGCGTGGCCGCCACTCATTGGACCGGAAAGGATGGCCCGACGTCTTGTAACGTTAATTTTGCTAATGAGGGGCGCCCCTTGGCACGCCTGTCCTGTGTTTTGACGGTGCTGATATAGGCGACACAGGGAGTGGCTCCAGGTGGGTAGTTCTGGGGCAGTAGAGAGGGTGCCTGGGCATGCCCTGGTTTGTGATCCCAAGGCAAACCGCGCCCTCAAGTGTTGCCCAGATTCGCTGCGCACGTCCTAGCAGTGTGCCACCATTGCCCCATGCGGCAACGACCAGGTCCGATTCGCTGGCAGCGCGTTTTAGCCATTGGTTGGCGCGCTTTCCCACCGGGTCCGTTGCGATTCTCAGCGCTTGGGGATTCGTGGCGCGCAAGGCGAAAAGATTTACCAGTAGAAGCGAGCCGTACCCCCACTCTTTTGCAAAACCGACGCACCGTCTGAGCGTGGGGTCATCCTCGTGGGCGGTTGCGGTCGATGGGTTAAGTCCAATGAAGGCGCACTGCCCGCCGGACGGGTTCCAGCTTCTCCGCAACCAGTAGCGGTATTTTCCGCATCGCGAGAAGCCTGCTTGCCCACCCGGATTGACTCTGGCGATGTTCATTCCCTGACGATGCACTCCTCGGTAATAGGCCCTTTATCCGGGGCTGGGTCCTGATAAATATCCCTGATCAGAAAGGTATGCAGTTTGCGTTCCTGATACGTGCCGCCATTGCGTTCTATGCAGGTTTTGAAGTGGGGCTCGCGCTCCTCGGGATAGATTTCGGCTACCGGGTCCTGCTGTGTCCTGGCGCAGCCGCCGAGTGTCATCGCGAGCAGCAAGCATCCTGCTCCGAGATGACAGGAGCCGTTCCCCCCTGCCCATTTTCTTTGCATGATTGACCCAATCCCCCGACGGGTAGTAGGGCGGTGGAGTATAAATCTATTGGCGTGACCATGGCATCATGGTTGGCCGCGGCGATAGACAGCGATGCACAGTCCGCCTGTAATGGGCCGATTCAATCTTCCGCGCCTGACGCTATCGGTAGTGCTCAAGCAGATCGTGGTATGGTTTTATTGAGGTATCGCGTTTATTCAGTCTTGATGGCCTGGTCCACTGGGAAGCCTTGAGGGCGAGGCTTCTCTAACCATGGTTGCGTCGAAAAAAGACGGGAGTATGACCACATGATTCTTTTACTCGGTGCAACAGGGCGGGTGGGTGGTGCAGCCGCTACCGCCCTTTACCAATCGGGCCAGCCCTTTCGTGTTCTGGTCAGGGATGCCAGCAAGTTTTCATTGTCAGCGGCGTCCGTCGATGTCGTCGAGGGTGATTTGGCAGACGCCGAAAAGGTCAAAGCCGCTCTGGCTGGTATCGACCGGGTGCTATTGGTGATGAGTAATCACCCGCAGCAAGCGCAATTTGAGCGCGGATTTGCCACGCTGGCAGCGGACGCAGGAGTGGAGCATGTGGTGAAAATTTCGTCGATGGAGGCGTCGCCCGATGCGTCCGCAGTCCTACCGAAAAATCATTTTGAGACCGAGCAGCATATTGCTGGCCTGGGCATCAACTGGACCTTTTTGCGCCCCAACTACTACATGCAAAACATGTTGATGTACGCCAACTCGATCAAACAAACGAACACTTTTGCACTGCCACTGGGCCGTGCGACGACGGCAATGGTGGACGCGCAGGACGTGGGCGAGGTCGCTGCCGCAGTCCTCACCCAAGGTGGGCACGAGGGAAAAATATATCTTTTAACGGGCCCGGATCTGATGGATTTTTATGAGGTGGCGAGTCGAATGGGGGCGGTGCTCGGCCGTGATGTGAGTTACTTAGAGCAAACGCCCGAGGCATTCCGCGCCATATTGGAACAAGTCATACCATCTAAATGGCAAGTCGATGCGGTCAGCGAGCTGTTCGCCGAAATCGCTAGAGGCTCGCTCAGTACCAGTAACGATACG
>Ga0181573_10002608_pt1 | contig 16623 bp, 9 predicted proteins | sample 101ome_25_FD_148643 | JGI IMG/M metagenome (GOLD analysis project Ga0181573, IMG submission 148643) | Coastal salt marsh microbial communities from the Groves Creek Marsh, Skidaway Island, Georgia - 101409BT metaG (spades assembly) | ecosystem: Environmental > Aquatic > Marine > Intertidal zone... | reverse complement strand
TCCGGACGGGACGCCCACAGGGGTCGTGCGTGCGTCGTTCGGGTACAGTTCTCGACCGAGTGACGCCGCTGCCATCGCCGACTTTGTCGCAGAGACGTTCGCGGACGTCGCCGTCGCTGGCTCGTCGATGTCGTCTGTTTCTAGGACGTCTGTGTCTAGAACGTGGGACGTGGAGATCGATCGACTGTACATCTATCCGATCAAGTCGTGTCAACCGCAGCGGGCGACGTCGTGGCCGGTCGACGCGTCGGGGTCGATGGCGTACGACCGTCGGTGGAAGCTGGTCGACGACTCGGGGGTCGTATTGACGGTGAAACGCTGTCCGTTGCTGGTCCGCGTCGCGCCGACGGTCGACTTGTCGCGGCGGGTGTTGCGGATCGAGATGGCGGGCGCGTCGATCGAGGAGGCACTCGATGTGTTTCGCGAGGAAGCGACGGGGTCGTCTTCAGTGTCTTCGTCGGTGTCGTCGTCAGTTTCCAAGTGCTCTGCGTGGCTTTCGAAACGCCTCGGCGTGCCTTGCACGCTCGTTCATGCAACACCGGGGCGGGGCGATAATAACTTTAGCAACCAGTCGCACGTCCTGGCGATGCACGCGGAGGACATCAGACGCGTCCACGCTCTCAGCGGCGTGGGTGGCGACGTCGACGTGTTTGCGACCAGGATGCGGCCCAACGTGATTTTGAAGCGCAACGACGTCGACATCGGCCACGACCACCACGACCACAACGGCGAATGGTCGCGGCTGTCGTGCGAGTCGGATCCGACGGTGCGCGCCGAGGTCATCAGGCCGTGCGCACGATGCGACAGGGTGTGCATCGATCCGAACACTGGATATCCAGACGGCGGGGACAAGAGCGCCGTGCTGCGGTCGATCATCGCCACCACGAGGGGCGCCGGGAGCGAGCGCTTCATGACGCTCGGCGTCTTGGCAAAGTTCGCCGACCGGTGTGAGCTCTCGGAAGGCCTCGCCCTGACGTTGACGCGCTGATCGAGAAAAAAAGAAATCTCGCTTACCGGAATCAAACAATGCCATAGAGGTGCTTGCCATCGTCATCTTCGTCATCCAACAACGTTGCGCAGTACCACACGCCGTCGACCCGGCCACCGATCTCGCGTTCCTTGACGGTCGAGCGAAGCGCGAGTGAGTGAGGGCGTCGTGGCGCGAGAGGCTACAGAGAGCCACACAGTTGCGCTCGCCGTGAGCGACATACCAGCGTCCATTGGAAGACGGTCTCCCGCTTGGTGAAGGCGTTGGCAACCCGCGTTCTGACCTGCATAGACACGCGAGCGGGAGTTCGAAAGCGTCAGCCAGGGCCACTAGCACAGCAACATCACACTTCAAACGTACGATCGTCTTGGTCTCCGAGAGATCCAGCCTGGACAGGATCTCAAAGTCCGTATGTCCGATCAGGATCCGGAGCTTCTCAGTGTTCATCACCCGCCGGAATCGCTCAAACTGTCCAAGATCGAGCGGCCGGCCGAAGAAGAACGACGTGCCTGGTGACGGACGATGGGCCAGACGATGAGTGGACGAGATGACGAGATGACGAGTTGACGAGTTGACGAGTACTACGTGGGCCAGTCACCCCGTGACGGCGGGATCAAAACGTCGTACCGAACGGGCTTGCGTGCCGTCCGGCGAACCGGTACAGCACCTCAATTCCAAAGTCATAGTATGGTTCATTGTTGTTCCTCAAAGCCTCCATGATCCTGTCGACCGTGTCCTCCACGCCGAGCTCGAGCGAGGGCGCATATTTCGCCCGTAGTCGAGCGAGGTGGTCCCCTTCTTCGCTCTCCGTCTGCTGTCCATTTCTGTTTGACGATGAGGCTATCCGCGGACTCCTGTGCTTCGCCGAGGGGAGCGTCTGCCGCAGGGGCGAGTGTGCCGGGAGCACGCGCTTCAGGGAAGCCATGGTCACCGACGTTTGGGAGCTCGACTCCTGATTGATGGCGATTCGCAGTGACTCACAGTGATTCGCAGTCGAACAACTCAGTGAAGAGCTGTCGTCGTCGGTCGTCGTCGAGAGCGCTCGACTCGATCGAGTCGTTTCAGTTTCGCGAAACCTGATTCCGTTTTGAACTGCAGCCCGCTCGCATATTTTTCCCGGTTCTCCATCATCGACAGCACGACCGCGGCCTTGTCTATGGCGAACAACAACTTCCGTGACGTATCCACCACGAGCACGAGCGTCCGTCCGGGCTTGCTCTATCGCTCTGGTAACGTCCTGAACGGCAAGCTCCCGATCGGTTGCACTCCGAGACGGATCCTCGACTTGCGGAGCGAGGAGGAGCACGAGAGCGACGAGGCTTGGCAGGCGGCCGTGGCGCCGGGCCGCGCCATCTCCTTTCGGACGTACTCGTCCGCGGCCGGCACCTTTAGCGAGCGGGGCCGAGGTCAGCCAGTCAACGCGTCGGAGCTCTTCGTGGTCCATCGAGTTTCGCTGCTTGACAAGGGCGCGTTCGTTCGACGGTTGGTGTGGCAGCTGCCACTGTTGAAAATGCTCCAGGCCATAGCATACAAACTTGTCGGGAGCGATGCGGGGATGAGGGAAGTCCTCATTCCAGTGGTCAACGACTTGGTGCGCGGTGGGACTCGCCAATCGACGAAGCTGGCCATGGGGGTGCCCTTTACTCGCTCGCTCGCTCGTTCTCTCGCCAGGGGCTCGGTCTCGTCTACACGACCATGCTGGAAACGAGCCAGCGGGAAATACGCGAATGCCTCGAACTGTTTTTGGACTGCTTGAGAGAGGTGTGTTGTTGTGTTATTGTGGTGTTGTGGTGCTGCTGTACGGCGGCGCTATCGACTAGCGTAGCGACCCTCTTCGTCGCGTCCCGTCACTGACGCTCGCTCGTTCTACTCCAGGAGGAGGCCCTCGTCGTCATGTGCGCTCTAGGGAAGGACCGCACGGGGCTTTTCGTTGCACTCGTGCTGGCAATCTGCCAGGTTAGCGTGGATGACATCCTCGACGACTACGTTCTGTCTGACGGACTGGGGGAGGTCGCGTTGGCTGGCGTAGAGCGCATGGAAACCCTTCGTGGGCTGAACAGGGACATGTTTTCTGGCGCACCGAGGGACGCGATGCTCGATGCGTTTGAATTTCTCGAGGAAACGTACGGCGGGGCGCCCGCCTACTTGGAGCGGATCGGGTTTGGCGAGCAGCAGCAGTCGGAGCTGCGGCGTCGCATGACGACCACCAGCTGATGATGGATTTTTTACACTACGTAGTGTATATTCGTATACGAACACGAAGCTCAATCAGAATCAGAATCGACCTGTCCGTGCCCCCAGGGCGGCGAGAGGCAGCGCGGCCAGAGGTCCGACCCCAGCAGGGCCGGACGGCCGTTGCCTGCCACACCCTCTGAGACCGCAGACGATGACCAGATCTCGGAGTATGATGACGCTGACTGTCCTGATCAAGCCGACGACCTCGACGGGTTCATTGATTCCGAGAACGAGGAAGACGAGGTAATCCTGGCCCGGCGGTCGTTCCGGTAGATGGAAGAACCGGCGCGCCGGCCGGCGCCCGAGGCGGAGGGGGCGCCGAGGCGTCGGACGAGGCAGAGGCAGGTATAGAGGCATAGGCAGAGGGCGAGAAGAAGATATTACAGAAGAACGAGAACAGCAATTAGACTGCACTGTACTCGGGGGCTTCCCCCGTGGTGTCAGGCGGTCATACTAAAGACATTACAATGTAGTATCAATGTAGTATCAATGTAGTAGTCAATATCAATCGTCATGGAACAGCCAATCGTATACATTCTGGACTTGTATGTATTATCATCGGGTCGGACGAACGGACGGACGGACGGACGGACGACCGCCGGCCAGGGCCGCAGCTGCGCGTCTGATCTGCGCTACCGCCGGCTGTTGGGTAGCTACCCATAGGGTAGGATATCATGATCACGGGGATCTATTTCGGTTGTTGTTCTTGCGTGTGCTCTGAACTTCTCCAAAGTTCATCGATTCTTGCCTGACTTTGAGAGAGTTCAGGTCGTTCAGGAACGCGGAAGAGGGCACGCGCTTCCCGGCACAATTCCGTCTCCGCTGCGGTGGGCTCAGTTCCGTCACGTCCGGTGTTTTCGACTTAGTGATTGCGGTCGTCGTTGTGTTTTTGTTGCTTTTGTTGCTCTTGCCGTTGCTCTTGCCCTGCTCGCTCGCTTCGTCCGGAGATCCGTCCATCTTGGCCAGGAGCTTCTCGATCATCGACTCGGTCAGCTCTGGGAGCTGGTCCGGCGCAGTGCGCGCCCTGCTCGACAGTGGAATCGCCATGGCACTGGAAGAGACGGAGTGGGATCGAGAGGCGAGGTGCTGACTGCGACCACGTTCTGCCCTCTTGGCCACCGCTCCCGGCACCTTCCCAGACATGCCGTCGTTCGGCGTGCGCAGACTCTTCAACCGATACATCGCACACTCAAACGAATGGTTCTGTAGCTCTGTCGTCAGCGCAGAGGCCTGACGTGACATCGGCGAGGGCGGCTGCGACACTTGCATTGACGCAAAGCCGGAAGTCATTTCCTCGTCGTTCATGGCTTCGCCGAACGGCGACAGCTGCTGCTCATCGCCCACGCCAAAGACAGACGGTGGAGGCGTCGAGCACGTCGAAGAGGGGGCAAAGCCCAGCACCCTGCGAGGTGTCCTGGTCTCGGGAGTCGACTTGTCCCCGGGCTCGTCGCTGCCCACGATACCCGTGGAAGCGGTCGGGGAGTTCATACGTGCAGTAATATCAACGAAATAAACAGTAGGGGGGTCGCGGAGACATAATTCTCCCGGAAACGGGGCCGGAAGGTGGGGAATTTGAAGTCGTGCTAGAAATGCAGGCGACTGGTTTTTTCCTTGTTCGTCTGGTCCGTTCCCGGCACGAATGCGTCCACTTGCACTTGATATGGCCACAGACAGCTAACAAGTATACATGTAAGTTTACTGGTGTGTGTTTGCGTCTCTCCTTTTCTTCAAAGCGTATCTGTCGGAGCGGGGACGCATTCTCGACCGCAAGTCACAATCTTCGTCGGCGGCCTGCGGCTGGGGCCGCCTCGTCCCCCGGCCGGTCTCCTCGCGCCGAATTCCGAGTTGACAACCCGTCTGTCCGTCTGTCTGTCTCGTGGTAGCCCTCTTGGCGTTGCAGGTAGGTACTGTGGGGCTGCCGGGCGGTCATTCACTCACTCACTCGCTCGCTCACTCACTCACTCGCCCCGACGTGAACGATTCGTGGTGGGTGCCCACCGCAAGCCAGATGCAGAGCATCGCCTCGATGTACGACGACTACGGGTCGGCGATCTTCGGGGAGCACGCCGCGCGAGCGGCCAGGAGGAGAGGTGATTGCGATTTTGGCAGAGGCGAGGAGGAAGGAGCGGCAGTTTCTCCTCAGGTCCATCCCTGGGCTATTGCGATTCGCCGCAAACTCGAAAATCCGCTCAGCTTCACCCGGCGCGTAGCATACCCCGTGTACACTACGGAAAATATCAGCAGCGCGCGGGGATCTCAGCGTGCACAGAAAACGCGGGTGCGGAAGGTTTTTCGAACGGGCCGAATCATCGATCCTCCACCCAGTGATCGGTTGCGACGACCAGTCCCAAGCTGTCGAGCGATCCACGTACCTTCGCCCAGGGCATAGTCTATCCAGCCACAGGCTAGTCCACCCCGTGTATAGCACGGACAATATCAGCATGCCGCTCTTCAACAAGGACACAAAGCCGGCGGCGGCGGCCTTCAAAATGATCTCTGCGGAAGACGCGTACAAGATCGTCACCGAGACGTGCGTCGCCGTCCCCCGAAGGCGGATCGACGCGCCCCTGTCCTCTGCGCACGGGCACGTCCTCGCCTCGGATATTCACGCCAGGGACCCCGTCCCCGCGTACCGGGCGTCGGTCAAGGACGGATACGCCGTGCGCTCGGCCGACGGGGCGGGCAGGTACCCGGTCGTGTACGAGTGTCACGCTGGTGTGGACGTCAGCAAGTTTGATGGGTTGAAGAAGCAGACGGTCGCGTACATCAGCACGGGTGGCCCGCTGCCAGACGGGGCAGACGCCGTGGTTCAGGTCGAGGACACAAAGATGACTGGGGACGTGGTGCAGGGTCACAGCGTCGTGGAGATACTGAAGGACTCGACGCCGTCTGAGGACGTTCGGGAGATTGGGTCGGATATGGCCGCGGGAGAATGCGTGCTCAAGGCGGGGACCATGGTTTGCGCGGCCGAGGTCGCCATGCTGGCCACGGTCGGGGCGGTCAACGTCCCCGTGTATGCAAGGCCGCGTGTGGCCATCATGAGCACGGGCGACGAGGTCGAGGAGCCGATGGTTGAGTCGCTGCCGCTCGGGAAGGTTCGAGACGCCAACCGGGCGATGCTGCTCGCCGCGGTGGCAGAGGTGGGGGCTTCCCCGATCGATATGGGCATCGCGCGGGACTCTGAAGCGGTCGTCGAGCGCACCATCGAAGATGCGATTTCTCAGGGTGCGGATGTGCTCATATCGACCGGGGGCGTGAGCATGGGCAACAAGGACTTCATCAAGGGCATCCTGCAGCGGATCGGCACGGTGCATTTCGGCAAGATTTGCATGAAACCCGGCAAGCCGTGCACGTTTGCGACCATCGTGCGAGGCGATCGGACGGTCGTGTTTTTTGGCCTGCCCGGCAACCCGGTGTCGGCTCTCACGACCTTCCACCTCTACGTCTCGCCCGCCATCAAGATCCTCCAGGGGCTGCCCGAGGGCAGGTGGCGGATCGGAGCCTACGCCGTCACGACGGCGGAGATCAAGATGGACCCATCGCGAGTGGAGTATCGGCGGGTGCTGGTTGAGTACATCAGCGATCCCGGAGAGACGGCAAACGGGAAGATTGTGGCCCACGACGGGATGGGCAGCCAGGCGAGCTCGCGCATCATGAACTACCACGGTGCCAACGCGCTGCTCGTCGTGCCCAGTCAGGCGGAACGCCTCGGGGACACCGTCTTGCCCTCTGGTATCGTCCTCCCCATCATTATGCTCGAAGGAAGGCGGATTCTGAGGCACGAGGTCTGAGTGCAGAGACACCTTGAGGCTCAGCGCGGCCTTGCACACGTCATATAAATGTCATAAAGAGTAATTCTGGTGGCTGCTACGGCGCTGCCGAAGTTTGGCCATACCCCAGTTTGGCCATTTGCCAACCGAATTCCGAGGTCTTCTTCTTGGCTCGATGTTTTACTCGAAAGACGGCACGCATAGGAAGAGCAAGGACGTGAACGTGCTGCCGACCACGGCCGTGGGCGGAGGCGTTCAGGTGTCCCTGGAGGCGTCGCCCAGAGAGAAATCGGGCAAGCCCGGCCACTACGGCAGGACAAAGCCGGGCTCGCACGCACACCAGCGCTGGTACGCGCAATACAGCAAGAGTCGGGTTTTCTTCGGCGTGATCGTCGGCCTGCTTGTGCTCCACGTGCTCGGCGCGTCGTACTTCGCGCCGCGGATGGTGTCTCGGGTGGCAGAGGGGGACGGGGGCACGACCAAGGCGGGCCTGTACAATTTCATCACGAGCTTCAGCCCGATCGATACCTCGGGTAGTTCGTTCAAATCCGGTGCGGGGGGTGACTCGTTCAATCGGAAAACGAGCACATCGCAGCTCTCCCAGGACGCCGGGGCGCTCGTCTCGCGCCTCTCCAAAAAGCTGTCCGACACGGCGGCAACCCTCAACCTGCACCACCTGCACACGTTGCTCGAGTCGCAGAACAGCGAGGCGGCCATCCTCGGTGGCGACATCAACAAGGTGCTCCGGATACGGGACGGCCTGACGAACCCGCTGAACAAGCTGCCGGTGAGCCCGGGGGAGATTGACGCGATGAAGGGCGTGGAGGAGCAGGCGCTGTGGGAGCGGTGGATCAAGGTGCACACCGCAACGCCCCTGGTCACACTCTTTGAGGAGAAGTGCCACGCCGAAAACAGCGCGGAGAACGACGACAAGGAGTTCGTGCTGTCCTCGCGTTCGTGGGTCAAGCGGTACGGGAACGACGTGGTCAAGTACAAGTGGTGCCGCGGAGGCAAGGCCGAGGAAGTGCCGGACCTTGAGCGGGTATTGATCCTGCGGAGCAACCGCGCGCTGCCGCCGAACGCGGTGACCATCGTGACGCAGCTGTCGATCGAGCGACTGGCCATGCTGGAGCAGCAGTGCGCCCACTGGCCCCACCCCATCGCCGCCGTGGTGTACATTCCACTCGTTAAGGGGAAGATCTCCAGCACAGAGGACGAGAGCTGGAACGGGGCGAGCCTGGAGGTCGGCATCGAGGAGGTGAAACGGTACGCCGAGCGCATGAAGACGTCAAAATGCATCATCGACGTCGAGCTCGTCGTCGAGGAGCGGTGCACGTTCGAGCAGGCCACCCTATATCCCACCAATGCTGTGCGGAACCGCGCACTCGTCATGTCTCGATCGGACATCGTGCTCCTCCTCGACGTCGACTTTGTCGTCGACCAGTCCCTGGCGCTCGACCTGGAGGACGAGACCCGGCACGGAGAGCTGACCGACACGTTGGCCAGTGGCGCGGCAATCGTTCTTCCCGCCTTCGAAGCCTGGGACCAGGGAGATCGGGGGAAGAAGATCGCGCTGACCGCCGCGAAGGAGGGCAAGCAGTTCATCGCCAAGAAGTTCATGTACAACGTGGTGATGGGCTTCCACGTGGCGCACTACCCGCAGGGCCACGAGCCCACCCTCTTCTGGAAGTGGATCAATACAACGGAGCCCTACGAGATCAAGCACGAGACGGGCTTCGAGCCCTACATCCTCATGCTCAAGGAGCACGTCCCCTACTACGACGAGCGCTTCCGGGGCTACTACTTCAACAAGGTGGAACAGCTCCTGCACATTTCCACCCAGTTGGAGCTCCCGTTTGTCGTCCACCCGACCTCTTTCGTCGTCCACGTGCCCCACCCAAAGGCCAAGACCAAGTGGCGGACCAAGCGATCCGGGCAGAAGGAGCGCAACCACGCCATGTTCCTCGACGCCATGGAGGACATCAAGCTGAAGCGGTTCGTCCCGGTCACCAGCTTTCCACACCTGTGCTTACCGCCCGAGATCCAGCTCTCGGTCGCGACCGCCATCGAGCTGGGCGCCCAGAGCCAGGGCGCCGAGGAGCAGGTCGCCATGATCCGAAGGTTTGCCCACGACGTCCACGTCGAAGACGAGGACTATCAGGTCAATTTCGCCGCCTTTGAAGAGGAGGACGAGGGCGTGGACGAGATTGTCTATCAGGACGGGGACGGGGACGGGGACGCGTTTGAGGATGGACTGTTCGACACGTGAAAACAATGACCGCACTGAACAACATCACGGGCTCCTTGCCCGTTCACTCGTCATCCGAGTTGTCCCCGAACCGGTACTCCTCTACCATATTCTGAGAGTCGGCCACCTTGTGCCACGCCTTACATTGCTCGCACTGCACGATCACCATCCCCTTGGCCCACGCCAACGGATTCACCAACCGCTCTGTCCGCCCACCGCACGCGTTACAGGTGAACGACACGAGCATCGACCTCCGCGACGCCCCCTCCAGATCGTTCAAGTCGACCCTGTAGACGCCATCCTCGACGCTGCCGTCCGGATCATCGCTCGATGACGCCGAAACGCCCACCGCCGGTGTCACCGGTTGTCGCCGGTGAAACAAGGCGATGCGAACCCGCGCCAAAATGGGCCGCGTTCCACGCCCGCGCGCCTGAACCCCCCGATCGGTGTGATATCGGTGCGATACCCCGGCCGAGGGCCGTCGGACCGAAGCGATTCGTGCGCTCGACATGGTTGTTTTCCGTGAGTTTTTCTGTGGTGTTTGTCTGCGAAAGCAGTCATCCCGTTCATTCGTATTTCGTATTTCGTATCCGTGCCAGATAGACCAACCATACCCTTCACTTGGGACGTCCCGGCGACGACGGTGACGAGCGCGCGAGGCGGAAAGGCTCAGGATGCCCGATCCTTCTCCCGCTCCACCGCTTGCACTGTTTTACGTACAGCTGCACGACGCGATTCGGGAGGAGTTGGGCGTGATCATCAACCTTGCGAGTGACTTTCTGTCGGCGGACGTCTCGGCCGGAACAACGTACCAGTCGGCCGTGGCGATCCTGAAAACCAAGGTGAGTTGTCCGTGGAGCCCAGGAAACGACGTGCGGGCGACGCGACGCGTGCTCTACGCACGCGCTATGCTCTCTGATCGCTCTCTGATCGCTCTCTGATCGCTCTCTGATCGCTCTCTGATCGCTCTCTGATCGCTCGGCACTCACTGACTCGCTGCTCGTCTTCCTTCGTACCGTACCTTTGCAGTACAAGTTCTTGGAGTTTGTCTACAAGTACCACAGCACGATCGAGGACGAGGTGCTGTACCCGGCGCTGGAGTCGAAGATTAAGAATGTGACGCTGGCGTATTCTGTGGAACATGAGGACGAGGAGCTGTTGCTGGAGGGGCTGTCGGCGCTCTTGGCGCAGGCAGGCGGTGACGGGGACGGGGACGAGCAGAAAATAGAGGACATTGGGGGGTTTGTGCACGGGCTGGCGAGGAAGGTGGAGGAGGTGGATACGACGCTGCGGAAGCACCTGGATAAGGAGGAGGCGCAGCTACTGCCGTTGTTGCGGGATGAGTTTACGATTCAGGAGCAGTCGGAGCTGGTGGTGCAGTTCATGTGCTGCGTGCCGGTCTCTGAAATGACGAGGATGATGAAGTGGCTGTTTCGGAGTCTGGACAGGGGGCAGCGGCACGGGCTGATGGAGCAGGTGAAGGGGTGTATTCGGGACCCGCTGTTGAAGGAGATTCTGGTGCACATGTGGCTGGCTTGGCAGCAGCAGGGAGGCCTGGTGTCGGGCTTGTCCTCTTCGCGGGGGCGGGAGGTGCAGATGTGCTGCGGTGGGGATGCCGAGCGGAAAAAGCAGTCACATCCGGCGGAGCTTGAAGCCAACATCATGCCGCTGAAGAAGGTGGTGTATTTTCACGAGGCGATTCGGTCGGCGATGCGGTCGTTCGCGGACGAGGCAAAGTTGCTGCTGACGGAATCAACGGCGATGACGGCGGCGGAGAGCAAGAGCGACACGCAGCAGAACCATCTGCGGGCGCTGGCCGAGCGGCATCGGTTCATCAAGTCGGTCTGCACGTTCCATGCGAGCTCGGAGGACGACATCCTGTTCCCGCTGCTGCGGGACGTCGTCGCGGGGTCGAAGGACGGAAAGGGCGGCAAGGGCGGCTCAGACGCCGAGGACAGGCAGCTCGCGGCCGAAGTGCTGTCGCATCACTGCGAGGAGGATCACGCCGCGGAGACGGCGCGGTTTGATGCGCTTGGGCGTCTTCTGGGGGACGTGCGGTCGTGCGCGCGACGTGGGGCGAAGGAGCTGTCGAAGCTGATGGGCGAGTTGGCGGTAACCGCGGAGAAGCTGTCCAAGAGCATGAACGAGCATATGGCGGAGGAAGAGAGCGAGGCGTTCCCGATGTTGATGAAGATCCTGTGTCCGGTGGAGCAGCGGCGGATGGTCTGGAAACTCGTGCAGGCCATGCCGTTGCGACTGCTGGAACGTTTCATGCCGTGGATCGCGAGGAAGATATCCGAGCGCGACATGGAGGAGTGGCTGTCGGATATGAACGAGGTGGCTTCCAGGGAGGATTCTCCGGAAAAGCCGTTGGTCGAGCTGCTCAGTCGGTGGGCGCACCGGAAACTGGAGGGTTCCGGAAACGCAGAGGAGGACGAGCTCCGGGCCGATAACCCGGCGGCGTTTCCCATCACTACGTGTGGGCCGCAAGTCGAAGAGGACCATGGACTGCCCGCGGATTACCGGCGGCCAAAGCGTATCCGAGTGGACAAGGGCGCCGGCCGCGGTGCGGGTACGGACGGGGGCGGCCGGAGAGACGGCAACACCGCAAACGCTACCAACGCCGCAAACACGGCGTCGACCACGTCTCGGGACGCCGCGACGCCAGACGTCGACCACGACGGTCCGATCGCGCTCGTCAATCCGATAGATCACATATTCCAGTTCCACAAGGCGCTGCGCTCGGAGCTCAAGGACCTGGAGAAGGCGTCGTTGGCGCTCCAGCGGGCGGCCTCGGCGGCGGATAGCTGGTCTTCGGACGAAGGAGATGACAAAGGGTCCCTGGACGGTATCATTTCCGACCTCCAGGCTCGCTTCCAGTTCCTTCGTGGCATCTACAAGGCCCACTCGAGGGCGGAAGACGAGATTGTGTTCCCGGCCCTCGAGTCGAAAGAGAAGCTTTCAAACGTGAGCCACGCCTACTCGTTGGATCATGAGCAGGAGGAACAACTGCTGGAGGACGTGGCCACGGTCGTGGCCGATATCGCGTCGTGCGTCGCCGAACGGGACCTGGGGCGCCTGCGGGCGAGCGCGTCCAAGCTGTCCAAGATGTGTGCGGCCATCAGGGCGTCCCTGGAGACCCATGTCCGCGCCGAGGAGAAAGAGTTGTGGCCGCTGTTCACCGAGCACTTCACAATCCAGGAGCAAGAGGAGCTGGTCGGCCTGATTATCGGCCAGACTGGTGCCGAGGTGCTCCAGGTCATGCTCTCCTGGGTCACAAAGGCGATGACGGAGGACGAGAGCAGCGCCATGATGATGTCACTGAAGACGGCGTCAAAGTCCACGGCCTTCGAGAACTGGTTGGACGCCCACGCGACGTCGAACGAGAAGGCAGACGACAAGAAGGACCCCGCCGGGGCGGGATTGGCGGCCGCACCCAACGCGGTCAACGCGTCGCCCAGGGATCCCATCCAGGAGCACCAGGCCATCCTCGCGGAGGTCGCGGCGTACCTCGCCAAGCACAATATGATACCGTTGGGAGGACGGGGCGGCGGTGGCGGCACCGGCACCGGCGTGTCCGACAAGGAGGGCCAGAAGGGGACCATCAACAACATCCCAGAGTCGGAACCCGCCACGCTCGACGCCACCCGATTCAGACCCGGTTGGCAAGAGATCTTCAGCATGAACCAAAAGCACTTGCAGGCGGCAATCCGTCGCGTCTCCGCGGACGACTCGCTCGAGCCCCAGAGGAAGGCCTACCTGATCCAGCACCTGATGGCCAGTCGGTACATCGTCGCCCAGCAGAAGCGCAATCCTGCGCTCGGAACGCCCCCCTCTGTCGCATCCAACGTCTCGTTCGACACCCACTTTGGATGCCACGGGGACCACGGGGGCCACAGGGGTGGGGCCTCGGCGCCCGCCCACGGGGGGGCGCCGGCACATCTTCCCGCGCAGCCCTCGACGGACATGACCAAATCATTCCATGACGTCGACCAGGGAATCCTGGGATGCAGGCACTACGCCAGAAAGGCGATGCTCGTGGCGCCCTGCTGTGGCCGGGAAGTCGTGTGCCGGCTCTGCCACGACGACGCCCTCGACCACAAGATGGACCGGTACCAGGTCAAAGAGATGAAATGCATGGAGTGTGGACTGCGCCAGCCTGTCGGTCAGACCTGCGCCGGCTGCAGCACGGAGCTCGCCAGGTACTACTGCGGCATCTGCCACCTCCTGGACGGCGACCCCGACAAGGACATCTACCACTGCCCCTTTTGCAACTTTTGCCGCCGCGGCAAAGGACTCGGGAAGGACTCGTTCCACTGCATGGCGTGCAATTGCTGTATGTCGCTCGAGCTGAGGAAGCACGACTGCTCCGACAACGCGCTCTCTGGGACCTGCCCGGTGTGCTCCGAGCGGCTCTTCGAGTCCAGCACGCCCGTCAAGGCGCTGCCTTGCGGCCACTTCATGCACAGCATGTGCTTTGGAGCCTACGTCAAGTACTCGTATACGTGTCCGATCTGCTTCAAGAGCCTGGGCGACATGGAGGTGTACTGGAAGATGCTCGAGGCCATCCTGGCGGCCGACCGGCAGCAGATGCTGTCGTCGAGCCAAGCGGGACCCGCTCGGCCCCTCCTCGAGTCGACACAGACAGTCAGGTGCTACGACTGCGAGAAGGTGTGTCAGGCGCCCTGGCACTTTGTCTATCACCAGTGCTCGCACTGCGGTGGCTTCAACACCAAGGCCGAGAAAGGAGGAGGACTCTGACTCCACGATGGCGAAGCCTGCCTCTGAACAATCCGGGAACCTCGGGAACCTCAATTTTGATTTGATTGCTATCCCTACACAGTGTCAGTGTCCCAATTGGCCTCGCAATGACCAGCCGATTCGCCTCGCCCAGGATGAGCGGCATTCCGGCGTAGTTCGCTTCGCCCCCTGAATTCACTCCGACATCTAAATCCGACATGCCGTCCTCTGAGGCGAACACCCTCCGCGAGGTGCGTTCTCAATTGCCCTTTCGCCCCCAATGTGGCCTTGTGGTGGCATCGGCGTGGCCGCCGAGGTTCTCTGCCGCCGCTGGACCCTCGTCTCCCTCGTCTCGCCGCCGTGCTCGGCCTCGAACGCACCCACTCACCCACCCTCTCGACTCCTTCTCGGCGACACACAGATCGCCTCGTTGCGAGCGCAGATACGGAAGTTGGAGGCATCTCTGGTCGAGGCGAGGGGAGGAGGGGACTCTCCCGACGCCCGGTTCTCAATGGACTCGTTCGAGGGCCTCCCGATGGATGCAACGACGCGCCCGGGGCGAGACGACTCGGGGTCCCCGAGGTCCCCGAGCAGATTCTCAGGATCTTCAAGATCGTCGGGATCGCATCGATTGTCCGGAGAACGGCATTACGTCAGTCATCCGATTCTGTTCAACCACAACGAGGACGGCAGCGTCAAGACGGAGGAGGACCTCGTCTGCATCAAGCGGGCAGATCTCGAGCTTCTCTACCTCAAGGAGCGGGCGATGGACCTGGCCCACGAGGGTATCACCATTGCCGACGTCTCGATGCCGGATATGCCCCTCATCTACATCAACGACGGCTTCCGGCGGATCACGGGCTATCCTGTGGGCGCCGTCAAGAACAAAAACTGCAGGTTCCTGCAGGGAGAGGGCACCGATCAGAAGAGTGTGACCAAGCTTCGGAACGCCATCAAGTCTGGCAAGCCGTGCACCGTCCAGCTCATGAACTATCGGAAGGACGGCTCGAGGTTCGTCAACAACCTGAGCGTGACGCCGATCCACGACGAGGAGGGGAAGCTCACGCACTTTGTCGGGGTCCAGTCGGACGTCACAGAGCTCGTGCAGCGCAAGCAAGCCATAGTGGAGGCGAAACTCGAGGCGGCACAGGCCGCGGTGGAGAGCGAGGCCAAGAGCAAGTTTTTGACGAGGATGTCGCACGAGATCCGGACCCCGCTCAATGGCATAATTGCTGTGAGCGAGTTGCTGTCGTGCACAGATCTCACCCCGCAGCAGTGGGACCTGGTCAACACGATCAAGTGCAGCGGGGACGCGCTGCTGTCCCTCATCACCGACATCCTCGACTTTGGCAAGATCGAGGCCAACAAGATGACGCTCACGCTGGTGTCGTTCCACCTGCGATCGACGGTCGAAGCCGCCATGGAGATTTCAGGCATGCTCGCGTCGCAAAAGCGCCTCCACGTGGGGTATACCATCGCAGACGACGTCCCGGAGGTGATCCACGCCGACCCGGACCGCCTCCAGCAGGTGCTCCTCAACATCCTCAACAACGCCGTCAAATTCACCGAGTCCGGTGAGGTCCTCCTGGAAATATCCACCCGGCCGTTCGCGGACGATGACCGAGACGGCGCGGTCGGCGCGGTCGACGATGACGGCAACCCGCCCACACAAAGCACTCGCACCTACCCCGTGCCCTCGGACCGCGAGACCTGTCTGCACTTCAGGGTCACCGATACGGGCATCGGCATGTCGAGCGCGGGCATCCGTCTGCTGTTCCAGTCATTCTCCCAGATTGACAACACCGTGTCGACCAGAAAGTACGGCGGATCGGGTCTGGGTCTGATCATCTCCCGGAAGCTCTGCGAGGCAATGGGCGGCGACATCTGGGCCGCCTCTCCCGGCCCCGGCAGAGGGAGCTCGTTCACGTGGTACATCAAGTCCACCAACGCTTCCATCCCGCCCAAGATGAAAAAGTCGCCATACCAGCGCAGAATGGACATCGCCGCGGGCAAAAAGGTCCTCCTTGTCGAGGAGAACCACATGGTGAGGACGATCGTACACGATACCCTCGTCAGCTGGGGATGCGAAGTCTACGCCGCCGCCTCGGAGCTTGACGCCATGAACTCCATCAGGGTAACGGACAGCGCCGACGCCGACGCCCACGTCTGCAGGGGCCCCTTCCACATCATCATCCTGAGCATCGCCCACAAGTCGCTCTTTTCCAAGCTTCTCAAGGACAGGCATCCAGACGAGGCCGACAGGTGCATCTTCCTCAGCTGGCCCGGCCACGTCAACCTCAACGAGGTCGACCTCCCCATCAGCCAGAGCAACATGGCCTACGTCACCGTCTCGCGCCCGGTCAGACAAGGAAGGCTCCAGATCGCCTTACAAGAGGTCCTCAGCCTGGACGTCGAAGAACTCATGCAGATCAAGGCGAAGGAGCACGAAAAGATGATGACCACGATGACCACGATGACGACAATGGCAGGGGGCGCCGCCCCCCTCCCCCACCCACACCCCCTCCGCCCGCCCGCCGTCGGCTCCCGACCCTCGACCTCGGACAACGATAACGCCAGCAGCGCGGCGTTGTCTACGGACCCGAGCGCACCCCACACCAACGCCCACACCAACGCCCACACCA
>Ga0181573_10002605_pt1 | contig 16627 bp, 8 predicted proteins | sample 101ome_25_FD_148643 | JGI IMG/M metagenome (GOLD analysis project Ga0181573, IMG submission 148643) | Coastal salt marsh microbial communities from the Groves Creek Marsh, Skidaway Island, Georgia - 101409BT metaG (spades assembly) | ecosystem: Environmental > Aquatic > Marine > Intertidal zone... | reverse complement strand
GTGGTCCGGGGGGGGGGGGGGTGGCGGGGGAGGTGGGGGGCGGAGGGGGGAGGGGCGTCGGGCGGGCCCCGGAGCGTTCGGGTGGTGGGCGGCGGGGGGGGCGCGGACGGGGCGGCGGCGCGGCGGCGGGCGACGCGGGGGCTGGCCCGACGACGACGGCGGCGACACGGGAGGGTCGTCGTCGTCCGAGGCCGAGACGACGACGGACGACGGCGGGTGGGGCGACGGGGCGGCCTGGCGCCCCGATGCCCTCTCCCCCTCGGACGCCGACCGCGCCTCGGCCCGTGTCGCCCGGGCGGGGGCGCCGGCGGCGCAGGCGGCGGCGGATGCGGCGCGCGGCGGCCGCGGGCGCGGCGGCCGCGGGGACGACGACGCCGTCGCGGCCGCCCTGGCCGCCCTGCGAGAGCGGGCGGCGGAGCTCGCTGCGTCGGTGCGGGCGGAGACGGAGGCGGCCGAGGGGCGGGGGGACAGAGGGGTGGTCGGGTGGGGCGGCGGCGGCGGTCCCGTCCGCCGGGGCGGCCGGGCGGCGCGCAGCGCCCAGGTGGGAGGGGGCGACGACGACGGAGATGGACGCGGCGAGGACGAAGGCGACGACGACGCCGGCTCCGACGCGGAGGCGCCGTCGGACGACGTCAGCGCCCCCCCCGCCGACGACGGCGGCGCCTCGCCCGCGCGCGACGAAGGGGGTGGGGGCGAACGAGGGCAAAGAGGGGTACCCCCCTCCAAGGGTGGATGGGGCACCACGACCCTCGCGGGAACGCTCGAATTCATTCGGGCCACGCTGCCCTACCGCGATGTTCGTCTTGGCGACGACGGCGGGTTCGAATCCGCCGGCGGAGTCGACGGCATCGACGCAGCGCTGTCGCGGTGGGGCGCGCGGGCGGCGCCACCGGCGACGACGGGGTGAGCTCAGGGTGGGGAGCTGGAGCGGAGGCGCGACGAGGGGGCAGGGACGGGGGGAGGGAGGGGGGAAGCGTGCAGTCGCGGGGCGTCTCAAGCGCCCGTTCGAGTCGGATCCGGCTCCCCCATCCGCCTCTCACTTCCGGGGGATGTTTCTCCCCTTGCTGCGGCTCCGTCCCGGCCGCGTGCCCTTCTTGGGCGGCCAGTGCACGCCGCTAAAGGGCACGGGCCGCTCCCCTTCTGCGTCGGCGTCGTCGAGAGCGCCGCCACCCTGGCCCCCCCCCTCCGCCCCCCCCGCCGCCGATGACCGGCGTGACGACGCCGCCTCGGCGCGGCTCGACCTGCGCCGCTCGCTGCTCTGCCGGATCCGCGCGATGAGCCCCGGCTTGGATGCGGGGGCGGCCTCAGGCGAAGCTCCGCCGTCGCCGGGGGGCGGGATGGCGTCGTCAGCGTCGTCAACGTCGACGTCCTCGGGCGCCGCCGCCGGCGCCGACTCCGAGTCCTCCCTTGACACCCCGTCATCGTAGCCTCCGCGGCCGGCCCCCAGCGACGCGAGATCGTCCCCCTCGTTGTCGTGGTCGCCCCTCGCCGCCTCAGCCGCGGCCAGGGCCTCGGCTGCCGCATCTGCCTCCCGGGCTGCCGCCTCGGCCGCCTCGACCAGCGACGCCCGCCTGGCCTCGGCCTCGCGCTCCGACCGCCCTCGGGCCGCCCCGGCCGCCGCGACTTCCTCTGCCGCCACCGCCTCGGCTAGGGCCACCGTCGCCCGCTCGTCCGCCGTCCGGCGCTCGGCGCTTATGAGGCGCTCGGTCTCGTCGGCCTCCTGACGGCCACGGACCCTCTCGGCCTCCGCCTCGGCCTCAGCCTCGGCCTCAGCCTCGGCCTCCGCCTCAGCCTCGGCCTCGGCCTCGGCCTCCGCCTCGGCGGCGGCGGCGAGGGCAGCAGCAGCGGCGGCGCGGGCCCGGGCCTCGGCGGCCGCCTCCAGCCGACGCTCCTCGGCGGCGGCGGCGGCGGCGGCGGCGGCGCGGGCCTCGCGCCGCACCCTCTCTCTCTCTTCCTCCTCCCTCTCCTCCTCCTCAACCGCCCGACGGGCAGCAGCCCGCCGGGCTGGGCCGGCGTCAGCACCGGTGTCGCCCCCCTCTCCCCCTCCTCCCCCCTTGAACGGGGGGGGCAACGGCGTGTGCCCGGGAACGTCGGCCCTGGGCCCCGCCTCGCCCGGCGCCCCCGGCCCAGCGGGGACGGCCAGGGCTGCCCGGAGCCGCTCGAGGGCGCGGGCGGGCCCCGCCCCCTCCAGCGCGGCCCTCCTCACCGCCCCGCCGGCGCCAAACGTCCGGACGTCGTCGGCCGTGGCCCAGAGGAGGAGGCGAAGGGCCGCCCAAAGGGCCAAGCCCGCGGGCACGCCCGTGGGGTGGGCCGCGATCGCCCTGGACAACGGTGCGCCCAGGACGGGGACCCGGGGGACGACGACGGAGGGAATAAGGACGGCGGCGGTGGCGAGGGAGAGGAGGGCCGCGGCTCGGGCCGTCTCCGTGCGCTCGGCGCGGCGGGCAAAGCGGCCGGGGGCGGTGCGGGCGGCGACGAGGGCCCGCGCGGCGAGGCCTCCCGACGAGGGGGGGTCGAACCAGGCCTCGTCCGCGGTCCCGCCCGGCGGGTAAGGTGCCTCGAAGCGGAGGAAACTGGCGGCGAAGAGGGAGAGAAGGGCCGTCGTGAGGGTCGCGGGGGGAACGTGATGGGCGGGAGGGCCGAGGAGGCCGTGGACGGCGAGGACCAGGCAGCCCTGGGCGAGCGATGCCAGCGCTGCCTCCACCTCGCGGCGGCGCCCGTCGGACCCGGCGACGGCGAGGGCCGAGGCGACGCTTACGGCCGCCACGGTCGAGAGCAGGGGAGGTAGGAGGTGAACCATATAGGGGCTCGCTGCGGGGAAGGGCCGGTAGTGGGGGAAGGATGGGACAAAGGAGTCGTGCGCGGCGAACGAGGCTGACCGACGCTGGCGTTCCTCTCGATCCTCTTCTGAGCGAGAAACTGGAGTGCGAGCAGCATTCTAGCCGCGGAGCTTCGTTCTCGACGGAGTTCGACGAGCGTCGATACATCTGGAGTCGTAGAAGGCCTGCGACGCTTCGCACGACGTTTTCTTGCGGGCAGGGCGCTCTACGCGTCGCCCGCTCCTCTCATCGCCCCCAGCCTCACCGAAAGCTGTGCTACACGACTTGCCCGTTCCTGTGGTCTACGCACGGACCTCGCCCGAGAAACTTTAACTCTTCCTCACGGGCCCCACTCCGACGAGTGGGGAAGACCGTGCCCGGACGCACGCGTTTCGACATTCCGCGGGCGCCATGGCGTCAAAGCTCGGATTCGACCTTGCAGCTCGGCGGGCGGGCGCCGCAGCGAGCAGCAGTCGCCCCAGCAGGCGAGACGGAACGATGCCTCCTATGGCCGGCCGAGACAAGGTCTCTCGCGCCGCCCACAGGGACAGCGGCTCGCTCGCGATCGCCGATCAGGAGAAGTTTATCCAACTTAATGCCGCAAAACCGGTAGAATATCATCGCGCGCCCGCGAATATCGTCCGGAGGGCTCCGTCTTGCCCCTGATCCTCGTGTGACGCAGCCATCGTGGCCGCGCGCTCGCTCTCCTGCCCCCGCGATGGTGGCCCGTGCGAGGGTCTTCGCAACTTGTTACCTCAGCTGGGGTCGTGGTCGGCCGGTGCTGAGGACGAGAATAGTGGAAAACGTTGGTCAACAGTCGCGGGCGGCCTGATTGCCGACCTCCCCCCCGACCTCATCCGAACCCCGATCCCCTCCCTACCGCCCGCAGAGTCATGCGCGTTCAGGCAGCAGCCGGCCCTGCTGGGTCCGGCCCCCGTGCCCGCACTACGCGAGTGACGACACCCGGGACGGCCCCCTCGCCCCCGAAGCGCGCGGACCCCTTCCTCGCCGGAGATGCGAGCCGCATGGCCGACCCCGAGAGCGCCGAGTTCGCCGGTGTCCGCCGGGCCAATGGTGGTGGCGCCTTTTTCCGCCTCGTTGATGACGTGAAGGACGCCGTCGTCGACAGCCTCCGCGAGGACCCCCTCCTGCGCGTGCGCGTACGTGACCCGGCCGACCGGGCGCAGGATCAGATCATCGACCTCGCCGTGCTCAACGCCAAGCTGCGTGGCGACAATCCCACCATCGTGCGCAACCGGTTGGAGACCCTCCGCAAGCACCGCACAACGTGGGACCGGATCCACGCCCACGTCGCCGCCAACGACGCCCGGGTGACGATTGAGGACATTGAAGCGCTGGCGGAGGCCATCGAGAAGGTTGAGCTGGAGCAGCGCGACGAGCGGATCAGCGTCGGGGAGTCCTCGGAGGAGCTCCGGGTTCTCGAGGAGCGTCTGGCGTCGGCGCGGGCCAACCTTGCCTACACGGAGCGTCGGCTGAGAGCGGGCCGCGAGTCTCTCGACGCCCTCGAGGACAAGACGGTCACCCTGAATCGGTCCTTTGCCGACCAAGGCGGCGAGATTCTCACGTCCCTCGCAAGCGGGTCAGACGCGCCGCGGGCTGCCGAGTTCACGGAGATGCCCCTCGGCGACCGTCTCAAGGTGCCCCGCGCTGTCACCGCCAACACGATTGTTGGCGTCGCCGAGGCGTCGACGTCGGAGACGTCCGGCGTTCCCGCAGACTCCGCCAAGCCCCGCCGCCGCGCCCGTGTCCGTGAGCTCAAGGAGCGCTCCGACCTCACGTCTACCCTTGAGCTAGAGCCGGCAATTCGCGAGTATTGGACCCCAGTGGCCTTTTCCGCCCACTTGGCCAAGGGAGACAAGATGCAGGTTGAGCTATTCGACGAGCCGTGGGTCTTGTTCCGCGGCGAGTCCGGCTCTGTCGCTGCCTTGTACGACGAGTGCGCCCACCGGGCGTGCCCGCTATCCCTGGGCGAGGTCAAGGGCGAGCGCATATCTTGCGCCTACCACGGGTGGGAGTTCGGCGCCCGTGGCGCATGCGAGCACATGCCGTCAACTAAGATGTGCCGTGGTGTTTCTGTTCGAGCCCTTCCTGTACGCGAGGAGGGCGGGTTCATCTGGGCCTGGCCGGGCGTTGGCGAGCCCGACGGTGACCTGCCCGCTTGCCAGGCGCTCCAGCCCCCGTCGGACAAGTACAAAGTCCACGCCGAGATCCAGATCGAGGTGCCGGTTGAGCACGGCTTGCTCGTCGAGAACCTGCTGGACCTGGCCCACGCGCCCTTTACCCACACGGGCACGTTCGCCAAGGGCTGGCCCATCCCCGATGCAGTTAAGTTCAAGACGACGGAGGCGCTGGCCGGCCTGTGGAACCCCTACCCGATCGACATGGCGTTCGAGCCACCCTGCATGACAGTCTCCCATATCGGCATTGCCCAGCCGGGCAAGGTGGTGCGCAATGCCAACGCCTCTGACTGCAAGAACCACCTTCACCAGGTGCACGTGTGCATCCCCGCGGGCAAGGGTAAGACGCGGCTTCTGTACCGCATGTCGATGGATGTCCTTGGGTGGATGGCGGGCATGCCAGGCACGGATAAGCTGTGGCGTGCTTACGCCGACGCAGTGCTTGGCGAGGATCTCGTGTTGGTCGTGGGGCAGCAGGAGGCTATGCAGCGCGGAGGGGACACGTGGCGCCACCCGGTGAGCTATGACAAGCTCGCTGTGCGCTACCGGCGGTGGCGCAATGTGGACGCGGGCAAGCGGCTCGAGGAGCGCGAGTCTCTCGCCATGTCGGCAGGGCAGCTTTTTGCCGCAGATGAGTCGTCGACTGAGGCCGAAGACGACACTGAGGCCGGCGACGCCCTGTCGGCCTGCGAGCCCGCCGACCTGGTGTAGGTTTGTGGACGGTCTGGAGCGAGAGACGAGGGAGTGGGGGGGGGCACGGCGTGATTGGCATGCGGTATTTCATGTTAAACCGATGTCGGTCCGTGCATAGAAATCCCTCTTTCACTCCCTCACTCCTTGATGAAGGCGATGACAGACAGGGCCGGGATGCCCCCCTCGACCTTCAGCTTTCCCCCCGCCACGGTAGCGCGCGGGACTGGGTCGAGCCGCGTCCCTCCCGCGTAGGCGAGTTCACCGCGGTAGCTCCCGTCGAGCCACCCTGGGATGGGTGAGCAGTAGTCCGGGAGTCCGTCCTGCGCCTCCTCGGCACAGTTGAAGGCAATGATCGCAGTGCCGTCCTCCCCAGCCGACCGCGCCAGCACCATCTGCTCGTTGCTGTTGCTGGCGACGGTGACGGCGCCCCGGGAAAAGACAGGGGCACGGCGGCGCAGAGCAAGGAGTGCCGCACATGCGTCTGACCGGCGGCGCTGCTCATCCGTCGGGTCTGTTGGGGGTGGTCGCCGGAGATCTCGGTCGCGCTCCTCTCCGCCGTCCTTGGTGCCCCACCCCTCCATCCCGTATTCATCGCCGTAGTACAAGCACGGCATCCCCTCGGTGCCCAGAAGAAGACCACCCAGCGCCAGCTCATGCCCACCCCGTCCTGCCAGGTCCCCAAGCCGCGACGCCAGCCGCGGCGTGTCATGGTTGCCGAGGAATTCGAGAAGCTTCAGCCCGCCGTAGAGGTTCTGACTGCGCTCCAGCGAGTGGACAAGCTCGTAGTAGTTTCGGTCCACCAACGAGTGCCACAAGGGCCAAGACAGCTGGTAGTTGGTCCCCGAGCACAAGACGCCCTCAGCCACGTAGGCGGTGTAGTCGCCGTGGATGAGCTCCCCGACCAGCACCATGTCGGGCTTGGCCTCAAGACAAGCCGCGCGGAATCCTCTCCAGAAAGCGGGAGAGATCTCGTGGGCCACATCGAGCCGCCAACCGTCGACGCCGACGTCGCTGAGCCAAAAACGGGCCACGTCGTGGCAGTGCCTCACCACGTCGGGGTGGTCGAGGTTGAGCCGCGGCAGGTCAGCGTGGCCCTCCCACGCATCGTATCCGAAGCTGTCCCCGAACGGACTTGAAGCGCCATCGGAGAAATCGAGGTGGAACCAGCCGCAGTATTTGCTGGACTGGCCCTTGTCGCGTACATCACGGAAGGCGAAGTGGTTGCGGCCCACGTGGTTAAACACGCCGTCAAGGACGATGCGGATGCCGCGCGCGTGGATCTTCTTCACCGCAGCGCGGAAGTCCTCTGTTGTGCCTAATCGGCGATCCACCTCGAAGAAGTCAGCCGTGTCGTAGCCGTGGGTGTCAGACTCGACGATGGGATTCAGAAGAACGACGCCGACTCCGAGGGACACAAGATGGTCGAGGGTGTCGTCATCACCGAGGCGGGCGAGGCCCTCGGACGCGGAACGAGTCGGGCCCTGATGGTCGTTGGCGTGAGCACAGTCGAAGTAGCCCAGGGGGAAGATCTGATACCACACGGAGTCGGCAGCCCAGGCGGGCATCGGATGGGGGGGGGCGTGGCCGCCGGGGTCGGGACTGGGAGCACCACTGCCGTGGTCGGCGGTGGTGGGGGCAGGGACCTGTGGAGGACTCGCGAGAGGAGGAGAGGTCGGCGATAGCGGCGGTAGCGGCGGCGGCGCCATCGGCGGCCTCCCCTTGTTCCCTCTCCCCCGCGTTCACCTCTCGCCTCTGGGGCCAGCGGTGGCATTGGGTCCACGAAGGTAAGGGTGGCTACGCCACCCTCGCCGCCCGCGGCGGAGATGACATCGGCCCCGCAGCGGTTGGCTCCTTCCTCCCAGGTCACGACCTGGTCGCCGGCGACGACTGCCACCTTGAACTCGGCGTCGTCGGCGACGTCGACCTCGCCGCGCCAGAGGTGCCCGTCAGACCACGTCAGGGCCGGGGCCGCGGCGGCGTTCCAGTTCGAGTTGAGGCCAAGGATGGCCAGGCTCGAACCGAACTCGACCTTTTTCTCGATCTCGATCCGAACCTTGGCCTGAGCCGCAACGAAACGAGCGGTAGAGGCGGGCCCAATGACGCGCGGTGGGCGGCCAGCCCTGGCTCCCGTTGCGAGAGCTGAGGCGGCGCACAGCATGGCGCGGGATGTGGAGGGGGGAGGGTTACTACGAACTTCGACGTACTCTCTCGCGGCGGCCTGCGCGGCCTCGAAGGAGATGATCGAGGCTGTCGAAAAGCGGCAGAGGGCTGGCAGAGGAGTCGGCGCAGTGTCGTCGACGCTGTCGGGGCTACCGCCCTTGACCGCAACAAACGTCCTCCATCCCTCGCACAACAGACATCAAGAGAACCGCTTCACCAGTGCCTCGTAGCTCGGGCAGTTACCTCCCCCCACCACGACGGCCGTAGGCCGCGTTTTAAGGAGTGCCGCTGCCTCGGCCCGCAGGTCCTCTGCCGTTGTGGCCCGGATGAGGTCGACAAACTCGCGTGCCTCTACCCGGCGCCCGTACAGAGACACCGTCTTGCTGAGGTCGTCAGCGACGTGCGCGGGCGCCTCCAAGATCATGCCCAGGTTGGCCTCCATCGAATTGCGCGCCCGTGCCGCACCCTCCTCGTCCGCGCTCGCCGCCACTGCCTCGAGCTCCCGGCTGGCGACGTCCAACAGGTCGGCCGGCGTCAGTCCCTGCCCCGGCCCGGCCGCCACCCGCACCCCCGCGAGGCTCGTTGCGGCGTAGGCATCGTGGAAGAAGCTGCAGTCCGCCACGCGCTGGTCGCGGCACAAGACGCGTTGGTAGAGCCGGCTGTGCATGCCCTTGCCCGGCCCTCCCGTGGAGAAGGAACCGCCTCCGCCCATGAGCTTGGCGAGGACGTGGCGGGCGACGTCTCTCTTGAGGTCGGAGGAGCCGCCGACGCCCTCGAAGGCAAGGGCCACGACGAGGTCGTCGGCTGCCTCGTCGAGGGCGAAGCCCCCCACATACTTGGAGTTGGGGACCGAGACGGTCGAGTTACCCTCGCCCGCCCCGCCACCCGGAAGGGCGTCGAGCAGAGGCGACACGAGGCGCAAGAAGGCTGCGTGGTCGTCGACCCCAGCGGCGCCGAGGACGACGCCCGACGCAGCGTGGGTAGCAGCGTGGAAATGCCGGACGGCATCCACACCGCTGGCAGTGGCGGGAGGGGACTTTCCGTAGAGAGCGCAGCCGAGCGGGCCACCGGCGTAGGCTCGCGCGGGGAGCTTGGCGTCGAGGTAGGCGTCCGGACCGGCAAGGCGCGCGCGGTCGGCGGCGCACCGCTTGCCGGCGCGGTGCACCGCTGAGAGGTTGATCGACGGGTGAGCCACAGCGTCGAGGAGGATCTCGGCCGCCTCGGCCGCCCTGCCGCGGGGGGCCTCAACCTCGTAGGTCAGGTGCTCGCGGCTGGCGAGAGCCTGGGCGGAGGCGCCGAGGGCCTCGAGCTCGCGGACGAGGCGGAGGTGGGACCGGTGGGCCGTCTCCCCAAAGGCGAGGTTCTGGAGGAGGTGGGCAGACCCCGCAGGCGCTCCGCTGGCGGCCTCGGCGACGCTTCCCGCGGGAACGGTGACCGACAGAGCGACGACGGGGCTCGCGGGTAGGGCCTGGGTGGCAACGCGGGCACCTGAGGCGTGAACGGAGACCTCGGCGTCAGGGGCCTGGGCAGGGAGGGCAAGCCGGCCCACAGGCGAGTGGGGAAAGACCTCCGTCAGGGGGGGCTGGCGGACGCCGCCCTTCGTAAACCACGACAGGAGGCCGGGGACGTCGGGGATCGCCTTTTGCAGGACGGCGAGGCTGCTCATGCCTGGGGGGGGGGCGGAAAGAATGGGGGGGGGGGGTCGGGCGGGGTGAGGGGCGTCGAGGGCGGGGCCGACCCAGCTTAGGGGGTTCGCTCCGCTGACGGTCATCCGCTGGTGCGCCTCGAGAGCCCCAAGCAACTATAAGCCAAGAGACCTCGTTTGAATCGCGTTTTATCCGTTGAAGTACAGTCTAGAGTCGAGAATGGCGGCCGACGCGCTTGGCGTCCTCGGCCGGCGCAGCCGACGACCCCAACCGGCGGGACCACCACGCCCCACCGGAGACGACGGGACAGCCGGCGCTATGCTGTGGCGAGAGCCCACTGCCCCGGTCCTCTCGCCTGAAGCTCCCGACGGAAGAGCCGCGAGCCCGGCCTGGGCGCTGCGGGCCCGACGAGCCAAGGCGGACGCCATGGCTCGGCCAACTGGGACGCTCTGCTCCTGCCGCCATAGGTCCCGTCGCTCTCGTTCCCGTTCGCCCTACACTCGCTGCCCACTTCTGTCGACGTAGCTTTTCTTTCACCTCTAGCCTCATTTAGCCGGTAGAGGTGGCTCCGTCGGGTCCCTGGCGCTCGTAGGGTTCCGTGATTTAACACCTCGCCCTTCGTCCGGAATCTTTCGCGACAGAAAGGCCGGCCACGTCCACCGCAGGCGAGGGGCGGGGTCTTTCTGGAGCTCGCTCGCCACGGCTCGCCTGCCTCTTTTTCCTTCTTCCTCTGCGTTTTTTTCTAGATCTCGCTTGAGTCCATTGTTTTTAATCGCCGGAATCTGGCACGTCGAAACCAGAGCTCCGTTTCGGTGGAGGCGCGCCGGCCCTCCCCGCGCGCCTCCGTTGTCCAATTTCCGCGTATCGCCCGCTTAATCGACGATAGAACTTGATTTCTCTCAGATGAGCGATTTGATCTTCGAAACTGTACCTCCGTGCGCCCCCTGGTCGGCCCCGACCGTCCCCCCGCCGCCCCCCCCTGAAAGCGCCCTCTGCAGACGGTCGACGCGCCGCTGCCGATGAGGGCCATCTCGTCGGCGAAAAAAGCCGCCGGAGGCATCCGACGCCGGTGGTCGTCTCGGCGCTCGGGCGTCGAGGGGGGTGACAACCGCAGCGCGCCCGCGACGCCCAAGCCCGTACCAGAGGCTGAGGAAGGGGACAATGCCACCGCCGCCGATCAAGGGGGGGGGGGCGACGGCTTCGGCTCGCCCGTGACGGACGACGCCCCCGTCCCGGACCTCGGGGCCGCCCTCACTGCCCTCGCCCTCGCCCCGAAAGGGGGCGCGACGGACACCCCCGAGGCGGCGGCGAGCGGGCAGGGAGAGGGGGAAGGCGGGTCCCCCGACGTCTCCGGTCTCGGCTCCCTCGGCTCGTCCGGTGGTCCAGTCGACCTTACGCTCGGCGCTGGTGTCGGCGGCGGCCCGGTCGACGCCGCGGCCGCCGCAGACGCCGCCGCCGCACTCGGCGCCGTGGCTCCCGCCCAGACCCCGGCCCACCCCACGCCGGCCCCCACATCGGACGACCCCCTCCTCGCGGCCGTGTTTGACCGGGCCGAAGCCGTCGACGGAGCCCTGCTGAGGGCGCTCCTCTCCCGCCCCGACCCCCCCCCCGCCGACCAGCTCGCCTGCAAGGCCCTGGTGGTGGCCGTGGGCGACCGCCCCGTGCTCGTTCGGACGGCCGCGGGCAGCCATGCCGCCTCCTACTGGGCGGCGGCGCGGGGCCAGGACCCGGACACGCTGGCGGCGCGGGCGCAGGCCCTGGCGACGGAGTCGCTGCCGCCGGGCGTGGTGCGCCGCGTGGCGACAATCCTGTCGGCCGAGGAGCGGGGCGGCGCAGGGGCCGGGAGCACCGAGGGGGAGGCGCTGGCGGGGTATCTGGAGGCGCTGGCGGCGGAGCAGGCGGCCACTGGGGCGGCGTGGGAGGCGGCGGGGCTGGCGCTCGGCGGGGGGGGGTCGGCGGCGGTCTGGGGGGGGGGTTCGGCCCTGCTGGCGACGCGGCGCGACGTGGGTGCTGGGGATCTGGGGCCGCCATCGGCGGCCGAGGCCGGGGGCCGGGGTGGGACCGTCCCGCCTGCCGTCGTCGTCGACGACGCCGCTGCGCCCGACGCGACGCTGCCGCCCACCCCGCCGGGCACGCCGGCGCCCACAGAGGCGCCCGTCCCCGCCCCCGCCCCCGTCTCCCCGGCCCCCGCTGGCGCCCTCCGGTCCAGCCACGGCGGCCGGTCGCCCTCCTCCCCCGACGCTCGGCCCGGCGCTGCACCCCGCGGCCTCTCAAGCCCCCCCGCGGGGGCTCGCGCGCGCGGCGCCCCGACTGCCCCTGGCCTCGTCGGCCGTGGCGGGCGCGTCCCCTCTCCCGACCGACGGCCTCGACCCGTGTCGCCCGCCCAGAGGACGCTGGCTTACGGTGGCCTCTCGTCCCCCCTGCCCGCCCCGGATTTTCCCGTGCCCGATGCGGCCGTCGCGGGGCGCGTGGCCGACCCGGCAGCCCGCGCCCTGGTCCTGCGCGGCCTCGCCGCCTCGCGGGGCTTCCCGACGCGGGGCGACGCCGAGGCCGTCCGCCGCACCGCGGCCCCAGCGGCGCGGTGGGGGGCCGCTCTGCGGGCCCTGGCTGTCGCGACGGACCACGCGACGCCCGCGGCCCTGCGCGCCCCGCCCGCCCCGGGATCCCCCGGGGGCCCCGGCGCCTCGGCCTCGCCCGCCGCCGGATTCGACCTCAGCCGCCGCGACGACCGGCCCGCGACGCCCGGACGCCGCGCCGCCGTCCCCGTCTCCTCCCCCCCCCCCCCCCCCCCCCCCCCGCCCGCCGCTTCGGCGAGTCCGAGACCCCCGCCGAGGCAGAGGCCCGGGCCGAGGCCGACCGGTGCGCGGCTGAGCTCAGGGCCGGGCGGGCCCTTTTCTCCCAGGGCCCCCGGCCTGCCGCCCGGGCCGTCGCCGACGCCTGGGCGGCCCCCCTCCCCGCCCCCGCCCTCGCGCGGCTCGCGGCCCTGCTGGGGCGTGGGGGGGCGCTCCAGGGCGAATCGGCGCGGCGCCTTGGGCCCCTCGCGGGCCGCATGGCCGACGTGGCGAGGGGGATCATGGCCCTGGCCCTGGACGACCGGGCGCGCGAGGCGGGGGGGGGGGCGGGGGTCGGCGGCGCCTGGTCGGGCCTGGCGCCGGTGGCGGGGCCGCCCGAGGGGAACCCGCCGCCGCCGGCGCCGCGGTCGCCGCCGCGGGTTCGGCCGGCGGCCGCGATGGGAGAGGCGGGGGGCGAGGCCTTCTCGACGCCCCTGGGCGTACCCCCGGCATCCCCCGACGGGGACGGCGCGGCCTCGCCGCCGGGCCGCGCCGGCGCCCCGTCGTCCCCGCCCCGGACCCGCGGCGACCACGCCACCTCGCCGGGCTGGTCCGACCCAGACGAGCCCCGCGCCGTCGTCGTCCGCGGTCTCCGCGCCCTCGGCCTCCTGCGGCGCTCCGACGCTGACCGCCTTGCCCGGCTGCCCCGCGCCCCGCCCGCCCTCGAGGCCGTCGTCCGCGCCGCGGGCGCCGTCACGGGCCTCTCCCCCACCCCGCCGCCCCCCCCGCGCGGCCCCGCCCGCCACCACCCTCCCGCCGGGGCCACCCCTGGCGCCGAGTCCCCCGGGGCGTCCCCCGCCTCCCCCCCCGCCCTCCGGGGGCCCCAGGCCGACCACCGGGCCGCCTTTCGCGACTTCGCCGGCCTCCGGGCCATGCTCGAGGGCGCCCTGTCCGCCCCGCTGCCCGAGGGACGGCTGGGACGCCTGGCAATCGCCAGGGAGGACTCCGGCGGGCTGGCGCGCGACCGGGCGGCCTGCGTGCGGGCGTGCGGGGAGGTCCTCGGCCTCCTGGTCGACGCCCTGGAGGGCGTGTGGGCGCTGAACGAGGAGAGCCAGCCCGTGGCCTGCGCCGCTGCCGTCGCGCGGTGCGAGGCCAGGAGGCGCCGGGCGACGTCGCCGGCGCCCGAACCGGCAAGCGATCGGGCGCCGGGCTCCCCGCCGCGGAGGGCGTCACAGCGGGAGCTGGCGGCCGGGGCCGGCACCGGGGCCGCCGGCGCGGGGGGGCGTCCCGCGACGGCTGGTGGAGGAGTCACCAAACCCCACGTCGACGAACTGCGGAGGATGGCGGTGCCCCCCTCGGAGGGGGCCGTGGCTGTGGCCGAGGCCGTGTGCCGCCTGGTGGGAGAGCCGGCGCTGCGGCGGGCGCGGCGGCTGCACCGGTCGCCGTCGCCGGGCCGGCGGTCGGCGTCCCCGGGCCCCCGATCGCCGGGGGCCTCGGGCGCGGCCGGGCGGTTGGGCGGGCCGCCGCGCCTCGCCGCTCCCGAGGACGGGTCCCGCGTCGCGCCCGACTGGTGGGCGACCCTGGGCCGCGCCATGGCTCAGCCCCTGCGCTTTCTCGCGCGGCTCGACGCCGCCGCGGGCGCCGACGGCGGCGCCGGAGATGCCGGATATGCCGCCGACGGCGACGGCGCGCGCCCCGCCCAGCGCGAGGCCGTCCGCGCCCGGGTCGAGCGCCTCGCCGCGCGGGGTCTTCTCGACGAGGAAGAACTGGCGCGGGCCTCGCAGGCGGTGGTCGCTCTGGCGCGGTGGGCGAGACAGACGGCGGGCATCCCGCCGGACTCCCCGCGCGAGGAGCGCGGCGCGGGCGCGGGGGGTGCCGCGGGCTCGTTCGATGGCGACGCCGAGCCGATCGATCGTGGCTTCGCGTCCCCGCGGTACCTCAAGGCGACCGCGCTGAGCGCGGGGAGAGCGGAAGAGGGCCGGGCGTCGAGCGCGAGCCGGGCGACGTCGCCCCCCTGGGGGGCGACAAAGGCGTCGAGCGGGGGCCGTGTCGACGCCGCCGCCTTCCTTGCGGCCGAGCGCAGCCGCGAGCGCACGGCGGCGGCGCCCCGGTCCCCGACCCGGCCGCACCGGTCGACGACGCCGGTAGCTTCGAACGCGTCGTTCATGAAACCAACGGCGGCGGCGGCCGCGCGGGCCGAGGGGAACGTGGAGCGTCGCGCGCCGGGCGGCGGCGGCGAGGGGGTGGCGGCGGCCGCGGGGACGGCGCAGTGGGGACGGCCGTCGTCCGTCGCGGGGTCCTCGGTCGCCGGGTCGCCGGCCAAGCCGCGGTCGCGGGCGCCCGCGCCGGCGGGGCGGACGGGCGCGTCGCCCCCCGCCCGTACGCGGCCGACTTCGGCGTCGCCCGCCTTCGGGTCGTCGGCGGGGACGCCGCGCCTTGCGGGGCCGGGGCGGCGCCCGCGCCCCGCCACGGCCGCCGCCTCTCCTCTTCCGCCCGAACGCGCGGGCCGTCGGGCGGCGTCTCCCGGAGCGTCCCGCCTCGCCGACGTCCGCACCGCCCGCGACGCCTCGCCCGCGCGGTCCCTCGGAGGCCGCTCCACGGGACTCGACTCCAACGCCTCGTTTGCCAGTCCCACGGCCCGGTCCGAGGCCCGCTCCCGCCCCCTCGTCCCCGCCGCGGCCGCTGCGGCCCGCGGCCGCGTCAAGTCCGTGGGGGGCGTCCTCCGCGACGACGTTGTCGCCATCCGCGGCCTCCGGGCCCCCGACGCCGCCGTCCGAGCCGCCGTGACGGCCTCGGCGGCGCTCCTGGGTCTGTCCCCGGTCGCCCGGAAGACGCGGGGCCTCCAGCCGTCTCCGTCGATGTCGGCCCGGGAGCGGTCCGACGCATCGGGACGCCCCCCCCCGCCCGACTGGTGGGGCCCCGCCGTCAAGGCCATGGCGGACCCCGACTTCTTTTTGACTCGCCTTGCGGCCTGCTCGGCCGCCCGATGCGCCGCCCGGGCCAAGACGGGGAAGCGGCCCCCAGCGGCGTCGGCCGAGGCGCTCGCGGCGCTGCGCGACGCCGCGACCGCCGTGGTCGGGCTCGGGGACGCGGCCTGGGGCCGCGCGGCCGTCGGCTCTGGGGGATGGGCGGGCTTGGCCTGCGCGGAGGGGCTGGCGCGATGGGCGGCTCGGGCGCGGGCAGGGGTGGCAGCCGACGGGGCCGAGGGCGGGGACGACGTGGTGCCGGCGACGCCGCGGGGGGGGGCGGCGACACCGAGGGGGACGGGGCCCCCGACGACGACCGAGGTGGAGGAGCCGGCAGACGACGACGCGACGTCGCCCCGCGTCGGCGGCGGGACGGGGGCGGACAGGGTGGCGGCGGGGGGGGACGGCGGCGGCGGCGGCGTCCGCGTGTCGACCTTCAGCCTCGGGGCCCTGGCGGGGGGTTGGAGCCCCCCCCAGGCCCACGGGGGGGGGTGCGAGGACGCAGCCGCGGAGGAGGCCCCTGCGACGCCCCTCTCGCCCTCGGGCGTTGGCGGCGGCGTCGTCCCCGGGCCGGGGCGGCCCGTGACGCCGGGCGCCGACGGCGTGCTCGAGACGGCGACGCCCGAGGTGGAGGAGAGGCCCGAGGGAGAGGCCTCGTGAGTGGCGCGTCGCGGGCCGTGGTGGGGGGGGGGGCGGCGTGAAACGTGGCGACTCGACGCCTCGGGACGACTCCCCTCTCCACTCCCGGGCTCTCCCTCTCTCCCTCTCTCCCTCCCTCCCCATCTCCCTCCCTCCCTCTCTTCCTCCCCTCCTCTCTTCCTCCCCTCCTCTCTCCCTCCCTTTATCTCTCTCCCTCTCTCTCTCTCTCTCTCCTCCCCGCCCATCAGGGCTGCCCGCCCCGCGACGAGGAGGTCAGCGCAGCGTCCCACCGCTAGGAGGTTGGCGCCGCGTCGGCGGGTGCCGGCGCGGCCGCGGCGCCGGCCACCCCCCCGGCAAGGGCCGGCTCCCGCTCAGCGGCCAGCAGCCCCGCCACCCCCTCCGCCCAGGGCGTCAGGGGCACCCGCAGCGCCGCCACCGCCAGCCCGCTGTCCATCGACAGGTCCGACGGACTCCGATAGGGCCGGTCCGCGTCCGCAGCCGACGCGGCCTGGATCAGGGAGGGCCACCCCCCCCCCGCCTCCTCCGGCAGCCCGAGGGCGGCAGCGACGGCAACCGCCATGTCGAGGCGGGACAGGCCCTGCGGGTCCCCCCCGCCGAGACAGAGGAGGCGAGGAAAGCCGAGGGGGGCCGCGGAGGCAAGGAGGGCCTCGGCGGCGGACCGGTGGTTGGCCGAGGGTGGGGGGGGGTCGGGGGGGGGGGGGGGGGGGGCGGGGG
>Ga0181573_10002602_pt1 | contig 16640 bp, 9 predicted proteins | sample 101ome_25_FD_148643 | JGI IMG/M metagenome (GOLD analysis project Ga0181573, IMG submission 148643) | Coastal salt marsh microbial communities from the Groves Creek Marsh, Skidaway Island, Georgia - 101409BT metaG (spades assembly) | ecosystem: Environmental > Aquatic > Marine > Intertidal zone... | reverse complement strand
CGGAAAAATCGAGGGGGACGGAAAAATCGAGGGGGACGGAAAAACGGCCAAACGTAACCCGCCGGTGCCGACGGTGGACGTCGGCGACGTGCACGTGCGATTTCACGACCAGCGCGTCGACCTGGGGTTCGGCGGCGACGCGTCCGCCGCGACGACGCCCGGCGAACGCGACCACCAACCGGCGTGCGCCACGTGGCCGAGGAGCAGGTGGAACGCGCTCGAGGAGGACGGGCTCATCACCCCCGAGCTGCGCGCCGTCGGCGGCCCCACGTGGCTCGATAAACCGAGGGAGAAGGGCGGCGTCCAGCGGAACGTCTGCGTCCTCGGCGAGCCCATCGGAGTGGACGTTCGGATGCGTAACCCGCTGAAGGTGGAGGTGAGCGTCACGAACGCGCGGCTGGTGTGCGAATCCGAGGAATCCGAGGGTGACGAGGGTGACGAGTCATCGGTGTCGACGCCGGCGATGACCGTCGCGTTGTCGCCCAAGGAGACCAAGACGGTCAGGCTGGTCTGCGTCCCGACGAAGCCCGGGAAGATGCGAATCGTCGGCGTCGCGTGGACGCTCGCGGACGTCGTCCGCGGGTACGCCGCCTTCGACGTGCGCGCGCCGAGGACGCGACGCGCGGCGCAGACCCGGGAGTGGGTCCGCGACGTGCCCCGAGAAAAAAGGCTTGCGTTTACCGTCGTCGACGGAATGCCCAAAATCGTCATATCGATCCACGGCGTTCCCCGCCGTTGCCCGCGCGGCGCGAGCGTCCCGTGCCGACTCCGCGTGAGCAACGAGTCGGCATCGCCGGGAGGCCCCGTCGCGCGACGCGTGAGGGTACGTCTTCCCGGCGGCGGCGTCTGCGTACCCGCGGATGATGCGTCGTTTGGCGAGTTGCTCAACGGCGGCGGCTGGTCGGCGTGCGCCACCCCCGGAAATCTCTCCGCCCACGGATCGTTCGCGGACGGACTGGCTAAGCTCACCATGAATGAGCCGCCGCCGTCCAAGCCCGGCGGGCCGCCGAGAAGGCGCACGGCGGGTCCCATCGCGTCGTCGCCCGCGAGTTTGGACGGTTTGGTGTACGCGCCGAACGCGTGGGAGACGATCGAGCCCGGCGCGTCGGTCGCGGCGGATTTTTGGCTCCACCCGACGGGCGCGTGCGGGCCGCTGGACCTGCCCTTCGTCGTGTCCTTCGAACCCCCGGCTCCCGCGCCGCCGTTGCTCAAGTACCGCGCGGTGAGACTGGCCGCGGGCACCGACGTGGTCCCGTCGGTGGAGTGCTCGGTGACGGCACACCGGCACTCGGGGGACCCCGCCGGCCGAGTGCTCAAGGTGTCCCTGGTGCACTCCGACGCGCACCCGGGGTTGAACCCGGGCGTTACTTCGAACGTTACTTCGAGCTCGTTCGCGATGACTCGCGTCTCGCTCGTGCGCGCGGCGGAGGGGAGCCGGCTGCGGCTGACGCCCCTGGGCCACCCCGTGGACAAACCGAGAATCGCCGCGCCCGGACGCGGTTGGGACACCATCCTCGCGATGCAAGCCGACGACGACGGGAAAAACGACGAAAAATACGCAGACGGCGAGAGTCCCGCGGCGGCGCTCGATTTCGGCGTGGGCGACGCGCCCCCGTCACCCGCTCCCCACCCGCCGCACGTGCGTCTGCACAGGGCGATGACCCCGCTGGACTTGGCCGCGGCGGCGCCGCCGTTTCCAAAGTCTCTGCTCGGGGTTGACGCCGTCGTCGAGTGGCTCGAGATTTTACCGCCGGACGCGCCCGTCGGCCAATCGCCCGCGGCGGGAGCGTGCCACGTGTTCAACGTCGCCGGCGCGCTCGCGAGGGACCCGGCGAGGGCCAAGGCGTTCGGCTCGAGGGCGTTCGATCCACCCGGGGTTGGTGCGCCGGCGGGCGCGGCGGGCGCCGGCGGCTCGACTCGTCCGCAGCCGGACTGGGACGTACGGTGGACGCTGACGGGGCCCGCGGCGGTGACTTTGCCGGATGGTTCCGGGGAATCCGCGGAGATTTCGGTGACGCTCCGCGCGCACAACCCGTCGCCCGAAGCCGTGCGCCTGACGTTCCGGTCGACGTGCGGCGACGATGACGACGGCGGCGGGTGGAAACGGGCGACGCTCGGCGGATGGGGCGAGCCGGCGGCGACGCCGCCGGCGGCTGTGTCGCCGCCGCCGGCTGCGCCGCCGCCGCCGCCTTCGCCGCCTCCGATCCCGAGGTACCCGATTCGGACGATACCCCCGGGCAGGGCGTGGATGTGGACGGGCGCCGTGAAGAAGACCGTGATCGTGCGATCGGGGGAGACCGTGGACGTGGCGTTGAGAGCGGAGGCGTTTGCGAGGGGCGTGTTCGTGATGAAGGATTACGCGCTCTCTTGGACGGCGGCGGAGGGAGGGGGCGACGGCGACGAGAAAATCGCGCATCCGGCGCAGGCGTGCAACGCCCCGTTCGTCGTCGAGGTGAGGTGAGACGGGGTCGACTCGGCTGGCTCGGTGCGTGACGGAATAGTTTGGCAATAGTTGGTTATAAATCATGCGTAGCGGCGTTCATCAGGCGGCGGCGCGTTGGGCGGCTTCGTAAGCTTCCATCTCGACTGCGTACCGTTCCTTGTCCTCCTTGGCCTTGGCCTCGAAGACGCTCTTCTCCTCCGCTCCGATGGCCTTCCACCTCGCGCCGAGCTCCTTGGTGACCTCGGTCAGGCTCAGACCGGGGTTTTCCGCAACCACCGCGGACCTTCGCTCCTTGGTGAAGATGATGTACGCGGAGAGGGGCTTCTTTGGCGCGTTGGGGTCTTTTTTAGCCTTGGGGGCCCGCGCCTTCTTGGCCGCCGGCTTCTTCTTGGCCGCCTCCGGGTTGGCGAGCTCCCACGCGTGCTTCGCGGCTTTCGCGGCCTCCTCGAACGCGCCCTTCACCGCGGGGTCGAGCGACTTCCACTGCGCGCCGAGCTGCTTGGCCTGCTGGGTCACCGGCATGCCCTTGAGCGCCGGCCGGGCCTCGGCGCAGTACATCATGTACGCGGAGAGGGGCTTCTTGACGGGTTCATCGGCAGCGTCGGCGGAGGCCTCGGCGGCGGCGGGAGCGGAAGCGGTGGGAGCGGAGGGAGCGGCGGGAGCGACGGCAGGGACGGGAGCGGGAGCGGGAGCGGGAGCGGGAGCGGGAGCGGGCTCGGTGAAGGGCCCGAGGAACCCGAAAGCCCCGAGACCCTCGAGGATCCCCCTCGCCTCGCAATCGCCCGCGATGTACATGCGACGCTCGCACGCCACCGCGGCGTCCTTCGACCCGGCGCAGTTATCCTGCGCGCTCGCCCAGTCCATCAGCGCAGGTTGCGCGTTCCCGACGACGACGGCGCGGTTTTCGCCCCCGAGCATCAGCGTATCGTTCCCGGAGTCGCCGCACGCCACGCACCTCGAGTGCGAAACGCCGACGGACTGTCGCACGTACTCGAGCGACTCGAGCTTACCGGCGCAGTCGCTGACGACGTCGACGTACTGCCAGCCGCCCACGCCGCTCGCGATGATCTTCACGCGAAGGCCTTCCGCGTTCGTGGCACCCTCGACGAGGTCCGCGAGTCGCTGAACGAATTCGTCCCTGCACCCGACGGTGATCTTGTGCTCGTTGAACTCCTCGCGGGGTCGGAAGTGCGCGTTGTCGTGGCCGACGGCGTCGACCGCGGCGGCGCACGCGCGTTCCACCGCGGCGAAGTCCCAGCCCTCGTCGAGTCGACGCGTCCACGCCGGATCCTCCTCCCACGATGACACGTCAGCCGCCGCCGTCGCTGTTTTCGAGACGCCGGGCTTGCGCTTGTAGATCTTTGTGCCCACGGCGCAGATGAGGTGGCAGGGCGCGGCCATGACCGCGGACTTCTCGGCGATGAGCTGCGCGAAGGACTCGAGCGATCGGCCGGTGGAGTAGACGAGCGAAGAGCCCTCCGGGACGACGGATGGGTCGTTCCAGGCGGCGGAGAACTCGGCCGTGGCTGCGTCGTCGCCCACCATGGTGCCGTCCAGATCGGACACCACCATGATGGGCTCGGAGACGACGGCGGCGACGATCGAGGCGCGCGCGCGGGATCGTACGGCCACCGCGGCGCGCGGGGATGCGCCCGCGACGCGAGCGACGCGAGCGGCGGGCGCGGCGCGGCACGGGGCGCGCGCGACGGTGGGCATCAGCCTCGAAACGGCGCTCATCTCGATCACGCGAGGCGGAGAGTGGCGTCGGCAGAGGATCGCGCGATCGAACCGGGAGATCCGCGCGTATGCGACGTGGACGGTCGCGTGGGGTTGCGTACTGTCGACGGTGCGACGGCCGCGCGCCCTCGGGAGTGCGCTCCACGAGGCGGGCTCGGAGTGGATAAAAAAGATCCCGCCTTTTTTAACTTTCTCTTGCCGCTGGCCGGCGTTTCGCAAAACGGTTTTTCTCCCAGAGGCGCGGGAGGGGCGGCAGAGACGCGACTCGGAGGCTCGTTGAACGCATTCATATTTACAAATCAATCGGTATTTGCGAGATGAGCGTCGTTCAGGTCAGCCTGTGTGCGCTCGGGCGCGACGGCGGGTGACCGGGTGCGGTTGGGACGTGTCGTGGTCGGGGCGGCGGGGCCGCGGCGGAGGTCAGGAGGGTGGATGGGGCTCAGTCCTTCTTCTTGAGGGCCCTGCACTCCTTGTAGTAGCAACCACCGCAAAGAGGAGCCGGAGCATCGGGCTCGCCCTCCCTCTTCTTGACTTTTGACCTCCTCCACACATTCGGGTCGACTGTGTCGCAACCTGCACATACGTCGCCCACCCGTTCCGGCTGCGAAAGGAGGAGAAGGGTCAGAGTCGTAGAAAACGGTGGAACGAAAGAAACTCGGGCGGACGGTCACCTCGGCCCTGTAGCACTTGCCACACATGTAGTGGCCCTCGCCCGTGGCGTCGTTCTTCTGGTGCTTGGATTTCTGCCATTCAGTGGGAGCTTTGTCCTCGCACTTGACGCACTGCGCGTCCTTGAACGGGGGCTGGGAGAGGAAAACAGGGTCAGCGATGGGGTCGGACAGGACACACGACACCAGCTCTCACCTCCTTCTTATTGCACTTTGCGCAGATTTTGACACCCTTATCCACCACCTGGCCGTCGTGGCAGACCAGGTGGCCCTTGGCGAGGTACCAATTCGAGCCGGCGGGGGAGTCGCACCCGGGGCAAACGTAGTCGTCGCCAGCCTGCGAAAAGAAGAGATATGCGGTGAGACGTGGTGGGTGGAGAACACGAGGATCGAACTGGCGGGCACATACCTTAGCTCTGTTGTAGCATGACCTGCAGATCTTCTCGCCAGGGTATGTGGGGTCTTTGTTTTTGAGCCACTCGTTCGATGCGGTGGTCTTGCACTTGGCGCACGTCGTCTCCCCGTTTCCCCCCCTGCCGCGTGTCTTGCCCTCGGCGCCCTGCACGGTATGGTACCCTCTGCGGTAGATTTTCTTACCGTTCGCGTCGACGTCATCGGTCTCGGGCGCGTCGCCCGGCACGACCACCATCGCGCCGGCGCCCTCGTCCTTCTTCTTCCTCCTCATCAGCTTCCTCTCCCGCTTCTCGCGGTTGGCTTCTTCCTCGGCCAGTCGGCGCGCCTTGAGCCTGTCGCGGCACTCCCTGAAGTGGCGCTTGGACTCCTCGAGCCAGTTGCTGCCGTTCGTGTACATCGCCGCGATCCTGTTGGCGCGCGCGCGGTGCTCGGGGACCTCGTACTTCTTGGCGAGGCTGCCGTCGTACAGGAGGAACTCCGCGGAGGGAGGATCCCGATCGACCTCCTCGTCGTCGTCGGTCTCGGAGTCGGATGCGGAGCCAAGGGCGTCGTCGTCGTCCTCATCGCCGGACTCGACCTCGTAGTCGGAGCAGCCATCGTCGTCTGTCGCGGCGGCGGGGCGCTTGCGGGGCTTCACGCCGGCGCGGGCGGTCTCGGCTCGGCGGGCCCTTTTTCGCTCGCGGGCCTCCTCCTCGTCCTCGGAGTCGAAGGCGTCGACGTTGTAGTTGACGGGCGTGGCGGGGCGCTCGCGTAGGACGATGCGGAAGACCGCGGGCTCGGGGGTGGCGATGGGATTCTTGCGGCGGACTGGGGTGAAGCCGCCGGCGGAGCTCGGCGCGGCGCCGACGGTACCGCCGAGCGCGGGCAGGCCGAGGGCTTTCATCTGGGCGGTGTTGCGGGCGATCTTCTCGGCGCGCTCCCGCTCGTACGGGGTGAGCCCCTGCGATGCGCGGGGACGCGATGGCGGGAGGGAGGTGAGATGCACGCGCGGGTGCGGGATGGGCGGAGAGATGCGCGCGAAGGGCGCCGCGCGCGCGCGAAGACGCGGTTCCTTCGCGAGGGGGAAGAAAACGCGTGAAAAACGCGACGGGCGGGGTTCCGGAAAGCGCGCGAGAGGATCGAAGCGAGCGAGCGCGCGAGGGAGAAGCGTGAGGGGCGCACGTTCTCATCGAGCTCGATGAGAGGGGGCGTGCCCATGAAGGGCGGCGGCGGGGGAAGAGGACGGCGCGCGCGGTCAGAAGTGAGCTCCCGCCGCGTCGTGAAAAAGTAAAAACAGTGCACAGCTGTCGGCGTGAAGGAGAACAACCACGCGTGAGTTGGTAGTCTATGAAACCCCTACACGCACGCCGTCCGGAACCGCCGCGGCCGCTACCACTTGAACGGCGTCACGAGCTGCATCACCGCCTCCTTCGCGGACAGCCCCCACTCCTCCTGGTACGCCGTGATCAGGCACCCTCGGTCGCCGCCGTGGTCCTTGAACGTAAACGTCGTCTGCCCCTCGAGGTCTATCCGCGGTCGCCACGGCACCCGAAGGTTGCCCGTCATCCTCCACCTCGCCCGCACCGCGCCGCCGCCGCCGCCGCCCTTTCCGTCCCCCATCAGCTCGCACGAGTACAGCTCGACGTCGCCGTCCCTGACCAGCCGGCTCAGCACGGGCTGCAGGTTGGCGAGGTTCCTCTGAAAAGTCTCCAGCCCCGCGAAGGAGAGCGTCGGGTCCGTGAACGTGCAGTACAGGTCGTACATCTCGGGGTTGATGTCTCCCGTCCACAGGTACTTGGCCTCGGTGAACTCGCGCGCGATGTCCGCGGCGAGGGCGCTCGGATTCCTCGGCGTCGACGGCGGCGGCCGCGCCTCCCTGCGCTCCCGTCTCGTCGCGCCGGACGACCCCGACGACGCGACGTCACCGCCTCCGACCCCGAACGCGTTCACCACGGCCGTGAGGCCGCTGACCAGGCCCTTGACCGCGCCCGACGTCTCCTTGTAGTTGCTCCGCTTGACGTCGTCGTCGTCGCCGCCGTCGCCGCCGACGCCGGTCGACGCCTTCGAGACCACGAGCGAGCGGCGAGGTGGGTGACGTCGCGGCTGGCGTGTGGACGATGACGTCGCCCCCGACGAGCGGGCCGATGTCGTCGCGCCGAGCGACGTCGCCGCGCGGTTAGCGCACGATGATATCGACAACATCGCCGCCTCGACGCCGATGACACCTCCCGTCGATGAAGAGGCCGCGTCTGCGCGCGTCCAGGTGTGGACGGCCGCGGCCATCTTATTTGTTCTTTCCAGCCAGAGGCGCACGTCTCAGCCTGTGGCTCTCCGGACGAATGCGGTGATGACCCTCCGAATGATCGCATCAAAACTAAGGGTCGAGATTAGCCCACGGCACCCGGGCGGCGCCGCTCCGGCATCCCGGGGCTGTCACCACCACCCCTTCTTCTTCTTCTCCTCCTCCTTCTTCTCCTCCCCCGCTACCTCCGTCGCGCCTCCCGATTGACTCTCCCCATCCGCCTCCTTCTCGAGAAGCACCGTTGCATCCGCGTAACGCGCCCGCACCTCGCCGCCCTCGCAAATCCACGCCGCGCCCCTCCCCAAGTACGCGCTCGACATCCCGACGTCTATGAGGTGAAGCTTACCCCCGCACTTGGCGCGCATCCCGCGCGTCTGCACGGTGTGCCCGATCACCATGCGATTGGCGCCCGCGGCGGCTAACACCCGGTTCACCTCGTCGCAGACGTCGCCGTCCTCGCTCGAGTAGAAACGGTTCCAGACCGGCGACTCGTTGTCGTACAGCGGGTGGTGGTGGAGCCACCCGATGTCGGGCTTGCCCTGGATCGCCGCGGCCGCCGCTTCGTTCATCGCGTCGACGCCGCCGTTGAACATGTCGAGGTGACGCGATCGAACCCCCGCGTGCGAGAAGAGCGATTTGCAGAATCCCGTCCCGGCCACCGTCGCGAGCGGCCTTCTTCTTCGAAGCCTCCGGCCCTGCTTGGCGTCCGGGCCGAACGACCTGTGCCACACCATCGTGCCGGTCTGCCACTTGGCGGAGATGCCGTGGGACGTGCCCATGCCCTCGCCGCCGAGTTCCCTCATGGCGTCCAGCTCTTTCGTGCCCAAGAGCAAGATCTCATCCTTGTGGACGTACCTGGTGTCGTCCATGAGCCCCGACATGAGCTCGTGGTTCCCCATGAGCGCGGTGACCTTACCGCCGACCCTCTTCGCGCGTGTGGTGAGGTTGGCGAGCATGTCCATGATCAACAGCGAGTGCTGGCCTCGGTCCACGACGTCTCCCGTCTGCACCAGATGCGTGCTGTCGCCCGCGGTCCACTCGATCGGAGCGTCCTCGCTGTCGACGACGCCGGCGAGCCGGAGGGACTGGCGGTAGTGATGGAGGTCGCCGTGGATGTCGGGTATCGCGACGATGCGGGCGAACGAGGGCTCGGAAGCGCACGATCCCGATACGCCGTCCGTCGATGCGGAACACGACGGTTCATCGGTAGGGGCGGTGGCATCCGCGGCGGTGACGAGCGACAGGCGGAGCGCGGCGACGAACGAGACCACGAGCAGCACCTCGCGGACGATCGCCCAGGTGGACGACGCCGCCGCGCGGGGCGCGCGTGCGTCCGGTCGGGTCTTTCGATTCGACGCGGGCATCGCTTTCGGCCGACACCGCGCAGTGCGAGCGAGGTGACAAAGCGATCAGATTTCGCGCCGGGCAGAGAAAGTCGCCGCGAGCGCGGCTGCGGAGTTGAAAAGGGCATAGGACTCCGGCGAGCGCACAACCAACCGCGCCTCAGCCTCTTTGGAGCAAAGAGAGAGAGAGAGAGAGCATGCAGCGTATCTCTACCGCCGTGCGTCAGGCCATCGTCGCCAGGGCGTCCCTGCCCGTGTCCCAGGTGCGACGTCGACCCCCGCGCCCCGCGCGGTTTTGCTCCTGCGGCCCATCCTCACGTGGCCCAACGATTGCGGTTCGCTCGCGGGGGCGATCACGTCGCGGGAGGGCCGCCGCGATCGGTCCGAGAGGGCCGCGTTCGACGCATCGGCGCTCGCGATCGCGCGTGGAATCGCGATGACGTCGCGCGCGCGCCCACCCCGCGGTCGCACCCGCTCCCCCGACCGCCTCCGCGCCCGTCATCCGGGCGAAATCCCAGGCTGGAACTGACCCGCGCATCCCTCGTCTCGCCCTACTCGCGCAGCTCGCCGCGCCCGCGATCGCGATCCCCGCCGCCTGGAGATTCATGGGCGCGAGCGCGGGCCTGGACAAGGGTGAGGTCACCGACCGCGTCATCAACGTCGTCAAGAACTTCAACAAGGTCGACCCCGCCAAGGTGAGACCCCGCGCGCACCGATGACGGGAGATTACCCTAAACCACCGCAGCCACCGCGTCGCGACAAAATATTCACCCCGGGCCGGGCTAAGAACTGCTGGCCCGCGGCGCGAGTCGTTCGATCCTCTCACGCGTTTCCCCCGCTCTCTCCACAGGTGTCCCCCACGTCCTCGTTCTCCGCCGATCTCGGCCTCGACAGCCTCGACACCGTGGAGGTTGTCATGGCGATGGAGGAGGAGTTTGCGGTTGAGATCCCAGACGCGGATGCGGACAAGATCACGTCGGTGGCTGAGGCCGTGGAGTACCTGGCGAACAACGCCAACGCTAAATGAGGTGGCGCGCGTGACCGGCCGGCGCCGCGCGGGTGGACCGGCCGGACGACTTAGTTTTCATATTGTAAGAAGTGTGTGTACCTCCGCGTGAGTAAACCGACGCGCAGTGCGTCTGTGTCGACAAGTCCTGTCAGTCCAATACAACGATATTGCGTCTTCTGATAATGCACCCTCCGCTTAATACATTCTCCCCTCCTCCTCCACTTTCCTTCCCGATCATCCCTTCCCCTTCGTGATGACTCTCATCAGTCCAGGTACATCCTCCCTTCCCCCTCGTGATGACTCTCAGTCCAGGTACATCCCCACCGGAGGCGTCGCGTCCGGCAGCTCCAGCGAGCTGAACAGGATCAGCAGCCTCCTCTCCCCGGGCACCGCCCACACGAATCCGAGCTCGGCTCCCCCCGTCAGCGATCCCCCCCGCCCGTCCAACACGAGCAGCTCGCCGTCCACCCAGTTACGCTCCGTGAACCCGGGCTTGGCGACGCGACCCTGACCCTTGTACCTCGCCGTCACCCCAAGATCCTCGGGGTACGAGAACGACGACTCGAGCTTGTGCTGCGGGCCCACCTTGGCGCGAAAGCTCGCGGCACCCGCGGGGACGTTGGCGTCCCCCGTGAGTTTCACCGCGGTGACGCACTCCTCACCCTCGCCGAGCTCGTCGCCCCACCGCCCGCGCACCACGCGCAGAACCTCCGGTCCGTGCGGCCCGAACGCTCCGAGGTATAACCGGTCGAACGGGTCGACGTTGGCTCGGCTCGCCACGGCTTCGGGGATGCGAGAGAATCGGGATTTGAGCGGCAGCGGCGTCGCGTCGCCGTCCTGGTTGAGCATCTCGAAGAGCCTCTCCGCGGCGTCGGCGGCGTGTCTCTCGGCGTCGTTCGCGGGCGCGTTGGGATCGACGCGCTCATCGCCGCCGCCGGAGGCTTCACCGGGGTGGAGCGAATCCTCCGCGGCGAAATCTTTAGCCGAGAGCATCTTGTCAATCTCCTCGTCCAAAGATTCGGCGTACTCGGCGTCGTTAGCCTCGGCGCTGGCGGAGGCGGCGGCGCTGAGCCGTTCGAAGAGCCTCTCGCCCTTGCTCTTGCCGAGCCTGCTCCCGACGCTGTCGCTGGAAAGCGCGCCGTTCGGGGGCTCGACCGGGTTGGCCGGGGCGCCCGCGCCCGCGCCGGCGGCTTGCGGCCCGGGCTTGTCCTTGCCCGGGCTGGGCGGCCACTGGTTCGCGGGGCTCGGGGGAATCTCCCCGTCCCGCCTCAGCTTGTCGACGTCGCGTTTGAACTTGGCGCTCGCGTCCGGGTCGAGGTTCACCATCACAACCTCGGTGTCGCCCTTCTCGGGCTTAGCCGCCGGGTCCGAGTTGGCCGCCTTGGCGGCGGCGCGGAGCTCCTCGGCGAGGGCGGCTTTCGCCTCCGCCATCCCCTTGAGCACCGCGGCTTCAACCTCCGCCTCCGTCGCCGCTAAACCCGCGGCGGCCGCCATCGACGAGCGAAACAGCGGCGCGTGCGCGCCGTGCTCCGGGTCCGACGTGAGCGTGAACGCGTGCCTCCCCTCCGGCGCCATCTCGACGGGTACCCTCACCTCTTCGGTGAGCCACGGGTCGGCGTCGGCGTCGATCTCCTCGATCTGCACCTCGAGCTCCGCGTCGTCGTGAAGGCTCTCGTCCTCCGCCAGGAAACCCTCCGCCTTGAGCGAATTCTCAATCTCCGCTCGCATCTCCGGGGTGAGCTCGTTGAGCCTTCGACCGCCGAGAAGAGCCATCGCCGCGTCGGTCAACGCGTCGCCTTCGCGAAGCTCCTCGAGGTCAAACTGCGCATCATCGTCCTCCTCCTCGAGGCCCTCGATGAGCTCGTCGACGTCGATCATGGACCCGGCGTCCTCGTTGATGACGTACTTGTCGAAGTAGAACTCATCCCTGGGCTCCGAGGCGTCGCGCACGGAGCCCGTCCCGAAACCCTTGAAGCCCCCGTCCGTCCCTCCCTCTTCATTCGGTGGTCCCTCGGGTCGTTCGCGTACCCCGTGCTCCGACTTGAGCCTCGCCCAGTTGGCGGCGAAACCCGGAGCCTTGAGGTACTCCTTCATGAAACCCCGCCGTTCGTACGACACGAGCTCGTCCATGGACATGCCGTCGATGGCGAAAGGAAACGGCGACGCCGGGTCCCTCCCGGCGCCGGGCGCGGACACCACGCCGTCGACGACCGTCCACTCGTCGAACGAGACGTTCGCGTACGAATCGGGGCCGGGATCTTGTTTTTGTCCGGTGGGAGCCGTGCGAATCGGTCCGGATAAGGGGAAACCCCCCAGCGTCGTCGCGAAGCCGCTACCGCCCGCGCCGCCCTCGTCGTTTGAGCCTGCTTCGCCGGATGCGCCGATCGGGACCTGGTCGAGTCGCACCGCGCGCGTCGTCCTCGTCCCGTCCTCGTTCTCCTCGATCCACAGCTCGAACACCCTGTGGCCCTCGACGCGCGCGCTCTCGAGGAGCTCCAATTCGCGGGCGATTCGGTCTCGGTCCGAGGAGTTGGCACCCGTCGATCCGTCCATCGCGAGAGGCCCGCCCGTCGGGTCCGCGTCGGACGGCACCGCCGCCTCGCCGCTGAACGCGCTCTCCAGCCGCTGGCGCCGCTGGCTCTTCCGCTGCTTGGCGCGCTCCTGCATCACGGCGAGGTCCTTGGCGCTGTACGAGACGCCGACGTAGCGGCCGTGTTGCGCGGTGACCTGCATCATGACGCCGTAGGCGCCGCCCGGTTCCTCTTCCGTGGCGCCTCGGCCGGCCCACCATCCCACGAGACCCGCGCCGAGGTCGCGGAACTGCGCGGCGGCGGCGTAATCCTCGTTCTCGACCGCGGCTCTGTATCCGCGCTCGACGGCGGTTATCGGATCTTCGTCTCGCATGGACGCGATTGTCTTCTTGATGGACGCGGCGGCGGTGAAGTCCTCCTTGGCGACCGCGTCCTCGAGCTGGGCCTGTCGCGAGTTGAGAGATGGGCGGGTGGGAGGTCAGCGGTTTCGGGGAAGGCGAGGATCGGCGCGGACGATTCGGTTCGGTTCGCGCGGGGGAGGGTCGGGAGGAATCTTCATTCTTTTTTTCCCGTTGCGTCGCGCGGTCGAGGGTGACGCACCTGGAGCGCCACCAAGATGCCCTCCTCGCTGTCCACCCGGTCGAACCTGCGTTGCCATCGCTCCCACTCCTCGTCGGGTTCGTCGTCCGTCTGCGACGCTCCCGGTTTGGGCCTGAACGCGTCGACGACTGAGGCGAGCCTCTCGCGGAGTCCCCTGGCCTGGTGGAGCGACCCGGTTATCGGGTCGTCCCCATTTACGCCGGCGGTCTTCCTGAGCGCACGGTCCTGTGGCTCGGGCGTGCCGGACGCCCGGACGAGCACGCGCGCGACGCGACCGAACGTCTCGCCGCGGGTCACGCCGCGCGGGCGGATCCAGTCGATGGCTCCGGACGCGATTCCAGCTCTTCTGCACGTCAGCATCGCCGGAGCGAGGCGCCCGCGAGCGGGTCCCCGCGCACCCACGGTGCGGCGTCTCGGGAGAAACCCGTTGCCGCCGAGGCTCGCCGCGGAAACCGCGACGGACGACATGCTCCCGATCTAAACGACGACTCGCCGGTCGTCCGCGCGAATCTGTGCTCCCTCTAAAGACTGGTGCGTCGGAGCAACCCGCGAGTTTCGGGGTCGCCGCAGACGCGCCGTGCGCTTTGACCGCCTCACCGCGTCGACACGACACAACGATGGGCTCCTCCACCCTCTTACGGAACCTTTTCTCGCCGGATAGAATTCCCCGGCCCATTTCTTACTGTTTGCTCATAGAGGCACCCCGGCGCGGAATTCCATCCCAAACCTCTGATGACTCGGATGGGAAAAGTGCGCAAAGCGACCGTTTATTCGATCGTTTATTCCTGGTTTGAGAGATTCCGCTTAGCTGCCAATCGAGACCAGTCCGAGACGATGGGACCGGCTCGACTGACCGTTCTTCTCCCAACGGTGGAGGCTGGCGAAGGACACAGCGGTCGGGCGGTCGCGTGGTGCGGAGGCGCGGGGCGCTCCGACCATGCCGCCACCAGCGCGACGCCGCCACCTCTCGCCGTGGGTGAGCCCCTCGAGGCCCCTCGCCTTCCCTTCCGATCCACGCGCGCCGCCCGTCGCTGCGGCCCTCGTCGACCACGTCGGAACCGACGAAAAGTGCCCACTCATGCAGCCGCGAAGCCTGAGATCCGTCCAACCCCCATCCCGTCCCCAACAGGTTGGCTCGCCGCCGCACGGCCCGAACCCCACGGACGCGCGCCTCGCGACGCGTGGTCGCACCGCCGAAGAGCACGAGCTCGACCCGACCTCGTATAACGTCCGCGGCGCGCGCGCGCGAAGACGCGACGATGACGCATCCCATCGAGGAGGAGGGAGCGACGCCTCCGAGAGGGACGACCGCTCCGTGCTCAACGACCCGGCGGGTTTCTACCCGGACGAACCCGCCGCGCGCCGGGCGTACGGGCGCTTACTCAGGCACCGGGCGGACGCGGAAGAGCGCGCCAGGCGCCACGACGAGGAACACGACGCGCGGGACCCATCCCTCGACCCGACCCTCTCGGCGGTTGACGAACGAACCTTCGCGCACGAACTTCGCGTTCCGGGAAGGACCGTCGGCGAAACCGCGGCGGCGGCGGCGAGGACGCGAACCCGTAAGGCGAACGTCGCGGAGACGGCGGCGTTCGTCCGAGCGGCGGGGGGAAACGCCGGGGTGGGCGGCGTCGCGACGGAAGCGTATGGGCGGAATGGGCGAAACGACCCGATCGCTCCGTCGTCGATGTACGACGGCAACCGGCGCACCTCCCTCTCGCACCTCCGCGGGACGCTTCGACGGAGGGACGACGTGTGGGTGACGTTCACGAAGATTTCCGAACAGGTCGAGGCGGTGCTGGCGGACCCGGCGTCCGTCAGGTGCCCGCACGTGGTGGGAACCGATCGTCACGCGTGGCGACGTTCGCCGCACGTCGCGGTGTCCGAACGGTGAGTTTATTTTTTTATTTTCGTATGGGCAATTAGTATGACATCGTGTTTTGTTCACAGGGTCGCTCCCAACGGAAGCTCTTCCGTCGCGAGGGGAGGGTCCGTCGGCCGGAAGGTGTACTGCGCCGAGTGCTGGGAGAAGATGGAGGTGAAGAGGCTGGCGTCCGTGGTGCGGTGCGCGGATTGCGGCGATCGGTTTCCGCTGAGCAAGACGGCGCCGTTCCCGGTGGCGCGGCGAACTTTAGGCGCAATCGGTTCTCGTGAACGCGGGGAAGACATCGTCGACGTGTGCTTTCTGTGCGCCCCGGGGTGGGAGCCGAGGCGGGCGGAGGAGGCCGCACGCCGGGGGCTCGCGAACGATCCGGCGCGGTGGAACGAGGAGGATGCCGCGGCGGACGCCGCCGCCGCGGAGCTCAGGGCGATGCCGCGCGCGGATCGCCTGCGTTTACTGGACGCGACGCTCGGCAGTCGGACGACGACGACGGGGGCGAAGAAGAAGAGAAACGAAAAAACCGGGGACGATGAGGGCGATGAGGACGGGGAGGATGAGGACGGCGCGGAGGCTGCGCTCGATCGTCGGCTGCGCGACGCCCCCGACTTGTACCCCTGGCAGGTTGGCCACCCCGCTCAGGCGAAAATACGCGAAAATCGTTCTTCGTCTGACCGGGGGATCGACGCGCCCCCGGCGACGATCGGCGCCGCCGCGGTGGAGGGAGTCGCGCGCGCGCAGGACGAGTCGTGGGCCGTCGCTGGGACCGACATCGTCGCCCGCGGCGCTCCGGGCGCGAGGACACAAATGCTCCCGATCGATCGCTTCAAAGCGGACGTCGCCGACCGTTACGACCGTTACGACGTCGCCGACTTTGCCGAACGGGCGATGCGGCGGGCCATCGCGCCCAGCGCCGAGGTGGAGGCGACACCCGCGATGAGGGAGGCGGACGCGAAGGCTCGCGAGACGTTCGTGCAATCGCTGACGGAACGCCGCGATTTCGCGCTCGACGCCGACGGCGCGAGACGGTGCCTCGAGACGGTCGAGGAAGCCGCGTCGACCGCCGCGCGCGCCGCGATGGGCGACGCGCTCTTAAACGCCACCGGACCCGTCAGTGAGGAGGACATCCTCGCCGACGCGCTGCGCAGGTTCAACGACGACGCGGAGGCGGCGGTCAAAGAGGCGGCGCGAGTCGCCGGGGAGAGAACCGCGGCGGAGTTCAACGCCAAGGCTAAAGTGGACGCCGCGGAGGAGGAGGAGAGGGCGCTCGCTCTGGACCGCCAACGGCTGGAGGACATCCTGGGCCGCGACGGCGGGCTGCGGCGGTACCTCGCGGAGGAGGCGAGGCGGCGCGGGGACCCGGATGACGCGTACGGTGGCGAGCTCGACGCCGACGACCGTTACGACCGTTACGGCCGCGACGACGACGACGGCCGCGGCGTTCGGGAAGAGGGGAGGTCGAATCCTGCTGAAAAATCTTCCGACAACTTCTGGGCCGGCGTGGACATCGAGGACGAGGACGCGGACCAGTTACTCACCGCGGAGGAACGAGCGGAACGCGAGCGGGAGGACCAGGAGAGGAAACGGAGGGAGGCGCGCGAGGCGGAGCGCGCGGCGGCGCGCGCGAAGCTCGAGAAATGGGCCAGCAAAGGAATGGACTTTGGAGACTACGGCGACGCGTATGGGCGGAATGGGCAAAACGACGACGACGACGCTCGCGACGCTCGCGACGTCG
>Ga0181573_10002601_pt1 | contig 16649 bp, 1 predicted proteins | sample 101ome_25_FD_148643 | JGI IMG/M metagenome (GOLD analysis project Ga0181573, IMG submission 148643) | Coastal salt marsh microbial communities from the Groves Creek Marsh, Skidaway Island, Georgia - 101409BT metaG (spades assembly) | ecosystem: Environmental > Aquatic > Marine > Intertidal zone... | reverse complement strand
ACCCGCGCTCGCCCATGCCTCCTCTCTCGACACTAACCTCACGCGCAACACACGCGCACCCCACTTCACCCCGCAGCACTGGCTTCTGTGCCATATGGGATTGTATTAGTTCGAGTTCGAACGGGGCTTTGGTGCTATAACGCTAACCCCAAATGGGGGAAGTGGGGTATCGTTCAGCGTATATCGTGCGGTGATTTCGGTGAGCTGGGCTTTTTCCTTTTGGTTCGACCGCGGAATTAAAGCGAGTAAAGTGCCTGCGTTGTTGCCTTTTGTCCATGGTACCATGGTAGCACGGCGGTGTCATGCCTTAAATCCACCTTAAAGCCACGTGGGTTTCCTGGCGACCGACATTGATATCGGTGATGGCTTAGCCGATGGGGATGCCCTGCCTCTCACTCGTCGTCCGAGTTGTTGGAGCCTGCCAGCTTTGGAATAAGGGGCTCGAGAGCCAGGGCCGTCTCCTCGTGCGCGATGAGCACCGGCACCTCCCCGCCAAACGCCACCAGGCGCGGCGTGTACGACATGATCGATGAAGTCAGCTGCGGCTGCGGCTGCGGTTGCGGCAGCGGCGGTGGTGTGCTCGGCGACTGCAGCGACGACGATGCATCGCACACCTCTGAGGGCGTTTCGACCCCTGCCGGAGGCGCTCCGATGGCCCCGGGCCCCGGCTGCCCCGCAGCGCCGCCCTCGTCGCCAAACATGAGCAGCCGCGCCTTCTCGAACCCCCCGAGCAAATTCGCCAGGGACCCACTACCGCTAAAAAAGACACGGCCGCCGCCACGGCCACCGCCCCTAGATCCGGCCCGGCCACCGGCCCCGGGGGGTCCCCACTCACCGTTCTCCGCGCCGTTGCCGAGGTCGAGGCCGTCGTCGAGGCCATCGTCGCCGAGGAGGCGCTCCAGGCTCGGCCGTCTCTGGGTCGGGTGCTCAGTGGACGGGTCCGAGCTCGGCTCAGCGCGGCGGCCCCGCTGTAGACTCGGCTGCAGGCTCGGCTGCAGGCTCGGCTGCAGACTCGGCGAGGAACGGGCGCCGCCGCCGCCGCCGCCGCCGCCCCCAGCTCCGCTCCCAGCTCCACCCCCTGCTCCACCCCCACCCCCGCTCGCTCCGCTGGCCGGCTGCCGGGGCGCGAGGAGGTATACCCCGAAGAAGATGACGAGGACACCACCCGTGAAGCCACTCACGCCGTGCTCCACGAAGTCATCGCCCATGAACTCGCGGAAGAAGATGCCGCCGTTCAAGGTTGCAAAGAAGGTCCAGAAGACCTGCAGCAGCGGGATGATGAAAAGCGGCTCGAAGAGAGCGAGAGCGCGGTTCATGCGATACAGCCAGAACGCCGTGCCCAGGAGGAATCCGGCCAATGTGAGGTAGGTGAAGCCGTCGGCGAGGGCCGCGCCCGCGTCGGGGGACACCAGCAGCTCCGACAGGCACTTGGCTTGCAGCGTGGACTGCGTGCCCAGGATGGCGCTGAGCATCGCGTACGCCACGGGCCGCGCGGTCGAATCGAAGGGCAAGGGTCTGCCGTGGCGGTGCGCCCAGCGGTAGGCGCGGTACGCGAGGTGGAGCGCCAGCGCCGCGCCACACATCGCGGCCGCGTAGACCCGGAACGCCTCAAAGGCGTAGAGCTCCCGGAGCTGCGCCGATCCGAGGCGGGCAAAGGCCGGGTTCGGGCTCGGCGAGTAGCTCACTACGAGCGAGATTCCCAGCAGGATCATCGCGGTGCTAACCACCATGCGGCCCGTGATGGCGGCCCCGTGCACGAGGCGCGCGAAGACCACGTTGGTGACGAACTGCACCGAGCCCATGGGCGCGAGGAGCGACTGCGGCGCAAAGCTGTAGCTCACGAATACTGCCACGGTCCCGGCAAAGAAAAAGCACGTCCCCACTACCCACACGTCACACGCGCGCGCAGCTAGCGCCCGGACCTTGCCCAGCGTCGCCTCGGGCCACGAGACTGGGGCGTATTCCTGTGCCGCTCCGGCACCAGGGCCGATGCCGCCGCCACCGCCGCCCGCGCCGCCGCCGACGATGTAGCTCCGCGAGCGCCGCCGCCGGCGGCCATCTTCGCGGTAGTCGTATTCGTCGTCGCTGCCCCCGCTGCAATCCAGGAAGGACGCGATGAGATGGTCCGCCGAGTCCAGGTCCTGGGGCGGCGCCCACGACTCGTCGTCCTCGGAGTCGGTCTTGCGCCTCGGAATTTGGAATGACGTCGCCTGGGTCCGCCGCACTCGACCAGGTGACAACGGCTGGGCCAATTCCAGCTCACTCGACCCCGCCACCGCTGCAGCTAACATCCTTTCGGGATCATTATTGCTGTCGCCACCGCTGCTCGCAACCTCGGCCTTCGATGAGGAGCGGCTGCCTCGATTTCGGTGGCCCGACGACTGCAGGTTGTTTCCGAGGTTGATCGACATGGAGCCGAGGATGTTGATGAGCACGCCAACGCTCTGCTCCTCCATGCTGTGCAGACGACAGTAGTTTAGACTCAAAGCTCATCGGCTCATCGGTTCATTCGGTTCACTCACTCTATCAATCCCTGAATCGAGATTTACAATGATTCGTTGCTTAAGCAATTTCAAAAGTGGCTGAGCCATTTGAAGTGATTTGTTGGCTGAGCTTGGTGCCGTCGCCGTGCGAAAATGGATTCAACCGAAGCCAAGGATGTCTCCCAAGCAAGCGGGCCATCCGTGGATTTGATTCAAGCATTTGATTTGTACCTCGCCACCATCATCCCCCCGGTGAGCTTGCGGTCATCGCTGCTGTGATAGACATTTTAAACTGGATGAGGCATAGTGCACGCAGACGCTGCCCTCTCAGACGATTCCATCGTAGATCACCGTAAACATCACACATGAATCAAAATACTATGATCCCCCCTTCATCCTGCATGATTCAGCACCGGCAACTGCTACTTCGGTGCCCCTTTTATGATGTCAAACGACGAACAAATCAAAAATCGCTGCCCACTCCATCAGATACTCGTTGGGGCGCTCCCCGGGGACGAGGTCTTCAAAGCGGCGCTGGCAGGCAGCGAAGGCCGGGAGGCGGTGCTGCGCTTTGCGGGGGCGCAAGGCGAGGCGCTCAGCGTGGAAGGCTGGGTCGAGGGGGCGGGCCTCTCGGCCTTCCGCTTCTCGAGCGACGTGCACCGGGCGCGCCGGGCCACCGTGACGGTCCTGCGCGCGTCCCCCGGGGCGGACCTCGAGCTCCGCGGGGGGGGCGCTGGGGCGGATGCGTCCCCGCTCGCGGCCGTGGCGGCGCAGGTCCAGATCGTGACGTGCGGCGCGGCCGTGCCACGGAAGTCGAGCGGCGTGGACGCCGTCGGGGGCGCCGGGGGGGGTATCGCCGTGGGGGGTATCGCCGCGGGCGGGGGCCTCGGCGACGTGTACCGCGGGCTACAGCGCGTGACGCAGGGCTGGGTGCTGCCCCTCGCGGCGGACTGCGCGGACTACGCCGCGGGGCTGGCCGGGGCCGAGGACGACGACCCAGACGGGGCCGGCCCCAAAGCGGCGCACGCGGCTGCCGCCGGAGCGGACAGCGACGACGCGACGCCGCAGCTGAGCCAGGCCGACGTGAAGCTGGCCCGCGAGGTCGTGCGTAAGGCGGCGGACCTCCGGGGTGCCCTGGAGAACCTCCACAAGCAGGCCGCCATTCCCATGCTGCGCCTTGAGGTACACGAGCTGCTTGCGGCGAGCGTCAAGGCGCACGGCCTCGCCGACGGCGCTGACGGCTCGCCGGGGCAAGCTTCGTCATCAGCCGAGGTGGACATCGACGCCCTCTGCCTCGGCCCTAAAACCCTGGCCCTACCCCCGGGCGCGGCGGGCTCCAGCCTGGAGCTACCCGAGTACACGACGTTCCTGAACGACCTGCAGCGGCTGGTTACGTCGAGCTGGAAGAAGGAGGTGGCCAAGCTCGCGGGCATGACGCGCGAGCCCTTCCGGTCGACGGTCGCCGAGGAGCTAGCCTTCTGGCGGGAGCTCCACGACGCCCTGTCCAAGGGGCAGAAGCAGTTTGAGTCGTTCGCGGCGCGCGCCACGCTGCAGGTCCTGCGGCTCTCGAACCGCAACATCGGCATGAACCTCAAGGACATGGAGGCGACGCTAAAGCGGGCCCTGGCCCACAGCGCCGACGCCCTCGATTTCCTTAGGGAGTTTCCCATCGAGGCGCTGGATGGCGCCCCGGGGCTCCAGGCGTTGCTCGCCGCGGTGGACGCGGTGTTTGCGGTGGTGCAGCGCAAGGTGCGCAACTCTGAGCACGCCTACAAGCTCGAGCGCGTCGTGGCCTTCGTGGGCGCGGTGGAGCGGGCCGTGGCGGCGCGGGCGGTCCAGCTCCTCGACGGCGCGGCCGCGGGTGACAGCGGCGCGGGGAGCTCGTCGTCGCTGGTATCCTCCTCCTTGTCCTTCTTATCCTCTTCCTCCTCGTCGTCGTCGTCGTCGCTGTCCCTGGCGTCGTCCGGTGGTTTCGACACGCGGCTCATGGCGCTGCCGTTCAAGGACTTTAAGGCCAAGGTGGCCGAGTTCCACGCCGTCTACCGCCGCTGGCTCGAGGGATTCTTTGGCCCCGCCCACCCCACCACCAAGGACGCCCTCCATGAACTCTCCAAGGCCCTCACGGGCACGGGCAGCGGCAGCGGCTTCGGCGCGCAGGGGTCGTCTCAGACGGACCGCCCCCCTGTGGGCGCCGTTGCCCTTGCGCGGCAGGGGTCGGACGGGCCGGCGGTGCCCCTGGAGGAGTTCCTGAAGGAGCAGTCGACGGTGCCCGGCCGCATGCTGCTCGACGGCAAGGAGCAGGCTGCAAGCATGGGCAAGCGGGCCATGCACGAGCTCCTGGAGGGCTTCAAGGACTACAAGGTCCGCTCCGCGCTGTTCCTCACGGCGGCCCGCCTGGTGGCCCTGGAGAAGTTCCGCACGGACCACGAGGAGCTCTGCCGGTCCCTTGCCGACGAGAGCGTGGCTCAGGACTTGGCGGGGTCGGAGCTGTCGTCGGTGGAGGACGCGTACGGCGCCTTTGCGCGCGAGGCGAGCGTGCTGGCGAGCCTGGACGCGGACGAAGCCCTGAATCGCCACCTCGCGACGTACGACCGCGCCGTGCACCGCGTGGAAGCGTCGGTCACGGCCGTTCTCACCAAGAAGCTCGAGGCCACGAGCGGCGCGGACGAGATGTTCGGCGTCTTCCGGCGCTACAACCGCCTCTTCAACCGCAAGCGTATCAAGCCCGCCGTGGTACGCTACCAGGTCGACATCCTGCGCAACGTCCAGGGCGCCGTGTCTGCCCTCCGCGAGAAGATGTTGCGGGGCTACGAGGGCTCCGACGCGCACCGCCTCGCCACCCTGCGCGACGTGCCACCCGTGGCGGGCCACATCATCTGGGCCATCAAGATCAAGGACCAGCTGGACCACCTCGAGGCCCAGCTCGAGTCCGTGATCGGTACAGACTGGGCCGAGAAGGCGGGCTCCGAGGGCACCAAGCTCAAGGGCGAGGTCGCCCACCTCCAGCGCAACCTGAACCCCCACGGCAAGTTCGACGCCTGGGTGGATCGCTGCCGCGTGGCCGCGCGGGAGCAGTCGGCGCAGGACCTGGTGCTCGTGCTCCGCGAGGACCCTTTCGCGCGGGCCGCACTGGACCAGGCGGCGGAGAAGGCGAAGAAGGCCGCGGCGGGCACCCCGGCCCACGCCGCGGCGCTGCAGCAGCTCGCGGCGGCGCAGCGCGCGGCAGCGCTTGGGGCCCTGGGCGGAGCGCTGGGGTCACGGTCGCCCCTAACCCTCGAGGTGAACTTCGACGCCCACGCGCTCGAGGTACTCAAGGAGGTGCGCAACCTCGCCTGGCTCGGGTCCGCCTTCCAGGTGCCCTCCACCATCCGCGGCCAGGCCCGGGAGGCCGAGGTGCGCTACCCCACCGCGGTCGCGCTCAAAGGCGCGCTGCGGACCTTTGCGGTCACGAAGGCGCGCGTCCCGCCCCACCAGCTCGTTCTCTTCGAGCGGCCGATCCGCGCCTTCCAGCTCGACGTGCGCCAGGCGCTGGATCGCGTCAGGCGGCCCGTCGAGAAGGCCAGGGCCGGCTCAGGCAAGGGCGTCGAGCGAGACTGCGCCCAGGTCACGTGGGGCACGCAACAGCAGGACCCGACGGCGTTCAGTGGGTGGGTAACGGGGCTGACGGACCACGTGTTCGCGCTGGAGCAGGCCGTGGAGGACCTCGAGATGCGCACCCGCCAGGTCGAGGCGCTGCTGGCGCAGCTCGAGGGCTGCCCCTTCGGCGCGCAGCCGCTCGGGGAGCAGGTTAGAGGTCTCCAGCACGTGGTGGATGCTATGGGCCAGGGGGACATGTACTCGAACCTCGACAAGTGGGTGGCGGCGCTCAACGGCCGCATCGAGGCCATCCTCGTGGCCCGCCTCACCGCCGCCGTGCGCGGCTGGGTCGCCGACTTTGGCCGCGACCGCAACCAGTCCCTCGGCAAGGGGGGGCGCGGCGGCGGCGGCGGCGAGGGCGGCGGCACTAAGAAAGCCACACCCCTGGTGCTTGCGGCTGCAGCGGCCTTCATGAACACGGGCAACAACGCAAAGGCCAAGCGCCGCGCCTCGCTGGTCTGGAACGGGGACAAGGAGAATGGCCCTCCGGCGGCGGCGCTGGCGGCGTCGGCGGCGGCGACGACGGCGGACGGCGACAGCACGGACGACAAGGGGCCCGTCGAGCCCATGGAACTTGAGGCCACGACGCACGAGGTGCTGCACGCGAACCGGCAGATGTTCCTGCAGCCGCCGTTGGACGAGGCGCGCGTGCACTGGATGGGCGCCTTCCAGGCCAACGTGGTGGCGAGCGTGGCCGGGCTCCCGCGCCTCGTGGTGCAGGACCTCTCCATGGGCGCCCGCGGCGGCCAGCGCGGCAGCGACGGCGGCCGCGGTAGCCGCCTCGAGTTCGGCGACCGGTGCGTGGCCAAGGTCCCGGCAGCGGTGATGGCCTCGGTGTGGCGGGCCATCGAGGGCCAGCTGGGCCAGGTCAAGGGCTACGTGGAAGGCTGGTTGCAGTATCAGGCGCTGTGGGACCTCCAGGCGAAAAGCGTGGTGAGGCGCTTCACGTGGGAGGCGCGCGCCGCCGCCCTGGAGCACTTCAAGAGCATCGAGAACCACGTCCGGGTCCACCCGAGCCACGAAACGGACGACGGCGTCCGGCTGGGGGCGTGGTGCTTGGTGCAGGCGCGAGCGCGGCCGCTGGGGCTGCTGAGCGGCGACCAGGTGAAGCGCCTGGATGCGCTCGGCTTTGACTGGGCGCACGAGCACCCGGCGGTCGCCGCGCAGCACGACCTTCACCGCGCGGGGGCGCTGCACCGCGGCGGGCCCGGCGCGGGCGGCAGCGGGGTCCAGGCGGCGACGGCGGCCTTTCTGCGCAAGGCGCACGCGGACAAGGCGGGGGACCCCGCGGTGGCGCGCGCGGACCAGGCAGCGGCGACGGCCCTCGCTGCGCTCACCTCCGAGGGCGGCGGCGGCGGCGAGGGCGGCAGCGGTGCGGGGGACCCAAGCGCGGACGACGACGGGCTCGGGGGTATCGGGACCAAAGGGCTAGCGCTCTGGGTGCAGTTGCTGGCGGACATCAAGGCGTCGCGCGCGACCATCGACACGTCCGGGTCCTCCAAGAGCTTTGGGGCCGTTGTGGTGGACTACTCGCAGGTGCAGGCCAAAGTCACGGACCGGTACGACTCGTGGCAGAAGGCGCTCCAGGACGAGTTTGGAAAGGTGCTCTTCGCAGCGATTGGCCAGTGCCACGGCCGCCTGTCGTTGGCCAAAGCGCGCTTGGAGAAGGCCAACCTGCGTACCTGCGACCAGAGCGAGGTGATCGACAACGTGACGTTCATCCAGGACATGATGCAGAAGCGCGGCAAGCTGCAGGAGCTGGTGGAGAAGCTTAAGGAGGCGGAGCAGCAGCTCAGCCGGCAGCGCAGCCCGAGCTTCGTCTTTCGCCCTGACTGGGTGTACGCGTCCAATCTCGAGGGCGTCTACCAGCAGTTCTTCCAGATTCTCTCCAAGAACTCCGAGGTCATGAAAGGCCAGCTCAGCGACGTGAAGAAGCGCGTGCGGTCGGAGGACGAGGCCCTCGGCCAGAAGCTCGTGGTCCTGGAGCGCCGCTGGCGGGTTGACGTGCCCGAGTGGGGCGCGGTGGTGACGGGCGAGGTCTTCGCGGGCGGGCCGAGCGGCCTGGCGCAAGCCTGGCAGGCGCTCTTCGACTTTGCGTGCGCTCGGCACGGCGTTGGGGGCGGCCAGGTGCAAGAAGGGGACGACGGGGATCGGGTGCTGGGCCGGGCTGGCGTGCGGGCAGCGCTCGGGGACGCGGAGCTGGACGCGCGCCTCGTGGATGTGTTGGAGCTGCCGCCGGAGCTGGCGGGCGCTGCGCACGGGGACGGCGAGGACGCGGCCCACGCGCGGCTCGAGCGCGCCCTGGCGGACCTCGACCGAAACTCAGTTACCGGTGGCGACTGGGTCACGAGCCGCGAGTTCGCCGCCCTGCTTCTCAAGAAGCGGCAGCAGACGAGCCCCACGGACGCCCTGGCAAACCTCAAGGCCTACGGGGACCAGATCGACGCGCTCTCCACCGAGCACCGCAAGCTCCGCTACGCAAAGGACAAGCTCGACATCAAGGGCCCCACACCCCTGCCTGGCGGTGGTGGCGGCAGTGGCGGCTCCGGCGGCCTCGATGCGGAGGACTTGGACGACTTCTCCACACCGAGCCGCGGCGGCGGCGGTCCCCGGGATGCAGAGCGCGTGCTGAGCGATCTGTCCAAGGACGTGGCCTACCAGGAGCAGGTGTGGGGCTTCCTGAAGGGCCCAGTGGACCGCCTCGCGGCCCTGCACGCCACCAAGTGGTCCGACCGCGAGGCCGAGCCGAAGCGGGTGCGTCGGGACCTCGAGGCCGTGGAGAAGGAGCTCGTCGCAGGCCACAAGTCCCACGCCGCCTTCGAGTCGGTGATGGCCCATGTAAGCCAGCGCAAGCGGTGCGTGCTCCTGCTGGCGGACCTGCGCTCCGATGCTGTCAAGCCGCGCCACCTCGCCGAGGTTTTGGGCAAGGTGGGGCGGGGCATGACGTCGGGCATCGACGGCACCTTCTCCACTGCTAAGAGCAGCGGCGGCGGCGGCGACAAGCAGCAGCTGGTAACGCGCGCCAAGCTCCGGGACCTCGTGCTGGGTGACTTCGTGCCGCGGCGGCTTGAGCTCCACAAGCGCGCCATCGGGGACGTAGTGGCCAAGGCCCAGGGTGAGATGGCTCTCGAGGAGTTCCTGCGCAAGACGGAGGAGGGCTGGGGCGCTTACGAGCTCGAGCTGGTGCACTACCAGAGCAGTGGCGTGATGCTGCTCAAGGGCTGGGACAATCTCTTCGGGAAGCTGGAGGACGACCTCGCGGCGCTGGCGGCCATGAAGCAGAGTCCCTACTTCAACAACGTGCGCAAGTTCGAGGAGCAGGCGGCGTCCTGGGAAGCCATGCTGACGCGGATGACGCAGACCTTTGACCTGTGGATCGACGTGCAGCGGCGTTGGGTCTACCTGGGGGGCATCTTCTTCGGCGGGACGGACATCAAGGCGCAGCTGCCCGCGGAGCATGCTCGCTTCGAGGCCGTGGACCGCGAGTTTGTGGACCTCATGAAGAAGGTGCGGAAGCGGCCGCTCGCTCTTGAGGCGGCCTGCGCGGGCAACCCCGAGGAGCACGCCAAGCGCGTGCGGCAGCTCGAAAAGCACTCGGACCTCATGGGGCAGATCCAGAAGGCACTGGGCGAGTACCTAGAGCGGCAGCGCGCCGCCTTCAGCCGCTTCTACTTCGTCGGGGACGAGGACCTGCTCGAGATCGTGGGCAACTCGAAGGAGGCGCGAAAGGTGGTCGTGCACCTCGGCAAGATGTTCGCCGCCATCGCTGGCGTGCAGTTCTCGGGCTCCGACGGCGACGTCGCGGCGGCCACGGCCACGTCGAGTAACTATTTGGCGGCCATGATGAGCAAGGAGGGCGAGGTTGTGCCGCTGCACGCGCCCGAGCTCTGCGGCGCAGACGCGCTCAAGGGCAAGGAGGCTCCGGGCGTCAAGGAGTGGCTCGCCGGGCTCGAGGCGAACATGATGAAGACCCTTGCGCTGCTGGTGGCCGACGCCGTGGCCTCGGCGGCCGCACTGCCCCCCGTCTCGGACGGCGCCGCGTTCGGCTCCGCCTTTGACGCCTGGCTGTCCCCGCTCCCAGCCCAGGTGGCGGTGCTGGCCATCCAGGTAGCCTGGGCGCGCAGCCTCGAGGCGGCCCTCGGCGGGGGCGGCGCGGCGGCGGCCCAAGCTAGCCTCGACGCCAAGCTCGTCGTCATGGCCAAGAACGTGCTGGTGCCCGACGTGGTCCCCGCCCAGCGCCGCAAGTACGAGCAGCTTATCACGGAGCTCGTTCATCAGCGTAACGTGACGCGCGTGCTCCACGCGACGGGCGTGGCGGCTGCGGACGACTTCGGTTGGCTCGTGCACCTGAGGCTTTACAACAGTGGCAGCAAGGGCGAGCTCGAGTGCCGCATGGCAGACACGGCCTTCGACTACGGGTTTGAATACCAGGGCGTGGGCGAGCGTCTGGTGCAGACGCCGCTCACGGACCGCTGCTACCTTACCCTAACCCAGGCACTGCACCTCCGCATGGGGGGCAACCCGTTCGGCCCCGCGGGGACGGGCAAGACCGAGTCTGTCAAGGCCCTCGGGAACCAGCTGGGCCGCTTCGTGCTCGTGTTCAACTGCGACGAAGCGTTCGACTTCGCCGCCATGGGGCGCATCTTCGCCGGTCTCTGCCAGGTCGGGGCCTGGGGGTGCTTCGACGAATTCAACCGCCTAGAGGAGCGCATCCTCAGCGCCGTGAGCCAGCAGATTCTAACCATACAGCGCGGCCTCCAGGAGCTGCGCACCGAGGTTAACCTCCTCGGCCGCCCGGTGCGCTTGAGCCCGCGCGTCGGCATCTTCGTCACCATGAACCCGGGCTACGCGGGGCGCTCCGAACTGCCGGACAACCTCAAGGCGCTCTTCCGGGCCGTGGCCATGTCCGTGCCCAACTTTAAGCTCATCGCGCAGGTCATGCTTTTCAGCCAGGGCATCGTGGCCGCGGAGGAACTGGCGGAGAAGGTGGTGCTGCTTTTCCAGATGTGCGACGAGCAGCTCTCCAAGCAGCCCCACTACGACTTCGGGCTGCGCGCCCTGAAGAGCGTCCTCGTCGGTGCGGGGGACCTCAAGCGCAACGCCCTCGCCAAGCGCGCCGGCGCCGGCGGTAGCAGCGGCGGCGACGGGGACGCGGACGGGGCCACGCTTGGCCGCGTCGAGCGCGAGGTGCTAATCCGGTCCACGGACAATACGGTGCTGCCCAAGCTGGTCGCAGATGACCTGCCCCTGTACACGAGCCTCTTGGCGGCCGTGTTCCCGGACCGCTCGGGCCAGCACAGCGCCCTCGGGGACGACGACGCCGCCGCAACCTTGCACCGGAACCTCAAGGCGGCGTGCCGGCGCCACGGCCTGGTCGCGGCCAAGTGCTGGGTGGACAAGGTCATGCAGCTTTGGATGGTGACGAGCATGCGGCGCGGCGTCATGCTCGTGGGCCCCACCGGGTCGGGCAAGTCTACCTCATGGCGCTGCCTCCTGTCGGCGCTCGAGGCTTGCGACGGGGTCAAGGGCGAGTGCCACGTCATCGACCCCAAGGCCATCGACAAGGACATCCTCTATGGGACGCTCGACCCGACCACGTTGGAGTGGACGGACGGCGTCTTCACAGCCATCCTCCGCAACGTTCTCACAAACCACCGTGGTGACAAGGAGCGGCGGCACTGGGTGGTCTTCGACGGTGACGTGGACCCGGACTGGGCCGAGAACCTCAACAGCGTGCTCGACGACAACGGCTTGCTCACGTTGCCGTCTGGCGAGCGCCTTCGCATCCCGGACAACATGCGCATCTTCATGGAGGTGGACACGCTCAAACACACGACCATGGCCACGGTGAGCCGCTGCGGCATGGTCTGGTACAGCGAGGCGTGCGTAACCCACAGCATGGCCCTGGCCCACCAGCTCAACTGCCTCGCCTCGGGCGTCTCCAGCGCCGCGGCCTTTGGCGGCGAATTTGTCAGCGGCGGCGCGGCCTGGGCGGCCGGCGTTGGTGCCGGGGGTGTCGGAAGCGGGGCGGGCGGTGACGGCGGCGGCGCTGGCGCCGACGCGGCCTCAGCCGTTGCCGGCGGCGATGGTGAGGTGCCGGAGGCGCGCCGCGAGTTCGTCGAGATCCTCCGCCCCCTCTTCCTCGGCGCCTCCGCGGACGACAAGAGCGGCGGCGACGACGACAACGACGACGACGACGACGACGATGACGAGGGCGGGGGCGGCGGCTTCGACGCGACAGCGGTGGTCCCCGCGGCGCTGGCGTGGGCGCTGTCGCCGGCCTGCGTGCATGTCATGGAGGCGTCGCGGGAGCGGCTTCTGGGCGCCCTCTGTGTGCTGCTGCGGCGCGGGCTGGACCTGGTGCTCGAGTACAACGACCGGCGGCCCGACTTCCCCATGCGCGGCGCCCACCTCCGTGGTTTCGTCGAGCGCTGGGCGGTACACGCGCTGGTCTGGGGGCTCGGCGGGGCCTGCGCCTGGGCGAGCCGCAACGCCCTGGCCGAGCTGGTCTGCGACCACCCGCGCCTGAGTGGCAGCCTGGGGAGCGGGCTTGCGAGCGGCGCCTCGGCCGTGGACATGCGCGTCCGCGTCGAGGACGGCGAGTGGGAGCCGTGGGCGGCGAGCGTGCCCACACGCGAGGTCGAGGCCCGGCAGGTGACGGGGTCCGACGTGGTGGTGCCCACGACGGACACGCTGCGGCACGAGGAGGCCATCCGCGCCTGCCTCGCCGCGCATCGCCCGCTCGTCCTCTGTGGCCCTCCGGGGTCGGGCAAGACCATGACGCTAACCTCGGTGCTGTCCGCAATGCCGGAGCTGGTTCTGGTCCCGCTCAATTTCTCGAGCACCACCACGCCCGAGCTCCTGCTCAAGACCTTTGCGCAGTACTGTGAGACGGTCAAGACCCCGAAGGGGCTCGTCATGCAGCCGCTGCCCTCGCTGGGCACGGACAAGTGGCTGGTGGTCTTCTGCGACGAGGTGAATCTGGCCGCAGAGGACAAGTACGGCACGGTGCGCGTGGTGTCGCTGATGCGCCAGCTCGCGGAGCAGCAGGGCTTCTTCCGCCCGCAGCCGGGGGGCGCCGCGGTCTGGGTGTCCCTGAAGCGCGTGCAGTTCGTTGGGGCGTGCAACCCGCCCACGGACGCGGGCCGCGTGCCCATGTCCCCCCGCTTCCTGCGCCACGCGCCCTTGGTGCTGGTGGACTACCCGCCCCCCGCGAGCCTCAAGCAGATCTACGGCGCCTTTGTAAAGGCCACGCTTAAGGTGCACGGGAGCGACCTGCTGGCGTACGCGGGGCCCCTCACGGACGCCATGATCGACTTCTACGACCGGAATCGCGTCCGCTTTACGGCGGAGATGGCGCCGCAGTACGTCTACTCGCCGCGCGAGCTGAGCCGCTGGGTGCGGGCTCTCTTCGAGGCGGTGGAGCCGCTGGACTGCGCGCCGACGCCCGACGAGCTGGTCCGGCTCTGGGCCCACGAGGGCTTGCGCCTTTTCCACGACCGCCTTATGGACGACAGCGAGCGCGCCTGGTGCGAGGCGGCCGTCGACGCCGTGGCGGAGCGCCACTTCCATGGCCTTAGCACCGAGGTTGCCGTCGTCCTGCAGCGTCCGCTGCTCTACTCCAAATGGCTCGGGCGGCACTACGGTCCGGTGGGGCGCGACGACCTGCGAGGCTACATGCAGGCGCGGCTTCGGGCCTTTTACGAGGAGGAGCTGGATGTGGATCTGGTCATGTTCGACACCGTGCTGGACCACGTGCTACGGCTCGACAGCGTGCTGCGCAACCCCATGGGCCACCTCCTGCTCGTGGGCGAGTCGGGCACCGGCAAAACCGTGCTCACCAAGTTCGTGTCCTGGATCAACGGCCTATCGGTGTTCACGATTAAGGCGAGCCGGAAGTATACGCTGCTCAACTTCGACGAGGACCTGCGCGAGGTCATGCGCCGGGCGGGGGTCGAGGGGGAGAAGATCTGCTTCCTCTTCGATGAGGCCAACGCCCTGAGCAGCGCTTTTCTCGAGAAGATGAACGCGCTGCTCGCCTCGGGAGAGGTGCCGGGGCTCTTCGAGGGCGACGACCGCGCGGCGCTCATGACGGGCTGCCGGGAGGCCGCTGCAAAGGGCGCGCGGACCATGGTGGACAGCGACGACGAGCTCTTCCGCATGTTCACGCGGGCGGTGCAGCGCAACCTCCACGTGGTCTTCACTATGAACCCTGCGGGAGGCGAGTGGAAGCACCGCTGCACGGCGTCGCCGGCGCTGTTCAACCGCTGCGTGGTGGACTGGTTCGGGACCTGGAGCGACGGGTCCCTCGCGCAGGTGGCGGCGGCCTTCACGGACCACCTGGACATGGGCGAGTCCAGCGGCCGCCCCTACCAAGCCCCGAAAGGCAGCGGCACCCTGCTCGCGGTCGCCGACCCCGCCTTCCGGCTCCAGTCCGGTGGCGGAGACGAGAGCGACGACGATGCCGACGTTGGTGGCAGCCGCGGGGGCGGGTTCGGGGGGATATCGCTGCGGCAGGCGGTGGTGGCGGCGCTGGTGCACGTGCATGGGTCGGTGCGGACGGCGTCGGACCTCGCGGGGAAGCGCACGGCGTCGCGGCACTGGGCGAGTCCGCGGGACTTCCTGGACCTGATCCGGAAGGTGGTGGGCATCGTCAAAGAGAAACGGGCCGAGCTCGAGGAGCAGCAGCGGCACTTGCGCGGCGGGCTTGACCGGCTGCTCGAGACGCAGGAGTCGGTGGCGGAGCTCCAGGGCAGCCTGGCGGTCACCGAGGCCAAGCTCAAGGAGAAGAACACGGCAGCGAACGAGAAGCTGACGCTGATGCTGGACAAGCAGGGCGAGGCAGAGAAGGAGAAGGAGAAGCAGGCAAAGCTGTCGGTGGACCTGGAGCAGCGGGACACCATGATCGCCGCGCGGTCCGCCGAGGTCAAGGCCGAGCTCGACGAGGCGGAGCCGGCCCTGGCGTCTGCCAAGGAGGCCGTGTCGGGCATCAAGAAGACGCAGCTTGACGAAGTGCGCGCGCTTCGGAACCCGCCCAAGCTGGTGCAGCTGACCATGGAGGCATGCTGCTTCATGCTCGGCCACAAGGACGTGGACAACTGGGACGAGGTGCGCAAGGTCATCCGCAAGGAGGAGTTCATCCACGACATCCTCGAGTTCGACTCGTCCAAGCTCGCCAAGTCCATGGTGGCCAGCATAAAGTCCAAGTACATGTCGGACCCCAACACCACGGCCGAGAGCGTCCACCGGGCGAGCAAGGCGTGCGGGCCGCTCTTCCAGTGGGCCCTCTCGCAGGTGGACTACTGCACAGTGGTGGCGCGCGTGGAGCCGTTGCGAGACGAGGTGGACCACCTCCGGGCCCAATCCGAGGGGCTGCGCACGGCCAAGGCCCGCGCGGACGAGGCCGTCGGCGCCCTCGCCCAGGACATTGAGCGCTACAAGCAGGAGTACGCGGCGGCGATCCGCGACATCGACGCCATCAAGGTGGAGCTGGACAAGGTCAAGACCAAGGTGGCCCGGGCTGAGACGCTGCTGCGGTCGCTGTCAGCGGAGCAGGGCCGCTGGGAGGACACGGAGAAGACGTTCGGGAGCGCCGAGAGGACGCTGGTCGGGGACGGGCTTCTGGCAGGGGCGTTTGCGACCTACGCGGGCATCTTCGACCACCGTACGCGCCGCAGCCTCCGCGAGGAGTGGCGGCAGCTGTTGGAGGACCTGGGGGTGCCGCACCGGCCCGACCTGGCCGAGTCCCTGGTCGAGTACCTGAGCAAGGCGTCGGTGCGCCTCGCGTGGCAGGGCTTGGGGCTGCCCAACGACGACCTCTGCATGGAGAACGCCATCGCGCTGGAGCGCTTCCATCGGTTTCCGCTCGTCGTTGACCCGTCGGGCCAGGCCACGCGCTTTCTCCTCAACAAGTATGCCGACCGGCGCATCGCGCAGACCTCGTTCCTTGACGCGTCCTTCATGAAAGTCCTCGCGTCCGCCATCCGCTTCGGGACGCCCCTCATGGTGCACGACGTGGAGAACGTGGACCCGGTGTTGAACCCGGTGCTGAACCGCGAGCTCCAGAAGACGGGCGGTCGCACCCTGATCCGGCTCGGGGGCGAGGACATCGACTACTCGCCCAAGTTCCTGGTGCTCCTGGTGACGCGCAACCCGGCAGCCCAGTTCGCGCCCGACCTCTGCTCGCGCGTGACTCTGGTCAACTTCACCGTGACGCCGGCCTCGCTCGAGGCGCAGGCGCTGGGCACCATCCTCAAGGCGGAGCGGCCCGACGTGGAGAGGCGCCGCGTGGACGTGTTGCGGCAGCAGGGGGAGCAGAACGTGCGGCTGCGCGGTCTTGAGGACGCGCTCCTCGCCACCCTGGCCGCGGTGCAGGGCAACATTTTAGACGATGACAGTGTGGTGCAGGCGCTGGAGCGGCTGAAGCGCGAGGCAGCGGAGGTTAACGCTGACATGGCGCGGAGCGACGCGGTGCTGGCCGAGGTCAAGGCGGTGGCGGATGGATATGCGCCCCTGGCCTCGGACTGCGCA
>Ga0181573_10002597_pt1 | contig 16664 bp, 5 predicted proteins | sample 101ome_25_FD_148643 | JGI IMG/M metagenome (GOLD analysis project Ga0181573, IMG submission 148643) | Coastal salt marsh microbial communities from the Groves Creek Marsh, Skidaway Island, Georgia - 101409BT metaG (spades assembly) | ecosystem: Environmental > Aquatic > Marine > Intertidal zone... | reverse complement strand
GGTACCCCCCGCGCCGCTCCCGGCTCCGTATAGCTCGCGCCCGGTGCACAGGAAGAAGAGCGTGCACCCCATGGCGAACGCGTCCACCTTCTGGTACAGCCCCTGGTCGCGTTCGGCGGCGCGCATGTCCGTCATCAACAGCTCCGGGGCCTGGTACCCGGGGGTCCCGTACCTCGCCGCCGGGAACTGATCCGGAACCGAGACGTGCCTGGCGACGCCGAAATCGATCAGCGTCGCGGCGCCGTCTTTGCCCACCAAGATGTTCCCCCCCTTGACGTCCCTGTGCACCACGCCGTGCGCGTGGACGTGCGCCAGCGCCCTCAGGACGCTCCTCGCGTGCCTTCTGACGTCCCGCGGCGACACCTCGCCTCTTTCCCGCGCCGCGTGAAGGTTATCGCCCGCGTCCCCCAACAGGAGGTAGCTCTCGTTTCTTTCGTCTGAGAGAAACGCGGCTAATAACTTGACGACGTTGGGATGCGGCGGAACCGCGGACAGGACGCGCGCCTCCACCTCGCCGATCGCGAGGCCGTCCCCGACCCGTCGACCTTGTATCACCCCGGGGAAGGGCACCGAGCACTTCAGCACCGCGGGCACGCCGAGCGGGGCGAAGCAGCGGCCCCGAAGCGTTTGGTCGACGTCGTCCGGGCCGCTTCGCCACGTGCCAAAGGATCGAGACGCGCTCTCGGCACCCTTCTCGGCACCCTCGGCACCCTTCTCGGCACCCCCCTCCGACCGACGCGTGGCGTACACGTCTGAGAAGGTCCCCTCCCCCGCCACCGCGTCCAGCGCGTGTTCCCGGCACAGCGCCGCGAGCGCCAAGCCGTACGCCGCCGCGCCGACGGTTCTGCTGTCAAACAGCCGAGCCGTCAAAGACCCGGGCGGGGAAGCCTCGAACGCGTCACCGATCGGTCGAAGCCTCTGGCGCACGAGCTCCGCGGCCCTCGCCCGGTCCCCGGGGGAACCCCGCCTGACGGACTGGTTGTTGCGGAGGTACGCCTCTCGGTTCTTGCGACGGTTCGCGCGTCGTCGCTCGCGCGAACGAGCCTCGGATTTATCGTTTGGTTTTTTCGACGTTCGCGGCGCCGCGCGATACGGCACGTCGTCGATGTCCACGTCCCACCACGGGTTGTTTTTCGAAGTGACGGTCTTCATCGCCGGGTCATCTTCGCCGGGGACGTGTGTGGGTTTCTTCCCGGGGGCGCGAGGGTTCGAACCCGCGACGTTCGATTCGTCCAGACGCGGTTCCACCACTCCGGTGTCGTCGCCGACGGTTTTCTTCCACGCGCGCAGCGCGGCTCTCCCGCCCGTCGCGTCGTCCGTCGACCGACCGCCGCTCGCCAGCGCGGCCTCAAACCTCGCCTCCTCCTCGGAGGCGACGCTCTCATCGACCGTTACTCGGCGTCGACCGTTACTTGGCGTTTGTTGGACGACGACGACGGATGCAGCATTTTCTTCCCTCGATCGATCGGGGAGGCTCGGGAACGGCGGGGGTTTGTTCGGACGCGGGTCCCGCACGGGATCGTCGTTCCCCGCGTTTACCGCGTTCGGGGCGGCCAGCGGGACGTCGACGGCGTCGTCGAAGGAGAAGGTGACGTAGTCGTCTCGGCCGGCGTCGTGCCCTCGGTGATGGTCGTTGCCGCCTCGGCGCGCCGAGGCGGCGACCGCCGCGGCGACGCCGACGGCCGCGGTCAGACCCAACCCGACGACGGGGTTCGTCGCGACGGTGTCGGCCACGGGCTGCGAGACCACGCGCAGCAGACCGCCGGGGTTCGTCGCCGACCCGGTATGTTTCGCGACGTCCTCTCCTCGGTCGTTGTCGCCGCGTCGTCCGAGATTATCGATGGCGCGCGCGGCAACCGTCGCGCCGCGTCTCCGGACGGACACCGGCGCCGCCGCCGCGGTGTCCGACGAATCGCGCACCCTCGCGGTGACGTGGGGACGCCGCGTGCGTCGTCGCGGGCGCGACGGCCGGCGGTCCCATCGCCGGCAGCCGGTCCCCTTCCCTCCGTGTGACTCATAACGATTGGCTCGAGCTCGAATATCCACCGCCAGCTCGGCAAGTTGACGAGGCGATTTCTCCAGCCAGGCCAGGTGCGTGTGCGTTCCGAGCACTACCTCATACGTGAGATCCAACGAAATAGAGAAATGCCAAATGTAAAGCATATTGGACAAACCCGTCTGACTACTTCCTCACGAAACCAAAGACTGAAGAAAATGGCCGCGATTTTTGCCGCGCGATCTTTACGAATCTCCCATCCGATTGGCTGTGGCTGACCGACCCGCACAGATTTGACGAAAATGCGACCTTTCCACCTCGCCGAAAGGCCACGGGTAGTTCGCCGATCCCTGACCGGGCCGCAGGGACAACACAGGACGCGGGGCATCCGGGCGACGATGCGGCGCCGCGAATGCGAACGCGACCGTCCGCTCGCGGCGATGCCACTGCGGATCGCCGTGTGCATCGCCGCGATGTCCGCGGCGATCATCGGCGTCGACGCGGGGGTCACAGCCCCGGCGCTCGTCACCAACACAAACACGTTCGATTTCACCATCACGCCCGACTGGATAGACGGGAACGTCGTGACCGCCATGCGGTGGGGGCTCGGCACCAGCGCGGGCGCGGTGGACGCGCAGGGTTTACGCGAGATCGCCGACGTCGACGCGGCGAAGACGGGACGGACCGTGAACGGCACCGTCGAGTACAAGGCCACGTTCAACTCATCGATCACGAGGCTGGCGCTCGTCCCGGGGACGGGGTACTACGTGGTGGTGGAGGCGGAATACACCCCCGCGGGAGGAGCCGCGACGAACAAGAACGCCTCCTCCGTCAAGGTCATCGCGGACGATACCCCGCCCGCGCTCGTGACCCTCATCCCGAACTTTGAGTGCGACGCGAACGGCGTCATGACGGTCGATGCCGCCACCCCAAAGCCCGAACAAGTCAGCCTGCTCCACGCGCAACTCCCCAACACGCAGGCGTCGCGCACGAACAACGCGGCGCCCGCGGCGCCCATCACCAACGCGATAGCCGACGGGGAGGACCTCAGCGCGAAGTGGGGGCTGGAGCTGTGCTGGAAGTTCGACGAGGGCGAGTCGTGGGTCACCGACTACGCCTTCGCCATCTTCACGTCCCCGCTGTCGTATTACGACCCGTCCGTCGCGGAACTCGGGAACGCCACCGGCGACGTCTCCAGGGGGCGTCGGCTGCTCGCGGCGACGACGGCGAGCGTGTACAGGACGTTCGGACAGACGGCGTCGACGCAGGCGAGCGTCAGGACCACCTCGCAGCTGTCGCCGTGGAAATCGCTGGGGAGTAACGCGACCAGGCTCAAGGTGTCGCAGGAGGACATGATCAAGGCGATGAGAACCAACGCGGTGGACGCGGACGCGGGGGTGGAGATCAACGGGTACGTCGCGGTGCACATCCGCGCGACGAACGCCGCGGGGCTCATAACCGAGGTGTCGGGGCCCGAGATTCTCGTCCCGCCCGAGCCCCCCTCCAGCACCGCGGAGGGTGACTCGCTCATCTACGGAATCATCGCCGGCGTCGTCGTCGTCTTCGCCGCCGTCCTCTTCGCCTTTTACCGCGAGATGAGAAGGCAGGACAAGACGGCGAAGGAGAAGGAGCGCCAGCAGCTCCTCGAGGACGGGTCCAGGCAGATGAACCTGGTGCTGAGGGCCCTGGCGAGCGACCGGGACGACGACGACTCGCTCCTCAAGAGGTCGGATTCGTCCGGCGGTGACTCCGGATTCGCTTCCGGGCGTCGAAGCAGGCGCGGTTCCGCGGCGAGCGAGGACCTCGGGTCCGAGGAGCACCGATCGGGTTCGGACACGGATTGGCGCGGGCGCGACGGCGGCGGCATCCATCGCATGCGAAACGTCGTGTTTGTGTGCACGGACATGGAGGGGTCCACGGCGATGGCGGCGGAAAACGCTGAGCTGTACCAGGAGGTTCAGGACAAGCACGACGAGGTGCTGTCGTCCGCGGCGCTGGCGCACAACGGGTACATATTCGCCACGCAAGGCGACGCGTTCGAGCTCGTGTTTCCCACCATCGGCGACGCCGTCAGGTTCTGCCTCGAGGGCCAGGAGACGCTGCTGCGAACGCAGTGGAGTTCCGTGGCGCTGGACCTGCCCAAGTGCGGAGCGCACGAGAGCAAGCCCGGCGAGCGAGCGCCGTTCGAGTTCGCCGGGCCGAGGGTGCGCATGGGCATACACGCGGCGTCGCTCGCGGCGCGGGGCGATTGGGGCGATGAGGACGACAGCAAGGGCGACCGCGACGCCGGCGACCGAGGCTTGGGGGCGTGGGATCTTCAGGAGTTCACCAGGACGTTCGACAAGGACCACGGGCGGGTGAAATACGACGGTCCGGCGGTGGTGATGACCCGCGTCATCGGCGACAGCGCCGCGGGCGGGCAGATCGTCCTCTCGGAGACGGCGGTGGCGGAGTTTGAGCGGCAGCGCGCGAGCTGCGACTTTGCCGTGCTCTCCGACCTCGGCAAGTTTCAGTTCACGGAGCTCACCGCCGGGGCGCTGGGTTCGAGGACCGGCGCGGCGGGCAAGCGCAGAAAACAGCAGACGCTCGACGACGACGACGGCACGGCCGGCGACGCACGGCAAGGGCATCGCGGTCGGGGTAAGGACAAGCACGTGGTGAGCCGGCTGCACGAGCTGCAGCCGCCGACATTTTCGTACATGCCGCTCAGGGAGTTCCCCCCGATGTTGCGCGGAACGGTGAAGCTGGACGTCGGGCACGGGCTCGACTTTCCCAAGAAGCCGTCCATCCGCGCCGCGTCGAGACGGGGCGATACGGTGGTCATGGCGAGGGTGCACGGCATACGACCGAGCAAGTGGGCCGAGGTGTGGCTGACGAGCAACTTTCAGCAGGTGATGGATCGGCACGTGTGCGCGCTGCTGCAGCTGTTCGGCGGCGTGCCCCTGAGGGAGGACGCGGACATCCCGAGCCACACTTACGCCCTGTGCTTCCCCGCGGCGTCCGCGGCGGTTCGTTTCTCCATGGCGCTTCAGGTTTCGCTCCTCTACGGCACGTGGGACAACGACGTCCTGGAGGCTTCGGTGCGGCCGCACTACAGCCGGAGCGGTCAGCTGCTGGCGCGGGGCCCCACCGTGGCGTGCATGGTCATCACCCTGGACGAAAACGATGGCGACGACATCGGCGACATGTGCAGGCAGATGGACTACTACGACGAGAAGGGCGTGCCCGACAAGGGGGACCTGGGGTTGCGCATGACGGACCCTCCCGCGCCGCCCCCCTTTGCGCCCCCCTCTGTGCCAAACGCGTTGAGGGGATCGCTCCACGGCAAGGGCCACCACGCCGGCGACAGCGAGGCGACCCACAGCGGCAGGGGCATCGGAACCGGCGTCGCCGAATCCTCCGCCGCCAGCGACGACAGCTCGACGATCGGCGGTGGGCAACTCGACTCGAGCGGCGGCGGCGGAGTCGCGAGGTCGGCGTCGTCGGTGACGGGCGGCTTGGGCAACAGAATCCTCGCCGCGCTCGGCGTGAGCCTCGGGACGAAACGCTCGTCCGCGTGGTCGTCGTCGAGCGACGATCAGACGAAGACTCTGCGGCACGTGTTCGCCCCGGGGGATCCGGTGCGGTACTCCAACTTTAGCGACGCCGCCAAGCTCCCCCGGTTCGAGACGCTGATGCGAACCATCTACCCCGGGCAGGTGTCCGTCACTGCGGATACCTGGCTCTCCGTGCAGCACGCGCTGCCGGAGGGCGTCTCGCCCGTCGACCTCGGCGCGCACAAGCTCCGGTGCAAGACGGTGATGATGGAGCCGTGCAACGGCGTGAGGTTCGACTCGAACGACAACGGGGGCGGCATCATGGATTCGCTCGACGGCGACTCGGGAGACGAGGGAGGGGGACACGGACACGGCGCGAGGGATTCGCACGAGATTCGCGTCGACTTCGCCGAAGACCTCTCCGACGCCGCGGGCGACTCGACCAGAAACGCCGAGTACGACGTGAGCCTGTACAACGTGTCGCACAGGATCCTGCACGAGCGAGCGTACCCGCCGCTTCGCTCGGTGCGGTGCAGCTCTCCGGGGTACTACGACTCGCCGAGGCCCACCGACGGCGTCGCCATCGTCTTTTGCAAACCCCGGCCGCCCAAGAACTTAAACTCGGGAGCCGCGGAGGAGGCGAAGCAGCGGTGGGCCTCCATCGCCAGGGCGCTGTTGCCCGTGTACTCCGGGTACGAGTGCAAGTCCCCGGAGACTGGCCAGTTCACCCTGGCGTTTCCCCGCCTGGAAAACGCAATCGGATTCTGCACAAACGCGCAGGCGATGATGTCGCAATTCGCCGCCCGCGACGACAGCGGCGGGTGGCCCAAGGAACTGCTCGACGCCGAGGCGAAGGAGGCTGCCGACGCCGAGGCGGCGCTCCGGAAGGAGCGCGAGGAGGCGAGGGCCCAGGGTTTGAAGAAGGTCAACTTTGTCACGGACACCGCTCAGCTCGCCGCGCACCGAGCCGGCCAGCGGGGGCTCCGCGTCGCCATGGGAATCGCTTACGGCGTCAACTGCTTCCGGAAACCTCTCCTGGAGACGGGCCGCGCGGACTACTTCGGCCCGCTCGCGAACCTCGCCGCTCGCGTGATGTCCTGCGCGCACGGCGGTCAGGTGCTCGTGGAGGGCATCCCGCTGCTGTGGAAAGATAAGGAGCGCTTCAGGGGATCGGTGCACTGGTTTCCCAACGACCCGAACGACGCCGACTCGCTGAAGGAGCGCGAGCAGTGGTGCGAGCGGAGCAAGACCGCGGTGAACACCATGATGGGCACGTTCAACGTGCCGTGGTTCCTGGTGGTCAACGCGGGCAAAGCCGCCACGCAGATGCTGCTGAAAGAGCTCGACGTCGCGAAGAGGAGTTCCCTTCGCGGCGGATCTCTTCACGACGCGTCGAATCGTCCATCCATCGACGCCGGCGGATCCGCGGGTACCGAGCCCGCGCTCCACCTCCTCCACAACCTCCGCGCCACGCTCGAGCAGAAGAGCGAGCGCGACATCGGCGCGTGGATTCGTCAAGGGGGCGTCGGCGGGTTGGACATGGAGACGGGCACGAGCGAATCCGCGCTGGCGCTGTGCGCCCGGGGTTTTTGCGAGCTCAAGGGTTTCCCGCAGATAACCCCGCTCGTGGAGGCGAGGTCGCCCTCGCTCAAGCCCGCCAAGTTCCCCGCCATACGATCGCAGAGGGACCCGGTTTCGTACGAAAAGCTCGCGGGACCGAGGCCGCCGCGCGCGTGGGAAGCGGCGCAAGCCCACGGTTCCTCGATGGACAGGTCGTCCAAGTACTACGGCGCGAGTGTCGGCGCGTCGAAGCTCGCGAGCATCGTCCTCGGGATGACGTCGAGCGGTAACTCGCAGTCCAGACGGGGACGGAAGGGGGGCAGCAAGTGGAACGTCGTGCGCGACGCCGTCGCCGCGGAGGGATCGGACAAGTCGGGAAAACTTCGGAGAGGGGCGGGGGACGAAAAGGGCGCCTCGGGTGCGCGGGATTCGCCCATGCACACGTCGAAAGATTCGAACGAGTCCGACGACGATGTCGACGGCCGGAACGACGATACCTCCACCCCAACGGCGTCGGAGGAGGGATCGTTCCGCGCGGGGAACAGGTTTGGTCAGCGCGCGTCCTACTACGGCCGCGGGGGCGGACGGGGAGGGGCGGGCGAGTCGGGTCGGCGAGACGGCGGCGGCGAAAGAGCCGCCGCCGCCGCGTCGAAGGAGCCAAAGTTACACGCGCCCACGCCGCTGTCCTCCGCCGCCGCCGCCGCGAGGGAGATGTTCGCGGCGCAATACGACGACGACGACGACGACGACGGGGACGGGGACGACGACGGGGACGGCTACGTTCGCGCGAGGTCACCGGCGATCAGGCACGAGCCGCGGGTGGACGCCAAACCCGTCGCTTCGGCGCTGAGACGCGTGGGGAGTAAGGCGGAGAGGGCCGCGGGGACCAACGCGGGAGGCGGCGGCGTCGGCGGGGGCGGGGGCGGGGATTCAGCCTCGGAGCCGTCCACCAGTCGCGGAAACTCCATGCGCGGCGCCGCAAACGCCGCGGACCTCGTGCAGGGCGCTCGTCAGACCTCCTTCGGCTCCCTTCCGGTGTATAAGCCCGGGGTTCAGGTGGAGCGGATGCCGCGGCGACTCGACCGCATCGACTCGACGACGTCGGCGGAGAATATCGCGGACGCGTCGCCGCGGTCGTCGCCGCGGTCGTCGGCGCCTTCGGAGGGTGGCTCGCGGCGGGCGTCGAGAGACGCCGGTTCCGTCGGCGGTTCGTCGGCGGGGAAAAAGAACCCCGTTCGTTCGTCGTCGTCGTCGAGGAGACTGGGGATGGACGATCCGGACGACGCGTACCAGTACAAGAGCCGCAGGGGCGAGGTGTTCAAGCGGCTGCTCGACGTCATCGGCACGGCGCAGTGCTCCCCGGCGGCGAGGTCGCGGCTCTGGGACGCGGTCAAGGTGCTGAGCCGGATCGTCGAGGACGTCAAGACGCTGGACGCGGACGCCACCGACGACGACGTGCGGCACCACCTGGACCGGTTGCAGCGCGCCATCAACCGCGAGTACAACAGCGGTCAGGTGCCCGTCGTCTTCTGCCTCGTGCTCATGTGTTTCGAGCACTGCAGCGCCGCGAGGCAGGTGAAGATGCACACGGCGCGGGCGCAGTACCTCATGGAATCGATGCGTCGCAAGGGCTCCACGACGTCGCAGGCGAGCTCGCTCTCGTCCGAGTCCGGCCGTCCGCGGTCCAGCCGCCACAGCTCGGGCGGCCGCTCGTTCTCGGGTCGGAGCAGCAACTCCTCGTCGGAGCGGGCGGCGTCGAATCGCGGATCAAATCGCGGCGCCGATCGGAGGCCCGACGAGAACGCCGTGGACCGAGCGCAGCTCTCCGCGGCGGAGCTCGCCGAGGAGATCGCGCGTGAGAGGGACGCCGCGAAGGCGTCGTCCCCGGCTCCCGACGCGGACCCGGACTCGCTATCGGCGCACTCCGGGTCGACGCTCTCGGAGATTGCTCCCCGATCCGCCACCGGCATCGTCGTCGAGGACGAGGACGGGAACGTCGAGGGAGTCGACTATCCGGATCCTTCGTCTCCCGGCCGCGACGACAGCGTCATCGTCGATGACGACGAGGACGACGAGTCCCCGGACGAGGACGAGCTGGAGCGCGCGACGATCATCGCCGGCGCGCCCGCCGAGTGCGACATCGTCTCCGTGGTTGCCATCGCCGCCTCGGTGGGACACGACGAGCCGCCGGACTACGGTCCGAAGGCGTCCGAGACGTTGAGGCTTCGCGCGCACACCTGGCGCGACTTCGACCTGTTCGCGTTCGCCGACGACATCGGGCCCGAGCGGTGCGGCGAGCGCGGCGGCGGTCCCCTCATGGCGCTCGGGGTGGCGATACTCGACCGGCACGGCATCTTCGAGAGGCTGGGCGTGGAGCGGGATTCCTGCGCGGCGTTTCTCGCGGGTTTGCACTGCCTGTACATGCGCAGGGGAGGCATATACCACGGGCCCATGCACGCCGCCGACGTCCTTCAGGCGGCGGGGGTGCTCCTCGACGAGATGCACCCGCACTCGCTCCCCGAGGGCGCGACGCCGGAGACGCGCGAGGCGGAGCCCGGCGACGCATCACAAAAAACCGACGGCGACTCACCGCCCGAAAAGAGGAGGGCGCGCCTGGACGACCTGCAGGCGTTCGCGCTCGTGCTCGGCGCCGCGATCCACGACGTGTACCATCCGGGCGTCACCAACGCCTTCCGCGCCGCGCAGGATGACGATCAGGCGCGCAGGTTCGGCGGCGTGAGCGTCAACGAGAACGAGCACCTGTCCATCGCGCTGGCGCTGCTCGCCAACTCCGCCACCGACGCCGCCGCCGGCCTCGGCGACGCGCAGCGCGCGCGGTTGACGCGCATGCTGAGGCACGGCGTGCTCCACACGGACATGGCGAACCACGCGGCGCTCATGCGGGACTTTCGCGAGTGCGCCGCCGCGGCGAGGGATGATCCGAATCACCCGTGGTGGTCCGACGAAGACGCCACTCGCGCGATGGGCACGGACGGGTACCCCCACAAAACGCAGGACTCGCTCGTGTCCGCGGTGCTGCACCTCGCGGACATCAGCAACACCGCGAGACCCGCGCCGTTGTTCCACGCGTGGGCCAGGATGCTCCAGCACGAGTTCCAGGCGCAGGGGAAGCGCGAGGAGCTGTTGGGGATGCCGGTGACTCCGATGTGCGCGTCGCCGCCGTCCAACTTGGGCGAGCGAGCGGGTCTGTTGCACGCGGCCAAGTCCTTGGCGACCGCGCAGATCGGATTCGTCAACATGTTCGTGGTGCCGATGGTGACGGAGCTCGTGGACGCGTCGGTGGCGCCGGATACCCTCCGCGAGTGGCGGTGCTCCATCGCGAGGAACGTGTCGTGGTGGGAGAAGAGAAAGGCGATGAAGTCGCTGCCGAAGGGCGAGGTCGGGTGAGGGTTCGGGTCGCCGCCGAAATCCGAGCGGCGCACCCTGCGTAGACGCGAGTTGTGTAACATAAAATAAAAACGCGATTAGTTTCCACCGGCGGCGCGGTCGTCGTCGACGCGCGGCTCGCTCGCGTCTGTTCGCGTCCCGTTTCTGGTCGGTTGCATTTTTTCGGTCGGACCACGCAGCGCAAACGAGCGGTTACATGATGGCCGCGCGGCCCTCAGAGCGCCTCGCGTCGTCGCCGCACGTACCGCGATCCGGCGATGGCTCGCGGCGGAATCTTCGCCGCGTGCATGTCAGCGTCCGCCGCACGGGCGGCCGGCGTCGGGACCTCGTACGGCGCCGCGGGCGTCGGCGGAGACGGCGCGTCGCGCGCGCGCCCCGCGGCATTGGACGAGCTGCGCGAGGAGACCGCCCGGGAGGCTGCGCTGAACGAGGTGTTTCGGAAGGAGTTCGCCCGGGAGCAGCGCCGTCTGCAGCGCAGCGTCGACGATATCGTCGACGCCGCGAAGAGGGGCGGCATCGACGGTGGACGGACGGGCGGGGGCGGCGGCGGGGGCGGAAGGGCCGGCCGCGCGGGGAACGCGCGATGGTCGGGATGCGCCGCGGTCTCCGCGACGCTCGTGTTGGCGTGCGTCGCCGCGCTCGCGGCGCTCGCCTACTTCGGCGGCATCGACGACGTCGTCGCGTTGACCATCGCACCCATCGCGCAGTCGCAGCGCGGAGGAGCGCCCTCCGCGCGCGCGCGCGACGCACCTCGCGGCGCTCATCCCTTCGCCGCGAGGATGCGGCGCGACTTTGAACAATCCAGACGGGAGGTTCGCGACCTGCACAGGAAGCTCGACGAGACGACCGCGAGGGAGGAACGACTGGAGGGATCGCTGAGCCCGTGGGCGCTCACCGCGTCGCTCAGCCCGGACCCGCCGAGGTACCTCAGGGACGAGGACGAGGCGACGTGGAAGGCGAGGGAGAAGTCGGAGGCGGATGCAAAGGCGGAGGCGGAAAAGGCGGCGAAGCGCGACGAGGACGCCCGAGTCGCCGAAAAGAAGGACGAGCCGCCCGCGCGCTCGTCGAGGGCGTCCCGCAAGGCGCCGGCGGCGCCCAGGCGCGCCGGCGGCGGGAAAGCTTCCTCCTCGCGCGCGTGACTTTCATCGCGAGTGTTGTAAAAGAAAAGTTTAATCGTAATTGCGAGCGCGCCTCGTCGAGTCTTTACAGTCGCCGCGCTCCGCTACGATCGAGGACCCAAATCAGGAGCGGCGACGGCACCGCGCGAAAACTCCTCTCGGTCGCGTCTCACGACGTCTCCTCTGTGTCGTCCTCCGAGGGGTACCCGCCTTTCAACGCGACGTCGGCGATGAGCGCTCTCAGCTCGACGGAGACGACGTCGCGGGGCTCGAATCGAACGCGGCCGTTTTTGTTGCGAACGTTCTTACCCTTGGCGGTTTTGGCACCCTCGACTCCTCCTCCCTTCCCGGAGTTTCCCTTCTCGCATCGCGCTCGGGCGCGCGCGTTCGTCAGGAGCAGCCCCGCGCGTTCCGCCACCTCGCACGGGTACGAGTCCTCGACCCTGAACGCGTCGGCAATGAAGCCGGCGTCCTTCGCCGCGAGCATGTCGCGCGTGTACAGCGCGACGTACCACCCGACCGCGTCGACGCAGCCCGTGGCGTTCCAGTCGGTGCGTTCGGGCCACAGCGCCGCGGCCAGCTCGAGAAAGTCGACGTGGGGCGGTTTGAACGCGCCCGCGAGGTTGTCGTCGGGGGGACAGAATTTCGCCGCCAGCGACTCCATCGTGCGCATCGGGTGCCTGAGCTGGAGGAGGGCGACGTCGAACGGGGTCTCGCACGTCCCCCTCGCGGCGCATCCCCACTCGCGCGTGACGATCCCGGCGCACTCCGCGCTCCAGCATTTGTCCCAGGTGGACCTGTACGAGCATCCCAGCGCTGGTTCGCGGAACAGCGCCGGGTGCCAACCCATGCTTTTTCTGAAGCGGCTGCACATGGAGGCGATGGTGGCGGGCGGGGCGCGTCCGGGCATGAAGCGCATGCCGTGCAGCCAGGAGATGGTGCCGTCGCGCGCGAAGTCCCACGTCGCGTCGCTCGTCTCGTGTCCGATCTCGAGGCCGATCCTCGCGAGCTGGTGCGACATCTGCGTCGTTCCGGAGGATTGCGTGCCGACGATGAGGACCGGTCGCGGGTGGTCGACCGCGACCGGGGGCCGCAGAAGGCCCGATTGAAGGTGAAACCACAGGTAACACACCCACGCGACGTACGGTCCGGCGACGACGAGCGTGATCCACGCGTAGCGCTTCCACGCCGCCATCGCGTCCCAGACCTTCAGCGCTCGCATCACAGCGGCGTAGGCCCACCACTTCGCGAGGGGGTGCGCCCTCTCGTCCGTCGCGGCGTCCCGCGCCGTCTCGGTCGACGCCGGGGTCGCGGTGGGAACCCCGGCACGCCTCTTGACCGCGCCGCCGTGTCGATCCGATCGGTGAGCCATCTTCAGCCGGTGCGAGTGAACAGCGCGTCTCGTTTTGACGCGCCAGAGATGTGATGCCGACTCTTCCGTTTCTGAAGGGTCGCAGAGAAGGGTCGCAGACTGATGAAAGCATCAATCGCGGGAGAACCTAGACGCTCTTTCCCCTCGGAGTATGGTCCGTGGATCGAGAATTCCGCGCGGCTCCGACGTTCGAACGGGGCGGTCGCGCGGGTGGCGGTCGCGCGCGCCGACGCCGGCGATGAGACGTGCAGCGCGACGCGTCGTGTTGAACGTGACGTGTGCATAATCGATTCGTATTAACAATCTCGGTTAAATTAGTTACAGCGACAGCCGGCGGCGTGTCGGGGCACCATAGCGGTGACGCTCCGCCTTATTACGTTTTCGAGTGGCGGGCCGGCGTCCACCGCGGTTCCCACGTTCGCGCCTCGTTAAAAAATGAGCGTGGCGTCGCGCGTGCGTCGAAGCGACTTTAAACCTTGGAGGGCTCCATGTTGTACGCAGAGCCGCCGTGCTTGGACTCGTCGAGACCCGCCGCCTCCTCCTCCGCGGAGGCACGGAGCATGCCGAACATCTTGAGGGTGAAGAAGAGGCCTCCGATGGTGACACTGACCCAGAGGGTGATGACGCAGATACCGAGGATCTGGTTGCCGAGGAGCTTGCCGCCGCCGCCGAGGAGGGCGCCGTAGTTCTCATTGCCGAGAAGCTTCTCATCGGCAAAGAGGCCGACGGCGATGCAGCCCCAGGCGCCGCAAGCACCGTGGACGGGGAAAGCCTCGAGGGGATCGTCGATCTTGAGCTTGAGGAGGAGCTTGGAGGAGGCCCAGAGGACGACGGAGCCGACGAAACCGGAGAGGATGGCGGCCCAGGGCTGGAGGGCGTAGGCGCCCGCGGTGATGGACACGAGGCCGGCGAGGACGCCGTTGCACACGGCGACGAGGTCCCAAACCTTGTAGAGGGAGTAGTTGAGGATCATGGCACCGATACCACCGGAAGCGGCGGCGAGGGTGGTGGTGACGCACACGCGGGCGACGGAGACGGCAGCATCACCGGTGATGGCGAGGACGGAGCCGGGGTTGAAGCCGTACCAGCCGACCCAGAGGATGAAGGTGCCGAGGACGACGAGGGCGGCGTTGTGGCCGGGCATGGCCATGGGGCGGCCGGAGGCGTCGAAGCGGCCGGTACGGGGACCGACGATGGCGGCGCCCATGAGACCGGCGATACCACCGGTCATGTGGACGACACCGGAGCCGGCGAAATCGTGCATGCCGACGCCGTTGAGGGTGTCGTCGTTGCCATCCTTGTCAGTCTTCCAGTTGCAGAGCCAGCCCGCGGTGTCCCAGATCCAGTGGACGACGACGGGGTAGACGAAGCCGGAGAGGATGATGGAGTAGGCGATGTAGGCCTGGAAAGCGGTGCGCTCGGCCATGGCGCCGGAGGTGATGGTCGCGGCGGCGGCGGTGAAGGCCCACTGGAAGAAGAAGTTGTGCCAGTTGGTGAAGGATGCGTCGTGGTCACCCTTGGCGAGGAAGAACCAGCCCTCGCCGGCGAACTCGCCGGAGAAGGAGGAGGAGTCCTTGGTGCCGTAAGAGATGGCCCAGCCGAAGCAGAAGTAGGCCATGCAGCCGATGCAAGCGTCGAGAACGTTCTTGATGAGGATGTTCATGACGTTCTTGGAGCGGACGGAGCCCGCGCAGAGCATGGCGAAGCCAGCCTGCATGAAGAAGACGAAGAAGCCGGAGAGGAGCATGTAGGAGATGTCCTGGGAGCCGGTGATACCGCCGATCATCGTGTCAATCTGAGTGTCGGTGTAGCTGGTGGCGAGGCCACGGCGCTCGGGACCGGCGCCCTTACAGAGGACGTCGACTGCGAGGAGGAGCGGAAGCGGAAACGACGCGGTTTAGTTTTTTCGGGTTTTCGGGTTTTCGGGTCATCGGAGTCCGGGTTCGCGAATTCGGGCCGGAAAGGACGCGAGTGCGCCGGTTCTCCGGGGAGATCCAGGGCGCGGACGCCCAAAATCCGCGCATCGACGCTCGAACGATCGATGCTCTCGCCGCATACGCGGCGGAGAGCGGTCGAGTCGAGCGCACGGACGCGGATCTGGGTCGAACGAGGTCGCATGATTCCCGGAAAATCCGGGAGCGCCGGAAATGAGCGCGGAGGGCACGCGCGAGGAGGGGAACTTACTCGCAGACTGGGCGAGGCCAGAGGCGGAGAGGGCCGAGGTGTCATCGGCGGTGCACCAGGAAGACATGGTGGAAGTACTTATCTGTGTCGCGACTCGGCGTGCGAGCGCTGCGAAAAGTGACATCTTCGGATGCGAAAGCGTCGTGGAAAACGTGTGTTTTCTGCCTCTGGTTGTTGTGAAAAGGCGCGGGACGTGATCTACCTTTTTTTTCATTTGGTCGTGATACCATATTGAGACGTATATGTTTGGTAAATGTACCAAACCGGTTGGAATTGGCCGCCCATCTATTTCAAGGGTCGCCGTGCCCCTTCATAATCGCGGGAAATGAACTGATTGGCTGCATGTTTCCACGTACGCACATATGGCCCCAACAGATCAAGATTTTTGGGTTCGTTACGGAGCGTGGCTCCGCAGAAATCCAGAAGAGTACGGAGCATGGCCTTTCAGAAATCTCAAGAGTTGCTCGAGTGCGAGACAGGCATTCATTGCACACACAGGGCCGAATTTTGAGTCGAAAGTGCCCAACCCTCTTCGCAGAAACCGTGCGGATTAATGACCGAGAAGTTCGAACGAACTTTTTGATATCTGAAACAACGAAAAAGCGGCGAATTACGTCGTCTGGTTCTTACATAACGCGAGGAGGCGTGCGCATGGAGCGCTCGGATCCGCGCGCGGCGACGCGGCGACGCTGGTGACCGGAGCGCGCGTCGGTGAAGGTCCCCGCACACGCCGCCGCGCGGGCGAGTCGCCCGTCTCGCGCCCCGGGATCGCGCGGAGGCTCGGGTGCCCCGCTCGATTGGCGCGATGACCTTCGGGAAACGCCACCGCCGGGTAGTTGTAGTTACCAGCCAAGTAACCTTTAACATCCTGTGCGAGCCGCCTGGCAGCTCGAACAGATTTGAGGCCCCTTTTCAAACCGAGTTGGAATTCTCAACTTCCGATGGGCTCCGAGAGCTCAGTGCCCCAAGGGCTGGTCGTCCTGCGCGTTCTCCGTCATCCCCAGACGCCTGCGCCACGCGGCATCCTCCTCGAGGAGCCTCACGCGCTCCGCCGTCTCGGACGCCGCCGCGCCCGCCGTCTCTCCGAATCCCCCTCGCGCGGCGGTCCCCGGCGAATCGCCCCGCGCCGCCTCCGCGTCGTCGCCAGCTGTGTCGTCGCCGTCCAACCCGGGGGACCACAGCGCGCGGGACTTGGCCAGCGTCGCCCAGTCGACGGGATCGGACGCCTCCTCGACCGTGGACGCCTCCCCGACGACCTGCCCCAGATCCCCCGAGCCGCCGGGCCCGGGGGAACGAAGCCCGGATGAAACCCCCGAGAAGCCGCGAACGCCTGCGAGCTCCGCCCTGAGCGCGACGAGCTCCGCGGAGATGCGCGCCGCCTCTTCCTCGTCGATCGCCGACGACGAGTGAAAGGAAGATGAGGACGATGATGAGGCCGGGAGTGAGGGCGACGCCTCCGCGTCGTCGTCGTCGTTGTCGTCGTCTTCGTC
>Ga0181573_10002591_pt1 | contig 16682 bp, 9 predicted proteins | sample 101ome_25_FD_148643 | JGI IMG/M metagenome (GOLD analysis project Ga0181573, IMG submission 148643) | Coastal salt marsh microbial communities from the Groves Creek Marsh, Skidaway Island, Georgia - 101409BT metaG (spades assembly) | ecosystem: Environmental > Aquatic > Marine > Intertidal zone... | reverse complement strand
CAAGGCTGAGGAGGAGGCTGCAGCCGCCGCCAAGGCTGAGGAGGAGGCTGCAGCCGCCAAGGCTAAGGCAAAGGCCGAGGAGGACGCCGCCGCCGCCGCCGCCGCCGCGCAGGCTGAAGAGGAGGAGGTGTTCGCCTCTCCGTCCACCTCCGAACCCGTCGATGACAGCGACGACGAAGACCCGATCGCCGCCGCCGCCTTTGGCTCACCCGCCGTGGAGCAGTCGCAGTCTCCGGAACGGAGCGAGGAGGACAAGCTGCTCGACGCGGCCATCTCCAGCATCAGGAACCTTCTCACCGCCAGGCACGGAGCCGCGTACACCGCCGAGCAGTACGACGCGTGGGCTCGACACATCGGCCTCTCCACCGGCGGCGCCGACTACGAGAACCCCCCGCTGGGCCACCCGCTCTTTGGCGGCGTGGACATCATGCTCAAGCCGCCCGTCGGCACCCCGGGCCGGGTCAAGAGCCTGGCGCAGGTGGTGCAGGCGAGGATCGACGCCGAGCGCGCGAGGGACGGGGAGGCTAAGAAATCGGAGCTGCTGGAGATGCTCGACGACATGCTCGACGGCGCGTCCATCGTCACGTCGCCCAGCAGGTCCGAAATCGGCGTGACCTCTCCCGACAACGCCCGCGGTCGACGCGCGGCGGCGGCGCGAGCGGCGGAGGAGGCGGCGGCGGAGGAGGCGGCGGCGGAGGAGGCGGCGGCGGCGGAGGCGAAAAAGGCGGAGGACGATTCGGGCGTCGGCGATACCGTCGCGCCGCCAACTTGGGTCACGCCCACGTCCAAGTTCGCGGCGCTCGTGAACGCGGCGAGGACGCAACAGCGCGTCTCGCCCCAACCCCAACCCCCGCCGCCGCCGCCGCAGTTTGCGGGATACGGTCCGTATTCGCCCCTGCCCAACGTCCCCTCTTACGACCAGTACGCATCCCCGTACGGCTCGCAACCCGGGTATTACCCCCAACCGCCGCCGCCGCAGCAGCAGCAGTTCCCCGGCGGGTACGGCGGGTACCCCTTGTACGCGTCCGGCGCGCAGCAGAGGACCCCGCCGCAGCTGCAGCCGCTGTCGCCGTCTGTGGACGCGTGGCTCGAGGACGAGTCCTCGGGAGAGGACGCCGCCGGAAGGCGCTCGTCCGGAGGGGACGAGAGGGAGGCGACGAGGGCGTCGTCCGGGAAGAAGAAACCGCCCTCGTCCTCGGGGGGGACGACGATGCGCCGCGAGAGCCCGCGAGCGATGGAGGCGGCGACGATGCGCCGCGAGAGCCCGCGAGCGATGGAGGTTCCCCCACCGTCTTACTTTGGGTACGCGCCTTCGCCGCCGGCGTACTCGCGGGGACCGCCGGGGGTGGTTCCGGGTGCCGTGGGGTTGCCGTCGCCCGGCGGCGTCGACGACCCGCGCAGGCTGGTCATCCTGCGCGACCAGCGCAAGGGCGGCGCGGTCATCCTGCGCGAGCGCGATGAGGTTTGGCTGGAGCACGTCGTCGACGACGTGTTCATCATGGTTCGGCGGTTCGACCCGAGCGGCCCGCCCGAAGGGAGAAAGTTCAAGATCAAGGCGAGGGACGCGGACGTGTACAGCTCGCAGGACTGGGACACGGCGAGCGACGACTCGCAGTCGATGTCGACGCGGTCCCAGGAGACGGACGCCACCGCGAGGTTGTAGATAGCAGCGGGGCTCCTCGCCCCCGCGTATTTATTCGACAAGTCACACACACAGGTGAGATTTGGTCAAGTTTTGCCGATTCCAAATTTCTGGACTGCTGGAATCTCGGCCGAATCGACGCCACCTCCAAATTTCCCGCGCTAACACTCGCCTCGGCACGCCCCGTCGAGCGTCGTTCAAAGCCCCGTCGAGGCGTCCATCGCGCGTATTCCGTTCGTTTGACTCCCGCGAGCCTCGTCATGCCCTGTCAGGCAGCCATCGACCTGGCCACCCTCGCCATCCAGGCCGACAACGCGAAGGACCACGAGAAGGCGATCTCGCTGTACGTTCGCGCGGCGGACGAGCTCGAGAAGGCCGCGAGGACGTTCCCGCAGGAGGCGGCGGAGATGCGCGCCAAGGCGAAGGAGTACCGCGACCGCGCGAACGTGCTGACGCAGCAGGCGCAGGCCGATAAGATCGCCGCGATGGCCTCGGGAGCCCAAGCCCTGCAGCAGGCTGGCAACGTCGCGCACCAATCTCAGGTCGCCGTCAACACCGCGGGGGGAACCGGCACCATGCTGGGAGCCGCGGCGGTGGGAGGCGTCGCGGGAGCCGTCCTGCTGGGGCCCATGACGGCCGTGGTCGCCGCGGGCGCCGCCGCGTACGCCACCACGCGGACGGACGCGACGGGCGACGTCGCGAGGAGCACGGGCGCCGCCGCGGCGACGACGGCGTCATCTTTGAAGAGGTTCAACGACGAACACGACATCACCGGCAAGGCGAGCGCCGCGGCCGTCGCGGCGGCGCAAAAGGCGAGGGAGGTGAACGAGAGGTACGGGCTGACCACCAAGGCCAAGGCGGCGGCGTCCTCCGCGTACGGCAAGGCGACCGAGATTGAGAACAAGCACAAGGTGAGCTCGAAAGTCGGCGGAGCCCTCTCCGCGGGACTCACGTCATTCACGAAGGCGATGGGGGGGAAGGAGAGCGGGAAGGAGGGCGCCAAGAACCTCCCGTCCGTTCCCAGGTAGTGGGCGAGGTGGTGGCCGAGATTAAGGCGACCGAGAGTATAAGCCCCTCGCGGGCGTCCGCTCGTGCGTCGAGTCTGATGGAGTCTATACGATAACAACGAAACTAAATTTCCCTCACCGACGAGACGCCCTCGCGTTTGAAGAAACCTCGCGAGACGGATCCCCGCCCGGGCCTCGGGTCGTCCGTCCGTTCGCGGCCCTTACCGCGGTCCCTTACCGGGCACGCCCGCGTCCCCTCCCGCGCCCGCGCCCGCGTCCCCTGGCACCCGCGCCCGCGCCCGGCTTTCCCGCCCCCGGCTTGGCCTTGATCTTCGGGGTGTCGTCCACCAGGAGGGTGTCCAGGTTCAGCGAGTCGGGCAGGATGTAGTAGCGGATGTTGTTGCCGCGCACGCTGAGGTGGTCCATGCTCACGGGGTTCTTGCCCTTCAGCGTCATCTTCACGTTCTTCAGGTGGGTGTTCATGCTGACGTCCACGCCTGTTTGGTTGGCAGCGAAGGTCGGGAGGCGTTAGTTAGGGTTGATGGGAAAAAAAATGGCGGACTGGTGGGAAAACGCGCGCGCCCGATAACGCGGGTTCGCGCGGGTTCGCGACGCGGGGGACGGTCCATCGGCGAGCGCACTCACCCATGATGGTGCCGGCGATGACGGTCCCGTTCTTCAGCTCGATGGTGACCGACTCGTGGCTGAGCTTCTGGAGGAACCTGACGAGCTTCATCTTCGCCGCTCCTTTCCCTCTGCTTTTCCTCCCTTTGGTTGGATTACCTTGGGATTACCTCCTCCGGATCTACCTCGGCGGCGATGAGCGGCGGCGAGGTGGCGCCCGTCGAGTCGACGAACGATCCGTGCGTGCCCGCGAGGTGTCTGTCACGCGGGGTCTCGCTCGTGAGGCGGCGCGGGTGTGCGCCGTGGTCGCAGTCTCCGGCTGCCGATGAAGCAAAAAGCCACCGGGTTTCACTCGGCTCGATATAACGGGGATCGAACCCGTGGCCAGCCAGGGTGTCAAACTTCTTTATACCCCCTCCCTCGGTGGCCACAACGAGGAGGGGCGGCGAGGGTCCGGTCGCGCTCCTGGATCGGCGAGGTCGGGGCGATGACCGCTCTCGCGGCTTGCAGGGCCGCGGCGTCCACGGCGGCGTCCACGAGCGGACGGGGGACAGGCGCGACGCGACCTCGGGACCGGGCGGCGATTTACTCCTCCTCCTCCTCATCCTCATCCTCGATGTACTCGTCGTCCCGCCGCGCTCGCGCGGCGGTGAGCGCGAACGCGGGGAGGCGGTCCAAGCGCGGACCTTCCGATTCCTACTCCGAGACGTGGGACGGCGAGAAGTACGACATGGCGGAGATGGGCATGTGGGACGTGCCCAGCATCGAGGGCCCTTCGTGCATCCGCCTGCCCCCGATCGAAGCGGCGACGGTCGAGGAGCTCGAGGCGCTGTACGCGCAGGCGAAGAACACGTACTTCAGCGGGCAGCCCGTCGTCGACGACGCCATGTTCGACACCGTCGAGCGCAGGCTCCGGTACCTCGGCAGCGACGCCGCGGTCAAGTACCCGCGCTGCAGCCGACGGGACATGCGCGTCTACTCGGACGCGTCCTTCGACGTCGAGCAGCTCGACTCGTTGGCGGGTACCTGGCTCGCGCTCGTCGCCTTGGGATGCGCGATGGTGGCGTGGGACTTTGGCGACGCGATGCGCGCGGGCGTCGGGGCCGTCGCCGGCGGGGACATCGGCGGACCTCACTCCTCCTTCAGGCCCCCCGTCATCGGCCTGCTCGGCGTCTTTCTCGCAAACGGCGGTTGGGAACGCTTCGGACGGCTTCGCGACGGAAACACCGTCGCCGTGAAGGGCGAGTGCCCGAGCTGCGCGGAGGAGGTGTACGCCTTCCTACCGGGGAACCGCGCGAACGCGAGGGTGGAGTGCGAGTGCCACGTGTGCGAACGCAGGCTGGCGTTTCGCGTCGAGGTTGCGAAATCGGAAAACGCCAAATGGCGGAGGGTCGCCACGGGACGGATCTACCTCGTGGGTGGCGGGGACGGCGGCGGCGGGGAGTACAGGGACGGTGTGGACGGTCCGTCGCGGTGGCCGCCGCAGAGGAAGGGTAAGGAGGAGGGCGTCGGGAGGGAGCGATGAGGCGCACAGTCGCCTCGGCTTGGATTATTTTTTTACCTTCGTATTTTTTAAAGCCACGGTAGGAACGACTCGACATCGCATTGTTACAACCCTCGCGCACGCGAGGTTCACGTTTCATCACTTACACCTAGGTCATCGTCATCACTGCCCGCCGCTGTCATCGTCCGACGACCTGAACAGCTTGAAATAGGCGACGAGTAAGATGGCTCCAAAGAGCATCGCGATTATGCCGTACAGCATCGCCTTGTTCGCCATCGCCCGCCGCCCCATCGCCTGCAGGATCTTCCGCGACCTCCCGATGTTATCGTCCGCGCCGTGTATGTGTTCCCGTGCGCTCACGATCGTCTCGCGCTGCCTGTGCAGGTCCTGGAGGATGGAGACGCCGAGGTCCTCCGTCTCGAGCAGAGTCCGCTTGCCGTCCCGGATCCGATCGCCGGTTCGATCCAGCTGTTGCGTCGCCTGCGCCATGCGGTCGCGCTGCGACGACGACGTCGGCGCGCCGGAGTCGTCGAGCTCGGCACCCGCGAGGAGCTGCGAGCGGTTGTTCGCCTCGTTCGCCGCGCGGGACGCCAGCTGCGACTCGCGCTTGAGCCTCGCGAGCTCCGACTTGTAATCCCTGAGCTTGTTCAGCATGGGGTTCTTCGCCGCGGGGTTCTGCTGGGACCTGGCCTCGAGGTCCATGCGGCGGATGAGCGCCTCGGCCTCGGCGACGTCCGACTCCGTCTCGCCGATCTTCTGAACCTTGGCATCTGGAAGGGACGGGGGTTCGGGGGGCGGGGGCCGGGTCAGGGATCTCGCCGACGACACGTGTCTCTATTTTTTAGTTGGCGCCCTCGGGGCCACCGCGCGCGGAGGAGGTGGGAGGAAAGCGGGGGTCGCGGGCGCACCTCCGGCGAGCGAGGGCAGCGACGAGGTGTTCCGCGCGATGGACGCGGTGAACTCGAGGAACTCCTTCTCGTACGCGTCGAAGATCTGTGGGCGTGGGGAAGGTGGGGAGGGGATGCGGTGCGCGTCAGCACGTTCGTCGGGCCCGTGGAAGAGAAGAGACGTCGGCGCGAGTGACGACGGGTGGGGGGAGACGGGCGGCGGCGTGGACGTCGGACGCGCGCGCGTCGTCCGCGAGGTCACGGGAGGTTTACGAACCTGACTCATGGTGGGGACCTCCGCCCTCTGCCCTTTGGTGTCTCGCGGGTCTCTCTGTCCAGAGCGCCGAGCACCTGGCCAGAACACGCGCGAGCGGTTCAAAAAAAGTTGTGGAGAGTCTCTCCGGACCAAATCCGTTCCTATCCGTATGGCTGTGTGAGATGGTCAGCATGCAGAATTGTCAAATAAACTCGAAATGGACTCGATCCTGTCACGTTCCATGTGTTAAGAATTGCTTATAAGGCATAAAGACTCGTTGTAAAACGCGAAGAGGACGACAGCACAGCCCAGCCAGATCGAGGGCGCGGAGAGCGCTCGGGGAGGCGAACGCGGTGAACATGAAAAGCTTCACCAACATGTTCGCGGACCTCCTCAACGACGGCAGGCCGGGGCGGTCGTCGTCCTCCTCCTCGGCGCCGGCGCGCGGCGCCCCCCGCGGGTCGTCGGCGGCAGCCGCGTCCACCTCATCGTGGGTGGGCTTCGACGACGAAGCGCCGTCCGCGTCCGACTTTAGCGCGCCCGCGGTCGCGACGCACCCGGGATTCCCCGTGCCATCCCGCGGCGTCGCCAAGCCCGAGGACAGCGTCCACCCGCTGACCCGCCAGTGGGCCAGCCGCATCGGCAATCGCGCCGTCCGCGACGCCTTCCTCGCGCATCCCATCGAGGACTACACCTCGTCGCACGAGCTCTCCGTGTGGACCGGGACGTGGAACACGAACGGCAAGAGGCCGCCGCCGGGACTGGACATCTCCCCGTGGCTCGACGCGGTGGTATCCAAGCCGGACATCGTCGTCGTCGGGTTCCAGGAGATCGTGCCCCTCACGCCGGGCAAGGTGCTCGCGGTGGAGGACGAGAAGGCGACGAGGGAGTGGGAAGCCATCATCGAGCGCGCGCTCCACACAGCTGGCGGAGGCGACTCCCGCGCGTCGTCGTCGTCCACCGCCGGGTGGGCCAGCTTCGACGGCGACGACACACCGACGGGAGGCGCGTGGACCTCCTTCGACGCGGCGAGTTCGGAGGACGGCCGGCGAAGCGGCGGCGGCGACGCGACCGGCCCGGCGAATGCCAAAGCGTCGATCCCTTCGTCGCGTCGTTACGTTCGACTCGCGTGTAAGCAACTCGTGGGGGTTTACATCACCGTGTGGTGTACCGAGGAGGCGGCGTCGCACGTGCGGGACGTGCGCGTCGCGACCGTGTCGACGGGTTTCAACCTGGGCGTGGGCGCGCTGCAGGTTGCCACGCTGGGCAACAAGGGCGGCGCCGCGGTTTGGCTCCGCGTGTACAACACCCCCGCGCTGTTCGTGTGCTCGCACCTCAGCGCCGGGAGCAAGCCTGACGACGCCGCGAAGCGCTCGCAGGACTACCACGACATCGTGAGCAAGCTCTCGTTCCCGGCTCCCCCCGCGGCGAGCTCCGACGGCGCCGTCGAGCGCTCGGCTTCCGTCAAGGACGCCTTTGCGTGCGTTTGGATCGGCGATTTAAACTACCGGCTGAACCTTCCGGACGATACGGTCCGGGACGCGATCGCCGGCGGAACGCACGCGAGGCTGCTGAGCGCGGATCAGCTGGTGTTGGAGCAGGCGGCGGGAAGGGCGTTCGTGGGCTGGACCGAGGCGCCGGTGACGTTTCCGCCCACGTACAAGTACAGGCCGGGCACGAATCAGTACAGCGGCGGCGGCGACGGCGACGACGACGACGACGACGGCGGCGACGGCGGCGGCGGCGGCGTCGTCAAGGTGAGCAAGAAGGAGGAGAAGAAGAAGCGAACGCCCGCGTGGTGCGATCGGATCCTGTGGCGGGGCTGGGACATAACCCAGCTCTCGTACGACCGGTCCGAGCTGGTGCAGTCGGACCACAAGCCGGTTCGATCGAAATTTTCAATCGTCGCCAGGGAGCTGCAACCCGAGAGGCTGCAGGAGGTGCTGCTGGAGCACAGGCGCCGGATGGACTTTCAGGAGATGGCGTCGCAGCCGAGGTGCACGCTGGAGAACCCCGTCGTGGACGTCGGCGAGTTACGGTACGCGGAACCCAAGACGTGTTCGTTCAGGCTCGTCAACGTCGGCGACGTCGTCGCCAGCTGGCGCTTCGTCCCCGCGGGTTCAGACGCCGCCGTGTCCCCCGGCTGGATCGAGCTGGACCCACCCGCCGGGGTCCTACTGCCCGGCGCGGAGGTCACCATTGGGGCGACGATGTGCGTCGCGGGCGGGGGCAGCGCTGGACCCGCGTTCGTGTCCGGCGTCCTCGGCGACCCCGGCGATGACGAAGGGTCTTTTAACCCGGGCGGGTCGTCCGCGTCTGCGGCGACGTCGACGACGGGTTCCCTCGGTGGCCGGGGTGACGCGGTGGCCGGGGTGACGCCCACCGCCAAGGTGGCCACCGCGTCCTCCTCCTCCTCCGCGAGCACCGTCGCGGAAGCCGCGCGCATCGCCGCGGCGCGCGCGGTGAACCGCGGGCTGCTCAAACCCGTCGAGAGCGGCGGCGTCGCGTTCGTCTCCGAGGAGGAGCGGAGGAACGGCGGGGGCTCGTCGTCTCACGGGGGCTCGTCGCACGGGGGCTCGTCTCGGCGGGGATCCGCGACGGACCTGGCGGCGCTCTCCTCCTCGCTCGGATCATCCGCGCCGCCGTCCGCGTGGAACCTGGACGCCGAGCCGGTCGTCGGGCTCGACGGCATACTGGTGCTTCACCTGGAAAACGGCCGGGACTTTTTCCTCACCGTCACCGCCTCGTACGCGCCGTCGACGTTTGGAAAGCCCCTCCGCGCGCTTCGCAAGGCGACGTTCCCCCCGGACGTCCCCGAACCGATCCGCGCGATGGTCGACCTCCTGTTCGACCGCGGCGCGTCCGTCCCCGGGGGGGCGCTGCGTCCGCCGGCTCGCTCGTCGTTGGAAAACCTCGCGCTCGCGCGACGCGCGTTGGACGCCAGCCACGTCTCCGGCGCCGCCGCGGACCTCTCGGGATTCGCGCCCGACGTCGTCGGCTTTGCGCTGCTCGCGTTCTTCGCCGCGACGCCGACGCCGCTGCTGGCCACGCCGCGGCGGTGCGCGAGACGCGTCGACGAGGCGATGGCGCGGTGGGTGGACGCCGCGGTGGACGCGGCGAAAAGGACGAAGAGCCCCGGGGGCGCGTGGACGCTCGCGTCGCCGAACGTCGCGGGTTTGCTGCCGTCGCTGGCGGCGGCGGAGGAGCTGGTTCGATCGAACGCGGACCCGGCGGCGTCGGCGACGTTCGCGCACGTCGTCGCGCTGTTGCGTTTGCTCTTTGGACGCGGTTCCGGTTCTGGATCCGGTTCTGGATCCGGTTCTGGAAGTTCGGGAAGTTGCTTCGGTGTCGGGTCGGACGGCGGCGGCGGCGGCGGCGGCGGTTCGGTCGCCGCGCGGTCGCTCGCGCAGTTCGCGGAGGTTTGGTTCCCGCGCGACGACGGCGCGGACGCGGGGACGCGCATGGGAAGGGTGGCGTTCTTGGGCGCGGCTTGCGGCTGCGAGCCGAACTTTTTGGACGGGTTCAATCCCGCTCGCCCCGTTTACGACGTTCAGCGCGGGAGGGGAATCGTCGCGGAGGAAAACGGAAGAGGAAGCGGCGCGGGGGCGGACGGGTTCACGCCGGCGCCCGGTCCGGCGGCGAGCGGATTCGGGAGCGCCGCGGCGGCGGCGAGCGGGTTTGGCACGGGCACGGGCAACCTCATAGACATCTAATTTTTTCTTATTTCGGTCCGAAGTGAAAGACTAACTCGTGAACGAGCAGACAAAGAGCCGATCAGCCGCGGCGCTTGGACAGGCGCCACGCCTGCGGATCGTTGAACCGATCGAACAGCGGCTCCAGCCTCTCCATCCTTTTCCTCTTCGAGATGTGCCTCGGATCGCACAGCTTGAAGAACCTCGGCGCCAGCTCCGCGAGCCACTTTGGCTCAATGACGCAGCACTCGCGCATGTACTCCTTCGACGTGAGCACCAGCTCGTGGTACACCACCCAGTCCGGTTGCCTCTGAAACAGCGCCGACGCGGGGTGAATGTACGTGGGCGTGTTCTCGACGACCGTCTTGTATCCCTCCTGAGGATCCTTCTTCGCGCTGTGAAAGAAAAATCCAGAGCAAATTGCTCGGCGAATCTTGTTGAAATTACGCCCGGCGGAGACCACGTCGAGCTTGTACCTGTCCATGATGGTCAGCAGCTGCTTTCGCACGTCCTGCGCCCTTCGCAGCGACCTCGCCTGAAGGTAGTTCTCGAAGCACCACGGCGACGAGAACTTCTGAGCCTTCCAGCTCTCGTAAACGGTGAGCAAGGACAGGTGGTCGCCCTCGGGCTGGAAGAATTTCGCCTTTTTCTGATCCGCCGCCGCCTGCTTCTCCCTCGGTCGGAACCAGATGTTCTGCGCGGATAGGCACGCGACGATGGTCAAAATCTCATCCGAGCACCCCAAATCCACCGCAGCGATGAGCATCTTGCTCATCGGGGGTTCGAGCGGGAACTCGGCCATCTTGCGCCCGAGCCTCGTCAGCAGTCCCTCCTCGTCGAGCGCGCCGAGGTTGTAGAGCTGCTCCAGCGCGCTAATCAGCGTCTGCGGCGGCGGCGGGTCCATGAAATCGAAGTGCAAGAGATCGTTGATACCCATCGCCTTCAGCGTCAGCGTCGTGGTGCCCAGGTTCGTGCGCTGAATCTCGGGGACGGACGTGGGCAGCATCTCGTTCTTGTACGCGCTCTCGGTGTACAGCCTGAAGCACTTGCCGGGCCCGGTGCGACCCGCTCGGCCGGCTCGCTGCCTCGCCGACGCCTGCGAGATGGGCGCGACCACGAGCGAGTCCATCCCAACCTTCGGGTTGAAGACTTTTTGCTTCGCGAATCCCGGGTCGACGACGTAGTAGATGCCGTCGATCGTGAGCGAGGCCTCGGCGATGTTGGTGGCGACGATGACCTTACGGGAACCGGGCGGCGCGGGTTCGAAGATTCGCGTCTGCATCTCCGAAGGGAGCGACGAGTACACGGGGAGGATGTGGAGGTCGGGCACGGAGGGACCGAGGCCCTTCATGCGTTCGAAGAGGATCTGGCACGACGTGTCGATCTCCTCCTGGCCGGTGAGGAAGAGGAGGATGTCGCCCTCGGGTTCGGTGAGGTGAATCTGCATGACGGTGATTAGCGCGGCGTCCTGCGAGAGTTTTCGAAAGGTTGGGCGGGTGAGCGTCGTCTTCCTCGGGGGTTCATGAACGGGTACGAAGCCGGGCTTTAGAAAGGAGCGGAGACGGGCTCGGAGACTTTAATGAACTTTTGGTCCACATCGGCTGCTACACCTCGAGATGTTTGCAGAGTTTTTTTCCTCATAGCCCGCCGCGCCGCGCGCAAAGAGAGTCTGAGCGTCGGGTGAAAAGCGCATTGGCGAGGGGGTGAAAAAGGAAAGAGACGCACCATGTAATCAGTCTCGGGCGCCTTGGTATACAGCACCTCCACCGGGAACGTCCGTCCCGGGATCGTGAAGATCGGGCAGTTGAAGAAATACGACGAGAACTTCTCCGCGTCCAGCGTCGCGGACGTCACGATGATCTTCAGGTCCTTCCGCTTGGCGCAGCACTTCTTCAGTAAGCCGAACAAGACGTCGGTGTGAATCGTCCTCTCGTGCGCCTCGTCGAGCATGATCAAGCAGTACTGCGACAGCGCGTCGTCGAGAAGCGCCTCCCTGAGCAGCATACCGTCCGTCATGTACTTGATCACAGTCTCGGGCGACGTGCAGTCCTCGAATCGGATCGCGTAGCCAACCTCCTCGCCGAGTCGGCATCCAAACTCCTCAGCCACGCGCTTCGCCACGGACATTGCCGCCACGCGCCTCGGCTGAGTGCACCCGATCCGTCCCCTGCTGGTGTAACCGCTCTCCGCCAGGTACTGGGTCATCTGCGTCGTCTTACCGGATCCGGTCTCGCCGATGACCACGAGCACCTGGTTATCGTTCACCGCCTGGATGAGCTCGTCCCTCAGCTTGAAAATCGGGAGCGACTCGCGCTGCGCCTGCATGGGCAGGGACGACTTCTGGCCAAACGTGGGCGCCTTTCCGAACGCCTCCACCTTCCACTGGGGCATCTCGTACCCTCCCAGGCCCACGCCCCTGAGCTCCGCGGCGAGGTGCCGCTCGCCAGCCTCCGGCATGGGATCCTCCCAAGGCCGATTGAGGTCCTTCGGGATTGACTCCAACGCCGTCCTCTGCTGCTGCTCCTTGAGCTCCCTCCTCTCTTTCGCCAGAGCGCTCTGCGTCATCGCCGCGCGCTGCAAACTCCCGTCGGGGTTCTTCACGATCTTGATCGGCGACACGTCCCCGCCATTGGCCGTCTGCCCGGCGAGGAACGGCGCCTCGTCCTCGTTGATCTCAATCTCAATCTCCTGCTCCGCCTCCTCCTCGTACGCGAGCAGCCCCTCGTTTTCGGCGTCGTACGTGGGGTACTCCTCCGTCTTCAAAACCCCGGACGCGATGAGCTGCTTCGCCTCCCAACGTTCCGGGGACGAGAGCCTCTTCACCGGCCGCCGCCTCGTGTCCCCGGCGACGTCCTCCGCGGTCGGGGTTATTCCGGATAAGCCGCGTAAGGACTGGCCGGCCAGTCGGTTCGCGGCGGGTCCGGCGGGGTTGGCGTACCCGTTGGCCGATCCTTCGTTCCCCCCGCCGCCGAGGAGGTCGTCTCCCGTGGACTGGTTCACGTCCCTCATGCTGAGCGCCATGCGCGTGGCCGATCGCGTGGTGACCTTGACCCACACGCTCTGGTCGCGCTGGACCTGATCTCTGGCGTTGACCCCTTTTTGCGACGAGATCATGGAGACGTGCACGAGCCCCTCGAACTTGCGGCTGAACTCGGTCAGCTCGACGAAGCATCCGAAGTCCATGACGTTGGTGACCCTACCACGATAGATGGCGCCCACCTCGGGCTCGCCGTTCTTGAGCGCCGCCGCGGAGGAGGAGCCGCCGCCCCGGTCCCTGGAACGGCCCCTGTCCCTCGATCGATCCCTGCCGCCCCGGCCCGAGTCGCGATCTCGGCTGCGGTCCCTGCCCCCGCGCCCCCTGTCGTCGTCGCGTCTGTCGAGGAACCTCGGATCGTCCGCCATGTTCGCGGTGATGGGGTTATCGCCGTAGATCTCCCGGGTCAGCGCCTTGGCGCGCTCCACGTCGTCGCGCACTGCCAGCCCCGGGAGGGGATTGTCGGCGGTGGGTCTCACGGGTCTCGGCGGCCCGCCCGCGCCCCCGACGACCCCTCCACCCCCGCCCGCGCCGCCCTTGTTCCCGCCGGGCTTCATGCGTTGGATGATGGCCAGGAGGTTGCGCACCAAGTCGAACGACAGCTCCGCGCCGGCATCCTCGAGAGCCTTCTGGAACGCCCTCGGCTCGTCGTGCTTCCCCGCGAGGTCTATGATGAACTCCGAGAGGGTCTTGTCCGCGATGCCTATGTGGTTCTCGAGCTCCGTCGTCACCTTATTCACCAGCGATAGGTGCGCGAGCTTGTTGAGCGCCGACATCGTGTACGCGCCGCTTGCCCCTCCGACGCTCTCTGCCACCTCGCCCTGCAAAGTGGGCGGGAAGAATCAGTCACCTCTGGCAAACCCTCAACGAGCTGCGTTTGGTTTCGGCGCAGCAAGCTGGCCATGCTGATTCGGCATTGATTCGATTTGCTCGCGCTGCCAAGCTGTCGGTGGTCCCAAACAGGTCGTTATTCGATGTTGAATCGACGAGGTCTCACACCTCGCGCGGGGCGGCGCACGAGGAACCGTGCGACATGGCGTCGTCCAACACCACGTCATGGACCTCCAAGGCGTGGATGACCGCCACGCTGCACACGTCATCCGGCGCGTGCCCCTGTCCCTCGGGATGCGCGGACTGCGTCTACCGCTCCCCGTCGACGTACAAGACGGCCGGAACCAATTACCTAAAGCTCGACTCCACCTCCACCATCCCGAGCCTGTACCTGGACGGCGACGTGATCGACGGCAGCTCCAACCTGACGACATGCCCATCGCTTGTAGACATGCAGTGCCTCGCGTGCGCGGCGGACCACTACCCCGCCGCCTACGCGGGCTCATTCCTCGCCCCCGACGACGTGACCACGATGAAGGGCACCGGTCTGACCTGCCTCTACTACAACGAGTGCGACGCGCTCTCCTCCGCGTGCGGCACCAACTTCACCGCGACGGAGTTCTTCATCACATGCGGATGGCTCGCCGTGCTCTGGGTCGTCCTGATGGCCGTGTTCATCTTCATAAGGAGCTTCAAGCACATGATGCACACATGCGATCCTTGCTACTTCATGGAGGACGAGAACCACAACTACCCGCCATACAAGAGGCCGCCGAAGCTGCCCAAGGGACACTTCGCGTGGCTCGTCCGCGCGTGGCACGTCACCGACACCGAGCTCATCGCCAACACCACCCCGGACGAGCTCATGCTGCTCCGATGGTACCGGATGGTCTACCACTGGTTCTTCGGGGCGACAATCTTCGTCCTTCCCGTGTGCGCGACGCTGTATCACCTCGACAGCGAGGACCAGGACGCCAAGGACGCGTTCGGGATGAAGCGGATCACCATCGCGGCCGCGAACAGCGAGGGCGTGTTCTGGGTCGTGGTGCTGCAGATGTGGGTCATATCCACGTGGCTGGTGTATCTGCTCAGTCGAGAGACAGCCGCGTACACGCGCCTGGTCTGGAGGCTGCCGGTGTCCAGGATCGGCATCAAGTCGCACGCCGTGCTCGTGAGCGACATCCCGATGCTCACGACGGACGTGCCGCGAGGAAAGGAGGGCGCGAGGGCGCAGAGCGGCGGGATCATGAAGGCGCTCTCCTCCGCGCTGGCCGATAAGAAGGAGAAGCAGGTCAATCGGATGGGCTCCATGACCAGGTTCGGCTCCATGACCAGGTCCGGTTCGATGTCCAACCCGTCGTCGCCTCGGTCTCCGAGATCGGACGCCGGCGATTTGGAGGGCGTCAAGGTGGAGCTCACCGAGGCCGAAAAGGCGGAGGCGCAGGAGGAGAAGATGGCAAAGGCGTGGCTGAAGAAGAACTACTCCGAGGTTCGCTCGTTCATGGATGAGACGACTCTGGATGACATCGATAAGCTCCGCGCGTGCACCAAATCCGAGATTCTCCGAGTGGTCAAGGCAAAGATGGAGGGGGTCATGGGTGAGGGGTGCGTCGTTTCTGTGCTGCTCGCGAGGGATACGAGAAAGCTCGACAAGAGCGCGAACGCGTGGAAGGCCAGCGAGCAGGCCTACCTGCAAGCCTTGATCCTGGAGAAGGAGCTGAAGGACGACATCGAGGAGGCGTTGGGTGAGAATAAGGGCAGCAAGGACGTGGAAGCCGCGGACTCTCCGAAGGTTGCCGAGCTCAAGGCCAAGCTCGCCAAGGCGGATGAGGAACGCGAGAAGCTCCGCCTCGATACGAAGGAGAAGCTCGCCGCGTTTTCCCAAGCCAGGCTCGATTACCTTCACGACGAGACCCCGAGCCCGAGTTCCATCGTGGTCTTCTCGCGTCAGATGGACTCGGTCATCGCGTCGCAGGTGCAGCTCGATAACCAGTTCGGTCGCTGGCACACCGAGCCCGCGCCGGGTCCCAACGACCTCGTTTGGCACAACGTCGCGCTGACGGGGAAGCAGCGGTGGAGGAAGAACGTTCGCGCGAGGTTGGCTGCGACCATCATGGTCATCTTCTTCTCCGTCCCCGTCAACCTTCTGGTGGCGGCGCTCAACGCGGGTAAAGACGACATCGTCAGCGTCCTGGGAGAGGGCATCTTCAAGGTGCTCATCGGTTTGATCCTGACGATCTTCCTGGTCGTCGCGCACATCATGTCGCTGGTCATCTCCAGGCAGTATGGCTGCATCTCAAAGTCTAAGATGGACGTCGAGGGTGCCTCCATCTACTTCTGGCTCTTAGTCCTGAACCTGTTCCTCGGTAACCTCAACAGCACGCCGGTGTGGGAGGACCTCCTCGACTGGATCCAGGACCCGAAGCTGGTCCTCAGCACGCTCATCTACCGATGCGTCGAGGCGAGCAGCTTCTTCCTGCAGTTCTGCCTCCTCCGCATCGCGACGTCGACGGTGCTCGAGCTGATTCACCCCCCGACCCATCTGGGTTACCTGGTCAAGACGCTCATCCACCTCGCGAAGACCACCGCCATGCCCACGCCCCGCATGGTGCAGCAGTGGTCGCAGCCGGAGAACACGCCGCTACACCGCGTCCCGGCGCAGACGATGCTCATCTTCTTCCTCGGGTGCCAGTACTGCGTCACGGCGCCGGCTTTCCTCCCAGTCTGCGGGGTCTTCTTCTCGCTCTTCTACCTGTTCTGGAAGCATAACCTATCCTACCACTACATGCAGCCGTACGCCGCGGGCCTCACGCTGTGGCCGTGGCTCGTCAAGCAGACCTTCAACAGCCTGCTGTTCAGCCAGGCGGTTCTGATTCTTGGTTTGCCCACGCTGAGCAAGAACGGGCAGAGCACCGATTACCTTCGGCTGGCGCTCTTACCGCTGCCCGTGTGGTCGTGGATGCAGATTCGCCGATGCATGGCCGTGCTCCGGCGCGCGAGCAAGGTGCCGGTGCAGCGAGACATACTTGAGGACGACCAAGACATTAACCTCGACGAGAAAGGAGTCGTGGGTTCGATCAAGTCCAAGATTACCGTGCTCGGAAAGAAAACCGGGCAGGCTTTCAGGGATCTGGATGAACGCGCGCTCAATCTCGGAGACAAGCTCGGAATGCACGGTTCCGATCCTTCGAGCCCCGCCACCCCG